>Ga0123388_1063013_pt1 | contig 24530 bp, 19 predicted proteins | sample T0HHNO3metaT_FD_89916 | JGI IMG/M metagenome (GOLD analysis project Ga0123388, IMG submission 89916) | Methane-oxidizing artificial microbial communities from Washington, USA to study methane cycling - T0-HHNO3 metaT (Metagenome... | ecosystem: Engineered > Modeled > Simulated communities...
AAATCAATGTTTTGTTAGCGGTAGTGCTCATAGTGATATCCCTTCATGCGCGCGCAATTTTTCTAATAACTCAGTCACGCTATTGACCTTAATCCCCGCTTTTCTTGCAGGCGGTTCGGCAACTCTTAATAAGCGTACGCGTGGTGTGATGTCGTCTGACAGCGTATTCGCTGCAAGCGTTTCAATGATTTTCTTTTTCGCCATCATTAAATTGGGCAGTTTGACAAAGCGCGGTGCGTTCAAGCGTAAATCTGTAGTGACAACAGCGGGCAATTGCAAGGCCAGTGTTTCCGTGCCGCCATCTACTTCGCGCGTCACAGTCGCTTCATTGCCAGCAATCTCAATGGCAGAAGCAAACGTCCCTTGTGGGTAATCCAAGAGTGCGGCAAGCATTTGACCCACTTGGCCAGCATCATCATCCACAGCTTGTTTGCCCAGTAAAATCAGCTGCGGTTGCTCTTTTTCTACCACGGCTTTGAGTAACTTGGCGACAGCTAATGGCTGTACCTCGCTTTCGTTTTCTACCAATACGGCACGGTCAGCCCCCATCGCCAGTGCGTGTCTGAGCACATCTTGATGTGCAGCATTGCCGATGCATACCGCGACAATTTCGCTGGCGATGCCTTTTTCTTTGAGGCGAATTGCTTCTTCAATAGCATTTTCATCAAATGGATTGATGCTCATTTTTACGCCCTGCGTATCCACATCAGAGCCATCTGCTTTCACGCGTACTTTGACGTTATAATCAACCACACGTTTGACTGCGACCAGTATTTTCATGTCAGAAATCCTTTGTAATTGCTGTGTATTTTACAGTAGCGTATAATATTTACCAAATGGATTGTATTGATAAAATGTATCTATAAATATAGATACAAAGGACGATGAAATTTAGCTTAAGACAATTAGAGATATTTGTGGCGATTAGCCGCACTGCCAGTGTGTCACGCGCTGCAGACGATTTGTCATTGTCTCAATCAGCGACCAGTACGGCATTAAGCGAATTAGAACGCCAATTCGATTTGCAACTATTTGATCGTGGAGGTAAAGCGCTGCGCATCAATGAAACGGGATTGCAGCTATTACCACGCGCTGTGGAGCTGTTAGATCGTGCCAAAGAGATCGAACACTTACTACAAGGTCATGCTGGATTTGGCCATATGCGCATTGGCGCGACACTTACCGTAGGTAATTATTTGGCTACTATATTGGTTGCCAAGTTTTTGCAAGATCATCCGGAAAGCCGTATTCAGCTGCAAGTGCACAATACGCAAACCATTGTGCAGCAAATTGCTAACCACGAGCTAGACCTAGGCTTGATTGAGGGCGATTGTAATCATCCGGATATTGCTGTGCAGCCATGGATCGCCGATGAGCTGGTCGTGTTCGGCGCACCCAATCACCCATTGGCCAATCAGAAAAAGGTGAGTGTAGAACAACTATTGCAAGAGCCTTGGATTCTGCGCGAAAAAGGATCTGGCACGCGTGAAACGTTTGATAAAGCTTTTCACAGCATGCATTCCAGACTCAAAATTCGATTAGAGCTTGAACATACAGAAGCGATTAAGCGCGCAGTTGAATCTGGCTTAGGCATTGGCTGTATTTCGCGCTTGGCGCTCAAAGATGCATTTAGACGAGGTAGTTTGGTGCCGATTGCCACGCCAAGTCTGGATCTCAGCCGCAATTTTTATTTTTTGTGGCATAAGCAAAAGTATCAAACAACTGGCATGCGCGAGTTTTTAGCGTTGTGTAATGCGTTTACCGCGGGGGTAACGCGCAGCGATCTAGTGAACTTGCCGGATGTAGCATAACGGTGATAGAAATACGGATATAGAAATAAGGAACAGCGATGGAACGTGATGTGATGAATTATGATGTGCTGATTGTCGGTGCAGGCCCCGCAGGGCTATCGGCTGCGATTAAGATCAAGCAGCTGGCACAACAACAAGGGCAAGAAATCAGTGTGTGTGTACTTGAAAAAGCGTCAGAAGTCGGTGCGCATATCATGTCCGGCGCCGTCATCGATCCCATTGCACTGAATGAGTTGATTCCCGATTGGCAAGAGAAAGGTGCACCACTGAAAACTGCGGTGCAGGATGATCAATTCTTGATTTTGGGTAAAACCAAGCACTGGACGATTCCACACTGGCTATTACCACCGCTGATGAAAAACCACGGTAACTATATTGTGAGCCTTGGCGATGTTTGTCGTTGGTTGGGCGAGCAAGCTGAAGCACTTGGCGTGGAAATTTATGCGGGCTTTGCTGCGCAATCTATGTTGTACGATGAGAGCGGCGCAGTGGTGGGGATTATCACTGGCGATATGGGGCGTGATGCACAGGGCGAACCGACTGCACAATTTACACTAGGCATTGAAATCAGAGCTGCGTACACACTGATTGCTGAAGGTGTGCGTGGTTCGCTGACACGTGAGTTAGAAACCAAGTTTGATCTACGTAAAACAGCTTCGCCACAGAAATATGGATTGGGCTTTAAAGAAATATGGCGTGTGCACGCGGAACAACATCAGCCAGGGCTGGTGCAGCACAGTTTGGGCTGGCCACTCAACGCAGATACTGGCGGCGGCTCGTTTATCTACCACTACGGCGAGCAATTGGTGTCGATTGGTTTTGTTGTGCATTTGGATTACGCCAATCCACATTTATCTCCGTTTGAAGAATTCCAGCGCTTTAAAACGCATCCGGCCGTCAAGGCACTATTAAAAGAGGGTAAACGCTTAAGTTATGGTGCCAGAGCGATTAGCGAAGGTGGCCTACAGTCATTGCCTAAATTGATCTTTCCGGGTGGCGCACTCATTGGCTGCAGTGCTGGCATGGTGAATGTGCCACGCATCAAAGGCAGCCATAATGCAATGAAGTCCGGCATGCTTGCTGCAGAGGCTGTATTGAATGCTATTCAATCGCCCAATACGGCGGGTGAACGTTTATTGCATGCCTATCCGCAAGCGTTGCAAGATTCTTGGGTATGGCAAGATTTGGATGCCGTGCGTAATGTAAAACCTTGGTTATCTAAACTGGGGAGTTGGGGTGGCATGCTGATGGGCGGTATGGAGATGTGGTTGCGCGCACTGCACGTGCGTTTACCGTGGACCTTACAGCATCAACAGGCCGATCATACGTGCACACAGCCAGCCAACACAATGCCCGTCATCTCTTATCCAAAACCAGATGGTGTGTATAGCTTCGATCGATTGACTTCCATTAGTTTAAGCAATATTGCGCATGAGGCGAACCAGCCTTGTCACTTACAGCTACTAGATAACACTGTGCCCATTCGTATTAATTTGGCAACCTATGATGCGCCTGAGCAAAGGTACTGCCCAGCTGGTGTGTATGAAATTGTGCAGCAAGCATCAGCACCGGTATTGCAGATTAACGCGCAGAACTGCATCCATTGTAAAACTTGCGATATTAAAGACCCCACCCAGAATATTGTATGGGTACCGCCGGAAGGTGGCAGCGGCCCGACTTACACAGGCATGTAGTTTTCACTGGTATATAACTTCGTATTCAAGTAAAGCCGCCCCGATTTGGTGTTGAGCTTGTGGCTCAATACCTAGAGTCATGTAGGGGGGATGCTTGAATGCGAGAAACAACCCCATATTTTGCATCTCACCTCGCTTTTGAATCCATGGAATATAGAGTAAAGTGGCTTAACAAGATTCACCATGAGAGAGATGTGATGGGGTACTGATCGGCTTATGAAAAATCTTTCATCATTTTCACGCAACATTTTACTGACACTGATCTGGTTTGTTTTTGTGGTCATTGCATTCTCTGTGTATGTGTACGCAGAGAAAAAAGTGGACAGTGTCAACGCGTTGCGCGTGAATTCCTTTAAGTTGGCAGAAGAGTTACGTCAATCATCGGAAGACCTTACCCGTATGGTGCGTGCTTACGTACTCACGGGCAACCCGGATTATAAAAAGTACTTTCAAGAAATTGTCGATATTCGCAATGGGGATGCGCCGCGTCCGGTAAATTACCAAGGGATATACTGGGATTTAGTGTTGAAGAACGACCAGCGCCCACGCCCCTATAGTCAAAAAAAAATCCCATTATTACAACTGATGCGAGAGCAGGGTTTTACTGACGCAGAGTTTTCTAAATTGACAGAAGCCAAAGATAATTCTGATTTCTTGGTCAAGTTGGAGTTGGATGCGATGGCTTTGGTGGAAGCCAATCCGAATAACCCCGACAGCAAAGCACAAGCAGTGCAAATGTTATATAACGACGCTTATATGCAAGGCAAAGCCAATGTCATGCGGCCGATTGACGCGTTGAATCAAATGGTAGACAAGCGTACGCAAACTGCAGTTAACCAAGCGATGCAAGCGGCAAAGTATTTCAGGTGGATGTTTATTTTGTTTGGCGTGGTGCAGCTATGGATGCTGTGGCGTACTTACCGCTTGCTTGGTAACACCTTGGGGACTTCTGTTGACGCCTTGCATGAGCATATCGCGCGATTAGGCAGAGGCGATATTCATACGCCGATTCCCGTACCGGAGGATAAGGCAGGAAGCGTCATGGGATGGTTATCTGAAACGCAAGTGAATTTAGCAAAGATAGATGCCGAAGAAAAGGCTGCGAGAATCCATAATGAGCGACTCACGCAGTTGTATGCTGCTTTAAGTCAATGTAATCAGGCTATTGTGCGTTGCAATAACGAGTCCGAATTGTTTCCGCAAATATGCAATGTGGCGGTGACGTTTGGTGGTGTCAAAATGGCTTGGATAGGTTTGGTGGATACACATAGCCAGGATAGCCAAGTCATGCCAATTGCCTGTTATGGAGAAGGCGTTGAGTACTTGGAAGGGCTGCAAGTGTCTATCGATAGGCATCACCCTGCTGGGGGCGGCCCCATTGGTCAGGTGCTAAGAGAAGACCGTGCCTACTGGTGTCAAGACTTTATGCGCGACCCGGCCACTGTGCCTTGGCATCAGCATGCCGAGAAGTTTGGTTGGGGATCGTGTGCTTGTTTGCCACTACATAAGCGTGGCAAGGTGATTGGTGCATTTACGTTGTACTCTGCAGAAATCGATGCGTTTGATGATAGTGCGCGTAAGTTGCTTGAGGAAATGGCATCGGATATTGATTATGCGTTAGACCGCTTTACGGTAGAGGTTGAGCGTGAGTTGTATCGAGAACATTTAGCGCATAGCGAAGAAAGTTTTCGCTTGATGTTGGAAAACTCCCTAGATGCCGTCATTAATATGGGCGTCAATGGCTTAATCAGTGAGTGGAGTGGCGCTGCAGAAAAGATTTTTGGTTATCGTCGCGAAGAGGCTGTAGGCAGGCCATTGGGTGACTTAATTGTGCCACCGCAGTATCGTGAGGCGCATGCCAAAGGTATGCAGCGCTTATTGACCACGGGCGAAAGTAAAATCATCGGGCAACTTATCGAAATCATCGCCATACGGCGAGATGGCACAGAGTTTCCGGTAGAGATGTCGATTGCACAAGTGAACCGTGGTAATGAAGTGTTTTTTAGCTCATTTATACGAGACATTACTGAGCGTAAAAAATCTGAAGCACGTATCCAATATCTCGCTAATCATGACGCCTTGACCGGATTGCCAAATCGGAACCAGTTACATGAGCGTGTGAAATACTCTATTAGTTTGACCCATCGCACGCATGAAAAAATTGCGATCATGTTCTTAGATATTGATCACTTTAAAGATGTCAACGATACCTTAGGGCATAGCATTGGCGATTTGTTATTGCTTGAACTTGCTAAACGCTTGAAATCAATTTTACGTGAAGAAGATACCGTCTCACGTTTGGGCGGCGATGAGTTCATCTTTATGCTGCCTAATTCGGACGAATATGCGGCGGCACAGGTAGCCCAAAAGCTATTGCAGGTGATAGATCGGCCGATGCTGATTGAAAATCACCAACTATCAGTCACGGCTTCTATAGGCATAGCGCTGTATCCCAATGATGGTATGGATCTAGAAACCTTGCTGCGAAATGCTGATGTGGCGATGTATAAAGCCAAGCAAGAAAACCGCAACGGCTATCGTTTCTATACGGCCAAAATGCAAAGCCAATCGGCACGTAATCTTTTATTGGCCAGTGCGTTGCGGCAGGCGGTAGAGTTGAACCAGTTGGAAGTGCATTACCAGCCGCAGATGTCACTCAAGGGCCAGTGTGTTATTGGCGCCGAAGCATTGCTACGTTGGCATCACCCTGAGTTTGGATTGGTCATGCCTTCTGAATTCATCCCAGTGGCTGAGGCCAGCGGCGTTATCTTGCCGATAGGTGAATGGGTGCTCAGGCAAGCGGTGCGTCAAGCCAAGCACTGGTTACAAGATGGTTTTTCACCGCTGGTGATGGCGGTAAACTTATCGGTTGTGCAGTTCCGTGATCCGAATTTGCCAGATTTGGTGACGCGCATTTTGGAAGAAGAAGGCTTACCGCCGGAATATCTAGAATTGGAGCTGACCGAAGGCGTAGCATTGGCTGATCCACAAGGCGCTATTGCATTGATGGATGCGCTACACGCGCGAGGCGTACGTATGTCGATTGATGATTTTGGCACCGGCTACTCTTCATTGAGCCATCTTAAAAAATTCAAGGTGTATAAGCTTAAAATTGACCAATCGTTTGTACGTGACATCAGTACAGACGAAGAAGATAAGGCGATTGTCACGGCCATTATTAATATGGCACGCAGCCTCGGTTTAAAAACAATCGCAGAAGGGGTGGAGACTGCTGGTCAGTTAGCTTTCTTGCAAACGCAGAACTGTGATGAAGTGCAAGGCTACTACTTTAGCCGGCCATTGACGGTGGAAGCATTTGAAGCGTTTTTACGTAAGCAGCCATCATCGTTGAGCTAGGGCAATGCACTAAGGTATTGGACCAAGGTGTTGAACCAAGTAAGGCAATGAACTAAGGCAATTGACGTATTGTCAACTGCATGTGGATGGCTTTCAATGCATCATTGTAAGAACAGTTTATTTCAGATAGCATACGGTCCGGTTTGCAACCACTTGCGAAATAAGCAAGTACTTGATTGCAAGCGATAACTGGAACTCTGCGTAAATAACCCCTTGTTAAAGCCTATATGAAGCACAACTTCAATTCAGTGACACTCCAAATCAGACTGTTAATATTAACAGCGCTGATTAGTGTACTTGGATTGGCGGTGTTCTCGCATTATTCAGAAAAAACCTCCTACAGTGATGATACCGCGCGAGTGCGCGTGGCTGAAATACAAGAGATTTCCGGCGATGGTGAGTTGCCGCAGTATGATGACTATACGCCCGCTGCCATACTCAGCAGTGTCTTAATTCTTAGCATCAAAACGTTCATCATGCTGGTGCTGTTTCGCAGCAAGCGTATTGCACGTTATTCTTTTTTACACCATATCCGTCCTCGTTCTCCCCCGCTTTAATTTCGCTTCTACGCGTTTTGCCTAGGTCTCTAGAGTGCATCACATCACCAAGGTGCGCTCCCTCATTTGATTGCCTTATTCAATACCAGCTGTGTTGCTAGCCGCAATACAAGGTGTTATCCGGACATCTGTGATATTCAAAAAGATATTCAGATGTGACGGGCTAACGGTAATCGATGTGCGCCCAAGCAACGCGTTAGATTGATATTTCAGCGAAATACCATCTGCTGCACCTTGGCTAATGATTGTCGTGTTGTAAGCACCATGTAAGGTATGTGCGCTCAAAATATCAATCGTGTTATCACTTCTTTTATATTTTTACAGGCATTACGCACACTTATGATCAATAAATTAGTTACAGTTTTAGGCTTAACGACGATCGTGTTGTTAAACGGCTGCCACAAGACAGAGGCACCTAAAGAAGAGGCCCCCAAGCTTCAGGTCAGTTCACCACTACGCAAAGATACAGTCATTACCAAAGAGTACGTGTGCCAAATACATGCGTACAGACACATCGAATTAAGGGCGTTAGAAAAAGGCTATCTACAAAGTATTTTTGTAGATGAAGGGCAAACGGTGACGCAAGGCCAGCCCATGTTCAAGATCATGCCTAATATCTATCAATCTGATTTGCTGAAGGCCAAGGCTGAGGCCGATGTGGTTTCCATCGAATATCAAAATACCAAAGCACTGGCCGAAAAGAATATTGTTTCCGCCAATGAGCTAGCACTCGCAAAAGCCAAGCAGGATAAAGCGTATGCCGAAGTGAAGTTGGCTGAGACGCATTTGGGCTTTACCAATATCAATGCGCCATTCGGTGGCATTATGGATCACCTCAACGCCAGAAACGGCAGCTTGGTGGATGAAGGTGATTTGCTCACCACATTGTCTGACATCAGCAAAATGTGGGTGTATTTTAATGTGCCAGAGGCCGAGTATTTGGACTACAAAGCTAATAAAGGCGATCAGTCTTCCACAAAAGTACAGTTGAGAATGGCCAATGGCGAGGTGTTTGACCAAGCTGGCGTGGTGGAAACTATCGAAGCGGATTTTGACAACAAAACCGGTAATATCGAATTCAGAGCCACTTTCCCCAACCCTAACAAGGTACTCAGACACGGGCAAACCGGCAATATCTTAATGGCTAAGCCGTATAAAAATGCCTTGATGATTCCGCAAAAAGCTACGTTTGAAATTCTCGACAAAACCTATGTATATGTGGTGAATAAAGACAACAAGCTAGAGCAACGGTTGATCACGATTGCTGCCGAACAGCCACACGTGTTTATTGTGAAATCTGGCCTCAAAGACAAAGACAGAATTTTGTTAGAAGGTTTACGCCGTGTACATAGCGGTGAAGAGATCGAGGTCAATTATCAAGCGCCGGAGAAAGCCATGGCGTCACTCAACCTTTACGCAGAATAGTCGCGCAGAAAGTACACAGAGAGTACCTACATTATGCTGAATATTTTTATCAAAAGGCCGGTGTTGGCGATTGTGTTATCGCTGCTCATCGTCTTTTTAGGATTTTTATCCATCCGTACGCTGGCAACTTCACAGTTCCCAGATATTGCGCCGCCACGCGTGATTGTGTCACTGGCTTACCCCGGGGCAAGTGCCGATGTATTGGTGCAGTCTTCGCTCATTACCATTGAGCGTGCCATTAACGGTGTGCCGGGCATGAAATACATTGTGTCTGACGCCACCAGTGCCGGTGAAGCGACCATTCAGGTGATTTTTGCCTTGGGTACAGACCCCAATCAGGCCATGATTAACGTGAAAACGCGTATCGACCAAGTGATGAGCCGCCTGCCAGAATTGGTGCAGTTAGAGGGTGTAGTGGTTGAGCGTGTGCAGCCAAGTATGCTGATGTACATCAACTTGTTTAGTAAAGATAAGAACGCGGACGAAAAGTTTTTATACAACTATGCCAACGTCAACGTGATTCCAGAGATACAACGTGTGAACGGGATTGCCAGTGCCAAGATTTTGGGTAGCCGCCAATATGCGATGCGTATTTGGTTAAACCCAGACCGCATGCGCGCTTACAAAATATCCATTGAAGATGTGATGAAAGCGATTAGCGAACAAAGCATTATTGGACGTCCTGGTCGTTTAGGGCAAAGTTCCGGTATTTCTGCGCAATCTAAAGAATATGTATTGGTATACAAAGGTCGCTACAACAAGCCGGAAGAATACGAAAACATTATTATCCGTGCCAATTCAGAAGGGGAAATCCTAAAACTGAAGGATTTGGCCAAAGTGGAGTTGGGCAGTGAGTTCTTTGATATTTACTCCAATAAAGATGGCCTCCCGTCATCTGCCATTATCTTGAAGCAGAACTACGGTAGTAATGCGAGTGAGGTGATTGAGCAAGTGAAAGCCAAAATGAAAGAGCTGAAAACTTCTTTCCCAGAAGGCATGGAATACGAAATTGATTACGACGTTTCTAAGTTCTTGGATGCTTCGATTGACAAAGTATTACACACCTTAGTAGAGGCATTTATTTTGGTGGCCTTGGTTGTATTTATCTTTTTGGGCGATTGGCGCTCGACGTTGATCCCGATTTTGGCGGTACCGGTTTCGTTGATTGGCGCATTCTTTTGTATGCAAATGTTTGGTATCACCATTAACTTGATTACCTTGTTTGCGCTGGTGCTGGCGATTGGTATTGTGGTGGATAACGCGATTGTTGTGGTTGAAGCCGTACATGCTAAGTTTGAAGAAGATGCGCATATCACACCGTATCGTGCCACGCAGAAAGTGTTGGGCGAAATCGGTGGTGCGATTGTGGCCATTACCTTGGTGATGACCGCGGTATTTATTCCAGTCGCCTTTATGTCAGGGCCAGTGGGTGTGTTCTATCGCCAGTTCTCGATCACGATGGCTTCTTCTATTGTGATTTCCGGCGTGGTTGCGTTGTCACTGACGCCGGTGTTGTGCGCAATGTTGCTGAAAAACAATCACGGAAAGCCGAAAAGCAGAACGCCGATTAGCTTTTTCTTAGACAGGTTTAACCGCATGTTCGACAAAATGACCGGTGGATACACGCGTTTCTTAAGCAGTATTGTGACCTTGCGTTCAGTCACCTTTATTGCGCTGGCAGCGTTTGTGTTTGGTACTTTTGTAGTGAACAAAACCTTACCTGCAGGCTTTATTCCAGGTGAAGACCAAGGCCAGATCTATGCCATTATCCAAACGCCGCCGGGTAGTACCTTGGAAGCGACAAATCAAGTAGCACGTGCCTTGCAAAAAGAAGCAGAAAAGGTTGAAGGTGTTGCCTCAGTTTCTTCACTGGCGGGCTATGAAATTCTGACCGAAGGGCGCGGTTCAAACGCAGGTACTTGTTTGATTAACTTGAAAGACTGGTCAAAACGTAAGAAATCCGTGCATCAGATTATTGAAGAGTTGGAAGAAAAAACCAAAAACTTTGGTGCTGTGATTGAGTATTTTGAACCGCCAGCGGTACCTGGTTATGGTGCAGCTTCTGGTTTGGCCTTGCGTTTATTAGATAAAACCAATGGCACCGATTACCATGAGTTTGACAAAATCAACCAAGAGTTTATGGCGAACCTGGGCAAACGCAAGGAGTTGACTGGTTTATTCACGTTCTATGCTGCCAATTATCCGCAATATGAGCTAGAAATTGACAACAAATCAGCCATGCAAAAAGGCGTGTCTATCGGTAAAGCCATGGACAACCTGAATATCTTGATTGGTAGTACTTACGAGCAAGGCTTTATTCGCTTTAATAACTTTTTTAAAGTGTATACACAAGCCAGTCCGGAATTCCGCCGTTATCCAAGCGATATTCTGAATTATTACGTGAAAAATGAAGAGGGTGAAATGGTGCCTTATTCTGCCTTCATGAAGCTCAAAAAAATCCAAGGCCCTAACGAGATTACACGTTATAACTTGTACAACTCAGCCACGATTCGTGCAGTTCCTGCCAAAGGCTACACCACGGATGATGCGATTAAAGCGGTAAAAGAAGTGGCCAAAACTACCTTGCCGCATGGTTACGATGTGGGTTGGGAAGGGTTGTCATTTGACGAGGCACAACGTGGGAACGAAGCGGTAGTGATTTTTGGCATCGTATTGATTTTCGTGTACATGGTATTGGCTGCGCAGTATGAAAGCTTCTTATTGCCATTAGCCGTGATTCTATCGCTCCCTGCTGGTGTGTTTGGTTCGTTCTTATTGCTTAAAACGCTTGGGCTTGCCAATGATATTTATGCACAGGTCGGGCTGGTCATGCTGGTCGGCTTGCTGGGTAAAAACGCGGTGTTGATTGTGGAGTTTGCCGTGCAGAAACATGAGCAAGGCATGTCGGTAAAAGATGCGGCGATTGAAGGCGCTAAAGCGCGGTTCAGACCAATTTTGATGACATCGTTCGCCTTTATTGCCGGCCTCATTCCATTAGTGGTTGCCACTGGTGCTGGTGCTGTCGGCAATAGAACAATTGGTACGTCTGCGTTGGGCGGCATGCTGTTCGGTACCGTATTTGGTGTGATTTTGATTCCAGGTCTGTACTACGTATTTGCCAAAATGATTGAAGGTAAATCATTGATCAGACACGAAGAGTTTGAGCCATTAACCGAGCTATATCACTATAGTAGTAAAGAAGAAGATGACGATGAAGACAAATAACCACTATGTAAAATTAATCGCTTTGGGGTGCCTAAGCATGATGTTGCAGTCATGCGGCATTCCAACGCTGATATCCAAAAAAGCGGATACGCATCTGCCTGAGCAATTTACGAGTACTGCACAGCAGGCTACTAGTGCGCAGGACACTACCAACGCTGCAGATGTGAACTGGAAAGACTTTTTTGACGACCCTAATCTGGCTAGCTTGATAGACACTGGCGTTGTGAACAATAAAGAGGTCAATATATTGTTGCAACGCATCAGTGTGGCGCAGAACGAGATCCAAGCACGCAAAGGTGAGTATTTGCCTTTTGTGAATTTTGGCGCCGGGGCCGAGATTGAAAAAGCTGCACAGTACACACGTAACGGTGCGGTTGAGGAAAATTTGGAAATCAAAGAGGGTAAGAAATTTCCTAAGTATCTTGGCAATTATCAGTTCGGGCTCTACTCCTCTTGGGAGCTAGACGTTTGGAAGAAACTGAGAAATGCGACCAAAGTGGCGACGCTGGAATACATGGCATCCATCGAAGGTAAGAATTTCCTTGTGACTAATTTGGTGTCGGAAATTGCGCACGCCTACTACGAGCTGATCGCGTTGGATAATCAGCTGGAGAACTTGGATCAGAATATTCAGCTGCAACAAAACGGTTTGGATATTGTGAAAGAGCTGCAAAAGTACGCTAGATCCAATGCTTTAGCGGTGAAACGTTACGAGGCTGAGGTGAAGAAAAACCAAAGCAAGCGCTATGTGCTCAAACAACAAATTGTTGAGGCAGAAAACCGCATCAACTTTCTGCTGGGTAGAACACCACAGCCAATACAGCGTGCATCTATTGGGTTTATGGAGTTAAAGCCTAAACTGATGCAAGCGGGTATCCCGTCGCAGCTGTTAGCCAATAGACCAGATATCCGCAAAGCAGAGCTGGAGTTAAAAGCGGCGAGTCTGAATATTGATGTGGCCAAAGCCAACTTTTATCCTTCATTTGCCATCAAGGCCGGGGTAGGGTTCCAAGCGTTTAATCCTAAGTACTTGCTGAGCACACCTGAGTCTTTGGCCTTGTCTTTGGCTGGCGATGTCATGGCACCGTTGGTGAATCGTAATGCGATTATTGCGCAATATAAAAATGCCAATGCGGGACAAATTCAGGCGGCGTATGATTATGAGCAAACCATCATCAACGCCTATGCTGAAGTGGCTACCCAGTTGTCCAATATCGATAATCTGGATCAAAACTTCCAACTTAAAACCAAGCAAGTGGATGCGTTGACGCAGTCTATTGATGTAGCGAATCAGCTGTTTAAATCTGCCAGAGCGGATTATTTAGAAGTGCTGCTGACACAACGTGATGCGCTGGAAGCCAAAATGGAGTTGATTGAAACCAAGCAAAAACAGATTGTTGCCATAGTCGATCTGTACAAAGCACTAGGCGGCGGTTGGAAGTAAACGCTAGAGATGTGCAAAGAGGGCAGTTTAAATAAGGCGGGTTTCCCGCCTTATTTTTTGATTAATGCATGTTTGTATGCTTTGTTAAAATGCTACTCCTTCCTATATTTACATATGTTGCATATAATATGAAACATATGTAAGATGCACCTATGCAGATCAATAAATTCACCGATTTAAGTTTAAGAGTGCTGATGTACCTTTCCAATGAGGAAGCAGGGCATGTCATCACGATTAGTGAGATTGCAGAGAAGTTTGATGCACCGAGAAACCATCTGATTAAAGTTGTCACCAATTTGAATAAGCTAGGATTTATCTTAGCAACCAGAGGCCGGAACGGTGGGTTGAAGTTAGCTAAACCATGCGCAGACATCAAGCTTGGTAATGTGCTGCAACTGTTAGAGCACGTGACGTTGATTGATTGTAATCACCCGGTCTGCCCCATTAGAGGCGTCTGTAATTTAAAACATATTTTAGATAAAGGCTTAAGTATGTTTTATCGTGAAATGGATCAATATTCGCTCAAAGATGTTCTTGATAATCAGACAGAAACTGCGCTGATTGCGCTGCATAGAAAGTAATGCAAACGGGCTAGAAGCGGTTTGCTTTTTTTTGACTTAAAAGTTTCATTTAATATACAACATATAAGGAGATCAACATGTTATCACCTGCAGCAAAACCCTATATCGAAGCCAGTGTCCCAGTATTGAGAGAGCATGGGCTGGCGATTACCACCGTGTTTTATAGCAATATGCTTGCAGCGCACCCTGAGTTGTACAACCTGTTCAACTTGGGCAATCAGGCCAATGGTTCACAACAGCAATCGCTGGCTTCCGCTGTGTTTGCCTATGCAGCTAATATTGATAATCAAGCAGCGTTAACCCCAGTAATAGAGCGGATAGTACATAAGCACGTGTCGATTGGGATATTGCCAGACCACTATCCCATTGTCGGCAAGTATCTACTCGGCGCCATTAAGCAAGTGTTGGGCGATGCAGCCACGCTAGAGTTAATGGCTGCATGGGATGAGGCCTATTGGTTATTAGCTAGCGCGCTGATTGCAGCAGAGGCACGACTTTACGCAGCCAATGATGGTGTAGAACAGCAGTGGATGCAGATGGTGGTGACCCATAAAGCACATATTACGGAGGATATGATTGCGATTACTTTAGAGCCGGAGCAGCATCAAAAGTTACCTACCTTTAAACCGGGCCAATATGTGAGTGTGGCTGTGCATCTGGATGCGCTTAATGTGCGGCAAATCCGGCAGTATAGTTTATCGGATGTGGACGATGGTCAGCGTTACCGCATTACCGTTAAGCGAGAAAAAGGCGACGAGTTTAAACCCAATGGCATGATCTCACATTGGCTACACCAGCATGTGCGTGTCGGTAGCAAGTTAAATGTCAGCCACCCTTACGGCACATTTGTGCCAGATTTAGATAAAGTGGAACCCATTCATTTGATCTCAGCGGGGGTAGGCATTACGCCTATGATTTCTATTTTAAAAACATTGGCAAGCAAGCAAGCTAAACGGAAAGTGGTGTTTGCGCACGCAGCGAGAACGGTACACCACATTCCACATTTAAGTGAGATAGAGCAGGCAAAGACGAACAACCCTCAGCTAGCGCTTGCTATATTTCTCAACCAGCAGACAGATCATCAATACATTCAAGGCAGAATGGATTTAAAGACAATCGTGAGTAAGCGTGATTTGGAAGGCGATTATTATATTTGCGGGCCGATTGCATTTATGAATGACCAATGGAAAACATTGGTGGAACTAGGGGTGGATGCAAGCCGCATCAACCGTGAAGTGTTTGGGCCGGAAAGCTTAAATCATCTGCTTTAAGAACGGCTATGGTTACGCATCTATAGTCCAAGCGGACTAGATGCTATAACTTACTGAGTAATATTGGCGCAGTACATTCAGCTGTTGAATCATCTTAATCGATTTAATCATTCAACAATTGGAGCACATGATGAGAAAAGCATTACCTTACCTATTATTAGCATTCACGACGACAGTTTCATTTCAGGCCAATGCGGGCGTTGCCATTACAGAGGTAGCAGCATGGGGCAGCGGTAATGCGCCTTACGAGGCTGACTGGTTTGAATTGACCAACACCGGTACTTCAGCCATTAATCTCTCAGGATGGAAAGTCGACGATAGTTCTAATGCATTTGCTTCTGCATTGGCACTGAACGGGATTACCAGTATCAGCGCCGGTCAGTCTGTTATCTTTATTGAAAGCGCAGGCGGCAGTGCAATTCCTTCATTTATCAGCACTTGGTTTGGTAGTGGCGCAGCGCCATTGGTTGGCTACTATAGCGGTAATGGTATTGGCTTGAGCACATCGGGCGATGCAGTGAACATCTTTAATGCAAGTGGTGTAGTGCAAGCCAGTGTGACATTTGGCGCATCTGATGCAACTTCACCTTATCAAACGTTTGATAATGCCGCAGGGTTAAACGGTGCAATTTCTACACTGAGCGTGATTGGCAAAAATGGTGCGTTTGTTGCGGTCAATGATGCGACTGAAATTGGCTCGCCAGGTACGATTACAGCAGTACCAGAGCCAGAGACTTATGCGCTGATGATCGCTGGCCTAGGCATTATGGGCTTGTCTGCACGCCGTAAACAAGCATAGTGGTTTGCTAATTAGATGAAGTAGCTGAGTAAATAACTAAGCAGGATAAAACGATAAGAATGAGGTAGCGTTGCTACCTCATTTTTTTACTATATTCATGATAGCGTTTACTAAACACGAGGCCAGCATAGGGCTTATTGTTAAATTTTATACAAAAGCACGTTTTAGCCGTTGAATGCCCGTTGTAAGTTCAACTGCATTAAGGCTGCCAAACCCAAGCCGGATAGCATGAATGTCTGGAGGTGAGTCTGAAAATAATGACGCTGGTAGCACTCTTACTTTTTCAAGCAAAGCATGTTGAACGATTTTGTTAATTTCAATGCCGTCATTCAGCCGTAACCAAATGGCCAAGCCCCCGTTGGGCGAGTCAAAGTTTACAAACTCGCCCAATTCACTGCGAAGTAAATCTATTAAGATATTTCGGCGTTCATTGTATGTTTTTAAGATGCGTCGGATGTGGCGTTTGATTTCACCGGAATCCATTAATGCGGCAACCGCAAGTTCAGTCACAGAATTGCCTTGTCTATCAATAAGCATGACCTCAGCTGCGCATTGATCGATGATTTCTTTGGAGGCGACTAAGTAGCCAACGCGCAGGCCGGGCGCTAATACTTTGGAAAGCGACCCCACATAAATGACTCTACCCGCATGGTTAGTGCTGGCAAGTGGAAACACCGGATGATTTTGGAAATGAAATTCATGGTCGTAATCATCTTCAACAATCACAAAATCATATTGTTGAGCCAACATCAATAATTTTAATCTACGTTCTGCTGTCATCATCACCGTGGTCGGAAACTGATGATGCGGGGTGACATAAATTGCGCGGATAGGATATGTTTTACATAACTGTTCCAATTCAATGACGTTGATTCCGTCACGGTCTAAGCCTACCGTCAGGATTTTTGCTCCGCATGATCTGAATGCTTCACGTGCAGGAGGATAACTCAGACTCTCCACCACCACATATTCGTTTGGTTTAGCTAGCACACGTGCAGATAAAAATATCCCCATCTGGCTACCCCGAGCAATACATATATTGTCGACCTCTACGCTTAGCCCTCTTTCCATGTTAAGCATTTCTGCAATCGAGTGACGTAAACTCAGTACGCCTTTAGGGTCGCCATAACCCAATTTGTTGCTTCTGATCGGCTCTATTAGCGCGTGTCTAAAAGCTTTTGATAGCGTTTCAAATGGGATTAAACGTGTGTCCGGTATGCCGTCATTAAAGTCAATGATATGGGGCTCAGCGTTAGGCTGCATGGTTTCTGCATAGTGATCTAGTCTAGACGTTGGTAGTTGGCTTACCTTGGGCTTTGAGTAATTGGGCGCTAAAAAAAGCGGGAGTTTAGCTGACACAAATGTACCGCGCCGATTTTCTGTAGTCAGCCAACCTTGTGCAATCAGCTCATCATAAGCCAGCACAACAGTCTTTCTGTTGACACCAAGGTTTTCCGCTAATTCTCTAGTGCCTGGCATGGCCGTGGATGGGGGTAAGCGTCCACGTTGAATTTCATCAATAATTTGTTGTGCAATTTGTAAATAGACCACTAAGCCAGATGCTTTAGTGATATGCAGCTTGAGATCCCATGAGCGTAACATTTATTCTTCCTAAAGATTTCTGGATTATTAAAACGCATTATTACACCAAATTTTACTGGACCACTAGAATTGTTCAATCTGGATGGCCAGCATTTAATTACACTCTGTTACATTTCTGTAAAGATTTGTTGCAACTCACAGTACATCACTACGAATAGTCGTGTGTCATTCAATAAATCAGGTTGATTCATCCTTCAAAACGATTAGAGATTACAGAGGAAATTTATGTCACCACCACTAGATCATCAATTAACGGACTGGCGTAGCCATGCATTAAAGCTAGAAAACGAAGTTAAAAATGTCATCGTAGGCCAAGATAAAGCGATTCGGCTCATGAATATCGCCATTTTTGCACGCGGGCATGTATTGCTTGATGGTGGTGTGGGCGTAGGTAAAACGACATTACTGCAATCCATTGCGCGTGGCATTGGTGGGGCCTATGAGCGTATTGAAGGTACGGTCGATTTAATGCCCAACGACTTGATTTACCATACTTTTCTGGGGCCAGATGGTCGCCCACAAATTGATGAGGGCCCACTGTTGCGCGCTGGCGAAAAATTATCGGTGTTCTTTTTTAATGAGATTAATCGTGCTCGGCCACAAGTGCATGCGCTGATGTTACGGGTCATGGCAGAACGCCATCTCAGTGCTTTCAAAAAAGAATATCGCATGCCGCACATGATTGTGTTTGCTGACCGTAACCAAGTAGAAAAAAATGAGACATTTGAAATTCCTTCAGCTGCGCGCGATCGTTTTATGATGGAAATTCCGATTGAAATTCCAACGGATCGTGACTTAAAGAAATCTCTGATTTTCAATACTAAATTCCAACATGCAGAAAAACTGACTCAGCAAGTTGAAAGTGGGATTCTACAATTTGATCAACTGAATACTTTCTCTGACCTGTTACAAAACCACATCAAATCAAGTGATGTATTGGAAGAGTATGCCCTAGATTTATGGGATGCAACTCAACATCCTGAGAAGTTCGGCGTGACAATGGAAAGTGTCGATGTTTTACGCGTTATTCAAAACGGCGCAAGTCCACGTGGTATGGGTATGCTGCTTAAAGCCGCACGCGTAAATGCTTGGTTAAATGGACGTGACAGTCTGTTTCCAGAAGATATCCATGCAGTATTCCATGAAGTGATTTCGCACAGGTTGGTATTTAACTCCATGTATGAAAACCGTAGAACCGCTCTGGCAAGGGAGCTCACGGCCAATATTATGAGTACCGTAGCTGTGCCTAGCACTACTTTTAGCAAAGCGGCTTAAGCCATTCTGGTAAAAATAGGGTAATCAAATGAGCTTATCAATACGTAATGCAGCAGACCCAACTTATGCCAAACCTTTTGAATATGTAGTCTCCTGGAAATCCACAAGCATACAGTTGGGGAACCATCGCGGCACTCAGCGCGGTCTAGGTTTGGAGTATCGCGGCAACGTTAACTTGGTGGATTACCCCGATGCAAGGCGTATGGATATCAGGCAAACGCTACGAGATCCTTTTGAGCAAGTGCAGGTACGGCAGTTTAATCAAGAGAGCACCACGCCGATCTATGCTGTTTGTGATTTATCTAGTTCCATGCAATTTAAGGGGCGCCAACGCAAGCTGGATAAAGCGATTGAGGTTTCGACAGCAGTTGCAACCTCGGCCTATCAAACGGGCGACTTATTCAGTTTTATTGGTTACAACACCCATGTGCTTGAAGATTTCACGCTTCCGTTAAGCCGTAACTTGCATCAATCAAAAGAAGCAATTGCGCAGTTGCATCACTATCAAACAATGCGCGTTGGGGTAGAGGGTTTGAACGATGTGCCTAATTTTATCGGACAAAGCCGAGGCTTGGTGTTTTGGATATCAGATTTTCACATGCCACTGAGTTTGATTGAGAAAACACTGACTGCTATGTCCGCACATCAGGTGATACCAATCGTGCTGTGGGACGATGAAGAGTATAAAAAATTACCCAAGTTTGGCTTTGGCACCATGATAGACCCAGAAACTGGCCTGAACCGTACGTTGTTTTTTAGAGCAGAAGTCAGAGCGAAATTTATTTCAGTATTCAATGCACGTAGACACGCGCTGGAGGCTTTGTTTTTGAAATTTGATAGCCCAGCGCTTTTTATGCACGGTGATTACAAGCCAGAAACCATGACCCATTATTTTGAACAAAATATGAACCTATGAAATATAACCTGATGAAAAAATTGATGGCAACCATTCGCAATACAGCGCATTTCCCAGCGTGTCTATTAGCCGCAAGCTTGGTATTTAATGTATCTGTAGTCAGTGCAGAAAATAGCGTATCAGAACCAAAAATACGTTTGCTAAGCAATCCAAGCAAAAATTATAGTGTGCATATTGGTGATCAATTAAACCGAAAAATTGTGTTTGATGTGCCAGCGCCTTACCAACTGGTCAGTACTGCTTTACCCAAAAAAGGCACTAAAGATAAAGGGATTGAGTTGGTCGCAATCACGATAGAAACTGAACAACAAAAAACTAGCACCACCTACACCGTTGATCTCAGTTATCAATCTTTTATCAACGCCAACTCACCAACAGTCATGCAATTGCCAGCAGAGAAATTCACGTTTACAGGTGCAGAGAAAAGTATGGCAATAGCGCTACCAGCTTGGGGTTTTTGGTACTCGCCGTTAGTTACTGGCGGCATTGAAACCGCTATTAAGAATATGCAGCCAGAGTTTAGGCCTCCACTTGTCGATATCAGCACACATCAAACTCGTCTCACTATATTTGCTGGCATGTTGATCATCAGCTTACTCACGTTGCTGTATATAAATGCCGATGGTCAGTGGTTACCATTCATGGGAGGCGCCTTTGCAAAAGCGCATAGACAATTAAAGCGCTTATCCAGAACATCCGCTGTGAAAACGACAGAAGATGAGAAACAGGCATTGGTTTATATCCACCAAGCCTTTAATCAGCACTATGGTGCAAATATTTTTGCACGTGATATAGAGCGGTTCATCACGTTACGTCCAAGTTTTAGGAAAATGAAAAATGACATTGAGCAGTTTTTTAATGACTCCAATCAATCCTTATACGCAGTAGAAACACGCGATAGTGCAAAAACCATCACAAATCTAGTGCTGTTAAGTAAGCAACTGCGTGATTGTGAGCGAGGCATTTAATGGAAATTCTTAACCCTTGGGCTTTTGCGCTCTTACCCATTGCTCTGCTGCCGTTTTGGCTTAAAGGCCATCAAGGTAAGATGTACACGTGGCTGGAGATGCTGCCTGAAGATTTGCTTTCAGACAGGCTAAATCTAGCAGTGAAAGTCATTACCGCCTTGCTTCTGGTGACCATTGTCATTGCCTTGGCATCACCTCGTGGCCATGATGAAAAAATACAGCGCACAGGCAAAGGTGCGCAAACAGTCATGGTGATCGACCGCAGTGTGAGTATGGACCACCCTTTTGCTGGAGACTCCTCAGGCAATGCAGCGGAAATAAAATCTGACGCTGCACGTCGCATCATCACGCAGTTTATTGATTCTCGCCCAGTGGACATGATGGGGGTCGTTGGGTTTACAAACTCTGCGCTGTATGGCATAAAAATCACTACCAATCGTGATGCAATTCATGCCGCTATTCTCGCGGCTACTAGTCCATCGCTTAACCAAACCAATATCGGTGCAGGGTTGACTGAGGCCGTAGGCTTGTTCGATAAAATTCAAAGCTCTGGTTCTAGGGCCATTATTTTGCTCTCAGATGGCGCAGGCAAGCTGAGTCCGCGCGTTAAATTTTTATTAAGCGAGCGTTTGAAAAGCCGTGGTTTAAGTATCTATTGGATTATGTTGCGTGAGCCAGGAGAGCCCAGCATTTTCACAAAAGAAGAATATGAGGAGACGCGCGTACCCAACTCTATCGTGTTACACAAATACTTTCAGTCATTAGGTCTTAAGTACAAAGCTTACGAGGCAGATAACCCTGAAACCTTGCAATCGGCCATTAGCGATATTGATGCGCGTGAGAAAAAAGCCATTAAATACAATGAAACAATCGCGGGCTATGACTATTCAAGGCTGTTCATCATCATAGCGTTTGTATTGGGTTTATTTATTGTAGCAATCAAAAACTTGAGGGTGTATGCATGACGAATAGAATAAATCGTAAGAATCAGCTGCTAGGTTTGGTATTGTTGGCAGGGTTATTAGGCACTGCCTATGAATGCTATCAAATCAATAAAATAGGTAAAGTGAACCGTGCATTACTTTCTGGGGACGTGGTAAATGATGAAAGTTACCCATTTCATAAAAAATTCTCAGATGCCTACCAGCAAGGAAAAAACGGTCACTTTAAACATGCTATACAGGGGTTTGGTCAGTTGCTTGCACCACCTAAAATGCAGCAAGAAGACACATTTGCCATCAATCAAAATCTAAAGTCACAGATTCATTTCAATATAGCCAACAATCTATTTCGCTCTGGTTTACAGCGGTTAGTGACAGCAGAAGGTGAAATTCAAGAAGAGGCAAAATTTGATTATATGCAGGCAAAAGCCTCTTATGAGCAAGCGTTAAAGCTAAACCCTAATGCACAGGAGGCCAAATTTAACTTAAGTTTATTGCTCTCCGTCATTCCGGGAAATATAAAAACAGTCGCTCAAGATCCATCCGGTATGGAGATTAGTAATTTGCCACAAGGTTTGCCATGAAAAAACTTGTTTCCACGTTAAAAGAAAATTATGAAACAGCGCTGTTGGTGTTGGCTTTACTGTTCTTGTTGCTTGCGCTCATTAAACCGCAGATACAACTGAAGCAAGCCGTACATAACTACTTGTTAGTTGCCGATATATCGCAAAGCATGAATGCAGAAGATATGAAGGTCAATGATCAGCTAGTCAGCCGTCTGGCCTACACACAACACCTCATGAAAGAGGTTGTGAAAAGCTCACCTTGTGGTACTTATGTCAGTGTTGGTGTATTTGCTGCTGAAAATGTGGCCTTGCTATTTATGCCGTTAGAAGTATGTGCGAATTTCGATATCATTACCGACGCTATAGAGCATCTGGAATGGCGCATGGCGTGGAGTGGCAATAGCCGCATGACTTTTGGGGTAAAGGCAGCTGAGGCTACCTTTGAGTATCTAAATATCCCGGCACAAATGCTCTTTTTTACAGATGGCGACGAAGCCCCTAAAGCCAACGGTATTAATCGGCTGGATATTAGCAATGTGCGTATTGGTCAGCATGTTATTTTTGTGGGGGTAGGTGGCCATGAACCAGTGCCGATTAAACGCTTTAACGCCAATAACAAATTTGTAGGGTATTGGGGTACAGATGCCGCGGCTGAAAGTGCTGGTGGGGGCATTATGTATAACGATGCAAGTAAAGATGATCCGGACCCGCCCGTTGCTTATGCAGAGTTTGATCGCTTTCTATCAAAACTAGATGTAGAACATTTGAAAGATATGGCGAGTGAAATCAAAGGTCAATATATAGAAGCAACAGATAAACCAGAGTTTTATGCATTTGTTCAATCACAAACGCCCGCTGCAAAATTTGTAACGGCGTATTCTGTGCGTTGGATATTTTTATTGTTAGCTGCATTGCTGGTCATTGCTACTTATGTACCGTATTTACTCTCACATCACTTTGGTCGGCGCTAACCATCTATCAAAAGTTGGAGACCTGATCACTGACTAGATATCCCAAAATAACTAGATATCCCGGAATAAAAAGATGCATTCTATAGCGATTGGTAACTAGGTTTTCTAACTTAATTGAATTGAAAACTGGCTAAGATTTATATCACCAAGGGCTTGGCCTGACGGTATTGCAGATCATCAAGCGTGACATCCATACCACCCACACGGATACCTAGCAGACTGAGCAGTGGGTCTAGCAACACCCGGCCTATCTCTGACAATAGCGGCCTAACAAGCGTAGAAACAACATTATTAATCAGCCCTAGATTCAATACACTCAAGACAGTCACATTCACCGCGCTAGGCTGCCCCAATGCGTTTTCCAGGCTGCTGCCAACCGGGCTGGCAACTGACTGTGTTTGTGGCAACTGATCTTCCACCGGGTGTGCGACGGAATACTCAAGCGTTTGTGGCGTGGGTGGCTGAATAGGCAGGTTCAATCCAATCTCTGCAATAGGTATATTTAACAATGTTGAAATTGTCGCCTTTCCACCAGCATTATTGGTGAGTGTGAGTGCAGCAATGCCAGGGCTAGCCTCTATTTCGACATCCGTTTCGCTACCATTTTGCTGAATGGAGCGCAGCCCGGCGGAGCCTTGTGCAACCTCTGCATTCAGCGCAAGGTCAATACGCGCAAGCAATGGAATGCTGACTAGCACACCGACGCGCGTTCTGATTTGTGCTGTCCGCGCGATGGTGCATAAATTGCCATTACCCGCTGCAGGGCCGACCGTGAGTTGCGGTGGTTCAATGACGGTCACTTGTGCATTAATACTGGTGATGGAGGGCAGGTTAATCCCCAACGGTAGGTTTATGGCATTGGTGCCATTGGCAATCATTGCTGTCGTAGTAATCAGTGATAACGCATTGAGACCTACCGTGGCAGCGGCACTGGTATCAGGCGTGGTCACGGCAAGTACATCCCCTAGTGTTAGCGTCGCATTTTTTACGGCCACAGCTGCAATACTTTGCATCGCTGACACTGCTTGTACATCAGCCGCACCACTTTGCCCTGCTGCGTTGGCAAACAGTTCGAGCAAGTCTGCAACTTGCATATTGGCATCTAATAAATCCTCTAAGGTACCAAC
>Ga0123388_1087984_pt1 | contig 23863 bp, 18 predicted proteins | sample T0HHNO3metaT_FD_89916 | JGI IMG/M metagenome (GOLD analysis project Ga0123388, IMG submission 89916) | Methane-oxidizing artificial microbial communities from Washington, USA to study methane cycling - T0-HHNO3 metaT (Metagenome... | ecosystem: Engineered > Modeled > Simulated communities...
AGCGGACGAGCGCAATGCGATCCTGCTGGCGGGCTACCAGGCCGGCGGAACACGCGGTGCCGCGCTGGCGGCGGGAAAGCGCACCTTGCGCATGTTCGGCCGCGAGGTGCCGATCCGCGCCGAGGTCGTGCAGTTGCAAGGCTTCTCGGGCCACGCCGATGCCGGCGAACTCCTGGACTGGATGCGCACCGCGCCTTCCGCGCCCCGCATGGTCTACCTCACCCACGGCGAGCCGGATGCGGCCGACACGCTGCGCGGGCGCGTGCAGCGCGAGCTGGGCTGGCGCGCGCGCGTGCCGGAGCACCTGGAGCAGGTTGGACTGGAGGATGCGCGATGACCACGCCGGGCCACACCCGCCTGCGCGTCACCCGTGCCGGCATCGACACCTACCAGCAGCCAGTGGTCTACATGCACCGCGACTGTGAAGTCTGCCGCTCGGAAGGCTTTGCTGCGATGACGCGGGTAAGGCTGGACGTGGGCACGCGTACGCTGGTGGCGACGCTGAACGTGGTCGTCGACGATCGGCTCGGCCTGGACGAGGTGGCGCTGTCGGAGGTCGCGTGGACGCTCCTCGATCCCGTGTCCGGCGCCCTAGCCTGGGTTCGGCACGCTGAGCCCGCGGCATCGGCAGGTGCGCTCCGCGCGAAGGTGTTCGGTGCGCGGCTGGACGACGCCCAGTACCTCGCCTTGGTGCAGGACGTGATGGGAAGCAGGTTGTCCGACCTGGAGCTTGCCGCTTTCGTCACAGCCAGCGCGGGTGACCGCCTGGACCATGCGGAGACGACCGCGCTGACGCGGGCCATGATCTCCGTGGGCCAGCGCCTGGACTGGGGCGAAGGGCCGGTGCTGGACAAACACTGCGTGGGCGGCCTGCCTGGCAATCGCACCACCCCGATCGTGGTGGCCATCGTGGCTGCGCTGGGTTACCGCATCCCGAAGACCTCGTCGCGCGCCATCACGTCGCCCGCGGGCACCGCCGACACCATGGAAGTGATGGCGCCGGTGGCGCTCGACCTGGCGGCGATGCGGCGGGTGGTGGAGCGCGAGGGCGGCTGCATCGTGTGGGGTGGCAACGTGCGCCTGAGCCCGGCCGACGACATCCTGATCCGGGTCCAGCGCCCGCTGGACTTCGACAGCGACGGCCAACTGGTTGCCAGCGTGCTGTCGAAGAAGATCGCTGCTGGCTCCACCCACGTCCTGATCGACATGCCGGTGGGTCCGACGGCCAAGGTGCGTAGTGAGGCCGCGGCCCACAGCCTCGGCGCACGGCTTGCGCACACCGCGGGTGCTTTGGGATTGCAGCTGCGCATCCATCGTTCCGACGGCAGCCAGCCGGTGGGCCGGGGAATCGGCCCCGCGCTCGAGGCGCACGATGTGCTCAAGGTGTTGCGCAACGCGGCCGATGCACCCGCCGACCTTCGCGAACGCGCACTTGCGCTGTCCGCGGCGCTGCTGGACATGGCACCGGGCAGCAGTGCCGGCACCGGACTTGAGCGCGCGCGCAGCGTGCTGGATTCCGGGGACGCGCTAGCCAAGTTCCTGGCGATCTGCGAGGCCCAGGGAGGATTCCGTGAACCGCCACGGGCCGCATTCACCGCCGAAGTCCCGGCAATCGCATCGGGCCGCATCGCGGAGATCGACAACCGCCGGCTGGCCAAGCTGGCCAAACTCGCCGGCGCACCGACTTCCCCCACCGCTGGACTGGAGACCGGCCTGCGGGTCGGCGATACGGTCGAGCGCGGACAGCCCCTGATGACACTGCATGCGGAGTCTCCGGGAGAACTGGCTTACGCCCTTGAGCACGCTGCGGCGTTGCAACCCTTTGTCCTCGCGGAGATCCCATGAACCGTGTACTGATGCCGTTCCCGGCCGATACGGCCCTGGCTGACACCTTCGCCCCGCCCCTGCAGGCACGGGTTTCATCCGTGGCCTGGCGGCACTTCCCCGATGGCGAGTCGCTCGTCACCCTGGACGACGCACTGGACGGCGCCGATGTGGCGATCCTAGCCAGCCTGCGCAACGCCGATGCCCTGGCCCTCCCGCTGCGCTTCGCCGCCCGGGCCGCGCGTGAGTTCGGGGCGCGCTCGGTCGGCTTGATCGCACCGTACCTGGGCTACATGCGCCAGGACACTCGCTTCAATCCGGGGGAAGCGGTCAGTACGCCACTGTTTGCGCAGTTCCTCGAAGAGGCCTTCGACTGGCTGGTGACCGTGGACCCGCACCTGCACCGCGTCGAGCGCCTGCAGTCGCTCTACCGGATTCCGACGGCCCACGTGTCGGCGACGCCAGCCGTGGCCCGCTGGATCGCAGAGACGGTCCCCGACGCGGTGCTGATCGGACCCGACAGCGAGAGTGAACAATGGGTCGCCGACATTGCGGCCCGGTCCGGCATGCCCTACCAGGTGCTGGCCAAGGAACGGCATGGCGACTACGACGTGCGCGTAAGCCTGCCCAACCCGCAGGCCGTGGCCGGCCGGACCCCGGTCCTGATCGACGACATCGTGTCGTCCGGCCACACGATCCTGGAAACCCTCGCACACCTGCGTCGATTGTCGCTGCCGCCGCCGCTGCTGGTCGCCATCCATCCGGTGTTCGCCGGCGATGCCTATGCCCGCCTGCAGGAAGCGGGCCTGGCCCGCATCGTGAGCACCGACACCATTGCCCACCCGTCCAACGCGATCGCGCTGGGCCCAGACCTCGCCGCCGCGGCCTCGGCCTTGATGACCGCTTCGACCGATTCCCCGGAGGACTCATGAACCTGCATCTCAACTGCTGCACCGCCGACCAGCTGTCGGCCGCCGAGCGCCAGAGGATTCTTGAACTGGCCGACGCCCACCGGCAGGTTGATCCCGCCTTCGCCCACTGGGCTGCCGGCTACGGCGTGATCCGGCATGACCCGCTTACCCAGCTGCGGGTCCGCCAGATGGTCGACGAGCTGGTTGCCCTGGGCCGCACGCCCGATGCCGGCACCGCCTGGCAGCGCCTCGCCGCCGCCGATCGCGTCACCAGCGCCGGCATGTGGCTGGTGGCGCACATGACCTACAGCCACCGGGTCCGTACCGACGGTGCGGCCCTGGAGTTTGATGACTTCAAGGCAACGCCCGAAGGCCACACCGGCGGGTCCCTCAACATGGTGCCCGCCTATGCCGGCTACCTGCTGATGGATTCCCTGGATGGCGTCACCCGCGCGTGGATGATGGGCCAGGGGCACTGCGTGGCTGCCATCGACGCGCTGAACCTGCTGGTTGGCAACATGACGGCCAGGCACGCCGAACGCTACGACCGGTCCGACGCGGGGCTGAGCCGGTTCGTCGGCGACTTCTACGCCTACACCCTCAATCCGGACGGGACGCCGGCGTCGCCCCTGGGCTCCCACGTCAATGCGCACACCGCCGGGGGCGTGATGGAAGGCGGCTATCTCGGCTTTGCCGAACTGCAGTACGTGCATGCGCCGCTCAAGGGAGAACGCCTGGTGGCGTTCCTCAGCGACGGCGCCTTCGAGGAGCAGCGCGGCAGCGACTGGGCACCGCGCTGGTGGCGTGCCGAGGACAGTGGGCTGGTCAGTCCGATCATCATCCTCAATGGACGTCGGATTGAGCAGCGAAGCCAGATCACCCAGCAGGGCGGCGAGCGGTGGCTCGACCAGCATCTGCGGCTGAACGGATTCGACCCCATCGCGTTCGATGGTCGTGACCCGGCCAGCATTGCGTGGGGCATTCACGCAATGGAAACGCTACTGCAGGCCGGCGGCAGTACGCCCGATGTTGAAGTCCGGCTTCCCTACGGTATCGCGGAAACCGTCAAGGGTTACGGATTTCCCGGGGCCGGAACCAACGCCGCGCACAACCTGCCCCTTCCTGGAAATCCGGCGGTCGATTCCCAGGCACGCGCACTCTTCAACCAAGGCGCCGCCGCGCTGTTTGTTGCCGCGCCCGAGCTCGATGAGGCCATTGCCGCACTCAACAACCATGACGTCCAGCGGCGGGGGCACGAGCGGGACCACGCGCTCGCCGACCGGCAAGTGACTCCACCACGCATACCGCTGATCGCGGATCGCGCTCCCGGTGGGACGAGTTCACCGATGTCCGCCCTGGACGAACAGTTCGTTGCGATTGCCGAAGCCAATCCCGAGTTGCGTGTGCGCGTCGGCAATCCGGACGAGCTGCGCAGCAACAAGCTCGACCGCACACTCGATGCGTTTAAACATCGGGTGCAGGTTCCCGAACCCGGCGTGGCCGAGTCGACGACCGGCGCAGTCATCACTGCGCTCAACGAAGAGGCCGTCGTGTGCGCCGCGCTTGGTAACAAAGGTGGGCTGAATCTGGTGGTCACCTACGAGGCGTTCGCACCGAAGATGCTCGGGGCAGTGCGTCAGGAACTGATCTTCGCACGCCACCTGGCGCAGGCCGGGCGCCCGCCGGGTTGGCTGGGTGTTCCACTGGTGCTGACCTCCCACACTTGGGAAAACGCCAAGAACGAGCAGTCGCACCAGGATCCGACCATGGCCGAGGCACTGCTCGGTGAAATGGCAGACGTCTCGCGCGTGGTGTTCCCTCCGGACGCCAACGGCGCCGCCGCGGCTTTGGCCCGCGCCTACGCGCAGCGCGGCACGATCACCGCCCTGATCGTACCCAAGCGGCCGGTGCCGCATGTACTGACACCGGACCAGGCGCAGGAACTCGTGGCCGTCGGTGCCGTGTGCCTCGCAGGGGATCCCGTGACCGCCGCGATCCTGCTGGTCGCCACTGGTGCCTACCAGTTGCAGGAAATCCTTCGCGCGCATGCGCGCCTGGCCGAACGCGGCATTGCCACAGCGGTCATCTATCTCGGTGAGCCCGCCCGCTACCGCACGCCGCGTGACACGGACGAGGGCCGCTACACGCACGACGACGCGCAGCTGCAGACGCTGTTCCCACCGGATCGACCGCGGGTGTTCCTGACCCACACCCGCCCGGAGCCCTTCCTAGGCGCCCTACGCAGGCTCGACACCGGACCGGCCACCACCACAGCGCTGGGTTTCATCAACCGTGGCGGCACCCTGGATGTGCCCGGGCTGCTGTTCGCCAACCGCAGCACCTGGGCGCACGTCGTCGATGCCGGCGCGCGTGTCCTAGGCCTTGCGCGCACGAGTCTGCTGTCGGACGAAGAGCTTGCGACGATCGACGGCCGCGGTGAGCCCGGCATACTTTTGCGCACCGCTTCCGGACCCTCGCCGTGACCGCTCCGCTGCGCGCGCGCAAGCGCGCCGACCTGCTCTCGCTTGCCGGTGCAGCCATCGCCGGCCTGGCGGCCGGTGCATGGCTCGCTGATGCGATCCGGCCTCTCTTCGTGCCGATGCTCGTCGCGGGCGTGCTTGCCCACGCCGTGGGCATGTCCGCGCGGCATCGGCTGGATCGGCAGGCCGGCCCCCTGCCCGCGGTCTGGCAGTGGCTTTACATCCTGTGCTGGATCGCCATCGCCGCGCTTGTCGTCGTGGGCGCGTGGCACTGGTTTGGAGGAGCGCGCTGATGGCCAGCACGGTCAGGCGGGGTTTGCAGATTGCATGGGCAGCGCTGCGTCTGGGGGTCAATTTCCTGCGCCTGCGTCGGCGCGCGCCCGAGCAGTTGCCCGGGCGCGTCAGCGCAACGCTGGTGGGACTGGGCACAACCTTCGTCAAGCTCGGCCAGGGCCTGAGCCTGCGCTGGGACCTGTTGCCGGCACCCTACCGTGAGGCGTTGTCCCGATTGCACAGCGATGTGCCGCCGTTCCCGGCGGACGAGGCCATGCGTATCGTCGAACGGGCGTTTGGCGCGCCAATGGCCGAGCTCTTCGCCAGCTTCGATGAAACGCCGCTAGCCGCGGCGTCGGTCGCCCAGATCCACCCGGCACGGATGCACGACGGTCGCGACGTCATCGTCAAGATCACCCGCCCGGGCATCCACGCCCAGGTGCAGGCCGACCTGCGGCTGCTTCGACGCACGGTGCGCGTGGCGCAGTGGCTGTGGCCGCCGCTCAAGCGCCAGCGTCCGGTGGAAGTCGTGGATGAACTGGCTGGCTTCCTGCGCGACGAGATCGACATGCGCCACGAGGCGCAGAACATGCGGCGCATGGCCAGGGTGCTCGATCCCCTGCCCGCCATCACCCAGCCACACGTCGTCGAGCCCTACGCCACCCGCGACGTGCTGGTCCAGGATCGAAGCCACGGCACCCGCCTGGAGGCCGCCTACGGGACAGCGGCCGCTCCCGCGCTGGCGAGCGCGCTGCTCGATGCCTACGTGCATCAACTCTTCGGCGCCGGCGTATTCCATGCCGATCCGCATCCGGGGAACCTGTTCTTCTTCGACGACGGTCGCCTGTGCCTGCATGACTTCGGCTCGATCGGCGTGCTCGACCCGGCATCCCGGCTCGCGCTTGGCGGCATGGTCGAAGCCATTGCCGCCGACGATGCCGAGGCCGTGCTGGATGCAGCGATCGCCCTGGGATTCTTCCCGCCACAGGTCGAACGCCGCTCGCATGTGCGGGAAATCCACCTGATCCTGGCGGAAATGGCCAGTCGCCCATTGGCGCAGTGGTCCATTGCCGAGGCGATCTGGCGTGTGGCGCGCATTGGCCAGGGCGCGGGCTTCCGGTTGCCCGCCCACCTGCTGGCCTTGATTCGCACGCTGTTCCTGGTCGAGAACACCCTGCGTGCCCTGGATCCGGACCTGGACCTGCTGGGCACTCTGTCCGCGCGCGCAGCCGACATCATGGCGATCGTCGACGCCAGCCGACCCGCTGCCCGTCCGCTCGCGATGCGGTTGGCACGCACCGCCCGTCAGTTGCCGCAGATCGCCACCGACCTGTTGCGACAGGCACAGCTGAGCGATGGCCGCCCCGCATTCTCGGTTCACCACCATGGCCTGACCTCGACCCAGGAGGCACTTGCCCGCACTGGCAACCGCCTGGCGCTGGCTTTGGTGACGCTGGGGCTGTACGTAAGTGGAGCGCTGCTGACACTGCATACGGACGGCCCCCAGGTGCTCGGCCACCTGCCCTTCCTTGCGGTGGTGGCATTCGCCGCAGCAGGCTTCCTCTCGCTGCGGCTGGTCATTGCCATAACCCGATCGGGACACCTATGACCGGCCGCCGTCTTCTCGCCCTCAATGTGGGTTCGACAACACTCAAAGGCGCGGTGTATGCGCTTGAGCCCGCAACGGCCGGCGCGCCACCTCAACTGGTCGAATGCAACCGGGCAGAGATCCAGACCAGCCCCGAGCCGGAGGAAGGTCTTGCTGCCCTGCTCAAGGCATTGTCGGAACCCGTACAACGCCCTGACGTGGTAGTGCACCGGATCGTGCATGGGGGTGACCTGCGCGGCGCACACGAACTCAACGAGGACTTGCTCGCTAAACTCGATGCATTGGCACCTTTCGCGCCATTGCACCAGCCCATTGCCCTTGCCTTTGCGCGCACCGCGCGCATGCGTTGGCCGCAGACCCGGCAAGGCGTGGCGTTCGATACCGACTTCCACGCTTCGCTTGCGCCCTGGAGTCGGCGCCTGCCAATCCCTGCGGAGTGGGATGCCATGGGCGTACGCCGCTACGGCTTCCACGGGCTCGCCTTCGCGTCCGCTCTACGGGAAGTAACCGCCCACGACCCAAGCATCCTGAAGGGTCGCGCCGTTCTGGCCCATCTGGGTGGCGGCTGCAGCATCTGCGCTGTCAAAGACGGCCGCAGCCATGACACCACCATGGCCCTTACCCCGTTGGGCGGTATCCCGGGACCCACGCGCTCGGGGGATCTCGATCCCGGCGCGTTGCTGTATCTGATGCGGAAGGAGGGTCTGGATGCTGACGCCGTCGAAGACCAGCTGTACCACGCGGCGGGTCTCGCAGGAATCGCGGGGCACGGCGACATGCGTGTGCTGCTTGAGGATTCCGGATCGCAAGCTCAGCTTGCCGTGGAACTGTTCGCGGTACGTATTGCGCAGTCCATTGCTGCCATGGCAACCGGGATCGGGGGGCTCGACCATCTGGTGTTCTCCGGCGGCATCGGCCACCGCGCGCCCATGCTTCGGACACGGGTCGTCGCGCACCTCGAATGGCTCGGTCTTGCATTGGACACTGACCATAATGGTGCTGGAGCCCTCCGCATTGACCAAGGTGCAGGGCCGGCCATATGGAACGTAGACGTCGATGAAGAACGCGAGCTGGCCGAATCAGCGCTGGCCTGGCTCTGGAACCCGCCGCGGTCCAGGAGGCAAACTTGCCAGCAGGAATAGTCGCACTTTTGCACCTACGCTGGTTGCGTTTCGCTCCCAGCGTCCACCCGTCGTCCAATTGGTCGACAAACCCTTGGAGAAAGCTCATGAGCATGCAAATGCTACCCACGCCAGCCCCCATCCGGGATACTCGCAAACGTTTTTCATTTGGCCGCCCAGCGATGATGTTGGTGTTATCGCTTGCATTCGCAACGGCCGCCAACGCTGCGGAATTTACCCACAAGTACGTGATGCGTGGCCAGGTACTCGATGTCCAGGACAAAACGCTTGTCGTGTGCATAGGAAAAGAGGACGGCGCCCAGGTGGGCCAGGTACTTAATGTTGTCCGACACCAGCGCGGCCCTCACAGGCACAAGTCGGCAACGCCAAATTTCGTGCGAACAGATATCGGGAAAGTTCGCATCACATCGATCATTGATGATCACTATGCGAAGGCAACCGTGGTTGATGGCAATGTAAAAATCAACGATAGCGTCGAGCTCGTGCGCGACTAAAAACGTAGCCGGTTATCGGGCTCGCATCGCGAGCCCGGTAACCGGCTTGCCTACCATCAGGCAACATTCCGCATTGAGCTACGCAGATCAGACATCGCCGTTTCCTCCGCGTCTATCCTGCAATCTCCGGGCCACCGGCACCGTAACGGTCCACGGCACGCGATCAAGGTCGTCGCGCGGCGTATCCTTATCGACTGCGACTTATTCCAAGACTACAAGCAGCTGCATTGCCGTAATCGCGCCAAGCAGACCGCGAAGAAAAATCGCTGAGGAAATGTGTCACTACGTAGAATGATCCGATGATGATATCCGATAAAGTTACCCATGCCCTCGCGCATCAAGCAGAGACGATTTCATGTGATGCGCTTTGCGCGGTGTCGCCTACGTCGGAACTCTTGAATCGATCCTGCTTCTGTATCGCGGTGGAGCCCGAGGTCATGCGTGACGCCTTGGTGACCGCTTTCGGTCAACAGGGGCTGCCAACCGCCCTGGCCGAGTCGCACCCAAATGTGTTCTCAGCGTTTCCGGTGTACGTCTCTCGTCCACACATCGCGCAGATCGCTGACGTAGTCAACGCTGTAGAGGCGGCCGTGCGCCTGAGGCAGTACCGCGACACGGTATTGTCCTGGGCCCCTGACATTGCCAAGTTTGACCCTGGGTCGCCCGGTGGATTGCTCGGATTCGATTTCCATCTATCACCGCAGGGCCCCAAACTTATTGAGATCAACACCAACCCCGGAGGCGTTCTCCTGAATGCGCTCATGGGTCAGGCTCAGCGACTGTGCATGCCAGAGGTGGTGGATTCCCCGACCGACCTTGTGGCAGCGGAGCAGCGGGTCTTAGATGTTTTATTGGACGAGTGGGCATTGTCGCGTGGCCGCCGCGTACTCACTTCGGTCGCAATCGTTGATGAGGTGCCCGAGAAGCAGTATCTGTATCCCGAATTCCTTCTGTTCCGCGAGCTGTTTTTGCGGAATGGCATCCATGCAAAGATCTGCGACCCTCAAGAGCTTGCGTACGACGCGGGACATCTCGCACTAGGGGGAGCAACCATCGACCTTGTCTACAATCGACTGACGGACTTCGGACTTGATGAAACGCAGCATGAGGTGCTTCGTACGGCCTATCTGGAGCGTTGCGTTGTCCTCACTCCCCATCCACGGGCGCATGCGTTGTATGCGGACAAGCGTAACCTGGTGCTGCTGGGCAACAGGGATTTTCTGCAGGACGCCGGCTTAGATAGCAGGACAGCAGACGTCCTTGCGGCTGCGGTGCCTAGAACATTGGTAATGACCCCGGAGAATCGTGATGAGTTGTGGCAGCAACGTCGCCACCTTTTCTTCAAACCCTCTGCAGGATTTGGCAGCAAAGCCAGCTACCGGGGTGACAAGCTGACGCGGCGTGTCTGGGAGGAGATGAACTCAAGACCTTACATCGCTCAGGAGTTGGTGCCCCCGAGTGAGCGGCGAATCGGCCACGATCAAGCGCCACTGAAGGCGGATATCCGCTGCTACGCCTATCGCGGCAAGCCGCTGTTATACGCGGCCCGACTATATCAAGGGCAAACCACCAACTTCAGAACCCCTGGCGGCGGGTTCGCGCCAGTCCTTACAGCAGCAGAATAGGAACGAAGGTGGTGCGAGCCTGTTTGCCAGCACGCCTTGATCACATCGGGATCCATTCAGCAGCTGGAAACCTAGCTGCTCATAGCCTTAATTCAGCGTCGCCAGGCGCTACGAAGTTATGGTCAGGGGGTCTGATTGCCAACAAGGGAAGATCAATGGATCAGAATCTTTCCGAGGAATGCCTTGACGCGCGCCGGTTGCTCGGCCGCCTGATCGAAGAACTGTTCCTTCGGGCAGTCAGCAATGATTCTGCCTTGGTCCATAAAGATGACTCGGTGAGCTACCTGACGGGCGAAGCCCATTTCGTGGGTGACGACGAGCATGGTCATGCCCTCCTTTGCCAGCTCGACCATCACGTCCAGCACCTCGTTGACCATTTCCGGGTCCAGGGCCGAGGTCGGTTCGTCGAACAGCATGTAGTTTGGATCCATCGCCAGCGCGCGGGCGATGGCGACACGCTGCTGCTGTCCGCCGGACAGTTGTCCCGGATGTTGGCCGGCGTAGGCCGCCAGCCCCACCCGGTCGAGCAGACCCATCGCCTTGCTTCGCGCCGCGTCGCGGGTGCGGCCTAGCACTTTGGTCTGGGCCAGGATCAGGTTGTCGATGACCGACAGATGCGGGAACAGTTCGAAACCCTGGAACACCATGCCGACCCGGGTACGGAGTTTTATCAGCTCGGACTTGCGTCCGGTGACTTCGATGCCATCGACAGAGATGTTGCCCTTTTGAATCGGCTCGAGCGCATTGATGCACTTGAGCAGTGTTGATTTTCCTGATCCAGAAGGTCCACAGATAACCACGACCTCGCCAGGCGCGATACTGGCCGAACAGTCGTCCAGCACCTGCGTGTCACCGTACCACTTGCAGACATGGGTTGTGATGACCCCTACCATCATCCCGATTCCGATCCTGACAAGGACGATTGCTGCCGGCTTCTTTCGTGTCTGGTGGACGAAAAGAGCATATCGCGTGAGCTGGATCAGCGCCTGCGGAAGGCAGGCGTGAATCTCGATTACATCCGACGCTGTTTACGGAGGGCTAACCACGGCAGGCCGAGCAAGAAGGGCTGAGTGAATTTATCACTGCTTGTCACAATAGTTCCGTATGGTCCGACTGGTCCAGAGTAGACCCATGAGAAGCAAGAACGGCGACGCCTAGAAGGCGCCGCCGTCTCTTCTCATCCGGCTCACTCAAACCTTGAAATCGTCAAAAGCCACCCTATCCTCCGCGACTCCCATTCGCTGCAACAGTTGTCGCGTCGCCACAAGCATTGGTGGCGGCCCACACAGGTAAAAGTCGCAGGCATGAAGGTTCGGGTGATCACGCAATAGAGTTTCATGTGCGACTTCATGGACAAGGCCCTTCAACAACCCGGCACCGCATTCGGCCTCTTCCGAAAGAACCAGGTGCCAGCTGAAGTTGGTGTACTTCTCGGCCAGTGCCGACATTTCTTCGATATACGGCGCTTCTCGGACATTGCGGGCACCATACCAGTAGTGGACGCGCTCTTTGGCTCCGTTCTCCAGGCACGCATGGATCATCGACCGTAACGGTGCCATACCGGCGCCACCGCCAATAAAGACCTTCTCATTCCCACCCGGCCTGATGGCAAAGTCGCCAAACGGGCCGCTGAAACGCACACGGTCCCCTTGCTTGAGGCTATACAGATAGGTGGATCCCTTCCCTGGCGGATGACGCTTGCGATTCTGCCTGCCAGGGCTGAATCGAGCCAGCAAGGTCAGTCGCCCTCCTGTTTTCTCGACAGGCAGCGAAAGCGAGTAAGAACGGCGCACCGCTTCTTTGTTCGATAGCGTCTCGGGAAGATCCAGCTCAGCCCAATCTTTCTTGTGATGCTCCGGATGTGCGATTCCCTGGCGCGACAACGAATAGTCCGGCACATGGATTTGAAGATAGGAACCGGGCTGATAGTCAGAGCCTGGCGCAACCTCTGGCCTAAGCACGATCTCGCGCAAGAACGGCGTAATCGCCTCAGCACTCTCGACGATGGCCTCGTGTTCGGTCCATAGGCTCGCTCCTCCGATGACCTCCACCTGCAGATCATCATCCATCGTCAAATTGCAGGCTAGCCGATATCCCATCTTCAACTTGCTTTCTGAAAGATGCTCGCGATCAGCACCGCTGGCTGCCGGTGCCTTTCCGCGGAAGCGGACCTCGCACATCCCACAACTTTGCCCCCCGCCACAGTTGGAAGGCAATTGCAGTCCGTTTCGAGCCAGGGCGATGAACACCGTATCGCCCGCGGGAACTTCCATCGTGCGCAATACCGTGCCATCTGGCGAGAAGACCGCCAACTCGCGCGTTCCTCTCCATCGCTTGGGAATGAACTCGTTGATACGAAAGCTGGTGATCAGCAGCCAAATCCCGGTCAGCGCCAGCCATAGTCCGCCTATACCAGCGGTTATCACCAAGGGGTTGTTGAAGTTCTTTCGGCCCGTGTAATCCATGATGTGGAGCATCCAGACCATATCGAATAGACGCCAAGTGCGGTTGCGATGTTCCAATACTTCTCCCGTCTGCGCTGAGAGATAGACCGTTGTCTCTTGTTCATCCTTAAAGTCCACTCGCCATAGCCTGCCTTCGTGGTCGCGCACCTCCATGGTGTGTTCGAGCAACAGAGGTGCTTGTGCCTTGCCTGGGCCGTTATAGGAGGCCTGCGCCAATCGGGATGCGAGTGGGGCGTCGATATCAATAGTCATACCTGAAAGCGCGTCAGCCAGTCGGGTTTTCTCACCATTAAAGGCTTGGTAGACGGGGCGCTCTAACAGCCATCCCGAAGAAACCCGCTGAATTGTGCTTTCACCCTTGCCCAAGACGGCACTGGCTGGCAACGCATTCTTGGGCCACGGCTGGGCCTTTGTGGCGTGCGCTCGATAGCCATGGCCCTGCACCTGGTCATGATCAAGCAGGCTCATGATCAGACCACTACTTAGCCACAGGACAAACTGGATGCCGATCAGTAGCCCGATCCACTTATGAATTTTTCGCATCCAGGGCGTCATGTCTTGCCCCTCCGCTGGAAGCTATAAAACAGCAGCCAAACGCCACAGAGCGCAAATATCAACCCAGTTGCCGCCGCCACTCGCAGCAGGTTGTTATTCACGTCACTACGGGCCTCGTAATCCATGATGTGGAACATCCACAAGAAATCAAACCAACGCCACAAGCTGTGGCGCCGCGCCAAGAGTTCTCCTGTTTCGGGTGAAAAATAAAGGGTGGTATGTCCGCTATCAGCGAAATGTACCGCCCACATGGGCACGGGCCTGGTTGCCACCTCTTGCGGCGCCTGAGTGATCCACTCGACGCGATCGACTTTGGCATCGCCCTGATAAGTCACCTTCGCAAGCGCGAGTGCGGTGTCTTCTTTGAGAGGAGAGACCTGCTTTCCGCTCGCCGCATCGATGAGGGTGGTTTTCTCACCTTGATGGAGCTCATATACCTCCCTGTCCAACAGCCGCTTCATCCGCAACGATGTCAGACCCGGATATCGGTCAATCAGGGCGGCTTGGTCCACGCGAACCGCGCGCGGATCCAGTGGTTCGTTATGCGTATGCGCCAAGTGATCACCGTGAATAATATCCAGTGATATGACAGTCATGTAGACGCCGCTGATCATCCACAGCAGCGCCTGCACACCGATAATCAGGCCTATCCATTTGTGGGCACGGCGTGCCCAGAATGCCGGTTTCATTTGCGTAGTCCCTAGCTAGTTTGCTCTCACCAGTTCCCCCGCCGACTTCTGCCGGCGGGGGTATTTTCTTACCAGTGATAGCCGAGGCGGGCATACCAGCGACGACCCAGCAAGTCATAGGTCATCGTGTCCGTGTTCGCATCGGTATAGCTTTGGATAAAGGGTGCTTTCTTGTCGTAAAGGTTATCGATACCCAAGGCAACATTGAACGACTTGTTCGGCGAATACTTCAACTGCACATTGTGATAGGTCAGGCTTGGCGCATGATCGCCAATATCGCCAGGAACTGCGTTGATGTCATCGGCAGATCCGATGTATTGCACGCTGTATGACCCAGACCAAGCGTTTTGCTCCATGGTCAGTGAAGTAAAGGCGCGCCACTTGGCATAGCTCCCTCGCCCGCCGGTGATCTTGCCTGCATACTCAATAACGTCCGCGCCTGGGAAAGGCCTTACGTCATAGCGATCCAAGTAAGAAACATCCAATGAAGCGGTCGATTTGAAGTTGGCGATATCGAACTCATAGAGACCGCCCAGGTCGATGCCGGTAATCCTTTCATTGGCGGCATTGACCGGCTGGGACGAAAGGAAATCCACTTCGCCGGTAACTGAGTTGCGGGTAAAGTTAGAAGCGTCGCAAAACGGATGAGCCAAGCCCGGTGTGTTGTAGCAAATCGCCAACTTGGTCGATCCATCGATGCGCTGAATGGCGTTCTCGATCTTGATGTCGAAGTAATCGACTGTCACCGTGAGGCCTTCCAGGAACCTCGGTGTCCATACCGCGCCTACGGTGAAGGAATTGGCGTCTTCCGGCTCCAAGTCGGGATTGCCACCTGCTGTCGTGAGGATGGTGTTGCCTGGCTGCACATACCCCACCGGCACACCGTAAGCCTGGCAGTTCTGGCGCACGATTGAGTCAGAAGGCAGGGCGCTCCAACCGCTGCACGGATCGGTGGTGGTCAGATTGCCCTCGGCAATACCCCCAAATAGTTCGGGAATGTTGGGAATGCGGAACGCGGTAGCATAATTGGCCCGCACTTTCAGTGAGGGCACGATCTGCCAGTCAAGACCGACTTTGTAGTTGATATCCTCTCCGAACAAGTCGTAATCCGAATAGCGCACGGCCGCGTTTAGTGTCAACGACTCGGCGATCACGCTATTTTGAAGCAAGGGCACTGCAAACTCGGCAAACACTTCCTTGGCCGTATATTCGCCCGCAATGGGGTCCTGCTGATTGGTATTGGCGCTTCCCAGCACGGTCAATGGATCAGGATCGCGCCAGCCGCTTTCTTTGCGGACCTCAACGCCAGAAGCGAACCCGACCCAGCCGGCGGGTAGCTCGAACAGCTGCCCGCTCACATTGGCGGTGAAGCTCTTCTGATCGTTGCCGCCGTTGTCTCGCGTCGTATAGAGGATGTAGTCCAGTACATCCTGCGTAACGTCCCCGTAGCCCAAGTAGTCGGCACAGGGAATCGCAGCTCCCGGGGCGTTGCTGCAGAGAGCGGTGTTGAGGGTCTGGTCTACCCTGTCGAGATTGGCGACCTTGGTGGAACCGTCCACACCGGTGTTGCGTCCCCAGTTGATGGCAGCGGACCAGTCCCAGCCAATGCCGAACTTGCCCTCCAAGCCGATCACCGCACGGAAGGTGTTGGTTTCTTGATAGAACTCACGCGGACCTGCCTCTTCCAAGCGCCGGCGCTGCAAGAGCAAGTCCTGGCCTGTCGGGTTGGTGGGGTGGTCGGCCGCGATATTGATAGGTCGGTATACGCCCAGGCCACCCGGGGTCGCCAACTGATCGGATTGACGATTGGTGAACATCAACTCTGTGAAAAGGCTGACGTCTTCGCTCAAGGAAGTATCGCCAAACAAGCTAAAACTCAAGCGCTTGATCGGGTTGACCGCGTTAAGAGTAGGATTGCCGTTGTAGTTGTGTAACGCTGCGGAATACGGCTCGTAAAAATCGCCGTCTCCATTGGGGTCTTGGTTGAAGTTCACCCGGCTGCCATCGGCAAGCAGGGCTCGTCCGCCGATCGTGGTTGAGCTACCTACGCACTCAAGCCTTCCATCCACCTCACCGAGGCCGCAGGGTGCGCGCGAGGCCATGTTGACTGTTCCTCCCTCGGAATAGCTAAGACCGGCCATCAACGAGCCTCGATCGCTGGTCGTACCCCACGCCAAATCGAAAGAGCTCTCTTCACCGTCTCCCTCAAAGGTCTGCCCGTAACGCACACTGGCCTCGGCCCCGTCATAGCCCTTCTTGGTGATGATGTTCACCACGCCGGCCACGGCATCTGCACCGTAGATGGCCGATGCGCCATCTTTCAAGACTTCAATCCGTTCAATCAGTGCCACCGGAATGATATTCAGATCGACAGAGCTGTTGGCACCGGTGCCGCCATTCACCACGCGGCGACCATTGAGGAGCACCAAGGTTCGATTAATGCCCAACCCGCGCAAGTTCACCTGGGTTGTGCCGTATCCATTCTCGGCCCAGTAGGCATTGGTTTGGCTACCTGCGAAACCTGCCGAGGCAGGAAGACGTTGCAACAAAGTTTCCACCGAAGTGGCGCCAGAGCGCTCGATGGCCTCAGCGTCGACCACTGTTACCGGTCCGACACCAGAAATTTGCAGTCGTTTGATGTGGCTACCCGTGACTTGGACGGTATCCAAGGTCTTGGCTTGATCATCCGCGGCAGTGGTTTCCTGGGCCTGCGCCGAGCTGGCAAAACCGGCGCACAACAACATACCAACGGCCGCTGCTAGCGGATTGCGTTTGAAAGACATGGGTTCTCTCCCCGATTGGGTTTGACTTGTTCAGGTTGAGTCCTGACGCCGAAGGCTCGCAGAGCTGGAGACGATCACAGGACAACAAAAGCGCGTCGCCCACCACCGGGCGACGGAACAAGCTCAGCAGATCGGAGGTCGAAAAACCCAGGAAACTTCGGTATGGACAGCTGGCAACAGCGGCGGCGCCAGATAGACCGACACTAGCGCATGCTGAGCAGCGAAGAGCGGCGTTGTACTTCCTGGATGGAAGGTGAGCATGCAGCCGCACGCGCAAGACGCGCTAGTTCCGCAGTCGCAGTCCTCGTGTTCATCTTGATCTTGTGCAGGCGTCGTTGCTGGCGTGGATGCAGATTCCTTGCGATGGCTTGCATCCGTATCGCAATCGGACTTTGCCTTTATACCTGCCGCCAAGTTGGTTTGCGAAGCCTGCTTGACCGCCATCCGCGTCGCTGCCCATGCTCCCGTAACTCCGTCGGCGCACAGCGCGAGGATCAGGAAAATTCGCAGTAAGTGGCGCATTGACGGCATTGGCAGAGGCTAGCCACGGGTTGTCTATACAACAGCAATAGCACGCCAATAATTTGATTGCAACTTTTTTGTGCGATACAGCATTGATGCCGTTGGCACAGGTTGTATAGACATGCCATGCTAAGAAGATGGACCAGCCAAAACCGCAGTACGTAAAGCTCAAGCACTACATCTTGCGCCACGTAACCAATGGCGATTGGCCACCGTTGAGCCGCGTTCCCAGTGAACACGACTTCGTCCTCAAGTTCGGTGTCTCACGCATGACCGTCAATCGTGCACTACGTGAATTGACCGACTCTGGTGTCCTGTCCAGAGTCCAAGGTGTAGGAACCTTTGTCGCCGGACCCAAGGCGGAATCTGCGCTATTTGAAGTGCGAAGCATCCGCGATGAGATTTCGGCGCGGGGTCAGATCCACAGCGTAAGGGTGCTCACAAGCGAAGCAGTATTGGCCCGGCCAGCGGTTACGAATCACTTTGGGTTGGAGCCCGGGACCGAATTGTTCCATACCCGATTACTACACACGGCTAATGGAAAGCCCCTGCAATTGGAAGATCGTTTCGTAAATCCAATCTCTGCACCTGGGTATCTGTCCATCGATTTCCAAACTGAAATCCCACACCAGTACCTCATGCGGGTCGCACCATTGGAGCGAACTGAGCATGTGATCGATGCAGAAGTTGCCAACAAACGTCTGTGTGCGCAGTTGGAGATCGCGGAGAGCGATCCTGTCCTTGTGCTGACCCGCCGCACCTGGTCCAGAGGCCACGTTGCCAGTTATGTCCGCCTTACCTATCCCGCCTCGCGCTACCGCTTCGTCGGTTCGTTTCAGGTGGGTAGCTCACCTACTTCATAGGGAAACTCCATGGTCACCCCAGCACCGGCCTTTGCGTCCGGCGCGCGCACCGTGCGTGCTCCACGTGGCACCCATCTGCATTGCAAAAGCTGGCTAACTGAAGCGGCTTATCGGATGCTGCAGAACAATTTGGACCCAGAGGTAGCCGAACGTCCGGGTGATCTGGTGGTCTACGGCGGTATTGGGCGCGCGGCGCGCAATTGGGAATGCTTTGACCGCATTCTGGAAGCATTGCGTGATCTGGGGGATGACGAATCGCTTTTGATCCAGTCAGGCAAACCGGTTGGGGTGTTTCGCACTCATACCGACGCACCACGGGTCCTGATAGCGAATTCCAACTTGGTGCCCCATTGGGCGACTTGGGAACATTTCAACGAACTCGATAGGAAGGGTTTGATGATGTATGGCCAGATGACGGCCGGCTCCTGGATTTATATTGGTTCGCAAGGTATTGTCCAGGGCACCTATGAAACCTTTGTCGAGTTGGGGCGCCAGCATTACGGCGGCGATTGGTCCGGCAAATGGATCCTGACGGCCGGGCTGGGTGGAATGGGCGGCGCGCAAGCGCTAGCAGCCACTCTGGCAGGCGCCAGCAGCATCGTTATCGAGTGCCAGGAATCGCGTATCGACTTTCGTATACGCACGCGCTATGTGGACTATAAGGCCCATAGCATCGAACAGGCCTTGGACATCATCCAAAACGCCAACGAGCCGGTTTCGGTAGGGCTTGTCGGCAACGCTGCTGAGTTGTTACCGCGTTTCGTCGAACTTGCACAGCGAGGAGTTGCCAGGCCTCATGCAGTCACCGATCAGACTTCCGCTCACGACCTTGTCAACGGCTATCTGCCGATGGGGTGGAGCGTGGCCGAGTGGGAAGTCGCACGTGATGGCACCGATAGTCAGCGCAAGGCCCTGGTGGATGCTGCCGGTCAGTCCTGTGTGGCTCACGTTCGCGCAATGCTCGATTTTCACCGGATGGGCGTTCCCACCATCGACTACGGCAACAATATCCGGCAGGTCGCGCTTGATCGCGGCGTGGCCGATGCTTTCGATTTCCCCGGTTTCGTTCCGGCGTGCATCAGACCCTTGTTTTGCCGGGGTATGGGGCCATTCCGCTGGGTCGCCCTCAGCGGTGATCCAGAAGACATCTACAAAACGGACCAAAAGGTTAAGGAGCTTTTCCCAGATAACGCGCCTTTGCATCGGTGGCTAGACCAAGCTCGCGAGCGGATCGCCTTCCAAGGGCTACCGGCGAGGATCTGCTGGCTGGGCCTGGGAGAGCGGCATCGCGCAGCACTTGCCTTCAACGAGATGGTGCGCAATGGCGAACTCAAAGCACCCATCGTCATTGGCCGCGATCATCTTGACTGCGGGTCAGTAGCGAGCCCGAATCGGGAAACAGAGGCGATGCTCGATGGGTCCGATGCCGTCTCCGATTGGCCGTTGCTTAATGCACTGCTCGCCACCTCAGGAGGCGCGACATGGGTCAGCCTGCATCACGGCGGTGGCGTCGGGATGGGGTTCTCTCAGCATTCTGGCGTGGTCATTGTTTGCGACGGAAGCGAAGCGGCAGATAAGCGGCTGGCCCGTGTCCTGTGGAATGACCCTGCAACCGGTGTGATGCGACATGCCGATGCGGGCTACGAGCTCGCCAAAGAGTGCGCACGGACCCACGGACTCAATCTTCCCTCCATAACCGGATAAGACCTGCATGCTCACCCTCGCCCCCGGAAAGTTGAGCTTTTCCCAGCTCCGATTGATTGCAGAAAGATTTGAGCCGATCCAACTGGATGAAAGCTGCAGCCCTGGTGTCAGGGCCTGCGCGGAAGCAGTCCACAAGATTGTCGCCGCTGGCCAGCCGGCATACGGAATCAACACCGGTTTTGGGAAGCTCGCAAAGATCCACATCCCAGTCGAGCAACTCGAACAGCTGCAAACAAACCTCGTGCGATCGCATGCAGCAGGCATGGGTCCGTTGCTCGAAGATGCCTCAGTGCGACTTATCCTTGCTTTGAAAATCAGTTCGCTCGCCCGTGGCTACTCAGGTGTGCGGCCAGAGTTGCTAGACAGTTTGGTCAACCTGTACAACGCACAAATTTGGCCTTGTATCCCGGCGCAGGGCTCGGTTGGTGCCTCGGGTGATCTGGCGCCCCTCGCCCATTTGGCCTTGGCTGCGATGGGCGAAGGCCAAGCGCGTATGCATGGCGAGGAGCTACCTGCAGCTGAAGCTCTTCGTCGGGCAGGGCTTGCGCCAATTCGCCTGGCAGCCAAAGAAGGTCTGGCTCTTCTCAACGGCACACAGGTTTCTGCCGGCATCGCGCTGATGGCTCTTTTCGCCGCCGAGCAGGTATTCGCCGCAGCCGTGGTGGCCGGCGCTTTGAGCGTGGATGCAGCCTGTGGGTCCGACGCGCCGTTCGACCCTCGTATCCATGAGGTACGCGGACAACCCGGGCAAATCGAAGTGGCTGAGGTCTATCGCCGCTTGCTTGCGGGAAGCGCCATCCGTGAGTCGCACCGGCACAACGACAACCGCGTGCAAGACCCCTACAGCCTTCGCTGCCAACCTCAAGTGATGGGAGCGTGCCGGGATCAACTGGCCCAAGCCGCGAGGACACTGTTGATCGAGGCCAATGCGGTTTCTGACAATCCCTTGATCTTCGCCGACACAGGTGAGGTGATTTCAGGCGGCAACTTCCACGCAGAGCCTGTTGCCCTATGTGCGGACCAGATTGCCATTGCCACCGCCGAAATTGGGGCATTGTCCGAGCGCCGTATCGCTTTGCTGATAGACGCCAGCATCTCGGGCCTGCCACCCTTCCTGGTGGCTGAGCCGGGACTCAACTCCGGCTTCATGATCGCTCACGTAACCGCAGCCGCCTTAGCCAGTGAGAACAAAACGCTGGCGCATCCGGCCAGCGTCGATTCGTTGCCGACCTCAGCAAACCAGGAAGATCATGTGAGCATGGCGACCTTCGCCGCTCGGAAAGCACTAAATGTCGCGGACAATGTGCGGCGAATCGTTGCTATTGAGTTGCTGGCGGCTTGTCAAGGTCTCGACTTTCGCCATCCCCTACTCTCTTCCTCAGCACTTGAGGCCGTTAGGAAATGTGTTCGCGAGATCGTTCCTCATTATGGGGAAGATCGCTACTTAGCCCCTGATATGCAGAAGGCCGAGACCTTGATAGCCAATGGGAAGCTGGATCAGTTTCTATCACTCCCCTTGGAACACTAGCTTTGATGCTCTTGGGATGGACGGGGCGGGTCGATCCCGAAACCAAGGGCGATTCCCGCCGCTGGCATCAGGTTATCCAGCCCTTAGGAATTCACGACGCACCCGGCACCGCCATCTTGGGCTTTGCGTGCGATGAGGGCGTCCGCAGAAATGGTGGGCGTGTGGGTGCAGCTGTGGGTCCTTCTGCGCTGCGCAAGATGATGTCCAACCTACCAGTCCTCGATGCCGCGCCCCTCTATGACAGCGGAGACGTGCACTGCCTAGATGGCGACCTAGAAGGGGCGCAGTCGCGTTTTTCCTCATGTGTCTGCCGTCTCTTGGACGCCGGACACCTGGTGGTGGGATTGGGTGGTGGTCATGAGATTGCGTATGCAAGCTACCTTGGCTTGACCCAGCACTTGCGACAATCCAGACCGCGTGTGGCAATCGTTAATCTTGATGCACACTTCGATCTGAGAGAACAAGAGCTTGCGAGTTCTGGAACTTCTTTTCTCCAAGCCTTGCGCCACGCAAGCACAATCGGCTTACCTTTGGACTACATTTGCCTTGGAGTAAGCGCCTCAGCCAACACCAAAAGCTTGTTCTCAGCCGCACAAGCATACGGTGTGCATTACTATCGCGATGACCAGTTGAGCCTCATTGAGCTCAGTAAGCGAGTCGAAGAACTACTCTCCTGGTTGGCCGATGTAGATGTCATCTATCTGACCGTGTGCTTGGATGTTCTACCCGCTGCAACCGCCCCAGGCGTGAGTGCCCCCAGCGCGCGCGGAGTGAGCCAAGAAGCGCTCGAGTTACTGCTAGATGTGATAGTTATCACTGGCAAAGTTCGATTGCTGGATGTCGCAGAACTGTCACCCCCCAACGATAGGAATGATGAAACCGCGCGTGTGGCAGCCCGTTTAATCCACAGAATTACCAGTGGTATACGAAAGGTTGGGCATTGGGAAGTTTGAATCAATGATGATCTAAACCTATTTTAGCCTAGACGTCATCAAGGCAATCTCGGCCTTCTGGGATGAAATGATCTCTTGGCACAACTGCACAAGATCAGGGTCTTTGAGCTGGTTCTCTTCGCACATCAATACCGCTCCCGCATGGTGGGGGATCATGGATCTGACGAACTGATTATCAGAGATCGCAGTTTGCTGGCGAATGAAGACCCAGCACAGGATCATCACCAGCAGTGTGGCGAGGATGATCACTCCATTGAGCTTGGCGTTGGGATACATGCTGCGCATGAGCGCCATTTCGATGAGCACCATGGGCGCGGCCATCAGGCCCGCCATGTAAACCTGGTTGAAATTGGCGTAGACGTTGGCGAAGCGGTCGACCATCGCATACATCAGGATGAACATCGCCACGAACGAGAGTGCCGTCATCAAGAGTAAACGGCCGTAATGGCCCTGCTTCCCATGCTGGCCTTTATGCATCGTTTCCATAGATCACCTCATTGCGTTACAAGCGTGAACTTCCCGAAAAAGCGGACCAGGCGCGAAGTTGTTCCGCGCCTAGTCCGCTCAACCGATCGATTACATACCGCTGGCCTTGGCGAACTCAGCGGGGCTCAGGCTGCCATTCTTGTCAGAATCGAGCATGGAGAAATGGGCCGCTTTTGGATCCTTGGCCATCTCGATCTTTGACAATTTCCCATCCTTGTTGATATCGAGCTTGGCGAAGGCATCACCCGTCATTTTGCTGTGATCCATCTGGCCATGCGACATACCCATCTTGCTGTGATCCATGGGTTGGGCTGCAGCGGGTTTATCGGTTTTTGCGGGATCGGCAGCCAGGGTGGAACCGGAGGCAAGCAACAGTGAGATGGCGAGAGCAGAGTGCAACATTTTCATCAGACAACTCCTTTGGTTAGTGGCAAGAAGCGCTCTTAGCCGGTTCATCGGCTGGAGCAATATGTGCTTGCTTGGAGGACATCTTCCCCAGTCGCAACGCGTTGGTAACGACAGAGACAGAGCTCAGACTCATGGCCAGAGCCGCGATCATCGGACTAAGCAGCAACCCGAACACGGGATAGAGCACGCCTGCCGCAATCGGCACTCCCAGGGCGTTGTAGAGAAACGCAAACCCAAGGTTCTGCTTCATGTTGGCGACGGTTTCGTTGGAGATCGCCCGGGCCTGCACAATGCGGGTCAGATCGCCCTTGACCAAAGTGATCTGCGCACTGGACATCGCGACATCAGTGCCCGTTCCCATGGCAATCCCGACATCGGCCGCGGCCAGTGCAGGGGCATCGTTGATTCCATCGCCCGCCATGGCCACACGACGACCCTCGGCTTTTAGCTTATTGACCAGCTCGACCTTGTCCTGCGGTCGAACCTGACCGTGCACTTCTTCAATGCCCAAGGTATACCCCACCGCCTCTGCAGTGGCCTGGGCATCAC
>Ga0123388_1057754_pt1 | contig 23738 bp, 20 predicted proteins | sample T0HHNO3metaT_FD_89916 | JGI IMG/M metagenome (GOLD analysis project Ga0123388, IMG submission 89916) | Methane-oxidizing artificial microbial communities from Washington, USA to study methane cycling - T0-HHNO3 metaT (Metagenome... | ecosystem: Engineered > Modeled > Simulated communities...
GAGTATTTACTTAAACCAAACAACAAAACATTCAAGGCCGAAACCAAGCATTCATTGCGTCCAAGTAAATGTGTCTTAACCACAAACACCCACACTTATCAGTCGTTCAAATTGTTAAAGAGCTAATTCCTACAAGAGAAATATTGGTTGCGGGAACAGGATTTGAACCTGTGACCTTCGGGTTATGAGCCCGACGAGCTGCCAGACTGCTCCATCCCGCGTCCGATTCGACGTACATGCCGCCGAGAAATGAGACTATAGCAAGAGGAGGTATTTGTGTCAAACAGTATTGAGCATTTTATTTAAGATTTGCTCGTTTAGATAAACGCTAGAACAGCTTAAATCGCGTGAAAATCTATATAGAATAAAGGCTTACTTGCTGATTAAATCGGGTTAATTTAATTACCAATCGCACCAAATACTTTCTTAATCAAACCACTTGCTTGTCCAACAGGGTCTTTACGGATGGCGGCCTCTTCTTGCGCCATCATTAAATACACACCATCCAGTGTTTTTTGGGTGACATATTGCTCTAAGTTTGCATCCTCTTTTTTAACCAGTCCATATTTACCGCCCATTTCAGCAAACTTATTATATTGCTGCGCTAATTGGACATTTTCAGTGGCTTTTTTGACGATAGGTAAAAACTTTTCTCCCATCGGCAACGAGGTCGTTCTTTTAAAGTACTGCGTGGCTGAATCTTCTGGGCCAGTTAAAATCGACTTTGCATCAGCCAGAGACATTTTCTTTACAGAATCAACAAGCAGTGCTTTAGCTTCTGGCACAGCGGCTTCAGCAGCACGATTCATTTTAAGTACCAATTCATCGGCTTGTTTACCCATGCCAAACATACGCATAGCTTTTTCGGCTTTTCTCATAGATTCTGGTAACGGTATCTTGACTTGCTTGTTACCAAAAAAACCATCTGCGGCACCAAGTTTACTGACTGCTTTGTCTGCGCCTTGCATAAGCGCTGCTTTCAAACCGCTACTGGCTTCATCATTACTTAAATCACTTACAGCCAAAGCGTTTGCCTGTGAAACAAACAAGGTTAATAAGGTTGTTAAGAGAATTTTTTTCATGACTTTCCTTAGCGTTAAGATTGGTGACTAAATCATACAACGGAATAGTTGAATTAGGGTTTACTTTATATTCACTTTACCGTTGCATCATTCTCTTAATAGTTAACAACAAAAATCACTATGAATTAATAACCAAACTTAATCTTAACTTATTTTTGCTTGAGTGATTTAACTTGCCATATTTTGTCCGCATATTCACAAATCGTTCTATCGCTAGAAAATTTGGCCATGCGCGCCACGTTTAAGATAGCACGACGCGACCACTCTTCTTGATCTTGATAAACGCTGGACACTTCATCTTGGCAAGCGATATAACTCGCGTAATCGGCGAGCAATAGATAATTGTCATTATTTAACAAACTATCCACAATTGCTTGATAGCGACTTGGCTCTTCCAGCGAAAAGAAGCCGCTACCAATCATATCTAACACTTCTCTTAACGCTGGGTTTTGATAGTAATAATCGCGTGGGTTATAGCCTTTCGCCTTAGTTTCTGCCACTTGCGGCGTGGTTAAACCAAAGATGAAAATATTCTCGTCACCGACTTCTTCTTTAATTTCCACATTGGCGCCGTCCAACGTACCAATAGTTAACGCGCCATTTAACGCCATTTTCATATTACCAGTACCACTTGCCTCGGTACCTGCTGTGGAAATTTGCTCAGATAAATCGCTGCCCGGAAATAGAATTTCAGCGGCAGAGACTTCATAGTTGGGATAGAACACGACTTTGAGCTTGTCACCGACAACTGGGTCGTCATTCACGATAGCCGCGACATCATTAATCAATCGAATAATCAGTTTCGCCATCCAATAACCTGGAGCCGCTTTACCGCCGAATATGACGGTGCGTGGCGTGATATCTTTTTCACCATGTCGAATACGGTTATAAAGCGTAATCACATGCAACACATTCAGTAGCTGGCGCTTATATTCGTGAATGCGCTTAATTTGCACATCAAACAATGAATCAGGATTCAACTTAACACCTGTCACCGCCTCAATTTTATGCGCCAGGCGTAACTTCCTATCCTGTTTTACTGCACGAAATGCTTTACGGAAGTCTTTATCATCGGCTAAAGGCGTTAACTTAACCAGTTGCGTCAAATCTTTTTGAAAGCCATCGCCAATGGCTTTAGTAATTAAGCTAGTCAGTTGCGGATTAGCTTGATTCAACCAGCGACGCGGCGTAATCCCATTCGTCACATTGGTAAGTTTGTTCGGGTAGATTTTATTGAAATCAGCAAACAGTGTGGTTTTTAATAATTCGCTATGCAAAGCTGCCACGCCGTTCACTGTATGACTGCCAACTACCGCCAAATGTGCCATGCGTACGCGGCGGCCATGCGTTTCATCAATAATCGAAACACGTCTGATGAGGTCTGTATCGCCAGGAAAATGATGATTCACCATGGTGATAAACTGCTTATTGATTTCGTAGATAATTTCCAGATGACGCGGCAGCAAACTACCGAACAAGTCCACAGACCAAGTTTCAAGCGCTTCTGGCATTAAAGTATGATTAGTGTAAGCAAATATCTTAACAACTAAATCCCAAGCAAAATTCCATGCCAAGCCATGAATATCAACCAGTTGATGCATCATTTCCGCCACACCAATCGCTGGATGGGTGTCGTTAAGCTGGATGGCGACTTTGTTTGGCAGATCAGCCCAGTCTTTCTCCGTTTTCACCTCACGCGTGGTGGTAAATCGACGCAGAATATCTTGAATAGAAGCTGATACGAAGAAATATTGTTGCTTTAATCGCAACTCACGCCCGGATGCAGATGAATCGTTAGGATATAAGACTTTTGAAATCGTCTCCGAATCAGTGCGCTCTTCTACCGATTGCTCATAATTGCCATCGTTAAATTGGTGCAAATCGAAGTCTTTCGTCGCTTTCGCGCTCCAAAGCCTTAGATTATTGACGGTATCAGTTCCGTAGCCTGGCACGGGAATATCATAGGCCATCGCAACAACATGTTGTGCCTTGCACCAATGATGCCTCACGCCATGCTCATCGTTCACTGGCACTACGTGCCCATAAAACTTAATATCGTATGTAGCCTCTGGACGTTGAAATTCCCACACATTGCCGTAACGTAGCCAATTATCTGGGTTTTCCATTTGTTGGCCGTGCTCAATAGATTGTTTGAACATACCGTATTCATAGCGAATACCGTAGCCAGTCGCAGGTATATCCATGGTGGCCATTGAATCTAAAAAGCAAGCAGCTAAACGACCTAAACCACCATTTCCCAAAGCCGCATCATTTTCCATTTCTGCGGCGGCCTCCATGCTGCGACCTAATGCACCTAAACTGTCGCTTAACTCATCTTTAATGCCCAAATTAAGTGCAGCGTTTGTCAGCATGCGACCAATTAAAAACTCTAATGAGAGGTAATAAACACGTTTAGGGTCATGATCATAATAGGATGCAGACGTTCTAACCCAACGCTCAACCACATGATCGCGCACGGTGTAAGCAGCGGTGTGATACCAATCTCTGGCCGTCGCAACCTTGTCTGTCTTAAAGCATGAGAAGATTAAGTGGTTTTGTAACGCCTGTTTAATAGGCGTTAATTTGGGCAAAACGGTGGTTTCTTTTTTTGCAGGTTTAGTCGTGTTTTTCATTTAAATATGGCTTTCTGAAGAATACTGAACGGTTACCGATGAATGTATTTTAGCAAATACCAAGCCAATGTTTTATGACAATCTGTTTTGGGACAAGTTTGAATATTTAATTTTATGTCCAAATAATAAAAAAGCCTGCTTTTAATAGCAGGCTTAAATATTTTCAAACTACAACTAAATTAATGCAGAATAAATATTAGGTCACACTAATAAACTATTCATGCGTCGCACAAAACTTGCAGGGTCGTTCAATTGACCACCTTCTGCCAGCAAAGCCTGATCAAAAACCAAATGCGCTAAATCTTTAAACTTAGCTTCATCGGCTTCAGCCTCTAAACGTTTCACCAATTTATGCGCAGGGTTAACCTCTAAAACGGGCTTACTATCTGGCGCATTTTGTCCTGCGGCTTTTAAAATACGCGCAAGATTAGCTGAAACATCATGCTCGCCCGCCACCAAACAAGCTGGTGAATCAGTTAAGCGATGCGTCACACGCACTTCTTTCACTGCATCGCCCAATGAAGTTTTAATGCGCTCAATCAAACTTTTCGCATCTTCCTCAATTTTTGCTTTGGCTTCTTTTTCAGACTCATCTTCCAATTTACCCAAATCCAAATCACCTTTAGCGATTGACTGCAGTTTCTTGCCTTCAAACTCGGTTAAGCTGCCCAATAACCACTCATCCACTTTGTCACTCATCAGTAACACTTCAATACCTTTTTTGCGGAAGATTTCCAAATGTGGGCTGTGTTGCGCTGCAGCAAAAGTATCCGCCGTAATATAGTAAATCGCTTCTTGCTCAGGCTTCATGCGCCCAATATAGTCAGCAAATGAGACGTTTTGCACATCGGTATCTGCTTGCGTACTAGCAAATCTCAATAAACCAGCGATTCTATCTTTGTTGGCAAAATCTTCGCCTGGACCTTCTTTTAATACGCGACCAAATTCTGTCCAAAATTTAGCGTAATCCTCTGGTTTATCTTTTGCTAGCTCTTCTAGTAAACCCAGTACCTTTTTAACCGAACCATTTTTAATCGCATCGACATCGCGGCTATCTTGCAGAATTTCGCGCGATACGTTCAAAGGCAAATCAGCAGAATCAATCACGCCGCGCACGAATCTTAAGTACTGTGGCATTAGCTTTTCCGCGTCTTCCATAATAAATACGCGTTTCACATACAATTTAATGCCTTGACGACGTTCACGGTCATACAAGTCAAATGGCGCTTTGCTCGGAATATATAACAATGAAATATATTCCTGTTTGCCTTCTACACGGCTGTGCGTATAGCCAAGCGGCGCTTCATAATCATGCGAAACATGTTTATAAAACTCGTTATATTCGTCTGTTGTAATATCATTTTTGCTGCGCGCCCAAAGTGCAGAAGCTTTATTGATGGTTTCCAACTCATCAGTCGTCACCATTTCGCCTGGCAGTTTCGTACCATCCGCGCCGTCTGCGCCCTCTTTCCATTCCGATTTAAGCATCACGATCGGCAAAGTAATATGGTCAGAATATTTGCGGATAATCGATTTTAATTGCCAATCGTTTAAAAATTCGTCTTCATCTTTACGCAAATGCAAAGTGATTTCTGTACCGCGCGATGCTTTTTCTACTGCATCCAGCGTGTAATCGCCTTCACCAGAACTTGTCCATTTAACCGCTTCAGTACTGCCAGCGCGGCGAGTAGTTAACGTCACTTTATCTGCAATAATAAACGCAGAATAAAAACCAACGCCGAATTGACCGATTAGATTGGCATCTTTAGCTTGGTCGCCAGTTAACGCATTAAAGAATTCTTTTGTGCCAGATTTCGCAATCGTACCAATATTGGCGATGACTTCATCGCGACTCATCCCGATACCGTTATCTGAAATTGTTAGCGTGCGTTTGGCTTTATCAAAGCCAATCTGAATTTTCAACTCGCTATCATTTTCATACAGCGCACCATTCGCCAGCGCTTCAAATCGCAACTTATCTGCCGCATCTGATGCATTAGAGATCAACTCGCGCAGCACAATCTCTTTGTTGCTGTACAGCGAATGAATCATCAATTGCAATAATTGTTTTACTTCGGCCTGAAAGGCTAATTTTTCTGATGCTGGTTTTTCCGAAACGTCATTCTCTGGAACTGAGTTCTTTGAAGCCATCTTATCTCCTTAAATTTTTAGTTTTAAATGGGTTGCTTAAATTTAAGCTTTATTTTAATTACAGTTACTTTGATTAATCGATAATTACATATTGGGCTACAGCCAGTTATTTCAAGCACAAACATTTAAATTCAAACGTTATTGATGATTGTTATTTTTAATGATTATTTTGGGTTAATTCGGCTTTAATTAGCTATTTTGTCATCTTATTAACCAGCAAATATGCTATAAAAGCATTATGAAAAATGATGTGAAAAACGATAATATTGTTTCTAATGAAACGCTACTAGCGGCTGTAGATTTGGGTTCTAACAGTTTTAGACTGGAAGTTGGCCGTTATGAGAATGGTCAGATTCAACGTGTCGATTATTTAAAAGAAACCGTGCGCCAAGGTGGCGATTTAGATGAGGAACGCAATTTAAAGCCTGAAGCAATCGAGCGCGGACTGAAATGTCTGGCGCGTTTTGGCGAAACCTTAAAAGGTTTTCCTAAACATCATGTGCGCGCTGTTGCCACACAAACTTTGCGCGAAGCTAAAAATCGCGATGAGTTTTTAAAGCAAGCAAAAAAAGCCTTAGGCTTTGATGTAGAAGTGATTTCTGGTGTAGAAGAAGCGCGTTTGATTTATCAGGGCGTGAGCCGTTTATTGCCGCAATCCAATGAAAAACGCTTGGTGATTGATATTGGTGGCCGCTCGACCGAGTTTATTTTGGGTCAGCATTTAGATGCAGAAACTACCGATTCACTACGCGTTGGGTCTGTCGCATGGTCACTCAAATATTTTGCCGATGGCCAATTAACCGAGAGAAATCTACAACGTGCAGAAATCGCTGCTGAATCATTTTTAGATGCAGTCGCACCGATTTATCAACGCAATAAATGGGATGTCGCTTATGGCGCATCTGGCACGGTGGGCGCAGTGGCAGAAGTGTTAGGTTACGCTGGATTCGATGATAGTAAAATCACGCGGGAAGGCTTGGCGTGGTTGCGCAGCCAACTGATTAAAGCAAAAACCGCAGATAGACTGGATTTGATTGGCTTAAAAGAAGACCGAAAAGCAGTGATTGGCGGCGGTTTAAGCATCTTAATCGGCATATTCGATTTATTGAAATTAGATGAATTAATTGTCGCAAAAGGCGCGCTGCGTCATGGTTTGTTATACGACATGATGAATGAAGAAATCGATGCGCCTGAAGATTTATGCGATGCGTCAATCATGCGCCTGACGAAACGTTTCGGCGTGAATATGCAACATGCAAAAAATGTGGCTAAAGTCGCACTCGGGTTTTTTGATGCCATATCGCCCACCTTGCAAAAAACTGAAAATGAATCCGGCAGAATACAACTCACCAAACCAAGGCAGATATTAGGTTGGGCGGCTTTAAGCCACGAAATTGGCGCAGCTATTTCGCATAGTGAATCACAAAAACATGGCGCGTATATTTTAGATAATACGGAGTTGATGGGATTCTCACAAAGTGAACTGCATCGTCTAAGCTTGCTGGTTTTAGGTCATTGCGGCAAGCTGAAGAAATTAGAAGCGGATTTTGATGACGAGCATTTTATTAGCAAATTATTGGCGTTAAGATTGGCCGTCATTTTCTGCCACTCACGCAATATGCCTGTGCTTAAAAATATCAAGCTAGAACGCGCTGGCAATATCTTTATGTTGAGCCTGCCAAGCGCATGGCAACAAGCCTTTCCGCAAACGTGTTATTTATTGGAAGAAGAAATTTTGGCCTGGCAAAAAACCAACTGGAGCTTGGTGGTCTCTACGCCAGATTAGACCAAGACTTAATTAGTTAACCAATAAAACTGGTTAACTAATTAAAAAGACGCATTTTAAACAGTTGCTTAACTGCATGATTCGATGATGATTTAACGTTATTAAAATTATTTGACATGCAAAATAAACGGTATAAACTGTTTACACTGTTTTTTAAAATATATTGAACCTTTGGATTTTGAAAATAATTTTAAAAAGCGCTACTTACAATATACAAATGCTTATTTAAAGGAGTTTATACATGTCTAAAATCTCACCGATTCAAGCCAAAGCACTTGGTTTAAAACCTACAGCTGCAAAAGCCGCCGCGACAAGTCCAACGGCTAATCAAGCGACTAAACCAGTAACCACGGCGCCAAAAGTTACTGCTAAACCAACAGCAAAACCTGCAGTTGCTGCTAAAGCAAAAACTGCGGCAGCAAAACCCGCTGTAAAATCTGCTGCAAAGCCAACCGTTACGCTTAAAACAGCAGCAGTTAAAACGACAGTAGCTAAATCAAAAGACAACAAAAAATCAGATGATAAAAAACCAAAATCAGAAAAAGTAAAAATGGAACGCGATAGCTTTACCATGCCGAAAGATGAGTACGCGCAAATTGCTGTGCTGAAATCGCGCTTAACTGTATTAGGTCAACCTGCTAAGAAAAGTGAATTATTGCGCGCTGGTATCAAACTATTAGCAGCGATGTCTGACAATACACTTAAAACGACTTTGGCTAAAATTCCGGTGATTAAAACTGGTAGACCGAATAAAAAAGACTAATAAATTTTATTTAACTAGTTAAAAGTAGTAGGTTAAAAAGATATTTAATCTAAATAATCACAGCAAGCTCGGCGTTTGCAAAGTAAATAATTTATACCGCCGATTAGTCGTTAAGTGATTGTCATTAGAATGAAGGCGCAGCCACCATACTGCGCCTTTTTTTATGCTGGTATTATTTTCGCGATTAGCTCGTCCAGCGCTTGCTTCAGCTTGCTCAAATAAATAAGAAACCAACTGCCCCATCCATGGTTGATGCCCAACGATTAACACATTTTTAGGCGGATTTTTTTGATGTTGAAGTTGTATTAAAACAGCTAATACATCCGCCAAACTAGCGCTGGGTTTTAATGCATCATGTAATTGAATCTTATCATCCAATGCTTCTGCAGTTTGCAGCGCACGCACGGCTGGGCTGCAAATCATTCGCGTTTCATCCGGCAAATGTTGTTTTAGCCAACGCGCCATACGTTTGGCTTGCGACTGTCCTTTATGCGTTAATTGGCGCGCATCATCATTTTCGCCCAGCTCAAAATCTGCTGGTTCTGCCTCTGCGTGGCGCCAGACGATGATATTGTCAAACTTAATTTGCTCAAACTTAGTATGACTAACTTTAGTTAATGCTAATTTTTCGGTCATTTTTCGCTTGGCGTGTAGGCTTTTATTAATGTTTTCTGCGTACTTAACCGTTTGCTATGGCTAATATTTTGCATATCCAATTGCTGATATGCGCCGTTCTCTATGAGCACCCAAGCATCTTCGGTATCTTCTAAATAAGGCAATAAACATTCTTGCATCACGCGCGTTTGCATTTCACTGTCTAAAATTGGCCAGGCAATTTCTACACGGCGAACCATGTTGCGACTCATCCAATCGGCGCTAGAAAGCCACATTCGCTTGATTTGATTGCCCTTGATTGGATTAATCTCAAAGTAAAAAATGCGCGAATGCTCTAAAAATCGCCCGACAATCGAGCGAATATGAATGCGACCATTTACGCCCGGCGCATCAATCGGCAAAATACACGCGCCGCGAATAATCAAATCAATCGTAACGCCCTGTTGCGCCGCGCCAATTAACGCTTTAACCAACAGAGTATCCGTTAACGAATTCATTTTTGCGATAATTTTTGCTTGTCCGCCTAATACGCAAGCGCGTTTTGCCGCTGTAATTCTCCGTAACATGGTCGCTTGCAGATTAAAAGGAGCGACCAATAATTGGCGCATGCGCGGCAGTGCAATTTGGCTAGTCAAATGCCTGAACACATATTCCACCTCACGCGTGAGCGTTAAATTACTGGTGAGCATGCAAATATCGGTATACAACTTCGCAGTGTTTGCATTGTAATTTCCGGTTGAAACGTGTGCATAGCGCTTGATGCGTTTACCTTCTTGGCGCATCACCAGTAACATTTTTGCATGCGTTTTTAGTCCAACCATGCCATAGACGATTTGCGCGCCAATCGCCTCAAGTGACTCCGCCCAGTTAATATTGGTTTCTTCATCAAAACGCGCTTTAATTTCTACAATAACCAGCACTTCTTTACCGCGGCGCACCGCCTCTTGCAGCAGATTAAGCATGCGCGGATCGCTACCTGTGCGGTAAATCGTTTGATGAATCGCCAATACTTTTGGATCATGCACTGCTTCGTGTAAAAACTTGATGACCGCTTCAAAACTTTCGTAAGGACGATGAATCAGCACATCTTTTTGTTTAAGCTGGGTAAAAAATGATTCTTCTTGGTTTAAATCTTTAGGCCAAAGCGGCTGAAAAGGCACAAAGGCTAAATCTCTACCATTTGAATCAACACCTTGCGCTAAACCAGTTAACTGAATCAATCGGCCCAAATTGACAGGGCCCTGGACGAGGTAAAGTGATGCAGGCGTTAAGTTAAATTCTGCTAACAGAAAATCAGACAAATGCGTCACACAACTTTGCGAAACTTCTAAACGCACCGCTTCGCCAAATGGCCGCTGTGCTAACTCTTGACGCAACGCCTTGGGTAAATCATGGATATCATCTTCATCCAATGCCAAATCTGAATGACGTGTAACCCTAAACTGAGAGTAACTTAACAACTTTTTTTTCCCAAATAAATCGGGTAAATGCGCGGCGATAATACTGGTTAAGGTAACAAAATGTTGCTGCGTACCATCAATGTTTGGCAACTGCATCACTCTTGGCAAAATGCGTGGCACGCGAATAATATTAATATTGGGCGGACTATTAGACTTGTCTGGCGCTAGTTCTACAATAAAATGCAATGCCTTGCCAGCCACCAAAGGAAACGGATGCGCGCGGTCTAATGCAATCGGTAATAACAGCGGTTTAACATTATCCTCAAAATATTTAGCGACCCATTTTTTTTGCGCTGGTGTGCGCTCGTGTCCAGCTACAATATCCACACCCGCTTGTTTTAAAGCGGGCATCAACTCGTCATTGAAAATCGCATATTGCTGCGCGATTAATGCATGCGCTTGCTCAGAAACTGCGTTGAAACTATTAACGGTGACAACGCCTTTTTTGGTGTGTCGTTGCATGGCATCGATTTGCGCTTCCATGCGCACCTCAAAAAACTCATCCAAGTTTGAGGCAACAATGCACAAAAACTTTAACCGTTCTAATAGTGGATAATCTTGGCGTTGTGCCAGACGTAGCACGCGCTGGTTAAAACTGAGAATACTTAAATCACGATCAAGCAGCTTTGTTATTGGCATTATCATAGGTAAATATTTTATGACAAATTTCCTGTTTTATTATGACAGTTTTGTGAAACCTGTATGCTCGATTGAGCACATGCTTTTATTTTTGCAGCAATTGTCGGCAGAATATTTCACGCCCATGTAATTTTTTAACCCAATTTTCAGCCGATATATTATTTCACGTCTGTATTTCACTCGAGGCTTGCGGGGTAATGTCGATTATTGGCTTTGAATAAAGAAATATTAGTCACTATTAAGTGACTGTCTTTTACTTCGTGAGGTTCAAACTGATGTAGATTAAAGCAGAATGTAGTTGATTGCTAATTGCGCAGCAGTAAATCCAAATGGTGCGGTAACGCAAACGCTAGAGCCATATCCAGCACAATTTAAGCCAGTGATTGAGGTAGGTTCGACTTCACATGCATCTTCTGTTTCAGATGTACTTGCTTTGGTTGAGTCTGGCTTAATGGCCTGTTCATCCGAAAAAACACAATCAATGCCAAATTTTGCTGGTTTTTTAGTGTTAAGTACTTTGGGGAAAGCATAATCGCGGCGCAATTGATTGCGTACTTTAGACAATAATCTATCACCAGTCACATGCGCTAGATCGGCCACTTGAATGCGCGTAGGATCAAGCCGCCCACCTGCACTGCCAGCCATGATAAGTGGTATTTGCTTGCGCTTACAAAAATCTGCCAAAGCAATTTTGGCTTGCGCGTCGTCAATACAATCTAATATCACGTCACATTCAAAGCTCAGAATTGTTGTAATATTTTGCGTCGTAATAAAATCTTCAATTTCGCGCACGTTGCAAAGCGGATTAATGCTCAAAATACGTTCACGCATCGCGCTGACTTTTGCTTGTCCAAATGCGCCATCTACTGCATGCAATTGGCGATTCACGTTACTCTCTGCGATATTATCCAAGTCAATCAGTGTAATCGTACCCACCGCATTGCGTGCCAGCGCTTCTGCTGCCCAACTCCCTACGCCGCCAATACCAATCACAACGGCATGCGCAGTATTGAGTTTTTTCAATCCTGCTTCGCCATACAAGCGTTTTACGCCACCAAAACGGCGCTCAAAATCCAATTCGCCAGTCATGTTTCTAATATGACAAAAGCTGCCGCTAAGTTCTTTTCATCACTAATACTAATATGTGTTTGCGTGATATTTTTAGTTAACAACATCGCCTGTAACTCTGCCGCTAAAACCAATATTGGCTTACCTAAAGCATCATGCGAAACCGCGATATTTTGGAAAGTGGCTGGCGCACGCAAACCCGTGCCAAGCGCTTTTGAGAAAGCTTCTTTTGCTGCAAAACGCTTAGCTAAAAATCGCGGCTTTATTTGCGATTGTTGATAGCTCGCGAACTCGCTATCCGCTAAAATACGTTTAGCAAAATCATCGCCAAATTGTGCAATAGAAGCTTCGATTCGACTGACTTCTACAATATCTGTACCGATTCCAAAAATCATGATCAACTACGCTGGCGCAGACTCTTTCATTAACGACTTCATCTCCGCCACCGCATTATCCCAACCCACAAAAATCGCATGCGCGACGATGGCATGGCCAATATTCAGCTCTTCTAACCCTTGTATTTCGGCGACTTCATGCACATTGTGATAATGCAGGCCATGACCTGCATTCACCACTAAACCCAGTTTTTTAGCATGCGCAACGGCCTGTTTAATGCGTGTTAATTCTATTGCTTTTACTGATTCGGTTTCTGCATCTGCAAAAGTACCTGTATGTAATTCAATCACTGGCGCGCCCATTTTTTTAGCGGCGTCAATCTGTGCGATATCTGGACCAATAAAAAGCGAAACACGAATGCCATGTGCGGCTAATTTTTCACAAGCAGCTTTTACTTTATCAAAATGCATCACCACATCAAGTCCGCCTTCTGTCGTGCGTTCTTCACGACGCTCAGGTACCAGGCAAACGTCTTGCGGTTTCACTTGGCAAGCAATACCAATCATTTCATCGGTCACAGCCACTTCTAAATTCATTTTAGTTTGCAACAAGGGGCGCAAGGCGAAAATATCAGCGTCTTGCATATGACGGCGATCTTCACGCAAATGTAACGTAATGCTATCTGCACCCGCTTGCTCGGCACGCAACGCAGCTTGCACCACGCTGGGATATTTAGTGCCACGCGCTTGGCGAATGGTTGCGACGTGGTCGATGTTGACACCTAATTTAATCATTTTTAATTTCTATTATCAAATCACAAAAAAATAACTTATAAACCTTGTAAATCAATGAGTAATTGCCTTGTATGCAAAGGCTTATCGCCTAAATAATGCGCCAACAAATAGCGCATTAATTGTTTACTTTGGTTTTGCGTTTGGCTATCGGTGTAATCGTCATTTGCCATATTGAGCAAAGTTAACCCGCTCAATTGTACGCCATTTTTGGTGACGCTAAGCTCACATGCGCCGTACTCGGCTTCATAGCGATAGCTTTTATCGGCAGAAATCTCTATGTCGTTTTCATCTGTTAACAAAGGCACGGCATAGCCCATTTCTTGTAACAGCTTTAGCTCAAAACGTCGTAAAGTAATGGCTAAGTTTTTACTATTATTTAAACTTTGGTTTGCCGTTAAGTCTTGTTCACTGGCCAGCGTTTTAAGCGTTGCGTCATAGTATTCAAACAAGTTCTCATGTGCATCTTCGCGTGGCAGCAATCGCAATAAAAGCTCATTCATATAAAAGCCACACATCAATGCCTCGCCTTTAATCAGCGTCAAGCCAGCGTGCCAATCTAAGCTGTGTAAGGTTTTAAGTTCGTTTTTGCCAGACCATGCGCCTGAAAGCATTTGAAAAGACTGCAACATACCGCGCATGGCTGAATGCGGCCTGCGCGCACCTTTGGCGACTGCTGCAGTACGCCCAAACTGTTGGCTAAATAATTCCACCACTAAGCTGGTTTCTTTAAAAGGATAAGTATGTAAAACGTAAACAGGCTGATTGGCTACCCGATGATCACTTATTTTTTGATTGTTTGATGCCAAGGCCAAATTAGAACCGTCCCAAAGTTAACGCTCTAATTGACTCAAACTTTGCAAGACTTCATCTTCGGCTTTTTTTATTAGCAAAGGCATTAACATTTCAGCGCCTGAGAATAAAATCATGGCATATTGGATCGCGTCATCGGCTTGAATCGGCGTAAATTTTCCAAATCCATATCGCGAGTTACGCATTAATTGCCAGCCACCTTTGGGCTCTGCATACTCAGGCTTATCAAAATGGTGTTTGATGTCTTCACTGGTCAAACTTTTGAGCGGGTAATCACCATTATCCGCCAAAATCACCCAGCCCATTTCGCCATTTTTACCGGTATTTTTCAGCTGATATAAATACCAATCATCCTCTTCATATAACAGATGAAAGACATTATTAATACTGCCAGTATTGCGATTAATCGCGTAATAAATACCGGCGTCATCTAACTCAATCGGCTTGCCATAAATCGGCAGATTAAAAACATTGTGTTCAGACATCTTTTTATAGCCTAAATCTTATCGTTAACATTCAGTATTTTAATCAAAATATTTTCAAAAATACGACACTTAATAACCCAAGCTTTTTAGCGCCCTTTCGTCATCTGCCCAGCCGCCTTTAACTTTCACCCAAGTTTCTAGATACACTTTGCTGCCAAATAATTTTTCCATATCCTGACGTGCTTCGGTGGAAATTTGCTTCATTTTTTCCCCATTTTTACCGATTAACATCGGTTTTTGGCTATCTTTATCCACAATAATCGCGGCAAAAATGCGGCGCAGATTTTTAACAGCTTCAAACTTTTCAATTTCCACCGTCACTGAATACGGTATTTCATCGCCTAATAATCTGAATATTTTTTCGCGAATCAGTTCCGCCGCCAAAAATCGTTCGTTTTTATCGGTTAACTCATCTTCACCATAAATCGCTGGCTGCTCTGGTAAATACTGACGCGTCGTTTCTAACAACTCATCTAAATGTAGTGATTTTTTTGCGCTAACAGGAATAATGCCAACAAACGGATGCAATAAATCAAAATCTTGAATCAACGGCAATAAATTGTTTTTATCACCCATCAAATCGGATTTATTCACCACTAATAAAACTGGTTTATCTTGCGGCAGCAAACTTAATACTTTTTTATCCGCTTCGCCCAGTTTCATTGGCTCTATGACAAATAGCACGACGTCTACTTCTGTCAGCACTTGCGTCACGGTTTTATTCAAACCTTTATTCAATGCATTCAAATGTTTTTGTTGAAAACCTGGTGTGTCCACAAACAAGAATTGTGTATCTTCGGTGGTATGAATACCCAACAAACGATGTCTTGTCGTCTGCGCTTTACGCGACGTAATCGCCAATTTCATGCCCAAAATATGGTTAAGTAAAGTCGATTTACCTACATTCGGACGGCCAACAATCGCGACTGTACCGCATCTAAAACTGTTGTTGGTTTTCGGCTTATCAGCTTCTAGCGATAAGTTTTCCGGTGTTGTGTTTTCTTGCGTCATTGCGCGCCTGACTGTATGTTTTTCAATTGTTTCATTTGGGACTGTCCAATATTTTATAAGGCCAGTATTTTTTCTAAGGCAAGTTGAGCTGCTTGTTGTTCAGCATTGCGGCGGCTAGACCCTTCGCCAGCAACATTAATATTCAATTTTTCGATGATGCAGGCGATTTTAAAGGTTTGTGCATGCGCTTCACCTTCAATTAACACCACGTTGTAATCTGGTAAGGCGATTTTTTTTGCCTGTAGATATTCCTGCAACTGTGATTTAGCGTCTTTATCAATGATTTTTGGATCAATCTGACTAATCCTTGCGTTAAACAATTGCAGCACCAAAGCTTCTGCCGCAAGATGTCCTCCATCGATATAAACCGCGCCAACAATCGCTTCCAGTGCATCAGCCAATATTGAAGGTCGCTTCCAACCAGCGCTTTTCATTTCACCTTCGCCCAATTTAAGCGATTCACCAATACTTAAGCTAATAGCAATCTCACAAAGCGTCGATTCTTTAACCAACTGCGCCCGTAGACGACTTAAATCACCTTCAGGCAATTTACTAAAACGATTATACAGTTGATTAGCGATAATAAAATTAAGTGCGCCATCACCCAAAAACTCTAGTCGCTCATTATTATTAGACGCGAAACTACGATGGGTAAGCGCCTGCGTCAATAGCGCTGCATTTTTAAACTGATATCCAAGACGGCTGGCAAGATTATCCGTAGACATCATCACATACTCTGCTGTTGATATAACGGATACTCAAATGGCGAATGTTCCAATGGCTGATTGTGATACTACTTTGCAGATGTCGCATTAAAATCCAACAACGCACTAGCATTTGCCATAACAGGGATAACCACTTGATATTCAACAGAAACCACGCCATTGTTAACGACTAAATCTGAACCTTTAACAACCGTAATATTATCCACACGTGCTGACTTATCAAACGCAGCTGCAATCGTTTTTTTATCGGTCACATCGGTTGAAGTAACCGCTCTTTTAATCGCACTTTTAACGTTCATAAACTCTAAATAAGCAGGTCCAACTTTCATGCCCAGCAACCCCCAAAACACGATTGCTGCAATCACGATGACCATGCCAATAAATGATGCGCCTTTTTGATTGTTGTACATATTTACTCCCGCTTGAATTTTAAAATCGATTAACTGCAAGCTATTTGATTGCAGTACCAATTCGATGAAACTGATCAAAATTAAACCAGATAAAAAAAGCTTTTCCCACTAGATTATGTTCTGGTACAAAACCCCACACACGACTATCCGCGCTGTTATCGCGATTATCGCCCATCGCAAAGTAATGCCCTGCTGGCACCGTTACCGCTTCGCCATTCAGAAATTTTTCGCCTGGCGATCCAGATGGATATTGATTCGGAATATCATGAATCAAAATGTCATGTTTCACATCACCAAGTTGCTCGGTCGATTGTTGCGCAGTCATGCTATTTTCTTGGTCACTGCCATCACGATCTTTAAAAGACATGGTGTAAGTGTAATTATCGGTGAACTTAACGTCTAATTTTTGCCCATTTATCGTTAAATGTTTATCTTGATATTGAATCACATCGCCCGGCAAACCAACCACACGCTTGATATAATCAATCGTCGGTTCAGGCGGATAATGAAAAACAAATACATCGCCACGTTTAGGATGGTTCATTTCAATGAAGGTATTATTCAGCACTGGCACACGTAGACCGTAGGTGAATTTATTCACTAAAATATAATCACCTGCAAGTAAAGTCGGCATCATTGAACCGGATGGAATTTTAAACGGTTCCACCAAAAATGAGCGTAGCGTAAATACCAACAAAATAACCGGGAAAAAGCTTTTGCTGTATTCCACATACCAAGGCTCAGCTTGATCACCACGGTTTTTACGCAACACCCAAATATCCAGTAGCCAGATTAAACCTGTTACCACCAAAATTGCAATCATAAACAAAGCAAAATACATGTGTTAATACCTTTTTTATCTTAATTTCTTATTTATCTTCGACTCTTAATATCGCTAAAAACGCTTCTTGTGGAATTTCTACATTACCCACTTGTTTCATGCGTTTTTTGCCTTCTTTTTGCTTGTCTAGCAATTTACGTTTACGCGATACATCGCCGCCATAACATTTTGCAATCACGTTTTTACGCATGGCTTTTACCGTTTCGCGTGCAATAATATTAGCACCAATTGATGCTTGAATCGCCACATCGAACATCTGGCGTGGAATCAGTTCGCGCATTTTCTCTGCCACTTGACCACCTCGGTATCGGCTATTGGCGCGATGTACAATCAAGCTCAGCGCGTCAACACGTTCACCGTTCACCATAATATCTAACTTAACCAAATCTGCAGCACGAAATTCTAAAAACTCGTAATCCATGGATGCATAACCGCGCGATACCGATTTTAATTTATCAAAAAAATCCAGCACCACTTCGTTCAACGGCATTTCATAGCTGAGCATTACTTGCCTGCCCATATACTGCATATTCTTTTGTATCCCGCGCTTATTATTGCAAAGCGTCATCACTGGCCCTACATAATCTTGTGGCATCAGCAAATTGACATTAATCACAGGCTCACGAATTTCTTCAATACGCGACATATCTGGTAAACGTGAAGGATTCTCAATTTGTTCAACTGTTCCATCTTTTAGCATGAGCTCATACACAACGGTAGGCGCCGTTGTAATCAAATCCATATCGTATTCGCGCTCTAAGCGTTCTTGTACGATTTCCATATGCAACAAACCTAAAAAGCCGCATCTAAAACCAAATCCAAGGGCAGTAGAATTTTCTGGCTCAAATAACAAGCTGGCATCGTTTAAACTCAGTTTTTCAAGCGCTGTTCTTAACGCTTCAAATTGATTAGATTCTACTGGATACAAACCAGCAAACACTTGCGGTTTCACCTCTTTAAAACCCGCTAATGGTTCTGCGGCAGGTCTAGTTGCTAAGGTAACGGTATCACCTACTTTAGCGCTGGCAAGCTCTTTAATGCCGGCGATAACAAAGCCTACTTCACCCGCTGAAAGCGAGGTCTTTTGCAACGATTTTGGTGTGAAAACACCCACTTGCTCACACAAAAATTCAGTATGGGTTGCCATTAAGCGAATCTTATCTTTAGGCTTAAGCACGCCATCAATTACACGCACCAACATCACCACGCCAACATAGTTATCAAACCATGCATCAATCACCAGCGCTTTAAGTGGCTTAGTTACATCGCCCACAGGCGGCGGCACTTTTGCAATCACGGCTTCTAATACATCGCGCACGCCTAAACCTGTTTTAGCTGAACATAGCACAGCGTCGCTGGCATCAACACCGATGACATCTTCGATTTCTTGCTTCACGCGCTCTGGGTCAGCGGAAGGTAAATCGATTTTATTTAGAACTGCTGTGACTTCCACACCTAAATCTAACGCGGTATAACAGTTAGCAACACTTTGCGCTTCAACACCTTGCGACGCATCAACCACTAGCAACGCACCTTCGCATGCAGAAAGTGAACGTGATACTTCGTAGCTAAAATCCACATGACCAGGCGTGTCAATCAAATTTAATTGATAAGTCTCACCGTCATCTGCTTTGTAATGCAAAGCCGCTGTTTGCGCCTTGATGGTAATGCCACGTTCGCGCTCAATATCCATACTATCCAGCACTTGCGCTTCCATTTCACGATCCGCCAAACCACCACAAAGATGAATAATACGGTCTGCCAAGGTGGATTTGCCATGATCAATGTGGGCAATAATAGAGAAATTACGGATGTTTTTCATGTTTACTTATGGGTTTTACAAACAAATGGTCTTGATAAAAAGACTCGCTTTAGAAACAAATAAGACGCCATGAGCGCCTTATTTCAATAAGCGTGATTTTACAGCAAATGCTTGAAAACGTTGTAATTAATTAATTCGATACATTTTAATGCGCATTATTATGCCTAAAAATAGAACCATAAAAAAACCCGCATTAATGCGGGTTTTTAAATCAATCTAATAGATTGCCATTATCTTTGTTGCGATAGACTTTGTTACTTGGTTACCTTAATCGGCACATACAAAGTATTTTCACCACGCAACACCAACATTGCGACGGTTTTGCCTGCTGCTACGGCGTTAACTTGTTTATTAAACAGCTCCACACTCTGACTTTCAGAGTTATTCAAACCCAAAATAACGTCGCCACGGCGAATGCCGGCCTGCGCAGCTGCACCAACACTATCCACTACCAACAGACCATTCTTGCCATTCAATCTTTTCTTTTGTACCGCTGTTAACTCTTTTAATGTTAAGCCAACTTTATTGGATTCGGCTTTAGCGGTTGGTTTACTAGCAGCAACAACTTCATTTGGATCTGTTGGCATCTCACCCACAGCAATCGTCAAGTTCTTCACCGCGCCTTTACGTAAAATTTCAACTGCTGTTGCTTTACCGGGTTTGGTGGCACCGACAACACGCGGCAAATCACTTGAAGTTACAATTGGTTTGCCATCAAATTTAGTGATGACATCGCCAGGCTCTAAACCACCTTTTTCTGCTGGACCGCCTTTTTCTACGCCGGCAATCAATGCGCCATTGGTATTTTTCATACCAAATGACTCTGATAATTCTTTAGTTAACTCTTGTATGGCAATGCCTAACCAACCGCGCGTTATTTTTCCAGTAGATTTAAGTTGATTAGAAATATCAATCGCTACGTCTATCGGAATGCTGAAAGACAAACCAACTGAGCCGCCAGAACGACTGTAAATTTGAGAGTTAATACCAACTACCTCACCTGCCAAATTGAATAGCGGACCACCTGAATTACCCGGATTAATCGCCACATCAGTTTGTATGAATGGTACGAAATTCTCTTGCGGCAATGCGCGACCTTTGGCACTAACAATACCTGCAGTCATGGTATTCTCTAAGCCAAAAGGTGAGCCAATCGCTGCCACCCATTGTCCAACTTTAAGTGCAGCCGGGTTGCCAATCGTTACTTTTGGTAAATTTGTTGCCTCAATTTTAATTAAAGCCACATCGGTACGTTTATCAGCACCAATAATCTTGGCTTTAAATTCACGCTTATCAGATAACTTTACTAATACTTCATCCGCCGCGTTGACCACATGCGCATTAGTTAAAATATAGCCATCGCTACTGATAATAAAGCCTGAGCCTAAAGAAGAGGATTTGTAGTCTTGCCCATCTGGTGCGCCCTGACCAGGCGCTCCTGGCATTCCTGGAATACCGAATCGTTTAAAAAACTCCTGTATATTTTCGTCATCAGGCATACCTGGAAAAGGCATACCAACATTGCCGTTGTTTTGCAGCACTTGCGTCACGCTAATATTCACCACTTCTGCACCATGCTTTTCAGCTAGTTCAGTAAAGTCGGGCAAATCTTTAGCCATCACTGCTTGGCTTGCACCATTAAAGACGAATGCACTGGTTAAAGTGGCAATGGTTAAAGTCGTTGTAGAAATCCATTTTTTCAACATCTGTTTTTTCCTTACCTTACATCAATTGTTATGAAAGTTTACTGCTGTTCGTATTACCACTGATTTAGTTACTGCTGATTTAACTACTTACTCACCGAATATTGCGTCAATTATTATGGTTACAAGTGTCTACCTATACAATCTTTTAAGTGATGGCGATTGCGTTCTATTGCCAGAATTATTACGCGTTTTTTCACCCTGATTTTGCATTAATCAATTAATGGAGAAAGATTGTTTGGGTTATCTATTTGAAGCGGTTTGTTTTTTAAAGCTGACTGCTTTAGCAATTTGTTGCACTGTTGCCAATGGCACTTCACCTACGACGACAACTTGATAGCCATCAAGAACATTGGCGCAAATATTAGTAGAGCCGACTAACTTGTGTCCCATTTTAGGACGCATACCTTTAGAGATCGGCTCAATAAATAGTGAAACAGAGGCGATACCATCTGAGAAAATCAATTGATTTATTGGCGAAGTTTTACCGTTAACCATCAATTCAATATGATCTACTTTTACGTAACCTGGAGGTAACTCGGCGATAATCCAGTTGGTATTCACACGGTTAGGTAATGTTGCATCTTCCATCACATAATTTTTGCTGGTATCAATTTTTGGCTGAAACCAATTTAAATCGTGTGAGTTAAGCATGCTCAATTCTTGAAAGGCAATTTGCTCTAATGTTTCCGTCTTATCGTTAAGCAACGTCATCTTAACCAATAAACCATACTCGGTATCAGTCCAGATTTTGTAACTGTAACGATAAGCATCTTTGGGAATTAGCTCAATGATTTGCGCCTGACGGCCCGCGACACTATCTAACATACCAACGCGTGCTGCGTAACTTAATTTAAGCGATTGCAGATTTGCGGGCAGCATTGCAGGAAACAAATTCTGTCCACGGCGTTTTTCAATAATGACTTTGTTATTTTTAGGATGAAAAATAACAATATCGCTACCTTGGCTAAACACCTCGCGTGGCTGACCAACTTGCAGTTTGTTGTCTAACACCATATTGCGGGTAAATTCACGCCCACCGTCATTCATGTGGGTAATTTGCACAGAGCGCGCTTGATCACCATTTTGGTAGATAAACACACCCTGATAATTGAGTTCACGTGCTGCGAAAGCAGCTTTTTGTAGGATAAGCCATGCGTCTTCTCCTGCGAATGCATTTAAACTAAAACTGGTCAGCGTAAAGCCGTAAAGAAATAGTGCAGTTGCAGGTCGAAGCATGTTAATTATTGTCCTGCGCTGTTCATATTAGCATTAACATTTTGGATGTAATAAGCTGCTCCACTTGGCGCTGCAGCTTGGTGCGCTTCTAAATATTCAAGCGGCAAAGTTTGCGCGATTTCTACTGGCATCATTTCTTCGGAACCAGTGAATTGCTGTTGCAACACCATTAACCCGACAAACATCACAGCAGCAACTGAAGCCGCGATTGACCAAAATTGGTTGGACTGAAGTAGGTTTTTTTTATGCTGAATTTGATTATCTGTCGCCGCTTTCGGCGCCAATACTGTTGGCTCATCTGCTAAAGCATTCATCACGCGCGCACTAAAATCTGCACTCAAATAACGATCGCCACGCATCGCATCACCAATTAAATGATAGTTTTGCCAACAGCCTTCCAGCTCGCCGCCCGATTGAACAGATGTGATCAGATGTTCGGCACTCGCCACATCAAACTCGCCATCAATAAGCGCAGATAATTGATCTTTCATTTTTATAACCTCTAATACTTAATATCTAAATACTGTTAAAAAGTAATGTTTTTTAACATTACTTAACCGTTAATTACCCACACTTAAAATTAACTTAACTAATCAAATTGCTTAACCCAAGTTAAATTACTTAACCCAATAAATCAGTCAATAATTACCAACGTTTTCCATCTGGCGTATCCAACAATGGCTTGAGTTTTAAGGCAATGGTTTCACGCGCTCTGAATATACGTGAGCGCACCGTACCAATCGGACATTGCATTAAAGTCGCAATTTCCTCATAACTTAAACCTTCTAACTCACGCAAAGTGATGGCGGTACGCAATTCTTCTGGCAAACTCGCCACTGTGTCATTGACCGTTTGCGCGATTTCTTTAGTCATCATGGCCGTTTCTGGCGTTTCCATCGTGCGCATTTCGCTGCCGTCTTCAAAGTTTTCTACATCTTCAATTTCAACATCCTGCAACACTTGCGGCCTACGACCCATTGATACCAAATAATTTTTAGCCGTGTTAATGCCGATACGATACAACCAAGTATAAAAGGCGCTATCGCCTCTAAAATTATGCAAAGCGCGATACGCTTTGATAAACGATTCCTGCACCACATCTTCTACTTCAGCTTGATCGCGAATCATCCGCGAAAGTAGGCGCCCAAGCTTGCGGTGATACTTTTCTACCAGCATGCCAAACGCTTTTTTGTCGCCTTGCTGCGCGCGCACAACCAACGCTTGATCAAGCTCGCGATTCCCCGCGCCAGAACTTGTTGTTGGGCCATTGCCGTTTGGCTTATCAGCCATTAATTGTCCACTTCCGTTTTGATTCGTTTTGTAGCCGCTATTATACGCATGCGGAGCGGGTTCTACGAAACTTGA
>Ga0123388_1100305_pt1 | contig 23379 bp, 23 predicted proteins | sample T0HHNO3metaT_FD_89916 | JGI IMG/M metagenome (GOLD analysis project Ga0123388, IMG submission 89916) | Methane-oxidizing artificial microbial communities from Washington, USA to study methane cycling - T0-HHNO3 metaT (Metagenome... | ecosystem: Engineered > Modeled > Simulated communities...
GTTAAAACTAAAAGTAAGACTATAATTTCGTTCATACAGAACATTATAAACCAGTGTGGCTTTCACCTTTATAAATAAAATCATATGAATAAACTCAAACTGCTTTTAGGCCAATGGCTTGCCAACTTGACGCGCAAGCTTAAAAACAACTTTTACATTTACCTCGCCACCATGTTCACTTTGCTGGTGTTGCTGGATGCTGGTGTGTTTAATGTTGGGCTGAATATGCGCGATAAGGCATTCGATTTTATGGTGAAGAATCGTGTATTTCAGCCAAGTGCAGACAAAGATATCGTGATTGTGGATATTAACGAAGCGAGCTTAGCGGCGTTTGCCAAAGAGTATGGCCGCTGGCCTTGGCCGCGACAAGTTTTAGGTGAATTTGTAGAGAATATTCAAGCACAAAATCCTAAGGCTATTGTGTTTGATATTGTGTTCAGTGATGCGGATATCTATAACGCGGACAGTGACGCTTATTTTAATGAGGTGATTGCCGCATCCGACAATACTTTTTTCCCTATTTTGCGTTTAGATGCCAGCCAAGACACATCCAGCCAATTAAAATATGCACAGATTCCGGGGTTAACTCAAAATGCTGAGGCCAAAAAAAATGTGGATAGTCAACATGCAACTGTAGCCGCCATATTGCCGTATTTTGAAGCCGCGCTTAAACCTAATCGTTTAGGTACGCACAATGTGTATCCGGATAACGATGGCATTGTGCGCCAATATCGCATGTATCATGACAACGCTGGCTGGCGTTTACCTTCTCTACCTTTAGTGGTTGCGCAGTTTGCTAATAATCAGCCTATTGAAAACCTGCCACAAGATATGCTGATTAACTGGCGCGGCAAACCATTTACTTACACTTACACCACGTTTAGCGATGTGTTTACTGATTTAGCCAGCGAACATAAAAAACGCCCAGCCAATGAATTTACCAACAAAATCGTCATTATTGGTTCTACCGCGCCCGGTTTGTTTGATATCAAAGCAACGGCAATGGACAAACAATTTCCAGGCGTAGAAATTCTGGCGACCGCGATTGATAACGCAAAACATGGCGACTATTTAAAAGTGTGGCGCGGTAAAATACCTTATATATTGCTCAGTTTATTGTTGATTTGGGCGACCACGCTGGCGTTTTACTTTAAGGTAGACCGAGACCGATTCAACTCAATTTTCACTGGCGGGCAAATTGGTTTGCTGGTGTTATCGTATGTGGCGATCAATCTGACCAACACTTATCTCGATTTGACTGCACCCATTTTGTGGGCAGTCGCATTGTTCGGTATCGCTAAAATCTATGCTTTAGCCACAGACCGTGCGCTACAACGCTGGCTGGCATTCGGTTTGAAAGCTGATGCAGCTGAATCTAGCGTATTAATCATGCCGATTTTAGTGGAAAGCAATGAAGCTTTAAGCCCTGCGATGCTAAAAAAACTAAAACGTGAGATCGAGTTAAATAGCAAATCGCCGAATAGTATTGAGGCTATTCATGGCACGCAAAGCGGCATTTGGGGCTTATTTGGCGACATGATTGTAGTGAGCTGGATGTTTGCAAACAATAAGCCCGAATATGCTGAAACAGCGCGTAAAGACGCATCTCAGCTTGCCGAAAAGCTACCGGACTTAATCAACCATTGCGGTCTACCCAGCACAACGGTGACGCGTTACACGCTGCATACGGGCAAACTGGCACAATTGCAAACAACAGATTCTGCGATTTCTTTAGCATCGCAATGGCGTATATTGTTCGCACAAGCCGTTATTCAATTAGAGGCTGGCAATTTAGAAACTAATCATTCAAAAACCAGCACTTAAAAACTAGAACTTTAAAAACAGACACACCAGAATTAATAAAGGACTTGCTATGAAACCTGACTTAACCCTCAAAAATCATCAAAAAACATCAGACTTAAGAATATTTGCCCTAAAAGCATTATTCGTAATCGGCCTAGCAAGCCCTATTTTAGCGATTAGCGGCGAAGCTGGCACTGCATTGAAGGCAGACACTTTACGCGCCACACCTTTTGCGGATGCCAAATCAGTGGGGACGTTGAGCAAGAATGATGCGGTGGATATTTTGGCGAAAAAAGGCGCTTGGTTACAAGTAAAAACCACAAAAAGCACCGGCTGGGTACGTTTGTTATCGGTTAAACGTGGCGGCGTTTCCAGTAGCAATCAAGTTAAAGGTCTTGCAGATGTGGCTAGCGGACGCGCTGGTACGGGAAAAGTGGTTTCTACCACAGGCATTCGCGGCTTAAGTGCAGAAGAACTGAAAACCGCCCAATTTAATGAAACTGAAATGAAAAAATTAGAGAGTTACACATTAACAGCTAGCGATGGTCAAAAATTTGCCACGGCTGGCGGGTTAACTGCTTCAAAACTCCCTTACTTCACAGGAGCTAAATAATGCATCAGTTTAAACTCAAAATCAAGCATAACTTGTTGATTGGATTGATACTTTCAACAGGACTCTTTTCAATGCAAGCTTTGGCCTTAGATTTTGGCAAAGCGTTAGAAGATGCTGCAAAAAAGAAAGTAGAAGAGCTAAAAAATGGCAACTCTATGACGAATGGTGAATCTGTCAACACAGACAAATCGAAAACATCAGCCGAATCAGACGCAACAAAAAATGCCACTGAATCTGCTTCAGCAAATGACGAAAAAGCCTTTAACTGGAAGAACCCGAGTAAGGCCGAAGAAATTGCATTGGGACGTGAAATCAGCGGCAGCATTTTAGGTGCGGCGGCTTTGGTTAAAGATGACAAATTGCAGCAATACGTGAACAAAGTCGGCCGCTGGGTCGCTAGCCAATCGGAACGTGCTGATTTACCTTGGAAATTTGGCGTAATTGAAAGCAGCGATTTAAACGCTTTTGCGGCACCTGGCGGTTATGTGTTAATCACTAAAGGCTTGTACCAGCAATTGACTAATGAAGCCCAATTGGCAGGCGTTTTAGGTCACGAGATTGCGCATATCGTGCAAAAACATCAGCTTAAAGTATTACAAAAACAGCAGCTGGTGAATATTGGTGCTGGTTTGATTACCGATAAATTTGGCAAGGATAATAAAATCGCACAAAAAGCGATTGGCAGTGGCGCTGAAATCAGTGCGCGCAGTTTGGATAAAGACGCAGAATATGAGGCGGACAGAATGGGCGTAGTGCTAGCCGCACGCGCGGGTTATGACGCGTTTGGCTTGCCAGAAGTATTGCAGAAAATCGGCCAAACCAACAAAACGGACAACAGCGTCGCGCTATTATTTAAAACGCATCCGCATCCAGACGAACGTTTGACTAAACTGGGTGATAGCGCCGGTAGTAAACTGGATAATATTAAAGCGGGTAAAACGCTTGAAGATAGGTTTTATAAATTAGCAAATTAATAACGTTAATATATTGATTTAAATGAGTTAACACATAATTGATGGCAAATTATGTGTTAACTCATTTGTGCTTTTATTAATGTTTTTATTTAACGATATTATTTTAGCTAGACTAAATTGCGCGCTCTAAGCTCGCTTTTAATATAGGCATAATAAATTGGCGCGGCGACAATTCCAGCAAGCCCGAAAATCGACTCCATCAACAGCATCGTAATCAGCAATTCCCACGCATTGGCGCGAATCTGCCCGCCGACGATGCGCGCGTTTAAAAAATATTCCAGTTTATGAATCACTACTAAATACAAAAGTGAACCGATTGCGACGCCCAATGATTGACTTAGACTGACAACCACAATCACCGTGTTTGAAATCAGATTGCCGACCACAGGAATCAAACCGACCACAAAAGTAATGGCGATCATGGTTTTAACCAAAGGCAATTCAACGCCCAGAGTTGGCATGATGATGGCTAAATAAACGCCAGTAAAAAGTGCGTTAATCGAGGCGATACGCACTTGTGCGAACACTACGCGTTTAAATGCATCGCCAAACAGCCAAGCACGTTGTGCCAAAGCACGAGCAAATGGTTTGTAGTGATCATCTTTTGCGGCATCACGCAACGCAATCATGCCGCCGATAATCATGCCGATAATCACATGCGCAGTGATACGCCCCGCTTCTTTGCCCACTACTTGCAATTGATTCGCATGGGAGCGCAGCCAGATGGTGGCTTCTTCTTTAAAGGCTATCGCATCAGACGGCAAACGCTCTAATATCCACGATGGCAAAATCTTGCGTGAGTCTTCAAGAATCTGTGCCATTTTGGCCAGCAATACAGTGATGCTGCCAGACTCTGAGCGGAAAAATGCGACTAAGCCAGCGCCGGCAAGGCTTAACAAGCTGACGATGACGATACTTAACAGGGCAATTGCAATCAACTTTGCGCGTGTACGGGGGAATTTACGTTCGATATGCGGCGTCAAGAGTCGAATTAATTCGTACACTAGCAAGCCAGCTAATAATGCAGGCAGTAAGCGAAAGGTTAAAACTAATATCATCGCCACGCCAATCAATATCCATGAGGCAATATCAAATTTCATGGATAACACTTCGTTAGGATTATTTTGCATAACTTTTAATTGAATCGTCCTGAATGAATACGATGAATCTTGCGCAATTAACGGCTTTTTATACTTGAAGCTTAATTTAAAACGATTAAATTTAAATGATTAAATACCAACTTGTGAAGATTTAATTGGCAAAGCATCCATCAGCTAAATCTGCCAACAAATGTGCTCACTTCTGTCGCTGGCAAACTGATTTTAACATGGACTGCTTGATCAAAATGTTTATCTAACACTTTGCCTTTTAATTGCGAAACCACTCTTGTTAACTCATCTACACGGTTATATTGCACGCTTAAACTGAACTCTTTCATTTCAACAAAAGGGATAACCAGTGCGGCATCCAGCGCCATTTTTGCTGTGCCGCCGTAAGCACGCGCTAATCCGCCAGTGCCCAAGTTGATACCACCATAATATCGAATCACGCCAACCGCGACATTAATCAAATCGCGGCCTTCTAGCATTTGTAATACCGGTTTTCCTGCTGTGCCACTCGGTTCGCCCGCATCTGAGAATCGCGGAATAATGCCATCCATTGTTTTGATTCTGAATGCGTAAGCCAAATGATGGGCGTTTTGATGTTGTGCAGCTGCTTGTCTTAAGAAAAGTCCGACTTCGCGCTCTGTTTGGCAATGTCCTGCAAACGCATAAAATCGCGATTTTTGAATCGTTTGTTCGGCTGAGCCTGTTTTTTCAATGGTTACCATCGCTGAAAGTTAACGCTAAAAATAGTCCAAAAAATATAGACCAAAACTTACGATAAACCAACAATATTGCCAGATGCATTCACATCGATATATTGGCTGGTTGGCTGCTTTGGCAGGCCAGGCATGGTCATAATCTTTCCACAGATTGCCACAACAAAGCCTGCACCACGCGATAGATGTAAATCTTCCACCTGTAAATGGTGCTCAGTAGGCGCACCTCTGATAGAAGCATCTGATGAAAATGAATATTGTGTTTTTGCAATGCAAATTGGCAAATATGCGTATTCTTGCTCTAGTACAGTCAGTTTTTTAGCTGCTTTTTCACTTAACTTAACACCTGCTGCGCCATAAATCTTAGTGGCGATTGTGTTTAACTTATCGATTAAAGGCAGCGAATCTGGATACAACAACTTAAAGTTAGACTGTGTATTGGCGATAGAATCCACAACCGAACGTGCCAAACCAACTGCGCCAGCACCGCCGTCTGCCCAGTGTTTGCAGACGATAGCTTTAAAACCCAACTCTGCCAGCGCGGATTTTAAGGTGTCGATTTCTAATTGTGTGTCATGCGTAAAGTGGTTAATCGCTACCAGCACTTGCATGCCAAAATGCTGATGCAGATTGGTCAGATGCTTGATCAAATTCGCCATACCCAAATTTAAAAAAGCGATATTTTCTTTATTGAGTTCATTCAGCGTCGCACCGCCATGATATTTAAGTGCGCGAATCGTGGCGACAATCACTACCAAATCTGGCTGCAAACTGGCTTTGCGGCATTTAATATCAAAAAACTTTTCTGCACCTAAATCTGCACCAAAACCTGCTTCAGTCACCACATAATCAGCTAGCTTTAAAGCAGTTTTTGTCGCCACGACTGAATTACAGCCATGTGCAATATTGGCAAATGGGCCGCCATGAATCAGTGCGGGCGTATGTTCTAATGTTTGTACTAAGTTCGGCTGAAACGCATCTTTCAGCAACACAGTCATTGCGCCCTGTGCTTGTAAATCGCTGGCCAATATTGGCTTGCCAGCCATATTAGTCGCCACTTGAATATTACCTAAGCGCGTTTTTAAATCGTCTAAATCTTCAGCCAAACAAAAAATAGCCATCACTTCGCTGGCCACGGTAATGTTAAAACTCGTTGCGATATCGTGTTCGGTATGCGCAGCATCATGCGTTGTGATGTGCCGCAAAGCACGATCATTCATATCCATGCAACGACGCCAAGTCACTTCTTTAATATTTAACAAATTACCATGGTGAATGTGGTTATCGATTAAAGCGGCCAGTAAATTATTAGCAGAAGTGATGGCATGAAAATCGCCAGTAAAATGCAGATTGATATTTTCCATCGGCACCACTTGCGCGTAACCACCGCCTGTCGCGCCACCTTTTATACCAAATACTGGCCCTAACGACGGCTCGCGAATGCAAACCATTGCGTGTTTATCGGTATTTTCTTGCCTAAATAAATGGTTAAGTGCGTCTGCCAAACCTATAGTCGTCGTCGTTTTACCCTCACCAGCAGGCGTTGGACTAATAGCCGTAACTAAAATAAGTTTACCGTTTGGCTTAACCTTTACTTTTGAGTGAGCTAGTTTAGTTTTTGATTTGGTTTGGTCAGTTTTTAATTCAAGTTGGTCCGAGGGATGTAATTCTTTTAAGAAGTTTGCGCTTAATTTGGCAATAGAATGGCCGTACGGAATCAAATCTTTTGTAGCAATATCGAGTGTTTGAGCAACATCAACAATCGGCTTTAATTTTGCCGCTTGTGCAATATCGATATCAGATAACATCAACAATGCTCCAACTGTCAGTCAATTATTTACGACCGCCTAAAATTGAACCAAGAATTCCGCGCACTAAACTACGCCCTAATTGCGAACCCACTGCGCGCACGGTAGATTTAGCCGCACTTTCTAAAATGCTATCTGAGCGACTGGTTTTTTTTCCGCCTAAAACGCCACCCAACATGCCGCCCCAATCAAACCCTTTATCCTCTTCTTTTACTACCTCGGCAGATTCAGTTGCGCGCGCTTTTAAAATTTCATACGCCGATTCACGATCAATCTGTTTTTCGTAAAAACCTGCGATGCTAGAGCCAGCAATCACGGCCGTGCGCTCGGCATCTGTTAGCGCACCGATTCGACTTTCTGGTGGACAAACAAAAGCGCGTTCAACTGGCGTTGGTACGCCCTTTTCATCCAAAAATGATACTAATGCCTCACCAACGCCAAGCTCAGTAATAGCAGTCGTCACATCAACTTTTGGATTGCTTCTGAATGTTTCTGCAGCTGATTTAACGGCTTTTTGATCGCGTGGCGTAAATGCGCGCAAAGCATGTTGTACGCGGTTACCTAATTGGCCGAGCACGATATCGGGAATATCTAAAGGATTTTGGCTGACAAAATAAACGCCAACCGCTTTTGAACGGATTAACCTTACAACTTGCTCAATTTTTTGCAACAATGCAGGTGGTGCATCGCTAAACAGTAAATGTGCTTCATCAAAGAAAAATACCAATTTAGGTTTTTCTAAGTCGCCCACTTCAGGCAGTTTTTCAAATAATTCCGATAATAGCCAAAGCAATAAAGTCGCATATACACGTGGCGAGTTGAATAGTTTATCCGCCGCTAAAATATTAATGACACCGCGCCCTTGACTATCGGTTTGCATTAAATCTTCCAGATTCAATGCGGGTTCACCAAATAACAAATCACCGCCTTCGGTCTCAAGCTGTAAAAGCGAACGCTGTAATGCGCCAACACTGGCGGCTGAAATATTGCCATAAGTCGTTTGATATTCCGCCGCATTTTCTGCCGCGTGTTGCGACATAGCACGCAGATCTTTTAAATCTAACAACAACCAACCTTTATCATCGGCAATCTTAAAAATCGCATTAATCACACCAGCTTGCACATCATTTAAATTCAATAAACGCGCTAATAATAATGGCCCCATTTCCGCCACTGTGGTGCGGACTGGATGACCTTTTTCGCCAAACACATCCCACAATACAACAGTTGAAGCTTGTGGTTTAAAATCATCCATTCCCAACTGAGCAACACGCGCGTCAATTTTCGCATTGCCGCCGCCAATTTGGCTGATACCCGCTAGATCGCCTTTCACATCTGCCATAAATACTGGCACGCCGAGTTTAGAAAAACCTTCTGCTAATGTTTGCAACGTGACGGTTTTACCAGTGCCGGTAGCGCCCGCAATCAAGCCGTGGCGATTGGCCATTTTGGGTAAGATATTTAAAAACTGCTCTGCTTTCGCAACGCGGATAGGATTCGTCATAATGAGGATTTTCGTTTATTTAAGGCTATTGATAGTGGTTCAAATTGTTTGTCTGTTTTTTGTAATCTGATGACTAATTATTCATTCGATATTGTAGATTATCACCTAATCTTTACGGATTAAGTGATATCAACTAAATGGTCTAATTAAATATCGCCGCGACTGGCTTTTTCCATCAAATTAATTAATACATTCTCTAACTCTTGCGCCGATTTTTGCGCCCGCGCGGTTGGATTCTTGATGCTTTTTAAATCATAAGTTGGCCTATCTAAAGCCAAAAATAATCGCAGCTTTTTGTTGGCATCAGGCTTTTCATAAAGCGCGACTCTGCACGGGGCAAAAACCAAAAATTCGGGATGATCGAGCATGATTTCAGTGCCAAGACTTAAATTACAGAAACTATGCACTTCTTTAATGCCTTGCGGATCAATACCACGCAACTTCATATTTTCGGCAATAGGAAAATTAGCCGGATTTACAAAATTCATGCCTTCAGAAAGTGATTTTAAGCTATCAAGAACATCTTGATAACTGACACCTTCTTTTACTGGTAATTCATATATAGCGCTGGTTAAATCAATTGGCGGCAAGCCATTTGGCATGTCTTTGGTGGAGGTGGCTGAGGTGGTTTGGGTGTTAGCACAGGCGCTTAATGCAACGAATATGAATAAATAAAACAAATGCCTAAACCACATTATTTGCCCCAAATTCGGTTAACTAATCTTGCTAATAATATAAATTAACCACTATTAACATGTACGGTCTAGTAATGGAGTTTAGCCAGCGCAACTAACCAAAAACTAACTAGCCCGATAAACTTTTAACGCTTCATCCACCGCTTTACGATCAAATTTTGGTATTAGCAATTCGATAAAGCCGTAAATATAGTTGCGTAAAAACGCATCTTTACGTACACCCAAATAAGTTGTGCTGGCTGGGAATAAATGGCTGCAATCTAAACGCACTAAATCCTTATCACGTTCTTCATCATACGCCATATTGGCAATCAAACCAACGCCCAAACCCAATCCAACATAGGTCTTAATCACGTCAGCATCAATTGCGCTCAATACAATATTCGGCATTACGCCGGCATCGTGGAATACTTTTGCTACTGTAATGCTGCCCGTATAAGCAAAGTCATAAGTAATCAATGGAAAACTAGCGACTTTAGACAAAGTGAGCGGCAGCGCGTCAATTAAACGATGACCTTTTGGTACAACGATGCAACGATTCCACTCATAACAAGGTAAGCAAAGTAAACGGTCATCTAAACTAATTTTTTCTGTCGCAATACCAATATCCGCCTCGCCACTGGCTACTTGCGCAGTCACCTGCGATGGATCGCCTTGGTGAATATTCAACTTAACATGCGGATAAGCATGAATAAACTGTTTAACGGCTGCGGGTAAAGTGTAACGCGCTTGCGTGTGAGTAGTAGCAATTGTCAACGTACCTGTTTCTACTTTACTGAACTCATCGCCCACGCGTTTGATATTCTGCATTTCCAGCATCACAGTGGCTGCCAGTTTTACGATATGTTTACCTGGTTCAGTAATACCAGTTAAACGCTTGCCATTGCGCTGAAAAATCTGTAATTTTAATTCGTCTTCCAGCATTTGAATTTGTTTGCTGACACCGGGTTGCGATGTGTGGAGCGCTTCAGCTGCGGCTGAAATATTGAGACCTTGTCGTGCCACTTCGTGTATATACTTCAGTTGGTGTAGCTTCATTCATGCACCCTTGGCTCAAAATAATCGTTATAAGCAAATCATATACTAAAATAATAATGTGTTATTAAATAATTATATCAATTTCTGCTATATTGTGCGGGTTTACTACCATTTAGGTATGCGCCGCGCGTGGATTTGATTTCTTATATATTTGCAGGATTTGTAGTTGGTTTATTAGTTGGATTAACAGGCGTTGGCGGGGGCTCATTAATGACACCCATTTTGCTTATCTTTTTCAATGTAAAAGCGGCAGTCGCAGTTGGCACAGATTTACTTTATGCTTCAATCACCAAAAGCGTAGGTATCTTTGCACATGGCAAACTCGGCAATATTGACTGGAAAATCGTCCGCTTATTGGCTTTTGGTAGCATTCCTGCCTCAATCATCACAGTTTTATATTTAAAAGATTTAAATATTGCCTCTGACGCTGCGGTTAATAATATTAAATTTTGGCTGGGCATCGCATTGTTGCTCACTTCGTTGTCTGTACTATTCCGTAATCAATTAGCCCAACTATCCAAAACCGGCGAATGGATCAACCCTAAATACACGCCAAGCTTAACAGTTATTTTAGGGGTAGTTTTAGGCTTTTTAGTCACGTTAACTTCGGTTGGTGCGGGTGCGTTAGGAGTGACTGCACTATTGATTTTATATCCCAAAACCCCCATTACTAAAATCATTGGCTCCGATGTCGCACATGCTGTACCGCTCACTTTGGTTGCTGGCTTAGGCCACGCCAGTTTAGGCACTGTGGATTACAGCCTACTTGGCACACTACTGATAGGCTCTATTCCTGGCATTTGGATTGGTAGCCATTTAAGTTCTAAAGTAGCTGAACATTGGGTGCGCACGCTGCTCGCTTTAATTTTAGTATATGTCGGCCAAAAATTAGCCTTTCCTGAATTCAATCAGTTGATTGGCATTTCAATCATATTGTTTTTGGTGGCATTAAAACAGTTAAGTTTTAAAGAGTCTTAAAGCAAATATCTTAGCTTTGAGTTTTTAGACTGAATTTATTGTTAAGTTTATTGAATAAAAGCTTTATTTATACAAGCAGTTTTTGGATTAAACCTGATTTTAGATTAAAATATCAGGTTAGCTTTTTAGCCAAACAAATGTTAGCCATAGAAACTATCAGCACGGAAGAAATGCAGCAGAAAAATTATGTATAAGTACGATAAATTAGACCAACAAATTGTCGACGAGCGCGTTGCACAATATCGCGACCAAACCCGCCGCTTTTTAGCAGGTGAACTCACTGAAGAAGAGTTTCGCCCATTACGCTTGCAAAATGGCTTGTATATTCAGCGCCACGCGCCGATGTTTCGCATTGCCGTGCCTTATGGCATGTTGTCTAGCAAACAATTACACAAGCTTGGCGACATCGCAAAAAAATACGATAGAGATTATGGTCACTTTAGTACGCGCCAAAATCTGCAACTCAACTGGCCCAAATTAGAAGATGTGCCAGATATTCTAGCTGAACTCGCCACGGTTGAAATGCACGCAATTCAAACCTCTGGCAATTGCATACGCAACATTACGACCGATCAATTTGCAGGCATCGCGCCTGATGAAGTAATTGATCCACGTGCAATGGCTGAAATCATGCGCCAATGGAGTACATTCCATCCAGAGTTCGCTTTGTTGCCACGCAAATTTAAAATTGCGGTTTCGGGCACCAAACAAGACCGAGCGATTGTACAAGCACACGATATTGGCATGGAGTTTTATACCGACGTTGCGGGTAAATTAGCGATTAAGGTTTGGGTGGGTGGCGGATTAGGCCGCACACCAATATTAGGCTCTGTTATCCGCGAACATTTAGAGTGGCAACATGCGCTCACCTATTGCGAAGCGATTGTTCGTGTGTATAACTTACACGGTCGTCGCGATAACTCATACAAAGCACGCATTAAGATTTTGGTGAAAGCACTTGGTATTGAAGAATTCAAAAATCAAGTCGAAGCCGAATGGGTGCACTTAAAAGACGCACCAAATACTATTACGGAAGCTGAATTAGCCCGCGTTGGCAAGCATTTCGAGGCGATGCCTTACGAAAACTTGAATGCGCACGATTCAAACTTTGATGCTGCAATCGCAAGCAACCCTGCCTTTGCTGCTTGGGTGAAACGTTGTGTGCATGCGCATAAACAAGCAGGTTACCGCGCTGTAACGCTATCACTGAAACCGCATGGCAAAGCACCAGGCGATGCTACTAGCGAGCAAATGCATGTGGTCGCGGATTTAGCCGCACAATATAGCTTTGGTGAACTGCGCGTTTCGCATGAACAAAACTTAATCTTGGCAGATGTTAAGTTAAGTGATTTGTATAGCGTTTGGGAAAAAGCGCGCGCTGCTGGTTTGGCGACGCCGAACATTGGCTTGCTCACCGATATTATTTGCTGCCCAGGCGGTGATTTTTGTAGCTTGGCAAACGCTAAAAGCATTCCAATTGCAGAAGCGATTCAAATGCAATTCGATAATTTAGATTATTTGCATGACATTGGCGATATTGAACTCAACATTTCAGGTTGTATGAATGCTTGCGGTCACCATCACGTTGGTCATATCGGCATTCTAGGCGTAGATAAAGACGGTTCGGAATGGTATCAAGTATCCATCGGCGGCAAACAAGGCAATGATGCCAGCCTTGGCACAGTGATTGGCCCTGCATTCTCTGCAGATGAAATGCCTGGCGTTGTACAAAAACTGATTGATCTTTATATTAAAGAGCGCACTCCAGAAGAGCTATTCATCGACACAACACGTCGTCTTGGTATTGCACCGTTTAAAGCGCATGTTTATGCCAAAAATGAAGAGATTGCATCTGTATGAGTAATTTAATTCAACTTAATAATAATGATGCTGCTAGCATTGTAGAAAATACTTGGGTTACGGTACAACTTCCGCCCAGCAACGTAGAGGCGCGCAAACAAGCTGGTAAGGTTGTTCTGTTTAAATTAACAGGTGAAGCTACCGTTACTGAAACACAAATTGCTGATACGGCAATTCCAGCGACAGGCAAAATCATTGTGCCTTTAAGCGTGTTTATTGCGCGTAAAGGCGAATTGTTAACGCGCATTTCAAATGGTGAAGTTGGCGTATGGATAGATACGCATGAAGTATTAGCAGATTTAGTTAACGATCAAGTCGACTTAAATGTGCTACCTATTATCGCGGTGCATGTAGAGCGTTTTGCTGATGGCCGTATTTTCTCGCTGGGCACCCTATTGCGCACGCGTTATGGCTTTAAAAATGAGTTGCGCGCTATTGGTGATGTGTTGCGAGATCAATTGTTTTTCTTAAAACGTAGCGGCTTTAATAGTTATTTAATTCGCGCCGATCGCTCAGCCAACGATGCTTTAGCCAGTTTGAAAGATTTCACAGCACCTTACCAAGGTGCTGTAGATGAGCCACGCCCAGTATTTGCGCGTTATAACAGGACAGCATAATGTCAGGCGAGGTTTCATTCTTAAAGCCTACCGCAATTAATCCAGCCACACAGCCGGTGCTAACTGATGCGTTGCAAGCCAGTGTGAACGCAAAAACTGATCAAGTATTAGCTCTATTAAAAAATGCTTCAAATGAGCTAGTCAGCATCACTTTTGCTAATAGCTTTGGCGCAGAAGATATGGTGCTGACTGATATTATTGCAAAAAATCAATTACCTATCGAGATTTTCTCACTAGATACTGGTCGTTTACCTGTTGAAACGTATGACTTAATTGCAGAAACAGAACGGCATTACAACACCAAGTTAAATGTGTTTTTTCCACAGGCAGCAACCGTCGAATTTTATGTGAAAACAAATGGCATTAATGCCTTTTATGAATCGATTGAATTACGCAAAAGTTGCTGCCACATGCGTAAAGTAGAACCTTTACAACGCGCGCTTAAAGATAAAAAAGCTTGGGTGACAGGTATGCGCGCAGCGCAAGCAACCACGCGTTCTAGCTTACCCGTGCGCGAATTTGATGATGCTAACGGATTAGAGAAATTTAACCCGTTAAGTGATTGGTCTGAACAAGAGATTTGGGCTTATATCCGCATGTATAACGTGCCATATAACAAATTGCACGACCAATTTTATCCAAGTATCGGTTGCGCACCTTGTACCCGTGCCATTGCAATGGGTGAAGACGTGCGTGCCGGCCGTTGGTGGTGGGAAGACCCAACCAGCAAAGAATGCGGTCTGCATGTTAAAAAATAAATATTTTTATGCATCTACATGAAAAATTAAATTACGTTGAATATCCTGCACAAAATATCGCGGCAACTAAGCATTTCTTCGAAACCGCTTTTTCTTGGGAATTCATGGATTACGGCCCCGATTATGTAGCCTTTTCAAATGAAGGCTTAGATGGTGGATTCTTTACCTCTAACCATGCTTCTACAACCCAAAATGGCGGTGCTTTATTGGTGTTCTATAGTAGCGATTTAGAGGCAACGCTTAGCAAAGTAAAGCAAGCTGGCGGTGTTATTAGTAAAGATATTTTTGACTTTCCTGGCGGTCGTCGTTTTCAATTTTTAGAGCCTAGTGGCAATGAATTTGCTGTATGGTCAGATGCATAAATTTTTAAAGTAATACATTAATTATATAAAGTAAATTATTGAATATGTTAAATAATACCCATAAACCATTATCGCATTTAGATTGGCTAGAAGCTGAAGCCATTCATATTTTGCGTGAAGTGGCAGGTCAATGCAGCAATCCTGTATTACTATTTTCAGGCGGCAAAGATTCACTTTGTATTTTACGCTTAGCTGAAAAAGCGTTCCGTCCTGGTCGTTTTCCATTTCCACTTTTGCACATTGATACTGGGCATAACTATCAAGAAGTGATTAACTTTAGAGATCAGCGTGCCACTGAATTAGGTGAGCGACTCATTGTGCGCTCTGTTGAAGACTCAATGCAGCGCGGCACTGTGGTATTAAAAAGCGCTGATGAGCCACGCAACAAACATCAGTCTGTTACGTTGCTTGAAGCGATTGAAGAGTTTGGTTTTGATTGTTGTATTGGTGGTGCGCGCCGGGACGAAGAAAAAGCACGCGCTAAAGAACGTATCATGAGTTTCCGTGATGAATTTGGTCAATGGGATCCAAAAAATCAACGTCCAGAATTATGGAATCTGTATAACGCCCGTTCACATAAAGGTGAAAATATCCGCGCCTTCCCTATTTCAAACTGGACAGAAATGGATGTTTGGCAATATATCGAACGTGAAAACTTAGAATTACCTAGCATTTATTTTGCACATCAACGCGATATATTTATGCGCGGTGGTGATATGTATCCTGCCAACGTAAAATTAGCAAACGGCGAAGTGATTAACCAACCGAAAAACGGTGAAGAAATCATCAATATGCAAGTACGTTTTAGAACAGTTGGTGATATTACTTGCACGGCACCAGTGATTAGTGATGCTGATAGTGTTAGAAAAATCGTGGTAGAAACCGCAACGACAACCATTACAGAACGTGGCGCAACGCGTTTAGACGATCAAACATCAGATGCCAGCATGGAACAGCGTAAAAAAGAAGGTTATTTCTAATGAGCAGTATCAACACAACAAATAATATCAACATCCATAACGATAGCCTTTTGCGCTTTATGACATGCGGCAGTGTTGATGACGGCAAAAGCACGCTGATTGGTCGCTTACTATTTGATACCAAAACGATTTTGGCCGATACGCTCACACAAATCTCAAACACATCAAAAAAACGTGGCATGGAAGCCGTTGATTTATCATTGTTAACCGATGGCTTGCAAGCAGAACGCGAACAAGGTATTACCATCGACGTTGCCTATCGTTATTTTAGTACCGGTACACGCAAATACATTATTGCCGATGCGCCTGGCCACGAACAATATACTCGCAACATGGTGACTGCAGCGTCTACTGCCAATTTAGCTATCATTTTGATTGATGCCCGTCGTGGCGTGCTCACACAAACGCGTCGCCACAGCTATTTAGCACATTTGGTGGGGATTCAGCACATTGTCGTAGCGGTGAATAAAATGGATTTGGTCAATTATGATCAAGCCGTTTATGACAAGATTTGCTCGGACTACTTAGCATTTGCGACTGAAATCGGTTTTGCACAATCGAGAGAAATTCGTTTTATTCCATTGTCTGCCTTAAATGGCGATATGTTGGTTGACCGTTTGGATAATATGCCTTGGTATACCAATGAAACGTTACTAGAAATATTAGAATCCGCACCCGCTGCACATGTTGATGTAGATGAAGAATTCCGTTTTCCAGTACAGTTTGTTTGTCGCCCACATGCAAGCGCGGATGCTGATCTACACGACTTTAGAGGCTTTATGGGTCGTATTGAAAGTGGTAACATTGCGGTTGGTGACGCCGTTACCGTATTGCCAAACGGCTATCAATCAACCGTAAAAGCTATTCAATTGGGTGACACGCATCTACAAAGTGCGCAAAGTGAGCAATCAGTCACACTATTATTAGCAGATGAAATCGACACCTCACGCGGCGATATGATTGTTAAATCTGGCAGCGCTATTCAACCAGTCAAGCAAATTGAAGCATTTGTTTGCTGGTTATCTGAAACGCCGTTATCACCTGCCCGCACTTATGTTATTCGTCATACCACGCGCGAATCAAAAGCAAAAGTTGGCAATATTTCATACAAAGTAGACGTTAACACGTTGGAACAACAACCTACGACTGAACTCAAAATGAACGACATTGCACGTATTAATTTTAAGCTTGCGCAACCGTTAATGGTCGATAGCTACAACACAAATCGTGCAACTGGTGCTTTTATTGTGATTGATGAAAGTACAAACAACACTGTCGGCGCTGGCATGATTGTATAAATCAAAAAAATGATTAGAATTGAATAAGATTAATTAGTAAGATTTAGTAGAAGGAAGAAAAATGACTTACGTAGTCACCGAAAACTGTATCCAATGCAAATTTACCGATTGCGTTGATGTATGCCCAGTGGATTGTTTTGTAGAAGGCCCTAACTTTTTAGCCATTAACCCGGATGAATGTATTGATTGCACACTGTGTGTCGCCGAATGCCCTGCAGAAGCTATTTTTGCAGAAGACGATGTGCCAGCAGATCAGCAGGAGTATATTGCATTAAATGCGCGCTTGGCTGAATTGTGGCCAACGATTACCAGCCGAAAAGAAGCGCTGCCAGATGCAGAAGCTATGAATGGCGCATCAGGTAAACGTGATCTTTTAATTGAGGAAGCTTAATTCTTAGCATTTAAATTTATCAACTTAAAATAATGTAACAATACAAAGGAGGCAATTGCCTCCTTTTGTTTTATTACATGAATCTTTTTTAATTAACAATACGAATTGAATAAAAAGCAGTTTTAATGACACCAGCACTTAAATATTTACAACACTACCCGCTTGCTCTGCAAGATAAAATTAGGCAACTGCAAAAACAGGGCTTGCTTGGTGAGTACATTTCAATACGTTATCCTCAGTTGCATACAATTCAAACCGATAGAGCCCTCTACACTTATGCGAATGAGATTAAGCAGGCGTTTTTACGCACCGCTCCGTTGCTGGATAAAGTGCATTACGATAATAGGCTTGGTATAGAACATCATGCGCTTGGATTGAACACAGCAATTTCGCGTGTGCAAGGCGGTAAGCTAAAAGCCAAAAAAGAAATTAAAATCTCTTCGTTTTTTAAAACTGCACCTAGTGATTTCTTACGAATGATTGTTGTGCATGAACTGGCACATCTTAAAGAACGCAATCACGACAAAGCTTTTTACCAGCTATGTCAGCACATGGAACCCGCTTACCATCAATTAGAGTTTGATTGCCGGGTTTATTTGCTTTGGAAAAATGAAGTGGCAATTAAAATAATGGCGCCTAAACTACTGGCGCCATGATGTGATTATTGAGATAAATTGTTTAAGCAGATTTTTTACACCAAACGCTATCTAAACTGAATTTTCCAGCACCTGCAAAAGCAAAGTATAAGAATACAAAGCTATATAAAGTAGCTAATTCACCGCCATTTAAAATAGGTAAAAAGCCGCCAGGTGCATGTGCCATGAAGTACGCAACAGCCATTTGGCCAGAAAGTATAAAGGCGACAGGTCGCGTAAATAAACCCAGTAATATTAACGCACCACCCACCAACTCAAGTACACCCGCTACTCCCATTAAAGACATCAGCTGCAAGCCATCAAACATGGCAATATGCGGCGCACCTAAAAGCTTTGCCGAGCCATGCTGCAGGAACAGAAAACCAGTGATGATACGTAATAAACCTAAAACATGAGGTGTCCATTTTGCACAAGATTGAGTATTTAACATTTGAGTTTTCCTTTGTGTTGATTAATCAAGTGAACCAGCAACATACTAACTGATTCGTTTGTCGTACGTCTAGGATTTAATCCTGTTCAATAAACCAAAAATGCTACCTGATAATTGGCGGAATTAAAATCAATTAAACCTTTAGGCTTTTCCATAGTTGTGTCTGGCTAATCACCAAAAGCGCAATAATCAAATAAACCATCATAGCAAGCGCCAAACCCATCACACTGCCCCACACCAAAGGCACAATCAAGCCAGCCGACACGGTTGATAGCAACATTTGAATAAATGCCTGCCCTGATGCAGCAGTACCGCGGATTCTAGGATGACGATCCAGCGCGGCCAGTGACAATATTGGCATCACTAAGGCCATTCCTACGTTAAATAATGCGATGGGTAAAATGTTATTCACTGGGTTTAATGGCAAGAAAGCACACACAAGAATATTCGCACTAACAATCGCAAGCATCCACGCAAAAGCCACCTTAAGCACTTTTTGTGCAGTATATTTCCCGGCCACATATTTCGCCAGATAAGAGCCGATCATCATGCCGCAAACAGTCGGGATGAATAAATAGCCATATTGTTGCGGAGTTAACCCTAAATGTTTGCCCAAAAAAACTGGGCTCGCCAGCACATAGACAAAAAAGGCAGAAAAGCAGGCGCCAATCGTGATGCTTAATTTAGCGAACTCAGTATCGCCAAATATGCTTTTATAACTGGTTAACACATTTTTTGCCGATAATTTCAGTCGCTTTTCTGGCGGCATGGTTTCGGGCAGAAAAGTCACTGATGCCCATAAGGTTACGCCTGCATATATCGCCAGAAAAATAAATATCGCCTGCCAATGGATTCCCAGTAAAAAACCACCAATAATCGGCGCAACTGCAGGCGCGATGCCAAACAACATTTGCACAGTCGCCATCACTCTTTGCGCCGCTGCGCCTTCAAACAAATCGCGCACCATAGCGCGTGCAACCGTATTACCTGCCCCGCCGCTTGCACCTTGTAGCGCTCTAAAAAACCATAAGGTTTCAACATTCGGCGCAAAAGCACAACCGATTGAAGCCAGTACAAAAATGCTCAAGCCCCATTTGATGGTGGTAATACGCCCTATCGCATCCGAAATAGCGCCATGCCACAGCGTCATCAAAGCATATGGCAGCAAATAAACCGTTAAGCTTTGCTGAATATGTAAGTCAGACGTTTGTAAATCTGCACCCATTGCATGAAACGCTGGCAAATAGGTGTCAATAGCGAAAGGCGCAAGCGCAGCCAAACTAGCTAATACATAGACTAAAAATACTGAGTGTGTTTTCACATTTATGACCATCAATAAAAAAGGCGCAACTCAATGCGCCTTGTATTATATCTTGCAAGCCTTACGGCAAGGCGTGAAATTCTTCTACACGCTCTTTATCGCCAGCGACATATTTTTTAGAGTTTTTATCCGTTCTAAAGATAATCGGTTGTGATGCCAATACAGGATTTTTAGAATCCTCAATCGCTTTTTCAATTAAATGATGATTAGGCGACAATGAGCAAACTGGGTCGGCACTTTCCGCATCGCCAGTGAGTAAAAATGCTTGGCAGCGACAACCACCTAAATCATTCATTTTCTCGGGACAAGTAACGCACGGCCCTTTCATCCAAGCCGTACCGCGGTATTTATTAAATGCTGGGCTTTCTTTCCATGCATATTCCAAACCGTTTTCACGCACATTTGGGAACTGCATATTGGGCAACACGCGCGCAGAATGACAGGGCAACACATCGCCATTAGCTGTCACAATCATAAACACTTCGCCCCAGCCGTTCATGCATTTTTTTGGACGATTACCAAAGTAATCTGGCACCACAAAAAATATTTTCATTTTGTTGCCGACTTTTTCACGGAATTCGTTGGTGATTCTTTCCGCTTCGTCAATTTGCTCTTTAAGCGGCATTAACTGGCTACGATTCACCAAAGACCAGCCATAATATTGCGTATTTGCCAGCTCAACATAATCTGCACCTAGCGCTTCGGCCATTTCCAAAATTTCTTTGATATGCCCAATGTTGTAGCGGTGAATCACCACGTTTAACACCATCGGATAGCCATGATTTTTAATCATGGCGGCAACTTTTTTCTTCAGCTCAAACGTACGCGTATTGGTGATGAAATTATTAATCTCTTCGGTAATATCGTGCATAGAAAGTTGGATATGATCTAAGCCGCCATCTTTAAATGCCTGAATACGTTTCTCAGTTAAACCAACACCTGAAGTAATGAGATTGCTGTAATAACCCAGCTTTTTGGCTTCAATGACAATATCTTCAATATCGTCACGCAATAACGGCTCACCACCTGATATCCCCAGCTGAATCGCGCCCATTTTGCGCGCATCACGTAACGCTTGAATCCACTGTTCAGTCGTCAGCTCATTTTGCGTGTGTTTATCGTAATCCGTCGGGTTATAGCAAAATGCACAATGTAAAGGACAGCGATAGGTCACTTCTGCCAGCAACCAAAGCGGCTGCGTATGCGTGATGTTCGCCGCAACGCCATTATTCTTAGCTTGGCTGTGTATTTCCTTCTGTACAACTGACTCACCTAACGATGTCTGTGTCATTTGCTACTCCTTGATAGTGCTACTTAACCAATTTTTTACATCAACTTTTAAGTACACTTAACCATTTCTAATTTATATTTTTCTAATCCATGCCTTACCATACGACATTTCAAACATACCAATAATATCTTTTTCGATATTCTCAGCGTCTGGAAAAGCGAGTTTCAAATCTGCCACAATCTCACCTACTGTTGCTTTACCATCTAAACGCTTAATCACTTCGCCTGCGCCACCATGCAGTTTGACCATACCTTCAGGAAAAAGTATCACGTAACTTTGCTGTGCTTCTTCCCACTGAAAACGATGGTGTAACGCAATCGCAAAAACGTCTGAATCTAGAATGGTGTTATCTGTCATTTTTTGCTCTTATTCAAAATTAGTCTATTCAAAGTTAATCACTGGCTGATGAAAATAATCTTTACCTGCCACTTTCACATCAACCGTCGAAGCTAACATGATCGAATCGGCAATCACCCACAGCACATTGAGTTTAAATTGCAGAATATCTAGCGCCTTAAGTTGCATTTCACGCGAGGTACTAAAATAATCCAGCGTGACGCCAAGCCCTTGCTCAACATCACGGCGCGCTTCTGTCAGGCGTTTTTTAAAATAGCTTAAACCTTCTTCTTTAATCCACGGATACATGGTTGGCCACGAACTGATGCGTTGCTGATGAATATGCGGCGCAAATAACTCGGTTAAACTGGAACAGACAGACTCTTGCCAACTGCGCTGTTTGGCGAAGTTAACATACGCATCTACCGCAAACTTCACACCGGGGCTCACCATTTTAAGTGAAGTGATTTGCTCGCGTGTTAAGCCAACTGCTTCGCCTAGCTGAATCCATGCCTCAATCCCACCAACGGCTTTTTTTCCGTCTATATCAACACCATCGTGGTCAGTAATCCTCACTATCCACTGTTTTCTTACCTCTACATCATCACAATTCGATAAAATCGCTGCGTCTTTCATCGGAATCGAAATTTGATAGTAAAAACGATTCGCTACCCAACATTGCAGCTGATCTTTGGTTAACTTACCTTCATACATCATCACATGAAACGGATGGTAGATATGATAGCCATGCCCTTTTTCACGTAGCTTTTCTTCAAATTCTTCACGTGTCCAAGGTAGATTATTAGTGAGTGCGTTCATCCTATTTCCTTACAATATTATGTCCATGCCGTCATACGCCACTTCAATCTTATATTGATTCAGTATCGCGCGTTCAGCCGAATCTTCACGTAAGATAGGATTGGTATTATTAATATGAATCAATATCTTACGTATTTCTTTGTCTTGACCAAACTCACTCAATTTCTCAATCATGCCACCCTCACCTGATTGTGGATTATGGCCAATGCTACGTGCCGTTTTAGTCATCAATCCCATATCAATCATCTCAGTATTGGTCCAGAACGTGCCATCCACCATGATGCAATCGGCTTGGCTCATTAGCTCTGGCAAATGCGGTTCAATTTCGCCTAAACCAGGGGAATACCAGCATTTTTTACCAGTGCTGATTTCTTCAATCAATACGCCAATCGTATCGCCAGGATGCGGGTCGTTACGATGTGGTGAATATGGTGGCGCGGCGCTTTTTAATGCAACAGCAGTAAATTTTAAGTTCGGAACATTGGGAATAGTAAAGCTTTGTTTACCGTCGATAGGCACATCATGACGATTAATACCACAATAGTGACCGAGAATATTCAGCACTTGATTACCACTGGTTAAATCTTCATACACCATATCAGTACAGTAAATTTCACGTTTTACCTGACCTTCACGCAACATGAATAAACCTGTCGTATGATCGATTTGTGCGTCAATCAAGATGATTGCTTGAATACCTGAATCCCTGATATTGCGCCCCGGTTGTAAGGGCGCGAAATCCTGAATCTGTTGTAATACATCAGGTGATGCATTAAATAAAACCCAGTTAACGCCATCGCCACTGACGCAGATGGAAGACTGCGTACGCTTAGTTGCTTTGATTGTTTTTTTTCTTAAGCCGTCACAGTTGAAACAATTACAGTTCCATTGTGGGAAACCACCGCCAGCTGCGGCACCTAAAACGTGAATATGCATGAGATTCTTTACCGAATGAATAAGCTATAAATTTTACTATTGTTACAATTACTTTTTTTATAGAAAAGCTTTAGCTTTATTTCACTAAA
>Ga0123388_1074805_pt1 | contig 23312 bp, 26 predicted proteins | sample T0HHNO3metaT_FD_89916 | JGI IMG/M metagenome (GOLD analysis project Ga0123388, IMG submission 89916) | Methane-oxidizing artificial microbial communities from Washington, USA to study methane cycling - T0-HHNO3 metaT (Metagenome... | ecosystem: Engineered > Modeled > Simulated communities...
GCCGGATCGCCGAGGGCGCGACCCGCGCCCGCGAGCTGGTGGCCGAGGTCGCCAACTCGACGCGCGAACAGGGCATCGCCAGCAACAGCCTGGCGGGCCAGATCGAGCAGGTGGCGCAGATGGTCGAGGCGACCAGCCAGGGCATGCACGCCACCGCCACGGCGACCGAAGAACTGACCCGGGTGGCGGGTGATCTCAACAGCGTCGTGTCCCGCTTCCGCTGCTGACGGAGTTCAGCGGCCGGCCCGACGGGCCGGCCGTCTTTCAGCCGCGCAGGGCTTCGGTCAGGTGCGGCTCGATGGCCTGCAGGATGGCCGGGTAGATGCGCGGCGTCGCGGCGACCAGATTGCCGCTTTCCATATAGCCGGTTTCGCCCTGCAGATTGCCGACCAGGCCGCCAGCTTCGCTCACCAGCAGGCTGCCGCCGGCGATGTCCCACGGCGACAGGCCGATTTCGAAGAAGCCGTCGAAGCGGCCGCAGGCGACATAGGCCAGATCGAGCGCTGCAGCGCCCGGGCGGCGCAGGCCGGCGGTCTTTTCCATCAGTGACTTGAACATGCCCAGATAGGCATCGACGTGGTCCCACACGCGATAGGGGAAACCGGTGCCGAGCAGCGCCTCGCCCAGCTTGGCGCGGCGCGACACGCGGATGCGGCGGTCGTTCAGGAAGGCGCCACGGCCGCGGCTGGCGGTGAACATTTCGTTGCGCACCGGATCGAATACGACCGCCGACTGCATCTGGCCGCGGTGTTCGAGCGCGATCGACACCGCGTACTGCGGCATGCCGTGGATGAAGTTGGTGGTGCCGTCCAGCGGATCGATGATCCAGCGGTATTCCGACTCGGGGCCGGACTCGCCGCTCTCCTCGGCTAGAATGGCGTGGTCCGGATAGGCTTCGCGCAGGATGCCGACGATGGCGTCTTCAGCGGCACGGTCGACCTCGGTCACGAAATCGTTCTGGCGTTTGCTGCTGACCTTCAGCAGGTCCACATCCTGGCTGGCCCGGGTGATGATCTGACCCGCGCGGCGGGCGGCCTTGACGGCGGTGGTGAGCGTCGGATGCATGAATGTCTCTGTACGCGGACCTTGTGGCCCGCATCTCGGCAGGAAAACCCTGCATTCTAATATGAACCCGTTCGCTTCTCTCGACCGCGTGCGCGTGGTCATGTCGCACACCACCCATCCGGGCAATATCGGCGCCTGTGCGCGGGCGATGAAGGTGATGGGGCTGTCTCGCCTCTATCTGGTCAATCCGAAACACTTCCCGCACGAGGACGCGGTGGCGATGAGTTCGGGCGCGACCGACGTGCTCGATAACGCCGTGGTCGTCGACAGCATCGAGGCGGCGCTGGCTGGCACCGTCGCGCAGGCGGCGCTGACCGCGCGCCGGCGCGAAATGGCACTTCCGGTGCGCGACGTGCGTTCGGCTGCCACCGAACTGGCCACGCTGCTGGCCGGCAGTGATGCCGAGGTGGCGCTGGTGTTCGGCACCGAAAGTTCGGGCCTCACCAACGAGGAAGTCGCGATGTGTTCGCTGCCGGTCACCATTTCGACCAGCGAAACCTACCGTTCGCTGAATGTCGCGGCCGCCGCCCAGATCATGTGCCACGAACTGCGCATGGCGGTCGGTGGCGCCGTGCTGCCGGCCGAAGTGCCGCCGGAGCTTGCGCCACATGAGGGGCTGGAAAGCCTGTTCGCGCTGTTCGAGCAGCTGATGCTGGAATCCGGTTTCCTCGACCGGGTGAACCCGGGCCGTGCCCTGCCACGCCTGCGTCGCCTGTTTGGCCGGGCTCAGGTCGAGGCGGAGGAACTGCATCTGCTGATGGGCGCCCTCAAGGCCATCGGCGGCAAGAAACCGCGTGCGCCCGAGCGGTAGCGAACTTCGCAGGTGCACAAAAACCGACTAAAATTCTCGGGTTTCAACTGTCCGGCAGCGCTGCCGGCGCTTCCCACAAGGAAAGACGATGTTCCAACGCCTGCGCGAAGACGTTGCCAGCGTGCTCGACCGTGACCCGGCCGCCCGCTCCGCCTTCGAAGTGCTGACCTGCTATCCGGGCATCCACGCGCTGTTCATCCATCGCATGGCCAACGCCTGCTGGCGCCGCGGTTTTCTGTGGCTCGGCCGCTTCCTGTCGCACATCGGCCGCGTGCTGACCGGCATCGAGATCCACCCGGGTGCGACCATGGGGCGTCGCGTATTCATCGATCACGGCATGGGCGTGGTGATCGGTGAAACCGCCGTGGTGGGCGACGAATGCACGATCTATCAGGGCGTTACGCTTGGCGGAACCTCGCTTTACCGCGGCGCCAAGCGCCATCCGACCCTGGGCCGGGGGGTTGTCATCGGTGCTGGTGCGCAGGTGCTGGGCGGTTTCGACGTTGGCGACGGCGCCAAGATCGGTTCCTGCGCAGTGGTGGTAAAACCGGTGCCGGCCGGCGCCACCGCGGTCGGCAACCCGGCGCGCATCATCGAGGCGACCGCACCCGGGGTCGAGGACGAGAAGAAGCGGCGAGCCGAACAGGCCGGCTTCACTGCCTACGGCGTCACCCGCGACATGGAAGATCCGATGGCCAAGGCGCTCACTGCGCTGGTCGACCACGCGCTGGAAAGCGATCGCCGCATCGAGTGCCTGCTGCAGAAGCTGGAGCGCGCGGGCATCCAGCTCGACGACGAGGCCAAGGAGGAAATGGCCGACCACTCGCACGTCGATCTGGACAAGATCCGTACGAATTGTTGACTGAACTTGTCGGGAATTATAAAGTCGACTGAAATGATCGGGAATAGAACCGGAGTCTTCCGGTTTGCCGATGTCCCGGCTGATTTCAGGAGCCCACGCGATGAGACTGACCACCAAAGGACGCTTCGCAGTCACTGCGATGCTTGACCTCGCCCTGCGGCAGGAAAACGGTCCGGTCACGCTGTCCGGCGTGGCCGAGCGCCAGCGCATCAGCCTGTCCTACCTCGAACAGCTGTTTGGCAAGCTGCGCCGCCAGGAACTGGTGGCCAGCGTGCGCGGCCCGGGCGGTGGCTACTGTCTGGCGCGTGACGCGCGCACGATTTCGGTGGCGCAGATCATCATCGCGGTGGATGAACCGCTCGACGCGACCCAGTGCGGCGGCAAGGAAAACTGTCTGGACGAGCACCGCTGCATGACGCACGACCTGTGGTCCAACCTCAGTCGTCACATGTTCGATTATCTCGACTCGATCAATCTGCACGATCTGATGGTGCAGCAGCGCGAGCGCAACAGTCACAAGGTGGTGCTGCACGACCACGCGCCGCGCACCTGTTCGACCGAGCCGGCGAGCGTGCAGGCCTGATCATGTTTGCGCCGGTCTACCTCGACCACAACGCCAGCACGCCGCTGCTCGACGCGGTGCGCGAGGCGATGCTGCCCTGGCTGGGCGTGCGCTTCGGCAATGCGTCGAGCCGCCACGAGTACGGCCGCGCAGCCCGCCGTGCGATTGACGACGCACGGGCGCAGGTGGCGGCCGCCGTGAAGGCGCATCCGACCGAGGTGGTATTCACCAGCGGTGGTTCGGAAGCGAACAACCTGTTCATCAAGGGCGCGGCCGCCCGGATGAAGCCAGGCGTGATCGCAGTGTCGGCGATCGAGCACCCGTGCGTGCGCGAACCGGCGCGCCAGCTCGTGCGCGGTGGCTGGGAGCTGGCCGGCATCGCGGCCGACACGCAGGGCAGGGTACTGGTCGATACGCTCGACCCGCGTGCGGCGCTGGTGTCGGTCATGGCGGCCAACAACGAAACCGGCGTGCTGCAGGACATTCCGGCCTTCGCAGCGGCGGCCAAGCGCAGTGGTGCCTGGCTGCACAGCGACGCCGTACAGGCGCTGGGCAAGGTGGAACTGGATTTCCGCGCACTTGGCGTGGCGGCGATGACGCTGTCGGCGCACAAGATTGGTGGCCCGCAGGGTGCTGGTGCGCTGGTGCTGGACAAGCGGGTCGATATCGAACCGCTGATTGCCGGAGGTGGCCATGAGCGCGGTCTGCGCTCGGGCACCGAGAACATTGCGGCCATCGTCGGTTTCGGTGTGGCCTGCGAACAGGCGGTTGCCGCGCTCGGCGACCGCCGCGACGTGATGCAGGCGCAGCGTGCGCGCATCGAAGGCTGCGTGGCAGCACTCGGTGGCGTCGTGTTCGGCGCGCAGGCCGATCGCCTGCCCAACACCTGCTATTTCGCGCTCGCCGGCATCGACGGCGAAACCCTGGTCGGCAAGCTCGACCGTGCCGGTTTTGCGGTGGCCAGCGGGGCTGCCTGTTCCAGCGCGTCGCCCGAGCCGTCGCGCACGCTGACGGCGATGGGCGTCGAGGCGGACCTTGCACGTGGCGCGGTGCGGGTGAGCGTCGGTGCGGCGACGACGATGCAGGAAGTAGATGATTTTTGCAGCGCGCTGACGCGGGTCGCGGACGAGCTCCGTGGTCTGCGGGCGATGGCTGCGGCGTGATGAAGTAAACAAGGACCTGATGGAGCCGATGACATGCTGAAATTCCCGATCTACCTCGACTACTCGGCGACCACGCCGGTGGATCCGCGCGTGGCGGCCAAGATGATTCCCTGGCTGACCGAACACTTCGGCAACCCGGCTTCGCGCAGCCATGCCTACGGCTGGGAAGCGGAAGCCGCGGTCGAGGAAGCGCGCGAGCAGGTGGCCAAGCTGGTCAATGCCGACCCGAAGGAAATCGTCTGGACCTCGGGCGCGACCGAATCGAACAACCTCGCCATCAAGGGCGCGGCACATTTCTACTCGGGCAAGGGCAAGCACATCATCACGATGCGCACCGAACACAAGGCGGTGCTCGACACCTTCCGCGAACTGGAGCGCGAAGGCTTCGAGGCGACCTATCTCGATCCGCAGGACAACGGTCTGGTCGATCTCGACGTGTTCCGCGCAGCGCTGCGTCCGGACACGGTGCTGGTGTCCATCATGTTCGTGAACAACGAGATTGGCGTCATCCAGCCGATCGCCGAGATCGGCGAGATCTGCCGCGAGAAGGGCATCATCTTCCACGTCGACGCCGCACAAGCGACCGGCAAGGTGGCGATCGACCTCGACAAGCTCAAGGTCGACCTGATGAGCTTCTCGGCGCACAAGACCTACGGCCCGAAGGGCATCGGCGCGCTGTACGTCCGCCGCAAGCCGCGCATCCGCCTGGAAGCGCAGATGCATGGCGGTGGTCACGAACGCGGCCTGCGTTCGGGCACGCTGGCGACGCACCAGATCGTCGGCATGGGCGAGGCCTTCCGCATCGCGCGCGAGGAAATGGGCGCCGAGAACGAGCGCGTGCGCATGCTGCGCGACCGTCTGCTCAAGGGCCTGCAGGACATCGAGGCGACCTATGTGAACGGCGACCTTGAAGCGCGCGTGCCGCACAACCTGAACATCAGCTTCGCCTACGTCGAGGGCGAGTCGCTGATCATGGCGATCAAGGAAGTGGCGGTGTCCTCCGGCTCGGCCTGTACCTCTGCCAGCCTGGAGCCGTCCTATGTGCTGCGCGCCCTCGGTCGCGAAGACGAACTGGCGCACAGCTCGATCCGCTTCTCGATCGGCCGCTTCACCACCGAAGAGGAAGTCGACTTCACCATCGATCTGCTCCACCGCAAGATCGGCAAGCTGCGCGAGCTGTCGCCGCTGTGGGAAATGGTGCAGGACGGCGTGGATCTGAATACCGTGCAGTGGGCTCATCACTGAGCACAGACCACTGACGATGCGCCATCGGGCGCATCAGGGACAGACAGGAAGACAAGGAGAAAGACATGGCCTATAGCGACAAACTGCTCGACCACTACGAGAACCCCCGCAACGTCGGCTCCTTCGGCAAGGAAGACGACGACGTCGGCACCGGCATGGTCGGTGCGCCGGCCTGCGGCGACGTGATGAAGCTGCAGATCAAGGTCGGTGCGGACGGCATCATCGAGGACGCCAAGTTCAAGACCTACGGCTGCGGCTCGGCCATCGCGTCGAGTTCGCTGGTGACCGAATGGGTCAAGGGCAAGACACTCGACCAGGCGATGGAGATCAAGAACACCGCCATCGCCGAGGAACTGGCGCTGCCGCCGGTGAAGATCCACTGCTCCATCCTCGCCGAAGACGCGATCAAGGCGGCGGTCGAGGATTACCGCAAGAAGCACGGCGCAGTGGCGCCGGAGTCCGACGCAGCCTGAAGGAGCACGACATGGGTGTCACACTGAGCGAAAAGGCGGCGAAACACGTCGCCAACTACATCGCCAAGCGCGGTCGCGGCGTCGGCCTGCGCCTGGGCGTGCGCACCAGCGGGTGTTCCGGTATGGCTTACAAGCTTGAATTCGCGGACGATCTCGCGGCGGACGATCTGGTGTTCGAGAGCCATGGCGTCAAGGTGCTGATCGACCCGAAAAGCCTGCCCTACCTCGAAGGGACCGAACTGGACTTCGTGCGCGAAGGCCTGAACGAGGGGTTCAAGTTCAACAACCCCAACGTCAAGGACGAGTGCGGCTGCGGCGAAAGCTTCAATGTCTGAGTCCGCCGGCCTGCTGCCCGAAGCCGACCTGTTCAGCCGCGACCACTTCGCGCTGTTCGGTCTGCCGCGCCGCTTCGAGATCGACGAACGCGCGCTCGAGTCGCGTTACCACGAGCTGCAGTCGGCGGCGCACCCTGACCGCCACGCGCACCGTGCGGAACAGGAGCGCCGGCTGTCGATGCAGTGGGCCACGCGCATTAACGAAGGTTACCGGCTGCTGCGATCGTCGCTGTCGCGGGCGCGCTACCTGCTCGAGCTGGAAGGCATCGACGTCGGTGCCGAGAACAATACGGCCATGCCGGCCGACTTCCTGATGCAGCAGATGGAATGGCGCGAGGCGCTGGACGAGGCGCGCGACGCGCGCGACGTCGATGCGCTGGACGCACTGGCGCGCAACCTCCGTCAGGCGCGCCGCGATGCCGAAACGCTGCTGGCCCGCCAGCTAGATGTCGACCACGACAAGGCTGCGGCGGCCGCCACCGTGCGTCGCATGATGTTCATCGCGAAGCTCGGCGAGGACATCGCCGAGGCACACGAAACACTGGAAAACTGATGGCCCTGCTGCAGATCGCCGAACCCGGCGAATCCACCGCGCCGCACCAGCACCGGCTGGCTGTGGGCATAGATCTGGGCACCACGAATTCACTGGTCGCCACCGTGCGTAACAGCGTGCCGGTGGTGCTGAACGACGACAAGGGCCGCGCGCTGCTGCCGTCGGTCGTGCGCTATTTTGCCGACGGTCGCACCGTCGTCGGTCATGCCGCGCAGGCGGCGCAGGCGCAGGACCCGCGCAACACCATCGCCTCGGTCAAGCGCTTCATGGGGCGCGGTCTGGCCGACGTCGCGCACGTCGAATCCATGCCCTATGTGTTCGAGGACGCGCCGGGCATGGTGCGCCTGCGTACCGCGCAGGGCGCGAAAAGCCCGGTCGAGGTATCGGCCGACATCCTGCGTACGCTGCGCGAGCGTGCCGAAGCCAGTCTGGGCGGTCCGCTGACGGGCGCCGTCATCACCGTGCCCGCCTATTTCGACGACGCCCAGCGCCAGGCGACCAAGGATGCGGCCCGCGTGGCCGGCCTCGAAGTGCTGCGCCTGCTGAACGAGCCGACCGCCGCCGCCATCGCCTACGGGCTCGATAACGCTTCCGAGGGCATCTACGCGGTTTATGACCTCGGCGGCGGTACCTTCGACATTTCGATCCTCAAGCTGTCGCGCGGTGTGTTCGAAGTGCTGGCGACCAGTGGTGACGCAGCACTTGGCGGTGACGATTTCGACCATCGCGTTTATTGCTGGCTGATCGAAGCTTCGCGCATCGGCCCGCCGGGGCTGGAGGACATGCGCACGCTGTACATGGAAGCGCGTCGTGCCAAGGAAGTGCTCAGCGCGCAGGACTCCGTGCATATCGGTCTCAAACTGTCGGGAGGCGATGAGATCGACGTCACGCTGACGCGCGACGCCTTCGCCGACATGACGAAGAAGCTGGTCGAGAAGACCTTGGCGCCGACCCGCAAGGCCTTGCGCGACGCCGGCCTGTCGCCGGAAGAGGTCAAGGGCGTCGTGATGGTTGGCGGCGCCACCCGCATGCCGCACGTGCAGCGTGCGGTGGGCGAGTTCTTCGGTCAGGAGCCGCTGACCAATCTCGACCCGGACAAGGTGGTCGCCATCGGCGCTGCCATCCAGGCCAATGTGCTCGCGGGCAACCGCAGCGCCGACGAGGACTGGCTGCTGCTCGACGTGATCCCGCTGTCGCTCGGGCTGGAGACGATGGGCGGGCTGGTCGAGAAGATCATTCCGCGCAATTCGACGATTCCGACCGCGCGCGCGCAGGAATTCACCACCTTCAAGGACGGCCAGACGGCGATGGCCATCCACGTCGTGCAGGGCGAACGCGAGCGCGTGTCCGACTGCCGTTCGCTGGCCCGCTTCGAACTGCGCGGCATTCCGCCCATGGTGGCCGGTGCGGCGCGCATACGCGTGAGCTTCCAGGTCGATGCCGACGGGCTGCTCAGCGTGTCTGCGCGCGAGATGGGCACCGGCATTGAGGCGCGCATCGAGGTCAAGCCCAGCTATGGTCTGGGCGACGACGAAGTCACCCGCATGCTGCGCGAGGGCTTCGAGCACGCGCAGGAAGACATGAGTGCGCGTGCGTTGGCCGAACAGCGCGTCGAGGCGCAGCGCCTCGGCGAGGCGACGCGCGCTGCGCTGGCCGCCGACGGCGATCTGCTCGATCCGGCCGAACGCGCCGCGATCGACGCGGTATTGGTCGACCTGGCGAACGCCGCCGCTGGCGAGGACACCTCCGCCATCAAGAAGGCGATCGACGCCTTGGGCCGCGGTACCGACGAGTTCGCCGCGCGTCGCATGAACCGCAGCATCCAGCGTGCGCTGGCCGGCCGCAGCGTCGAATCACTGTAAGCAACCGAATTCCGAGACCCGCATGACCCAGATCGTTGTTCTGCCCCATGTCGAACTGTGCCCCGACGGCGCAGTGATCGAAGCCGCCCCCGGCACCACCATCTGCGACGCGCTGCTCGCCAACGGCGTCGAGATCGAGCACGCCTGCGAGAAGTCCTGCGCCTGCACCACCTGCCACGTCGTCGTGCGCGAGGGCTTCAACAGCCTCGAAGCCGCAGAGGAACTGGAGGAGGATCTGCTCGACAAGGCCTGGGGCCTGGAGCCGAACTCGCGCCTGTCCTGTCAGGCCGCGGTGGCCGGCACGCCGCTGGTGGTCGAGATTCCGAAATACACCATCAACATGGTCAGCGAAGGAAAGAGGTAACAGCGATGAAATGGACCGATTCACGCGAGATCGCGATTGCGCTGACCGAGGCGCGGCCCGACGTCGATCCGCAGTACGTGCGCTTCACCGACCTGATGGAGTGGGTGATGGCGCTGCCCGGTTTCGACGACGAGCAGAGCCGCTGCGGCGAAAAGATTCTGGAAGCCATACAGCTCGCCTGGATAGACGAAGCGGATTGATGCATCGCTGAGCGTTGCAAGGGGAGCGGGAAGGGCGGAAAAGAGGGCGCCGCGTCGCCGGCAACTGCCCTGGTCAGCGCGCCGCGGTGTTCAAGGGCCGCCGCTTTTCCGGTAAACTGCGCATTTCCCGCTGCAGCGCAATACATGACCAAGTACGTATTCGTCACCGGTGGCGTGGTGTCCTCGCTCGGCAAGGGCATTGCAGCCGCCTCGCTGGGCGCGATTCTCGAGTCGCGCTCCATCCGTGTCACCCACCTCAAGCTCGACCCCTACATCAACGTCGATCCGGGCACGATGAGCCCGTTTCAGCACGGTGAGGTCTTCGTCACCGAAGACGGGGCGGAAACCGATCTCGATCTCGGCCATTACGAGCGCTTCACCAGCGCCAAGATGGGCAAGCGCAACAACTTCACGACCGGCCAGATCTACGAGTCGGTGATCAAGAAGGAGCGCCGCGGCGAGTATCTGGGCAAGACGGTGCAGGTCATCCCGCACATCACCGACGAGATCAAGGCCTATGTGAAGCGCGGCGCCGAAGGTGCCGACGTGGCCATCGTCGAGGTCGGCGGCACGGTGGGCGACATCGAGTCGCTGCCCTTCCTCGAAGCGATCCGCCAGATGGGTATCGAAGAGGGCCGCGGCAACACCTGCTTCATGCACCTGACGCTGGTGCCTTACATCGCCACCGCCGGCGAACTGAAGACCAAGCCGACCCAGCACTCGGTCAAGGAACTGCGCGAGATCGGTATCCAGCCGGACATCCTGCTGTGCCGCTCCGACCGCGTGGTGCCGGACGACGAACGCCGCAAGATCGCGCTGTTCACCAACGTGTTGCCGGAAGCCGTCATTTCGGTCACCGACGCCGACAGCATCTACAAGATCCCGGCCATGCTGCACAACCAGATGCTGGACGAGATCGTCTGTCACAAGCTGAACATCCTGGCCCGCGCTGCGGACCTGAGCGCGTGGACGCGACTGATTGACGCGCTGGAGCATCCGGAGCGCGACGTGGACATCGCCTTCGTCGGCAAGTACGTCGACCTGACCGAGTCCTACAAGTCGCTGTCGGAAGCGCTGGTGCACGCCGGCATCCACACCCGTTCGCGCATCAACATCCATTACATCGATTCGGAGGCGATCGAGCGCGCCAGCGACGGCGGTCGTGCGCTGCTCGACCCGATGGACGCCATCCTGGTGCCTGGTGGCTTCGGTCGTCGCGGTGTCGAGGGCAAGATCGCCGCCATCCGCTACGCCCGCGAGAACGGCGTGCCCTATCTGGGCATCTGTCTGGGCATGCAGCTGGCCGTGGTCGAATACGCCCGCAACGTGGCCGGCCTGACCGGTGCGCACAGCACCGAATTCGAGCGCGACGCGCCGCACCCGGTGATCGGCCTGATCACCGAGTGGATGAGCGCCGAGGGCAAGCTCGAGCGTCGCGACGAGTCGTCGGACATCGGCGGCACCATGCGTCTGGGCGGCCAGAACTGCAATCTGACCGAAGGCAGCCTGGCGCGCGACATCTACGGCGCCGCGACCATCGTCGAGCGCCATCGTCACCGTTACGAGGTGAACAACCAGTATCTGGCCCAGCTCGAAAAGGTGGGCCTGCGCGTGTCCGGCCGTTCGCAGGACGCGACCGACCCGCTGTGCGAAATGATCGAACTGCCGGACCACCCGTGGTTCGTCGCCTGCCAGTTCCACCCCGAATTCACCTCGACGCCGCGCGCCGGCCACCCGCTGTTCTCCGCCTTCGCCCGCGCGGCAATCGCCCGCCAGGACGCGCGCGGCGCGGTCAAGCGGTCCGTGCGCAAGGTGACGGGCTAAGGAGATCGCCATGAAACTGTGCGGATTCGACGTCGGCCTCGACAAACCCTTCTTCCTGATCGCCGGCCCTTGCGTGATCGAGTCGCGCGAAATGGCTTTCGATACCGCCGGCAAGCTGAAGGAAATCACCACCCGTCTGGGCATTCCTTTCATCTACAAGTCGTCGTTCGACAAGGCCAACCGCAGCTCGGGCAAGAGCTATCGCGGTCCCGGCATGGAAAAGGGCCTGGAAATCCTGGCCGACGTGAAGCGCGAGCTGAACGTGCCGGTGCTGACCGACGTGCACACCGCCGAAGAGGCGCCCATCGTTGCGCAGTACGTCGATGTGCTGCAGACGCCGGCCTTCCTGTGCCGCCAGACCGACTTCATTCACGCCTGCGCCGCGACCGGCAAGCCGGTGAACATCAAGAAGGGCCAGTTCATGGCGCCGGGCGACATGAAGAACGTGGTCGACAAGGCGAAGGAAGCGAACGGCGGCGCTGACACCATCATGGTGTGCGAGCGCGGCGCCTCCTTCGGCTACAACAACCTCGTGTCCGACATGCGTTCGCTGGCCATCATGCGCAACACCGATTGCCCGGTCGTGTTCGACGCGACGCATTCGGTACAGCTGCCAGGCGGGCAGGGCAGCACTTCGGGGGGGCAGCGCGAGTTCGTGCCGGTGCTGGCGCGCGCCGCCGTAGCCGTGGGTATCGCCGGCCTGTTCATGGAAAGCCACCCGAATCCCGAGAAGGCGATGTCGGACGGCCCCAATGCCTGGCCGCTGCCGATGATGGAAGCGCTGCTGACCCAGCTGCGCGACCTCGACGCCGTCACGAAGAAGCACGGATTCCTCGAATCCGCCTTCGCCTGATGGTGCGGGACACGATCAAAATTCGAATTCAATAAATTTACTGAGGACCTGGAGCGACCATGAGTGCAATCGTCGATGTCGTCGCGCGCGAGATACTGGATTCGCGCGGCAATCCCACCGTTGAAGCGGACGTGCTGCTCGAGTCGGGCATCATGGGCCGCGCCGCCGTGCCGTCCGGCGCCTCGACCGGTTCGCGTGAAGCCATCGAGCTGCGCGACGGCGACAAGGACCGCTATCTCGGCAAGGGCGTTCTGGCCGCGGTCGAGAACGTCAATACCGAAATTTCGGAAGCCATCATCGGCCTCGACGCCGAAGAGCAGGCCTTCATCGACAAGACCCTGATCGAGCTCGACGGCACCGAAAACAAGTCGCGTCTCGGCGCCAACGCCACGCTGGCGGTGTCGATGGCGGTGGCCAAGGCGGCGGCCGAAGAAGCCGGCCTGCCGCTGTACCGCTACTTCGGCGGCTCGGGTGGCATGGCCATGCCGGTGCCGATGATGAACGTGATCAACGGCGGCGCGCACGCCAACAACAGCCTGGATTTCCAGGAATGCATGATCATGCCGGTCGGCGTGACCAGCTTCCGCGAAGCGCTGCGCATGGGCGCAGAAGTGTTCCACGCGCTGAAGAAGCTCACCGACAAGAAGGGTTACCCGACCACGGTCGGTGACGAAGGCGGTTTCGCGCCCAATGTCGGCAGCGCCGAAGAAGCGCTGAACATGATTCTCGACGCCGCCTCGGCCGCCGGCTACGAGCCGGGCCGCGACCTCGTGCTGGCGCTGGACTGCGCCGCCTCCGAGTTCTACAAGGACGGCAAGTACCACCTCGAAGGCGCTGGCCTGACGATGGAATCGGCCCAGCTGGTCGACTACCTCGCCACGCTGGCCGACAAGTTCCCCATCGTCAGCATCGAAGACGGCATGGCGGAGAACGACTGGGACGGCTGGAAGCTGCTGACCGAGCGCCTGGGCAGCCGCGTGCAGATCGTCGGTGACGACCTGTTCGTCACCAACACCAAGATCCTGAAAGAAGGCATCGCCCGCGGCATCGCCAACTCCATCCTGATCAAGATCAACCAGATCGGCACGCTGACCGAAACCTTCGCCGCCGTCGAGATGGCCAAGCGCGCGAGCTACACCGCCGTCATTTCGCACCGCTCGGGCGAAACCGAGGACAGCACCATCGCTGACATCGCGGTCGGCCTGAACGCGATGCAGATCAAGACCGGTTCGCTGAGCCGCTCCGACCGTATCGCCAAGTACAACCAGCTGCTGCGCATCGAAGAAGACCTCGGCGATACCGCGTGGTACCCGGGCGCTTCGGCGTTCTACAACCTGCGCAAGTAAGCGGGCAGGTCGGCGATCATGGTCCGCCACTGGCCGTCCTTGTTGCTGGTGGCGCTAATCGCCGCGCTGCAGTACCCGCTCTGGCTCGGCAAGGGCGGGTGGCTGCAGGCATGGGAAGCCGAGCGTGCGCTGGAAGCGCAGCGCGAGCTCAACACCCGGCTCGAAGCGCGCAACGTCGCGCTCGAAGCGGATGTGAAAGACCTGAAGACCGGCTTCGATGCGGTCGAGGAGCGCGCACGGATCGAACTGGGCCTGGTCAAGCCGGGCGAGGTGTTCGTGCAGGTGCCACGCAGCAACAAGCCCTGACGTCCGTCAGGCAGTCTCTCCGGATTTCGTTCAGACGTCGCGGCGCAGCGTGCGCAGCCCGCTGATGCGCGCTGCGAACCAGCCGCTGTCCAGCGCGTCGGTGCGTACGTACTTGCCACGTGTGCTCGGCGCGTGGATGAAGCGCCCTTCGCCGGCGTAGATACCCATGTGCGAATGCGGCTTGCCGCTGGTGTTGAAGAACACCAGATCACCCGGCTGCAGCGACGCGCGATCGACCGGGCGCGCCAGGCGGGCGATCTGCGCCGCGTTGTGCGGCAGGCGGATCCCGGCCACCTGCTCGAATATCCAGCTCACCATGCCGCTGCAGTCCAGCCCGCTGTCCGGGTTGCGACCGCCGAAGCGATACTGGTTGCCGATCAGCCCGAGCGCGTAGATGACCGCGTCCTGCGCGTGGGAGTCGTCGGCCAGTTGCAGCGCCGTGGTCGGTGCGGGCGCCGGCGCTTGCGGAGCCGGCGGCTGCGGTGCGGCCGGTGCCTCCGCTGCCGGTGGCGGCAGCGTGCCGCAGCCCGCCAGCAGCAGCGCGGCAGTAAAGGCGAAGGCGCGCTTACTTGCGGTCAATCTCGATCTGTCCGCTGATGTTCACGCTGACGCGCGACTCGCCGGCCTCGACCGGCATGTCGGCCATCGCCGCTTCGGCCATCGCCACCTTGCTGCGCATCAGCGGGCGCGGCGGCGGCATGCCGGAGGTGTTGTTCACATTCATGTGCAGCACGCGCCAGTTGCCGCCGAGCGAGGCGGCGACGATCTTCGCGCGTGCGTTGAAGGCGGCGATGGCATCGCCGATGGCGGCGTTCTCGGCTTCGCGCGCGGTGTCCTCGCTCGGTTCCAGCGTCAGCTGGCCGACCGCCAGCTGCGTCTGCAGCTTGCCCAGCAGTTCGGACAGCGCCGCCTGGTCCTTCGATTCCAGCAGCAGTTCCGAGCGCATGCGCCAGCTTTCGATGGTGCGGCCGTTCTTGCTGTAGACCGGATAGGTCGAGGTGTTGCCGCTACGCACCTTCACGCTGGAATAGGGCTTGGTCGTGGCGAGTGCGGCCTGCATCGCCGCGTTCACCTTCTTCGCCAGCGGGCCGGGTGTGGTGTCGCCCAGTTCGATGTAGGCCTGGGCGCGCGCGAGGTCGTTCTGGGCGAGACGGGACGCTTCGGCGTTCAGGTCGACCACGATGCCTTCGCGCCGCGCGGCAGACGGTTCGGCCGCATTCGCGCCGGACACGCAGGCTGCAAGCAGCAGCCAGAGGGGGTATTTCATTTGTACTCCCGCAATCGTCATGACGACGGGAGTATAGCGGCCGGGGATTTCAGCGGCGACGGTGGATGTCCCGCTCTTCGTCGGCCTTGATGCGCACCGGCACGCGGGCGTGCTCCTCGCCCATCGCCGACAGCAGTGCGACGCCGAGCAGCGCCAGATAGGTGAGCACCGCCATCACGGTGGTTTCGCCGTTGGCGGCCAGCATGACGGCCGGCAGCACGTGGGCGCCGGTGAAGAAGAAGTGGGTGCGCTGGGTCATTGCGGTCTCCCGATGTCGGTGGTTCACCGGGATAACGACCGCCTGCGCGCCGGGCTGAAGGGTACGTCAGTCCCCAAGGTCATCAGACCCGGGGGACGGCCTGCAGACTGTCACGGTACAGGCGCGATTTCTCGACGTAGCCGGCGGCGCTGCGCATCAGCCCTTCGACCTCTTCGTCGGTGAGCTGGCGCACCACGCGGCCGGGCGAACCGAGGACCAGGGAACGGTCAGGGATGACGCGGCCCTCCGGAATCAGCGCATTGGCGCCGATCAGGCAGTTGCGGCCGATCACCACGCGGTTGAGGATGACGGCGTGGATGCCGACCAGCGAGCCGTCGCCGACGGTGCAGCCGTGCAGCATCGCGTGGTGGCCGATGGTGACGTCGCTGCCTATGGTCAGTGGCACGCCGTCGTCGATGTGCAGCACCGCGCCATCCTGTACATTCGAGCGCTCGCCGATCGAAATGTGGTCGTTGTCGGCGCGGATGACCGCACCGAACCACACGCTGGTGTCCGCCTTCAGTTCGGCGTCGCCGATGATGCTCGCGCTGGGTGCGATCCAGGTGCTGGAATGGACGACAGGTGTCTTGCCGTCGAGGGCGTACAGACTCATGCGGACTCCCGGCTGCCGCGACCGTCGGTCGGGCGAATTATTGTGCAATGCAACCAGGGTCGCGATTGTACGCGCATGCCTTGGTACCGGCGCAAGCGGCAGGCCGCGGGAACGCGTGTTCCGACATGGGAAAGGATAGCGATGAACGAAGCACTGGGCCGTTCACTGGCCGATTTCGAAGCAGGGCGCATCGACATGGATGCGCTGATCGCCACCTGGCGTCGCCATGGTGTGGACGATGCGACGCTACCGGCCAAGTGGCGCGAAGTACTCGACGGCCTGCTGATGCGGCTCGAATCGGCGCGGCTGTTTTCGGGAGAAAGCTGTTCGTTCAGCCAGGGCGAACTGCTGGCAACGATGCGCGAATGGCTGAACCGGGTGCAGGCGCAGATCCAGGCGCAGCAGTAAGGGCGCGGACGGGTGATCGAGTGTGAGAGAATGAGAAACATTCCACTATTTCTCATGCGCTGACACGCCCCAGCCAACGCCAGGCCACGGGTCGGCGTGCGGAAGCTGCATCGTTCCGTACCGCCCGTGTTCGAATCCCATTACAGAGAACTGCTGAAGTTTCTGGCGCAGAAGGTTGCCAGCCGAGAAGACGCCGCGGATCTGGCTCAGGAGAGCTATGTGCGGGTGCTCACCATGGCGCGCGGTGGCAAGGCCATCGCCGACCCGCGCGCGCTGCTCTACCGTATTGCACGCAATCTGCTGGTCGACCGGCACCGCGCCGTTCGCGTGCGCGATCACGATGCACTCGACGCGCTGGCCGAAGCCGACCTGCCACCGGCACCGCAGCAGGACGAACCGGAACAGCTGTGCGCGGCCACCCAGGCCGCCCGTGCCTATGTGCGCACCATCGAGTCGCTGTCGCCGCGCACGCGCGAGGCTTTCGTCATGCATCTTTACGACGGCCTCCCTCAATCCGAGATCGCACGTCGCATGGGCATTTCACGCAGCATGGTCGAGAAGCACATCGTGCGCGGACTGATGGCCTGCCGTGCCTGCCGCAGCGCACTGCACGACGGCACCGGTCATCCAGACGGGCAGGACAGGGAATGAGCGCCGATCATGACATGCCCCGGGAGCGGTCCCGGACCGCGGGGGATAGCTGTACGGATGCGGCCGCCCTTGAGGCGGCACGCTGGGTGGTGCGCCGGCGCGAACACGGGCCGGCAGTCGACGCCGCCCATCGCGCCTGGCTTGCCGAACACCCGGATCATCGCGCCGCTTGGCGGCAGATCGAGGCGACGCACGCCGATCTGCTCGCCTTGCCGGACGAGGTGGTGCGTGCGTTCCGGCGTCCGCCGTCGGCAGCGACGCCCGCGCCTGTGCGGCGTCGCCTTGTCGCATACGGGCCGCTGCTGGCCGGATTGTGCGCGGTACTCATGTTGGTGGCCGGGCTGAAACTGCTGTTGCCATGGTCGGCGCCCTCGGTGTTCGAACAGCGTTTCGCGACCACGCGTGGCCTGGTTACGTCGGTGGCGCTGCCCGATGGCAGCGTGCTTGATCTCGATACAGCCACCGGCGTGCAGGTCCGCTTTGACAATGCCGGACGCGAGGTCCGGCTGGACGAAGGGCAGCTCCGCCTCGACGTGCAACAGGATGCTGCACGGCCGTTGCGCGTGATTGCGGGGGACGTGCAAGTGACGGTGACCGGCACGCGTTTTTCGGTGCGCCACACCCGCACTGGCCTTGATGCCGGCGCCACGCGGATCATGGTCGAGCACGGCAGCGTGCTCGTCGAGCGGACGACCATGCCCGTGACCGCGCCCTTGCGGCTGGCTGCAGGCGACACCGTGCTGATCGAGCGGGGTCGCTGGCCCGACGCCGTCGATCGGCTCGTATCGGCGGATGCGGCCTGGCGGGAGGGGCGCCTCAATTTCGTCGCCACACCGATTGCCGCGGCGCTCGCTGAATTCGAACGCTACGGACCCACCGGGCTGGTGGTGGAGGATGCGGACGTGGCGGCACTGCGCATCGACGGCAGCTTCCGCGTGCAGCGTCTGGCCGATTTCCGGCGTGCGCTGGTGGAGGCGCTGCCGCTCAAGGTGGTGACGCGTGGCTCGACCCAGGTGCTGGTGGCGGACGGAGCGCGCGATCGCTGAGATGCCGGACACCGCACCTGCATCCGTGTTTCGGCCGCGATGTCGCCATAGCGACTCCAATTGCGAACAAGAATTTTTCTTATTGAGGTGTGGATGTGAGCGACTGATCCGTCTTCTTCGATAGAGACCTTCTTTCATCTATCGAACACACGGAGCATCCACATCATGTCGTTGCTGTATCCGGCCCCGGCCATCCTGTCCTTCGCGCTGGCCCTGTCCGCTGCTGTCCCGTCCCTGGCTGCTGCCGAAGCGCCGGCCGCCCTCGATTTCCACATTCCGGCGCAGGCGCTCGGCCCGGCGCTGAATGCGCTGGCTGCACAGGCCGATCTGCAGTTGATGGTCGACTCCAGCCTGGTGAGCGGAAAGCGTGCGCCGGCGGTGAGCGGACGACTCACCCCGCAGCAGGCGCTGGACCGGATTCTTGCCGGCAGTGGCCTGGCGGCCGTGGTGCGCGGTCGCGCCGTCGTTGTGCAGCCGGCGCGGACCGACGAATCAGCTGTGCCGACCTTGCCCAGCGTGGCGGTCAATGCTGCGTCCGTGGGGGAGACTGCGCTGGGGCCGGTCGATGGCTATGTGGCGCGGCGCAGCCTGACTGCGACCAAGACCGATGTTCCGCTGCAGGAGGTGCCGCAGTCGGTGTCGGTGGTGACGCGCGAGCAGATGGAAACGCAGAACGCACAGACCTTGGTGCAGGCCCTGCAATACACGCCTGGCGTGCACGGCCTGACGGGCGACGCCAACAGCACGACCAGCGACGGCATGCAGATGCGCGGATTCAACGTGACCGGTTCGGCGCCCATGTACCTGAATGGCGCCAAGCTGTCGCGCAATGTGTTCGCCGGGGTGGCCGAGCCCTACGGGCTGGAACGCATCGAAGTGCTGCGCGGACCGGCATCCGTGCTGTATGGCTCGACCGCGCCGGGCGGTGTGGTGAACATGGTGAGCAAGCTGCCGGCGGCTGACATGGTGCGGGAGATCCAGCTGCGCACGGATACCTACGGGCGGGCCCAGGTGGCCGCCGACCTCGGGGGAACCATCGACGAGGGCAGCGAATGGACCTACCGGCTGACCGGCCTGAGCCGGCGCAGCGACACCATGATCGATCACGTCGATGACGATCGCGATTTCCTGTCCGGGGCCCTGACCTGGCGGCCTGATACGGATACTTCGCTCACCCTACTCGCGAACTGGCAGCACAACGACACCACCTATGTCTATGGTCTGCCGCGCGAAGGCGTGCTCACGAAGACGGCGAGCGGACGCATTTCACGCAGCCGCTTCGTCGGCGAACCGGGCTTTAACGGGTTCGACAGCCGCAACCACATGCTGGGCTATCTGCTGAGCCATCGCATCAACGAACAGATCGAACTGCGCCAGAACTTCATCTACTTCGATTCCGAGAGCCGCTACGGCGACATCTGGATCGGTGCGCTCGACGTGGCTCAGCGCACAGTGAGCCGGGGCGCCTATCACCGGACCGACCAGAACCGCAGCTGGAGTCTGGACAACCAGGTACAGATCAAGGGCCGTATCGGTAACACTGAACACACGGTGGTGGCCGGCGTCGATTACACGAAGGCACGCTTCGAACGTCTGCAGTACAACGGCACGGTGGCGGCGCTCGACCTGTATGCGCCGGTGTACGGCGCTCCGGTCACAATGTCGACGAATGCCGCGATCGACAACGAAGAGCACACGCGCCAGACCGGCTTCTACCTGCAGGACCACATCAAGTTCGACCAGCGCTGGGTGCTGCTGCTGGGGGGCCGTTACGACCGCGTCGACGGCTATCTGCGCAATCACCTCAACAGCGTGCGCACCGATAGTTACGACGACAGTGCGCTGACCGGACGCGCTGGTCTGGTCTATCTGTTCGACAACGGCGTGGCGCCGTACCTGAGCTATTCGGAATCGTTCGAGCCGACCAATGGCCAGGACGTGAGCGGGCGCTCGTTCGAGCCGACCACGGGCGAACAGTACGAGATCGGCGTGAAGGTGGCGCCGCCCGGCACACGCACCAGCTTCACCGCGGCCGTCTATGACCTGACACGGCGAAATGTCACCACCACCGACCTGGCGAATCCCGGCTTCAGCATCCAGCAGGGCGAGGTGCGTTCGCGCGGTCTGGAACTGGAGGCGCGCGCCCACCTGAACCGGCAGTTGAGCGTCATCGCTGCCTACACCTACACGGACGCGGAAATCACGCGCAGCAACACCGGCAACGAGGGCGAACGGCCGGGCGGCGTGCCGCGCCACATGGCCTCGCTGTGGGCCGACTACCGCTTCGGCGAGCGCATGCCGGGACTGGGTGTGGGCGCGGGCATGCGCTATTTCGGAGATACGGAGAACAACGCCAATACCTATGTGGTGCCCTCCTATACGGTGACCGACGCGCGGATCGACTACCGGCTCGACCGTCACTGGCAGCTCGCGATGAATGTCGAGAACCTGTTCGACAAGCGCTACGCGGTGTGCACCTATGCCTGCTTCTACGGGCAGGAACGGCGCGCCACCGTGACCGCGGCCTACCGCTGGTGAGCGCGATGAACCGCCGGTGGTGGGTGTTGCTGCATCGCTGGGCCGGCCTGCTCATGGCCGGCTTCCTGGTGGTGGCCGGCCTGACCGGCGCCATCATTTCCTGGGATCACGAACTGGACGAATGGCTGAACCCGCATCTGCTCGAAGCGCAGGGGGCGGGGGCCGTACGCGATCCCCTGCAACTCGCCGCGGACATCGAAGCCCGTCATCCGACAGTGCAGGTGACCTATGTCCCGCTGGTGTCGGAAGCCGGCCATAGCTGGGGCTTCGGTGTGGCGCCGCGCGTCGATCGGGCACACGGCCGGTTGCACGAACCGGGCTTCAACCAGGTGTTCGTCCATCCTTCGTCCGGCGAGGAGCTGGGGCGGCGCGAGTGGGGCGCCGTATGGCCACTGTCGCGCGAGAACGTGGTGTCCTTCCTCTACAAGCTGCACTACAGCCTGCACGTGCCGGCGATGTGGGGCAGCAACCGGTGGGGCATCTGGCTCATGGGCGTCATCGCACTCATCTGGACGCTGGACTGTTTTACCGGGGCCTACCTCACGCTGCCGGCGCGTCAGCGCGCAACGGCAGCGGTGGCCGGGAGCACGCGGCGCAGCTTCTGGCAGCGCTGGCGGCCGGCATGGACGGTGCGTCCGGGCGGCGGTAGCTACCGTCTGAATTTCGACCTGCATCGTGCGGGCAGCCTGTGGACCTGGGGACTGCTGTTCATCGTGGCCTTCACGGCATTTTCGCTGAACCTGTACCGCGAGGTGTTCCTGCCGGTCATGTCCCGCGTGTCCGACGTGACGCCCACACCGTTCCAGCAACGCACGCCGGCGCCGCTGCTGGAACCGGTCGTGCCCGCAATCGGATTCGCGCAGGCGATCGCTGCCGGGCGCACCGAAGCGGTGGCGGCCGGCTGGCCGCATGCGCCGGGAAGCGTGTCGTACAACCGCATGTACGGCATCTACACCGTGTCTTTCTTCCAGCCGGAAGACGGACACGGTGCGGGCGGCGCAGGGCATCCGCGCGTCTGGGTCGATGGTCTGACCGGCGAGGCGCTGGGTCACATGGTTCCCTGGACAGGCACCGCAGCCGATCTTTTCGTGCACGCGCAGTTCCCGTTGCATTCCGGCCGCATCCTGGGGCTGCCCGGTCGCATCGCGATTTCCGCGCTCGGACTGGTGGTGGCAGGGCTGTCGGTGACGGGCGTGTACGTGTGGTGGTACAAGCGGCGCGGCCGGGTGGCGAAGGAGCGGGCGGGGCAGAGTGCGATGGTGCCGGCGAAGTGAGCGGTGCGTCCGGGGCGGCACTGAGACGGGAAAGAAAAAAGGGCGCCCGCAGGCGCCCTTGAGATGCGGAGCAGGCGGATCAGAGCTTGCTCTTCACGACCTCGACGACACGGTCAGCCTCGGCCACCCACTTGGCCAGCAGGGCGTCGGTTTCGGCACGGCGCGAAGCGGCGAAATCGGCGTCCTTGATGCTGGGCACGTTGATGTCGACGTTCAGTGCTGCCGAGCGCAGCGCGGCGACGGCGGCCAGGGCGGCCACACCGGCGTCCGACACGACGTTCTTGTTGCCCTTCTCGGCGGCGACCAGCGACAGCGCGATCACGTCGGCGCAGGCGCGGGCGCAGGCCAGCGGTGCGTCGGTGGCCTTCTTCAGACCGTCCTGGATCGCGGCCGAACGGGCGGCCTTCTGCTCGTCGGTGTCCTTCGGCAGACCGTAGGCGGCCATCAGGCCGTCGAAGGCTTCGACGTCGGCGCGGATGAAGTCGGTCAGCTGGGCGCGCAGTGCTTCTGCCTTGGCCAGCAGATCCTTCATTTCGCCTTCGACTTCGACGTAGGCTTTCTTGCCGATGGTCAGGTTGCACACCATGCTGACCAGCGCCGCACCCATGCCGCCCATGATGGCCGCGGCACTGCCGCCGCCCGGGGTCGGCGCGCTGGAGGCGAGCTCGTCGAGGAAGGTGGTGACCGGCTTGTCCTTGATCATCGTCATGGCTCAGCCCACCATGGTCTTCGCCATCGCGTAGATTTCCGACGCGTCGAGCGAAATGTCGTTGCTTTCGAACAGCTTGCCGACGCAGGCGCGCTGCAGCGCGATCTTCAGCGCGCCGAAGCCAATGGCGCCGAACACGATCTTGCCGTGCTTGACCACGCCCTTGTCCATCATGTCCACGCCTTCGATGCCCAGCGGCGGCGTCGCGTTGGCGTCGGCAATCATTTCAAGCGTCGGGTTGTCCTTCCAGTGACGCTCTTCCAGCAGCTGGATGCCGCCGGCGCCGGTGGCGATCACCACGTTCGCGCCTTCGATGGCACGGCCGCGGGCGTCGTTGTCAGCCGCTTCGGCGACGCCGACGTCGAGGTTGAAGTTGGCCTTGAGCTGCTTGGCCGCTTCTTCGGCGGTGGCGATCTTGCGCGACACCAGCGTCACCGAGGCGCCCTCGCTGGCCAGCATCACGGCAGCGCGCGTGCCCACCGGGCCGGTGCCGCCGAGGATCACTGCCTTCTTGCCCTTCAGCGAACCGCTGTGCGCCAGCCAGGCAACGCAGGCTGCCGCGGTGGTATTGGAGCCGTTCGAGTCCAGCATCACCGACACGCGGAAGTTCGAGAAGAACTTCTTCTTGACCGCCTTGAACAGCGTCTCGCCTTCGGCCATGTTGCTGCCGCCGATGAAGATGGCGGTGTTCTTCTTGTCCTTCGGTGCGCGGGTGAAGATCGC
>Ga0123388_1110087_pt1 | contig 23099 bp, 18 predicted proteins | sample T0HHNO3metaT_FD_89916 | JGI IMG/M metagenome (GOLD analysis project Ga0123388, IMG submission 89916) | Methane-oxidizing artificial microbial communities from Washington, USA to study methane cycling - T0-HHNO3 metaT (Metagenome... | ecosystem: Engineered > Modeled > Simulated communities...
ATTTGATCTTGTGCTGTGCATTCATGGCACGACGTTATCCGAAAAACGGCAAAAAATGCGAGACGCGGGGACAAGACTGTGAGCAAGACGGGCTATTTCACCCATCGGGATTGTTGGAAGCACGAGATGGGCCCGGGCCACCCCGAATGCCCCGAGCGGCTGGATGCGATTGAAGACCGTTTACTGGTCACCGGCGTAGGGGATGCGCTGGAGCGCTACGAAGCCCCGGAAGCCTCGCTGGCCGACATCGAGCTGGCCCATGGCCGCATGCACATCGCCGCCTTGCGCGGGATGTCTGACCGGCTCAACGAAGAGCTGATGGCCGGCGGCCCCAGCTATGCGCAGATTGACACCGACACCTCCATCAACGCCCACACCTGGAAGGCGTCGCTGCGTGCTGCGGGTGCCGCGCTGGCCGCCACCGATGCGGTGATGGCGGGCGAGGTCGAAAATGCCTTCTGCTCCGTGCGCCCCCCGGGACACCATGCCTGCCGAGACAAAGCGATGGGCTTTTGCTTTTTCAACAACGTGGCGGTGGCGGTGAAATATGCGCTGCAGCGCTACAACCTGCAGCGCGTGGCGGTGGTGGACTTTGATGTGCACCACGGCAACGGCACCGAGGACATCCTGGCCAATGACCCGCGGGCGCTGATGGTCAGCATCTTCCAGCATCCGTTCTACCCCTACAGCGGCGACCACGATCCCGCCCCCAACATGGTCAACGTGCCGGTGCCCGCGTACACACGCGGCATGGACATCCGCGAGATCATCGAGATGATGTGGATGCCCCGGCTGGAGGCCTTCAAGCCCGAGATGATTTTTGTGAGCGCCGGTTTTGATGGCCACCGTGAGGACGACATGGGCCAGCTGGGCCTGACCGAGCAGGACTACACCTGGATCACCCAGCGCGTGAAGGACGTGGCCCGGCGCTACTCCAAGGGCCGCATCGTGTCGTGCCTGGAGGGTGGCTACGTGATGGGGCCGCTGGCGCGCAGCGTGGAGGCGCATCTGCGGGTCCTTGCGGACTTGTAAGCCCCCTCAGCCGGGGCCACCGGCGCTATTGCAAGGCCGCCTGCTTGGTGGCAATGGCCTGGAAACGCGCCAGTCTCGGCGGTGCCGGTCATGCAAAACAATGGAGAAGAATGATGACGAATTCTCATGATCTGCTGCAAATTGCCAGCGACACACGCGGCGTGGTTACCTTGACCCTGAACGACCCCACCCGCTTCAACGCGCTGGGCAGTGAGATGCTCACGGCGCTGCAGCAAGTGCTGGACGAAGCGGGCCGCGACGAATCTGTGCGCGTGGTCGTGCTTGCCGCAGCAGGCAAGGCCTTCTGTGCGGGGCACAACCTCAAGGACATGGCGGCGAACCCGGACCTGGCGTACTACCTAAAGCTGTTTGCGCAATGCAGCCGCATGATGCTGACCATCCACAAGCTGCCAGTACCCGTGATCGCCAGGGTGCAGGGCATGGCGACGGCCGCAGGCTGCCAGCTGGTGGCGCAGTGTGACCTGGCGGTAGCGGCCGACAGCGCGAGTTTTGCCACCAGTGGCATCCACTACGGCCTGTTCTGCGCAACGCCGAGCGTGCCGCTGGTGCGCAATGTGCCCGCCAAGCGGGCGATGGAAATGTTGCTCACCGGCGACTTCATGGATGCGCCCACTGCACTCGCGCAAGGGCTGGTGAACCGGGTGGTGCCCGCCGATGCGCTGGATGCCGAGGTCGAGCAACTGGTGCAATCCATCCTGCAAAAGCCCCGTGTGGCCGTGGCCATGGGCAAGGCACTGGTGTACCAGCAGCGCGAGCTGGGCATTGATGCCGCCTACCAGCTGGCAGGCCAGACCATGGCCACCAACATGATGGACGCGGCCGCCCAGGAGGGCGCCCGTGCGTTTGCCGAAAAACGCCAGCCCGCCTGGAAGCGTTGAGGCACCGCACGATGGACAAGCCGATGCTCGACGACGTGGGCCTGTGGGTGCAGGCCTTTCTCAGCCCCACGGTGCTGGTGGAGCTGGCTGTTTTGGCAGTCTGCGTGGGCCTGGCCTGGGGGCTGGTGGCGCTGCTGCAGCGCGGCCTGCGCCGGGGCGACCCGCGCTCCATCCTGTTTGGTGTGCGCATCGTGGATGGCGCGCTGTTTCCGCTGGTGCTGCTGAGTCTGGCCTACATCGCGCGCACCCTGCTGCACCATTGGGTGGCGCTGGCGGCTTTCAAGATTGCGATCCCGGTGCTGGTGGCGCTGGTGGTCATTCGCATTGGCGTGAAGGTGCTGCAGGTGGCCTACCCGGACGCTGCCTGGGTGCGGCCCATCGAGCGCTCCATCTCCTGGATGGCGTGGCTGGGCATGGTGCTGTGGGTCACCGGGCTGCTGCCGCTGGTGCTGGACGAGCTGGACCAGATCCACTGGAAAGTGGGCGGGGCGACGCTGTCGGTGCGCACCATCATCGAAGGGGCGGTCACCGCAGCGGCAGTGCTGCTGATTGCCCTGTGGATCTCGGCGGCCATCGAGTCGCGGCTGCTGCGCTCGGCCACGGGTGCCGAGCTGTCGCTGCGCAAGGCGGTGAGCAATGCGGTGCGGGCGCTGCTGGTGTTTGTGGGTTTGCTGGTGGCCTTGTCGTCGGTGGGCATCGACCTGACTGCGCTGTCGGTGCTGGGCGGTGCGGTCGGCGTGGGCATTGGCTTTGGCCTGCAGAAGCTGGCGGCCAACTATGTGAGCGGTTTTGTGATCCTGGCCGAGCGCAGCATGCGCATCGGCGACAACGTCAAGCTCGATACGTTCGAGGGGCGCATCACGCAAATCAATGCCCGCTACACCGTCATCCGCTCGCCTTCGGGGCGCGAATCCATCGTGCCCAACGAACTCTTGATCACCCAGCGGGTGGAAAACCTGTCGCTGTCAGACCCGCGCGTGTGGATGTCCACCGTGGTCAGCGTGGCCTATGAGAGCGATGTGGACCAGGTGGCCCAGTTGCTCACCGATGCCGCCCTGGTCAGCCCGCGCGTGCTGCGCGACCCCGCCCCCAGCGCCGCGCTGTCGGCCTTCGGGGCCGATGGGCTGGAGTTCACCGTGGGCTTCTGGATTGCAGACCCTGAAAACGGATCCCTGGGACTGCGCTCGGACATCAACCGGGCCATCCTGAGTGCGCTGCGGGCCCACCAGATCGAAATCCCTTACCCCCAGCGGGTCATGCACGTGCAGGTCGATGGCGCAGTCCCTGCAGCGATGTCGCCGGGCGGGGCGCCCGCGCCAGCACCGGCTTCGGCGGGTTGATCCGGTTGCAGGGTGATACCCGGGCGGGTGCCCGGTAGCGCAGGCGACAGCAAACTCTAGACACTGTCCGGGTTCACTCGCCTATAATTCACAAAAAGCACGATCGTTCTTTTTTGTGATTGTGCAGTCTGTGTGGTGGCTCCGTAGCGCTTTCGCTGCAGTGCGACATAGAATGTTCTAGTTTACGTAAACGTCAATTCAACCAACTCTCTAGGAGCCGCAGCAATGAAGGTCTTGGTCCCTGTCAAGCGCGTGGTGGACTACAACGTGAAGGTCCGCGTGAAGTCGGACAACACGGGTGTGGACATCGCCAACGTGAAGATGAGCATGAACCCCTTTGACGAAATCGCCGTTGAAGAGGCCGTGCGCCTGAAAGAAAAAGGCCTGGTGACCGAAGTCATCGCAGTCTCTTGCGGCGTGGCCCAGTGCCAGGAAACCCTGCGCACGGCCATGGCCATTGGTGCCGACCGCGCCATCCTGGTGGAAACCGACGTTGAACTGCAGCCCCTGGCCGTCGCCAAGATCTTGAAGGCCCTGGTGGACAAAGAGCAACCCTCGCTCATCATCCTGGGAAAACAAGCCATCGACGACGACGCCAACCAGACCGGCCAGATGCTGGCGGCCCTGGCCGACCTGCCCCAGGCCACCTTTGCCAGCAAGGTTGAACTGGCTGCAGACAAGGTCAGCGTGACCCGCGAAGTGGACGGCGGCCTGGAAACCCTGGCCCTTACACTGCCAGCCGTCATCACCACCGACCTGCGCCTGAACGAGCCCCGCTACGTCACCTTGCCCAACATCATGAAGGCCAAGAAAAAGCAGCTCGATACCGTCAAGCCCGAAGACCTCGGTGTGGACGTGGCTCCGCGCCTGAAGACCCTCAAGGTGACCGAGCCCGCCAAGCGCGGCGCAGGCATCAAGGTAGCCGACGTGGCCGCCCTGGTCGAAAAACTCAAGAACGAAGCGAAGGTGATCTAAATGTCGGTACTCGTTATTGCTGAACACGACAACGCGTCCATCAAGGGCGCCACGCTGAACACCGTCACGGCCGCAGTGGCCTGCGGCGGCGACGTGCACGTGCTGGTGGCCGGCCACAACGCCGGCGCTGCTGCACAAGCCGCCTCCAAAATAGCCGGTGTTGCCAAGGTCATCCACGCCGACGCCCCTGGCCTGGAACACGGCCTGGCAGAAAACGTCGCCGCGCAAGTGCTCGCCATCGCATCCAACTACAGCCACATCCTGTTCCCCGCGACTGCCAGCGGCAAGAACGTGGCCCCCCGCGTGGCGGCCAAGCTCGACGTGGCCCAGATCAGCGACATCACCAAGGTGGTAGCCGCCGACACCTTCGAGCGACCCATCTACGCCGGCAACGCCATTGCCACCGTGCAAAGCCAAGATGCCGTCAAGATCATCACCGTGCGCACCACCGGCTTTGACGCCGCAGCCGCCACCGGTGGCAGCGCACAAGTTGAAACCGCAGCTGCCACAGCAGATGCCGGCAAGAGCAGCTTCGTGGGCAGCGAAATCGCCAAGAGCGACCGCCCCGAGCTGACCGCTGCCAAGATCATCGTCTCCGGTGGCCGGGCCCTGGGCAGCAAGGAAAAGTTCGACGAAGTCATGACGCCCCTGGCCGACAAGCTGGGCGCCGCCCTGGGTGCCAGCCGCGCGGCGGTGGACGCGGGCTACGCGCCCAACGACTGGCAAGTGGGCCAGACCGGCAAGATCGTGGCACCGCAGTTGTATGTGGCTACCGGTATCTCGGGTGCCATCCAGCACTTGGCGGGCATGAAGGACTCCAAGGTGATCGTGGCGATCAACAAGGACCCTGAGGCGCCGATCTTCAGCGTGGCCGACTACGGGCTGGAAGCGGATCTGTTCACGGCCGTGCCAGAACTGGTCAAGGCCCTGTAAGAACGCCACTGTGCGCACAAAGGCATCGCTCGCGATGCCTTTTTTTTGACGAAATTTCGCTTTCCCGGAGACACCCATGAGCTACACCGCCCCCGTCAAGGACATGCTGTTCGCCATCGAGCACCTGGCCAACATTGAACAGATTGCGCAGATTCCCGGCTTTGAAGACGCCGGCCTGGACACGGCGGCTGCCGTGCTGGAAGAGTGCGCCAAGTTCAATGAAGGGGTGCTGTCGCCGCTCAACTGGGAAGGCGACAAGAATCCATCGAGCTTTCAATCCGGCGTGGTCACCACCACCCCCGGTTTCAAGGAAGCCTTCCGCCAATACGCCGAAGGCGGCTGGCAAGGCCTGCAGCACCCGGCCGACTTTGGCGGCCAGGGCCTGCCCAAGACCATTGGCGCGGCCTGCATCGAGATGACCAACAGCGCCAACATGAGCTTCGCGCTGTGCCCGCTGCTGACCGATGGTGCCATTGAGGCGCTGCTCACCGCAGGCAGTGACGAGCTCAAGGCCACGTACCTTGAAAAGCTGGTGACCGGCGAATGGACCGGCACCATGAACCTGACCGAACCCCAGGCTGGTTCGGACCTGGCCCTGGTGCGCACGCGCGCCGAACCCCAGCCTGACGGGACGTACAAGATTTTCGGCACCAAGATCTTCATCACCTACGGTGAGCACGACATGGCCGAGAACATCGTCCACCTGGTGCTGGCCCGTGTGCAGGGCGCACCCGAGGGCGTCAAGGGCATCAGCCTGTTCGTGGTGCCCAAGTTCATGGTCAACAAGGATGGAAGCCTGGGCGCGCGGAATGACGCGCATTGCGTGAGCATCGAGCACAAGCTGGGCATCAAGGCATCGCCCACGGCCGTGCTGCAGTTTGGCGACCACGGCGGCGCGGTGGGCTACCTGGTGGGCCAGGAGAACCGGGGCCTGGAGTACATGTTCATCATGATGAATGCGGCCCGCTACGCAGTGGGCATGCAGGGCATCGCGATCTCCGAGCGCGCCTACCAAAAGGCTGTGCAGTACGCGAAAGACCGCGTGCAGAGCCGCCCCGTGGACGGCAGCATCAACGCCAGCGCCGCCATCATTCACCACCCTGACGTCAAGCGCATGCTCATGACCATGCGCGCCACCGTCGAGGGTTGCCGCGCCATGGCCACGGTGGCGGCTGCGGCGTTTGATGCCGCACACCACCATCCCGATGCCGACACGCGCAAGCAGAACCAGGCGTTCTATGAATTCATGGTGCCGCTGGTCAAGGGCTATAGCACCGAGACCAGCCTGGAAGTGACCAGCCTGGGCGTGCAGGTGCACGGTGGCATGGGCTTCATTGAAGAAACCGGCGCCGCGCAGTACTACCGCGACGCCAAGATCCTGACCATCTACGAAGGCACCACCGCCATCCAGGCCAACGACCTCGTGGGCCGCAAGACGGCACGCGATGGCGGGCAGGTGGCCAAGGGCATCGCCGCGCAGATCGAGAAGACAGAGACCGACCTGCTGGCCAGCGGCACGCCCGCTGCACTGGCGGTGGCCAAGCGCCTGACGGCCGCGCGCAAGGCGCTGCTCGACGTGATCGACTTTGTAGCCGGTGGCACCAAGGCCCAGCCCAACGCCGTGTTTGCGGGCAGCGTGCCCTACCTGATGCTGGCGGGCAATGTGGTAGCGGGCTGGCAACTGGCGCGCAGCCTGCTGGTGGCGCAAGACCTGTTGCACAAGGGACAGGACGAAGCCTTCATGCGCGCAAAAATAACCACGGCCCAGTTCTACGCCGACCACATTCTGGTGAAGGCCCCCGGCCTGCGCGACAGCATTGTGGAAGGCGCGGCCAGCGTGACCGAGCTGGCGCTGGAAGCCTTCTGAAGGACTGGCGTGCCGTGAGGAGACAGGCCACCTGCGGGGCAGGGGCCTTGATATAAAAATGATAGCTACGGACGCATGATTCACTAGCGCATCCGGCCTGTTCCATCCCTATTCTTGTTCTGGAAGTTGTTGCCATGTCCAAACTGCCTCCCGTGTTGCAAAACCTGTCGCTGCCCGTCATCGGTTCGCCGCTGTTCATCATCAGCAACCCCAAGCTCGTGATCGAGCAGTGCAAGGCCGGTGTGGTGGGCTCCATGCCCGCGCTCAATGCCCGCCCTGCCGAACTGCTGGACGAGTGGCTGGCCGAGATCACCGAGACCTTGGCGGCCTACAACAAGGCGAACCCCGACAAGCCTGCTGCGCCGTTTGCCATCAACCAGATCGTGCACAAGAGCAACGACCGGCTGGAGCACGACATGCAGGTGTGCGCCAAGTACAAGGTGCCGATCATCATCACCAGCCTGGGTGCGCGCGAGGACGTGAACCAGGCCGTGCATGCCTGGGGCGGCGTGGTGCTGCACGACATCATCAACAACAAGTTCGCGCACAAGGCGATTGAGAAGGGCGCTGACGGCCTGATCGCCGTGGCGGCCGGTGCCGGTGGCCACGCTGGCACCAAGAGCCCGTTTGCGCTGATCCAGGAAATCCGCCAGTGGTTCGACGGCCCGCTGGCACTCAGCGGCTCTATTGCCAGTGGCGGCGCGGTGCTGGCTGCACAGGCCATGGGGGCAGACTTTGGCTACATCGGTTCGGCCTTCATCGCCACCCATGAGGCCCGCGCCAGCGAGGCCTACAAACAAGCCATCGTGGACGGCAACTCGGACGATATCGTCTACAGCAACCTGTTCACGGGCGTGCATGGCAACTACCTGGCGCCCTCGATCCGCGCGGCCGGCATGGACCCGGACAACCTGCCAGAGTCGGATCCCAGCAAGATGAACTTTGGCGGCGACGCCAAGAAGGCCTGGAAGGACATTTGGGGCTGCGGCCAGGGCATCGGCTCCATCAGCGCCGTGACCAGCACCGCCGAACTGGTCGCCAAATTGCGCAGTGAGTACGAGGCAGCCCGCGCCCGTCTCAAGCTGTGAATCTGCGCTCTGTGTGAGCGGCGGTGGCTTTGTGCCTCTGGGGGGCATTCGGCCATCTTTCTTACCTCACCCCGTCATTTGTTTCGCCCGCCATGTGTATCCCACAAGGCGGGCGAATGTCTTTGTGGGAGGTGTTCGAGCGGTGTCTTTGCGGTGACGCACCCGAGGGGAAACCCGCGTGAGGAGGAGAAGTCCCCTACAGATAATGGTGATGAAAAATAATCAATGAATGCCGGTGCCACGTTCGCCGGCCTTGTCACCATGTTGCGAGGGAGATGCCTGATGTTCCGTGCTTTTGTGTGCCTGCTGGCCGTGTGCGCCACCACCCTGGTTCATGCCCGCAATGAAGGCGCGACCGCCGATGAAATCCGGCTGGGTGCCTCGGTCGTGCTGTCGGGACCGCTCGGGCCGCAGACGGCACAGTACGGCGAGGGCTCGCGACTGCTGTTCGACGCGGTGAACGCGCAGGGCGGGGTACATGGCCGCATGATCCGGTACACCACACTCGATGATGCTTTCGACCCGCAAAAGGCCGTGGAAAACACGCGCCAGCTGCTGGAGAACGACAAGGTGTTCATGATTTTCCATAGCACCGGTACGGCGCAGACAGCGGCCATCCTGCCGCTGATCAAGGAGCAGCGCACTGTGCTGTTTGGCCCCGTCACAGGTGCCTCGGTGTTCCGGGAGGCGTTCAATCCCTATGTGTTCCATGTGCGTGCGGGTTATGCGAATGAGGCCAGCAAGATCGTGTCGCAGCTGCGCCAGCAAGGCATCACCCGTGTGGCGGTGTTCTTTCAGGACGACGGCCTGGGCAAGACACTGGCAGGTGAGCTCAAGAAGGCTTCGGACGAGGAGAAGCTGCCCTTTGTGGCCGAGATCAAGGTGGACCCTAAACAGCCCGACTTTGCTGCCGCCGCACAGGCGACCGAAAAAGCCCAACCCCAGGCTGTGATCGTGGCGACCGGCGGCACCACTTTCACGAGCTACATCAAGGCGGTGCAGGCCACGGCGGTGCGTCCTGCCTACTACGGGTTCTCCGTGGCCAGCATGGACGTGATCCAGCGCGAACTCAGGGACAAGGCGCGGGGCATCATCCTGGCGCAGATCATGCCTTCGCTGCGCAACACCACTATCCCAGTGGTGGCCGAATATCTGAGCCTGCTGCGTGCCAAGTCGCCCGGCGCTCAACCCTCGGCTTCGCAGTTCGAAGGTTTTGTCCACGCACGCTTGCTGGTGGAAGGGCTACGCCGCACGGGGCGCAACCTGACTACCGAGTCGTTCTCCAAAACGATGGAGGACGCGGGTGAAATTGCTTTTGGTCGTTTCAGCGTGAAGTATTCGCCGCGCAACCACAATGGGTCGACCTATGTGGAGCTGGCTATCGTGGACGCGGAAGGCAGTCTGCGTTACTAAGGGTCTCCACGCTTCGCGCGGTGGGCGGACTCTTGTTCATCGAGCCCGCTGCAGGTGATGGCAGACCAGCGGGAGACAGTGCAGCTGTGCAAAAAATCCTCTGACGGAGGAGAATAGCGGGTTTTGTTGTTCCATCCTCGGTTCAGTTCGTCTTGCTGATTTGCGCAGCAGGCGAATCAGCGCGGAGGGAATCCGGATATCCAGCGGCGCGCTGTCCGCGGGGATTCAACACCTCACCCTATGTCTTCGTCCACATCCCGCACACCCTTGATCGACATGATCAAGGGCATGGCTTGCGCCACCATCGTGTGGCACCACTTGGCCTTTTATGGCCCGATGTCCGACATTGCCCATCCCTTGGCTCCAGCACTCATAGCGTGGCTATATGACTATGGGCGCATGGCGGTGCAGGTGTTTCTGGTGTTGGGTGGGTACCTGGCTGCTGCGAGCCTTGCGCCCCAGGGCTTCGCTCGTTTCGATCATGCGGGCACCGCCATTGCCAAACGCTTCGTGCGGCTTGTGGTGCCTTATGCCGTGGCGTTGATGCTGGCGGTGGTGGTCGCCGCCCTCGTGCGGCCTTGGATGGAGCACCACTCTGTGCCCGACCAACCCACCTTGTCGCAACTGTTGGCGAACGCTTTGCTGCTGCAGGACATCGTGGGTGAAGGTGCTTTGTCGGCTGGCGTGTGGTACGTGGCCATCGACTTTCAACTCTTTGCGCTGACCGTGCTGATGCTGGCCGGTGTACGTGCGCTGCCTGTGCGCTGGGTACAGCACCATGCAGCGGCCTTGTCGCAGGGGCTGGTGCTGTTGGTGACTGCTGCCTCGCTATGGGTTTTCAACCGCATCGCGGGGTTGGACATGTGGGCGCTGTACTTTTTTGGTGCCTACGGCCTGGGCATGTTGGCCTACTGGGCGGTGCGGGCGCCGCAGGCGCAGGCATGGGTCTGCCTCATGGCGCTGCTGGTGGGGGCAGCGCTGGCGGTGGATTTCCGGGCACGCATTGCCGTGGCTGCGGTCACGGCCTTGTGCCTGGTGGTGGCCATGCGCTCTGCGCGCATGCGCAGCTTTTCCGGTGTGTCGCCGCTCGTAAAGCTCGGCCAGATGTCGTACTCGGTGTTTCTGGTGCACTTTGCCGTGTGCTTGTTTGTGAACGCGGTGGTCAGCCACCTCTGGCCTACATCACCAGCGCTGAACGCCGTGGGCATGCTCCTGGCGTTTGGGCTGTCGCTGGCAGCTGGGCGTCTGTTGTATCTGCAAGTGGAGCGTCATGTGCCATCGTGGTCCACGGCCCTGCGCTGGCAACTGGGATTGGTGGGGGCTGGCATGCTGGTGGTCATTACCAGCAACTGGGCGTAGCCCCTAGGCTGGGACCGCAGGGGCAGGCCGACTGGGCTGTCTTTTTGAGCGCGCTATATCCTTCAGCTCAGTGCAGTGCTATCGCAAAAGCTTGCGTTCCCGCCGTTTGCGCTGCTTGTCCAGAAACCACGCCATGAAGGGCAGCAGCAGCATCGAGCCGGGGATCACCCAAATAAAAAGATAAGGGCTGACCGAAGAGGCAGACCGCATCACATCCCGCAGGTGGGCACGTTCCTCGGCACTCCAGGTGCCCTGGCGGCGCTGCTGCACCAGCCAGACCACCGAGCCTTTCATGGTGGCCATCTCGCGGCGCAAGCGGCTCTTTTCCCGGCTGTTGCCCGCGAGAAAAGAACAAAACCATTCCGGCGCCCGCTCCATGCGACGCTGGAATGCCAGGGTTGAATCCGGGTCGAATGCGTCGGAACTTTGCTGGCTTTGGGGGCGTTGCGAAGAAGTCATGTTATGCAGCATTGTCTCTGGGGATGCAGGTAACAACAAATGGACATTGCTGAAACATACTTCAACTGCGCAAATGGACCTTTGCTGACGGTTTGGTTGTAAACATGCTCGAGGGGTCCGTAGACGGCCTCAAGTCATGATCGCTTGCGTGAAGCAAAAACCGAATGCGCTGGCATCGCCACAAACATTAGTCAACCAGTGGTTAGCGCGGCCCTGAGCGCATGGAGTTCAGACAGGGGCACTGGGCTCCCGCCCGCGTACTTGTCTTTGATGGAACTTGTCAGCGCAGTGTGAGGACGCAACTGCATGCTCGAGGCTGTTGAACTTCTCTTTGGCGCTCGACGGTCAATCCGAGCGCACAAGCGGTTCGGCTGCGCCTACCCTAAATACCAGTCGCTTCGTAAGATATGTGCATGAAATCTCGATCTTCATGTGGCGCAATCCGCTACCAACCATCCACTCAAAATGTGGATATTCACCGAAACGAAGGCGGCTTCACTTTGGTGGAGATCTTGGTAGCCATCGTAATTTTGGCCTTCGGCATGTTGGGGACCGTGGGCATGCAAGCATTTGCACTTCAGGCTAATCGTGATGCCCGTCTTCAAGCTCAGGCAGTGGTTTATGCCCGCGAGTTAGCTGAAATGATGCGTGGCAACAAAGAAATTGCCGTAAAAACCACTGCGGCTGCTAATCCCTACTTGGTGACGTCAATGACTATTTCATCGCCTAGCTATTGCATGGCTGTCGGTAATGCATCTACCGGTTGCACATCCACGCTGGATGTTGCCACTGCAGAAATGACGGATTGGCTGGCTCGCGTAGCGGCTGATCTGCCCGACGCTCGCGTCACTGTGTGTTTTGACGGCACTCCATACGACTCCAGTGGCCTTCCTCAATGGACCTGCAACGCAACGGGGGCTGATGAAATCGTGTTCATCAAAATCGGTTGGACGCGGACTGTGACGGACAAAAGCCAAACCGGCAGCGCAGCACTCGAAAGGGCAAGCGACAGCGCGAGCCGACCCTACGTAGTGGTTCCTGTGACCAGTGGGAACGTGACATGATTAAGTGCTCAACTTTCCGTGATGGATTTGGGAGGCGCCACCGAGTGACTAGCCTCCAAAAAGGGGTCACTCTCATTGAACTGATGGTGGCTATGGCTCTAGGCTTGTTGATTGCTCTTGCGGCCGCTGCTTCTTTGTTGATTTCTCGCCAAGGGTTTACTGCAGTTGATGCAGCCTCGCAGTTGCGTGATAACGGGCGGTATTTGCAAAGCCTTACCCAGCGCCTCGGCGTGCAGGCTGGTTATAGAGATATCAGGTTTGCAACCGATACAACTGCCAAAACAAATCAATCGTACGGAGCGGGCACTCCCCCGCCAAACGTTTTTGGATTGAATAATGCCTCCCGTACATCTACTGCGACTTGGGATTCAGGTACTACACGCACATCCGGACAGGTTGGCTATGGAAGTGATATTCTGGTACTGAGGCATCAAACTAGCTCGTCAACTCCGGATGCTACAGCCTCAGACAGTACCATGATTGACTGCGCGGGTGTTGCATCTACGGCGATCCCTACAGGACTGGATGATAAACTGGTCAGTATTCTCCATGTGGGCGTCGGATTAGACGGCGAGCCTTCTCTTTTGTGCTCGCGATCGGATACTGGTGCAGCGCCTTATGACGTGCAGCCTATTATTTCTGGGGTCGAGAATTTTCAGGTTCTTTATGGCGTCGATGGTATTGCGCCAGGGAACACAACTGTACCTATTCCATCCACTTCAGCTGACTCGATTCCCGAGCGATATTTACGGGCAGATCAGCTTACGGTCGCTGGCAATGATGCTGCTACATATGCTAATTGGCAGCGTGTCAGAAGTATAAGAATTGGCGTCGTACTGCGTGGACCACCTGGCTCTGCTATCGATAGCAGCAGCCAAACTTTTTATCCCCTGGGAATTTCTAAAGGATCTGCGAGTGGCACCAAAGGATCCGGTTTTGCCAACAACACTACAGACCCAGGTACTGTTTACACGCCTACAACGGATAATCGTTTGAGGCAAGTCGTTACGTTTACGGTACATCTGCGCAATTTTCAGGGCGAGTACTGATATGAAAAAAGCATATTCGCAGAAAATAAATCAAATATCAATGAATCAGCACGGGCTCTCGCTGATCGTTGTGATGCTAATTCTTATCGTGGTTTCGGTGCTTGGTGTGGGGGGCATACAGATATCCATGATGGGCGAGCGTGGGACTCGAAATGAAAGAGATATGCAGATCGCTTGGCAGGGGGCTGAAGCAGGCTTGATAGATGCAGAGTTTGATATTGAAGGCCTCCCTGCAGCCTCTCCAAACAAGCGCAATACTATATTCAAGCGAGGTGATGTAGATCTCGCTAAGTTCATAGACAACTGTGGCGACTCGGGACAAAGTGTTGGTCTATGTGCGCTGAAAGAAGCTGGTAAACCTGCATGGTTGACTGTTGATTTCACGGATTCGAGCACTGGTGCGAAGTCGGTACAGTTGGGCACATACACAGGACGGGATTTTCCGTCGGGAGTCAAGGGTATACAGCCAGCAAAGCCACCTCGCTATGTCATAGAACCCATTCTTGACCGATACGGCGTGAAATCTTATAGAACCACCGATCCCACGGCAGGGTCTGGTCCCTCCTATATCTATAGAGTCACATCGATGGGGTTTGGTCCTAATGGAGAGACGCAAGGTGTGGTTCAGATGATTTATAGAAATTGAGTGGTGAAACGAATATGTCAAAATTGTCTGAAAATCTGGTGATTGTCGGCGCAAACATGCGTCGGAAATTTCAAGATGTATTGCCCGGCACGCGAGCCGCATATCTTGCGTGGGGGTTGGCGCCACTTGTTATCGCTGTTTCTTTTGTCGCAATTGGAAGCGGAACTCCCCCTGCGATTCCGGCTGTGGCGCTTGCCACAGAGCCTTTGTATGCGGCTGTCGTCGTCGATAAGCCAGCTTTGGCGCTTGCGTTGTCTGTCGAATTTCCAACTGTTGGAGCCCAATACACTCCTGGTGGCAGTACGGATAATACCTACAACTCTGCAAAGGAGTATCTGGGTTATTATGATGCTGAAAGTTGCTATTCTTATAATGATGCCCCTTTAGAGACGCCTACTGGTACACAAACTGTTGCCGACTACAAGCGCTTTGACCGTATTGGCGCGGCTGCGGCTCGTAAATGTTCGAATGCATTCAGTGGTAATTTTTTGAATTGGGCGTCGAGTTCAGCGATTGACATGCTTCGCCTCGCTCTGTCCGGCGGGGATCGGTATATCGATACGGCATCTCTGACAATTTTGCAGCGTGCCGTTATTCCTAATGGTGATCCCACTTGTATGTGGAACAGCACCAACTTTCCAGCGAAGCAATTGTCAAAAGATGGTGGTGGCGCTGGGACTTACTGGGGGGCCGTTCCCACTGCCATGATCACTGCCGCTAACGGCAGTGACATCTACGTTGCCAACACTCTGAATCGTATTTATTTTGGAACTTCCCAAACGGGAGGTTGTGGCAACACTTCAGCATATACATTGGGTGCAAGTACCAGTTCCACGGCCATTGGTCCGATTACAAACAGCACGTCCAATCGGCCCAGCAGCTCCACACTATGTGCTGCTGAAAATGCAACATGCAGTTTCACAGGCGTGAAAGAGGTCTGGTATGGTGCAAAATCTGGTGGAACCAATAAGTGGAAAGTAGCGCCCGCATACAATGGTGTTTCATGCACCAATGCGGTTTTTGGAGATCCTTGGTCGGGTCAATCCAAGAGTTGCTATATTGCTGACTACTCCGGGTCTTGGACACCGCCAACATCCACAGCAGCGCTAAATTCTGATGGATTTTTCTATGCTCGGGTACAAGTATGTAATGCTGTATCTGGCACTTTGCAGGATTCTCGTAACTATAATTTTTGCAAGCAATACCCAAGCGGTAACTACAAACCTACCGGTGTAATTCAAAAATACAGTGATCAAATGCGGCTCGCAGCATTTGGTTATTTGCTGGATCAAACAGCCAGTTATAACTCTGGTGGGCGCTATGGTGGAGTTCTTCGCGCACCCATGAAATATGTCGGGACGAAGACTTATAGTATTACTGGGCAGGATAATACTCCGTCGGGTGGAAATCCAAAAGCTGAGTGGAATGCGAATACGGGGGTTTTTTACGATAATCCGGACTCTAATTCTTCGCCCGCCATCAGCGGGGTTATCAATTATTTGAATAAATTCGGCCGCACTGGGCCTACACCCGGGGTATACAAGAAATATGACCCCGTTGGTGAGTTGCACTACGAGACACTTCGTTATTTGCAAGGCCTGCAGCCGAGCGCCGACTCTATCAGCGGCACCATTACAGCAACGATGGCAGATGGCTTCCCCTACTTTACATCCTGGACTGACCCATACGGAGATGGTCGTAGCAATGCTAGCGACTACTCTTGCGTAAAGAGTAATATTGTGGTTGTGGGTGATATAAACACCCACGATGGCAATCGTCTTCCTACTGCCAGTGCTGCCAATAATATTCCTGACATAAATTATTGGCGGGGTATTGTTCAGAAGTTCGAAAAAAATACCACTGGTACCTATTTGGATGGGCAGGGGAATACGCAGTCTATCTCAAATCCAAATACGGCAAATAACAGTGTGCCTACTGGGACTGATCGTAGTCAAATTATGGGCTCGGCGTATTGGGCAAGGACGCATGACATCCGAGGTACAGGGTGGACAGCTGATTCAGCTAAACAGCGTCCTGGGCTACGTGTCAAAACTTTCGTGTTTGACGTGAATGAATATGGTGCTCAGAACGACGACAATACTCGCCGCACAGCCAATCAATTCTTTATGGCTGCTAAATATGGTGGATTTGAAACAGATCCTACCAATCCCGGTCAAAAACCATACAATGTCAAAGGTAATCCATTCAAAGATCAAAACAATGTAAATAATAATAATGTCTGGCAGAAAGCCAACGAGGCGGGTGAGGCTAATACTTATTATGTTTATAACACGTCGAAAACTTCTCCGGCTCGGGAAGTGCTCACCGCTTTCGATGAGATCTTCAGTAGAGCTTCTACAAGTGCCCGAAGCGTTGCGGGCGGGGGGTTGAGTACTGGAAGCAAGGTTACTAGTAACTCTGTTTCTTACTCTGCGAAATTCGATACCAGTAACTGGAGCGGCGATGTGGTTGCCGAGCCTGTTACGCAGGACGCCAGCAATAATCTTGTTGTCGGCACTCAGCTTTGGAGTGCCGCTCAGCGGTTGGATAATATGATTTCGCCGGCCACCAATCGCAAGATCTTCGTGGGCCGTGTGGGGGCTACATCCACCACCACTGCCACCGCATTTACTTGGACAGCTATTGATACGGCGCTGCAAGATCAGTTGAATAAGTCAAGCCCTGCTGCTGCTTCAGATGGTCTTGGGGCTGACAGGCTTGCCTATCTCCGTGGAGACAGAACCAAAGAAGGGGCTCCCTTCAGAGTCCGTAGCTCTTTGTTAGGGGATATCGTAAATTCCAATATTTCATATTCTGGTGCGCCGTCAAAGGCGTTCACCGGAACCGGGTACACCGCATTCCGGGCCGCCTACGATTCGCGTACGCCAGCCGTTTTTGCAGGGGCAAACGACGGGATGCTGCATGCATTTAACGCCACGACAGGCGATGAGTTGTTCTCTTACATTCCCAGTTGGCTTGGACGTAATTTATCAGCCTTAACTGATCCTTCTTTTGCTAATAATCACCAAAACTATGTTGATGCCCCATCGGTAGTTTCAGAAGCTCAAGTCGCGAATACAGGGGCAAGTACTGATTGGAAGACGGTTCTCGTATCTGGTACTGGAGGAGGGGGCTCCGGAGTTTTCGCATTGGACGTATCCAATCCTTCCAATTTTAGTGCATCCAGTGTAATGTGGGAGTTCACTCGCGCCGACGATGAAGATATGGGTCAGGTTGTAGGCGAGCCAAAGATACTAAAAATAAAGACCAGTGGCACTAGCTCAACAGTTACATATCGCTGGTTTGCTGTAGTTGGTAGCGGGGTGAATAACTATGTTCCTGATGCGGATGGTAGATTTAGCGCTACTGGTAAGCCTGCACTCTTTCTGCTTGCGCTAGATAAGCCTTCTGGCGCAGCGTGGTCATTGGGTAATAACTACTACAAGGTTTCCGTCCCCACGGATTCCAGTTTGATTTCAAGCAATGCCACTGGACTAGCCAACTTTAGCGCTCTATATGGTACCCAAGGCGAGATGACCGATATCTACATGGGTGACCTTCATGGCGCTCTTTGGAGACTCAAATTTGCAGGCAAGGCGCCTTCAGATTGGAATATGGATAAATTGTCGTTCTTTGATAAGGGGAGCGCCGGCAGCCCTGTTCCTTATCCGTTATACATCGCCCGTACCGGAGACGCGAGTCCTAAGGTGCAGCCTATTTTTGCAGCTCCAACTCCTTTTGCCGGTCCAATTGTCGGTGGGCTGGAGTCTTTTTATGTGGTTTTCGGAACTGGTAAATATTTGGAGTCAGGTGATAATATTTCCACAACAACCCAGTCTTTATATGCTGTCTATGACAATGGCACTACTACTGCCGATGATTCACCGGCAGGGGCGAGTGTTATTACCGGCCGAGGGCGCCTGCAAGCAGGTACAGTAAACACGACCACCAAGGCCATTGCGGTAAGCGCCTTCAAGTGGGGGCGCCCGGCGACCAATGCCGATACAACTAGCCGAGCTGGTTGGTATTTTGATTTGCCAGTGTCTGGAGAAAGAATCGATCAAGCTGCACTTGATCTAGGAACATTGTCGGCTGCTGTCAACTCTAAGATCCCCGGCTCTACTACTTCGGGGGCGGGTTCTTGCTCTAACACTCTGGGTAGTGGCAACCAATATTTCTTGAGTATTAACAGTGGGTCGGGGTCCTATGTTCCCTCTAGCCTCGGTTTACTTGGCCCCCCAGTGCTTCTATCGAGCGATTCAGAGACGGTGGTTACTCCTTCCGATAGCACCGGGCGGCGCGTTCGCACGACAACATTGCGTCGCTTTACTCAAGCGCAGAGCGGCATTGATACGAGCGCGCCTCCAGTTACGACAAAAGAAACTATTGGACGCTTAAATTGGCGGCAAATTTTTAATTATCAAGATATGAAGAATGCGCCATGAATAGAGTAAAAAAATATTCCGCAGGGTTCACGTTAATTGAACTCATGATTGTTGTAGCAATCATTGGCATACTGGCTGCTGTTGCTTATCCTGCTTACACTGACTCTGTCCTCAAGGGCCGTAGAGCACAGGGCAGGACGGCCGTGGCGCAGTTAATTCAGCAACAAGAGCGCTACGCCACTCAGCAGAATTGCTACCTCGGGTTCACCACGAATTCTTCGACGGGCGCCGCGACTGCCACCTCCCCCGGCTCAGCTTGTGGGGGAGTTACCGCAACGTCTGTGCCGTTTAAGACCTTTTCGGGTGATACGTTGGCAAATTCTCATTACATATTAAGTTCAGATACTTGTCCTGCCGGTTCTAGTACCCTTTCCATTGGCGATTGCGTTAGAGTGATAGCGACACCAGTGAAGGCCGATCCCCAGGTGGGGGCGTTGCAGATGACGACTACCGGTACGAAATCGTGCACGGGTACGGCTGCAGCAACGGACCCGAAACTATGTTGGCCATGATTATGAAAAATCGTAATGCTGGTTTTACCCTTATTGAACTTATTGTCACAATAGCTATCGCAGCAGTTTTGGCAGCGCTTGCTGTGCCTAGTTTTGTTCAATATCAGCGTAATTCAGAGCTTACCTCGCTAACCAATTCGTTATTGGCCGCGGTGAATGCCGCGAAAGGTGAGGCCATGAAGACAGGTAGGAATGCGTTTGTTGTTCCCAAGGGAACTGGCTGGAATAGTGGTTGGATCGTTTACGTGGATACGAATCGTGATAATGCTTACACTGAGGGGACTGACATAGCCGTTCAAACTCAAGACGCGCTCAAGAGTTATTTCAGCATCACCGGTAACAATATTGCCGCAGGTTCGACCCCTTATATTAAATTTGATAACTCGGGCTATTCCGTGGACAACAGCGCTGCCCCTGTGGCACTTAGTTTGACCATCGCTAGGACGGACGCACCTAGTACCAGTGCGCTGGAGGAAACCCGGCGTGTGGTAGTGGCCCGTACGGGCCGGGTGAGGGCGTGCAAACCGAGTGCCGATACAAGCTGCACCAGTTCAGCGACGCAATAAACAATCCGAGGAGCACCGCACGTATTTAGGCTATCGCGTTCCCTGAAATTTTGGGCGATACGTTCAATGTTGAGTGTTTTTAAATTGTTTGAGCGGTCCGCCTTGAGCTGCAGCTTCAACCGCAACTCGCAGCTGATGCAGGTCAATATCCAAACGAAAAACTGTCTTGAAATCAGGCACCCCCTGCCTCAAGTTCAGTGCAATTCGGAGGACATAGACCATGCGTCTCGACAAATTCACCACCAAATTCCAGGAAGCCCTGAGCGATGCACAGAGCATTGCACTAGGCAATGACCACGCTTACATCGAGCCGGTACATGTGCTGCAGGCCATGCTGCAACAGGACGATGGCCCGAAGGCGCTGCTGCAGCGTGCGGGCGCCAATGTGCCCGGCCTGCTGGCGGGGGCCGAGGCGGCGGTTAAGCGCCTGCCCCAGGTGCAAGGCAACGACCAGGTACAAGGCGGCCCTGAGTTGGGGCGTGTGCTCCAGGCCACCGAGAAAGAGGCCATCAAGCGCGGTGACCAGTTCATCGCCAGCGAGCTGTTTTTGCTCGCCGTGATCGACAGCAAGGGCGAAGCCGCCAAGATCGCCAAGGACAACGGCCTCACGCGCAAGAGCCTGGAGGCCGCCATCGACGCCGTGCGCGGCGGTCAGAAGATGGACAGCGCAGAGGCAGAAGGCCAGCGCGGTGCTCTGGCCAAGTACTGCCTGGATCTCACCGAGCGCGCTCGCCTTGGCAAGCTGGATCCCGTGATTGGCCGCGACGACGAAATCCGCCGTGCCATCCAGGTGCTGCAGCGCCGCACCAAGAACAACCCCGTGCTGATCGGCGAGCCCGGCGTGGGCAAGACCGCCATCGTAGAAGGCCTGGCTCAGCGCATTGTGGCGGGCGAAGTACCCGAGAGCCTCAAGGGCAAGCGCGTGCTCAGTCTCGACATGGCCGCGCTGCTTGCGGGTGCCAAGTTCCGGGGCGAGTTTGAAGAGCGCCTAAAAAGCGTGCTCAACGAACTGGCCAAGGACGAAGGTCAGACCATCGTCTTTATCGACGAACTGCATACCATGGTGGGCGCGGGCAAGGGCGAGGGCGCGATGGACGCGGGCAACATGCTCAAGCCCGCGCTGGCGCGTGGCGAGCTGCACTGCGTGGGGGCCACCACACTCGACGAATACCGCAAGTACATCGAAAAGGATGCGGCACTGGAGCGGCGCTTCCAGAAGATCCTGGTTGGCGAGCCCACCGTGGAGGCGACCATTGCCATCCTCCGCGGCCTGCAGGAGAAATATGAGGTCCACCACGGCGTGGACATTACCGACCCGGCGATCGTCGCTGCGGCCGAGCTGAGCAATCGCTACATCACGGATCGCTTCCTGCCGGACAAGGCGATCGACTTGATCGATGAGGCCGCGTCCAAGATCAAGATCGAGATGGACTCCAAGCCTGAGGTGATGGATAAGCTCGACCGCCGCCTGATTCAGCTGCAGATCGAGCGCGAAGCGGTGCGCCGCGAGAAGGACGAGTCCTCGCAAAAGCGCTTTGCGCTCATCCAGGAGGAGATCACCAAGCTGCAAAAGGAAATCGCCGACTACGACGAGATCTGGCAGTCTGAAAAGGCCCAGGCGCAAGGTAGCGCTCATGTGCGCGAGGCCATCGACAAGCTCAAGTTCCAGATCGAGGAATTCACTCGCAAAGGTGACTTCAACAAGGTGGCCGAGCTGCAATACGGCAAGCTGCCTGAGCTGGAAAAGCAGTTGAAGGAAGCCCAAGCGCAAGAGGCTGGCAAGGACGGCGCGCCCGCCACGCGCCGCCTGCTGCGCACGCAGGTGGGCGCCGAGGAAATCGCTGAAGTGGTGAGCCGCGCCACGGGCATTCCCGTGGCCAAGATGATGCAGGGCGAGAAGGACAAGCTCCTGCAGATGGAGTCCAAGCTGCACGAGCGTGTGGTGGGCCAGCAAGAGGCGATTGCCGCAGTGGCCAATGCGATTCGTCGTTCGCGCTCGGGGCTGAGTGACCCCAATCGGCCCACTGGATCGTTCCTGTTCCTCGGCCCCACGGGCGTGGGCAAGACAGAGCTGTGCAAGGCGCTCGCGGGCTTCCTGTTTGACAGCGAAGACCACCTGATCCGCGTCGACATGAGCGAGTTCATGGAGAAACACTCGGTGGCCCGTCTGATCGGTGCGCCGCCCGGCTACGTGGGCTACGAGGAGGGCGGCTACCTGACCGAGGCCGTGCGCCGCAAGCCCTACAGCGTGCTGCTGCTCGACGAGGTGGAGAAGGCCCACCCGGACGTCTTCAACGTGTTGCTGCAGGTGCTGGACGACGGCCGCCTGACCGACGGCCAGGGCCGCACCGTGGACTTCAAGAACACGGTGATCGTGATGACGAGCAACATCGGCTCGCATCTGATCCAGGCCATGGTGGGGCAGGATTCGGAAGACATCAAGGAAGCCGTCTGGGGTGAACTCAAAAACCACTTCCGGCCTGAGTTCCTGAATCGCATCGATGAGACCGTGGTGTTCCATGCGCTGGATGCCCAGCACATTGCCTCGATTGCCAAGATCCAGTTGCAGCTGTTGCAATCCCGGTTGGCGAAGATGGATTTGGAGTTGCAGGTGTCCGACGCTGCCTTGGCAGAATTAGCCAAGGTGGGGTTCGATCCGGTGTTCGGTGCGCGGCCGCTCAAGCGGGCGATTCAGCAGCGCATAGAGAATCCGCTGTCCAAGCTGTTGCTGGAAGGGCGTTTCCCGCCCAAGAGTGCGATTCCGGTCACCGTCAACCCTGTCCTGGAGCCTGGTGTGTTCCAGTTCGGAGTCGCCCCGCAAGAGTGATGTGGGCTCGGGAAGCGGTTGCGGTGTGATTCGGCATCGCAATCTGCATCCCAAGTTGTGAAGGAGAGGTGTCGTTTGAATGATTTTGTTGCGGGTGTCGTGAGCTTTCTGTTGCGTCTGGTCGTCATTGCCATGGGGTTGGTCCTGTTTGCCAGCCTTTTGGTCGCGGCCATGTTGCTTGCGCTGGTGTGGGTGCTGCGTGCAGGCTGGGCGCGCCTGACAGGACGACAAGTGACGCCGTGGGTGATGCGTGTGGACCCACGCACAGGCTTCAGCACGGTCTTTCGGTCTACGCAGCGGTGGTCTGCTGGCCGCCGCGGCAATAGTGCGCCTGAAGGCGCCAGTGAGGACGCCGCCGCATCGCGCCGTGGCGGCATCCTGCCGGGGGCGGCACAGGTCACTGACGTAGAAGCACGCGAAGTGCGTTGACGTGGCAGTGGCGGCCGCTGCACTTTGGCTGCCACCAACCCCATCTCATGAGAGTCCCGTGGTACGAGCGTAAGCCTACGTGCATCAACCCTAGGGCGCCTGCCTTTTTGTGACGCGCCCATCGGGGTGTCTCCTATCATCCGTCCATGACACCAGCCGATATCCGCGCACATTTCGATCTTCAGTTCCAGGCCAG
>Ga0123388_1096964_pt1 | contig 23064 bp, 17 predicted proteins | sample T0HHNO3metaT_FD_89916 | JGI IMG/M metagenome (GOLD analysis project Ga0123388, IMG submission 89916) | Methane-oxidizing artificial microbial communities from Washington, USA to study methane cycling - T0-HHNO3 metaT (Metagenome... | ecosystem: Engineered > Modeled > Simulated communities...
AAAAAACGACGTTTTGTTTTGTTTTGTGCGTGAGAAACATTGTTGCCCACCATTGGCTTTTTGCCAGTTACCATACATACACGTGCCATAATAAACCCTTTAAACAAGGCATTTAGCCTTAAATGCTGTGCTTTTTTAGAAAGACCGCAATTATAGTATGAAAGCCTAAATTTATTCAAGCTAAATGTCTGTTTTTATTTATTTAACTACTTAATAATTTAAACTTGTATTTTAATGTTCGGACATTCTGAATTTGCGCACGTTTAGTGCTTGCCTGTACTGCCGAAGCCGCCTTCGCCGCGATCACTTTCTGTAAATTCATCCACCACATGAAACTCTGCCTGCACTACCGGCACAATGACTAATTGCGCGATACGTTCCATCGGATTCAAAATAAACGCCTCTTTACCGCGGTTCCAACAGGAAACTAGCAATTGACCTTGGTAATCTGAATCGATTAACCCTACCAAGTTACCCAAAACAATGCCGTGTTTGTGGCCAAGCCCAGAGCGCGGCAAAATTAACGCGGCGTAATAAGTGTTATCGATATGAATCGCCATGCCAGTAGGAATCATCACTGTTTCATTGGGCTGAATAGTTTGCGTGTGTTCAATGCACGCACGCAAATCAAGCCCTGCAGAACCTTGCGTAGCGTAACTTGGCATCATATGATGCAGGCGGTTATCTAAAATTTTTAAATCGACTGAAATGGACATGGCAATCTGAAGTGATGATTAAAGGTCATATTAAACACTAAATGATGATTAAAATCACTAGGCGAGGCAGATTGAGCTGATGTGATTTCAGATAAGCATTTATTAATGATTAAACCCAGTGCTTAAAAAGTAAAAACCAGCTAAAAGCTGGTTTTTATTCGTGCATTATCTCATTTAATTAAACTACTAGAATTTATAGCTGGCACTTAGCCCTAATAAATAGTTTCTATCTGCCGCTGGTTCAAAGAATAGATTGTTGCCATCATTTACTCTTACAGAACCAATATATTCTTTATCAAATATGTTTTCTACACGAATATATTCTGCAAAACTCCAGTGCTCTAAGTTTTGTTTAAATCCTGCACGTACGTTGAAGATCGCGTAAGAGTTGGCAGTGTCGGCATTCAAATCATTAACATATACTTTACTGTTGTAACGGCCTTCAATGGCGGTGCTAAAGCCTAATGGCTGATATTTCCAACTAATTTCACCATAAATTTGGCTGCGATAAGTACCTGGAATTTTGTTTCCTGCTAAAACAGTGCGAGTTGTGGTTACATTATTTGCGATGGTTGTGTATGAGAAATTATCTTTAAACTCTGCATCTAATAAAGTGTAAGAAAAATAAGTGCCAATATCATTAGCAAATGAAGAGTCGATTGATAGCTCAATGCCTTTACGCGCTGTTTTGCTGGCATTTGTAAAAGACGAGCGACCAGCATTGGTCAATGCAGTAACGATTTCATCATTTGTGGTGGTTTTAAATAAAGCTAAATTGACAAGTGTGTTGTCAGCAATAATGGCTTTTGCCCCCACTTCATAATTATTACTTTCTGATGGTTTTAGTGCCAAATTTGGTTTGCTTGCAACATTGTTACTTACGTTATCAAATGCGGCTTCAACAAAAGTGGGCGTTTCAAAACCTTTACCAAAGTTTGTATACAGATTAAACGTAGGGGTAACTTTCCATATAGCGCCAATGACAGGCGTCGTTTTTTGATACTCAACAGTACCGCTATTATCTCCATTAAGGGCAAGATCATCGTCAACCTCAAGCTTTACTTTAGTGCGTCGTGCGCCCGCATGAATGTCTATTTTGTCTGTAATGCCTAATTTACCTTGAATGTATTGATCAAAATTACTAGCAATATTCTCTTCTCTACGATTTAGCTGATTAACAGGGTTACCAAGACTGAGAGTATTAGTATCTAAACGGTCATCAGTTTGTTTTCCGTAGGTAAGACCCAAGCTAATATTATATGGCATCGCACCAAGTGAGCCTTTGTTATCCCAGCGAGCATCCATGCCATAAAACTCTCGTTCAATTTCACTCAGGCGCGCACTGGTGGTTGCGCGAGTGGTAGCATTTGCTGTAGTTGTTAAAATTTGTGCATTATTTCGGTTGCCTACGTAAGGCGTAAAAGTAATCTTATTGTTTTCGTTAAATGCATGTTCTATATTGAATCCAATTTGTGTGTGATCTCTTTTAACGCTGGTGTTAGCAAAATCTACAGCAGGTACTACGGAATCACGCGTGTTGCTATTAAATGCTCTTGCTCTATCAAGGCCTAGTGGATCTTGTGCTTCTTGATCAAACCAGTTAATAAGAGTGGTGATTTTTGTAACGTCACTGATGTTAAATTTGAATTTTGCAGTGGCTTGTTGTTTATTACTTTCGCTATTGTCACGATAACCATCGCTTTCAAAGTTAGAAAAGTTGAGTAAATACTCTACGCCATCTGCTTTGCCTGCAGCTTCTAATGACTGACGCTTTGTATCGTAACTACCAAACATAACGGTTGCGCCGATTTCTGGTGTTTTAGGTGCATCTTCTGTAAATAGTTGGATTACACCGCCAGACGAATTGCCGTAAAGTGCAGAAAATGGCCCGCGCATGACCTCTATACTTTTGATTGCAGATAAATCTACAACGCCAGGCTGACCTTGACCATCTGGCATGGTTAATGGAATGCCGTCTACATAAACGCGTACGCCACGCACGCCAAAGCTTGAGCGTGAGCCAAAACCGCGGCTTGAGATTTGTGGGTCTTGCGCAGACTGTGTACGGTTTTGTGCAGTGATGCCTGGAATGCGAATTAAACTTTCAGATAGCGTCATTTGTAATTGGCCAGCTTGAATATCTTCTTGATCGACTACATCAATCGCAATCGGCAAATCAAAACTGTTTTGTTCGACACGTGTACCAGTTACCACTATGGGGGCAAGTTGAATGACTTTTTTCGACTCATCTTCCGCAAAACTGGTTGGTGAATAACTAAATGCAGACAATATGGCTAGCGGAATAAGTTTGAATTTGAGGCGAGTATTAAGATAGGCGTGGCGTACAGACATAATTGATTCTTAACAGGAAAAAGTAAAGCTGCATCATAAATACAAATGCCGATAATATGCATCAGCATTTTCATGATTTTTGATTAAGATTGTGGGTTTTTAGACGTTTTTTACAACAAACTAGATATGTGCATCAAAATGCGTTTTGCAACTTCAGTTTTATGCGCGCGCGGCAATGGGTGAATGCCTTTTTCATCAATTAATGTCACTTGATTATCATCGCTGCCTAATGCGCTTATCACCTCGTTCGCCACGATCAATGGCAGTTTTTTGGCAATACGTTTTTGGCTAGCGTATTCAATTAAGTGTTCACTTTCTGCCGCAAAACCCACGCAAAATGGAGGGCTTGGTAAACTGGCAACATCTGCCAAAATATCTTTAGTTTTCTTTAGATTCAAACTCAGTGGTTTCTCAGTTAAATAATCAGTTTTCTTGATTTTTTGCGCAAGCGTATCCACTGGCGTGTAATCAGCAACGGCGGCAACGCTGATAAAAATATCCTGTGTAGAAATATTTTGCATAACAGCTTGATACATGGCATCGGCACTGGTTGCGCGAATATTCGTTACATTTTCAGGCGCGTTAATTGCGGTTGCGCCACTGATTAACGTCACAATTGCACCCATATCTGTTGCGGTTTTTGCCAAAGCGTAGCCCATTTTCCCACTACTTAAATTAGTGATGGCGCGCACAGGGTCGATCATTTCAAGCGTAGCGCCTGCCGTAATTAATATGCGTTTGTCAGCAAATAATTTTGGGGTGAAATATGTGGTTAATGCCTCTAATAGATTCTCGGCTTCTAACATACGGCCCAAGCCTATTTCGCCACACGCTTGTTCGCCTGAATCAGGTCCTAAAATAGTGATGCCATCAGTGATTAATTGGGTGATATTGCGTTGCGTGGCGGGGTTTTCCCACATTTGTTTATTCATCGCAGGTGCAACTAAAAGCGGGCAATCTCTTGCCAAACATAAAGTAGACAATAAATCATCCGCACGACCATGCACCAGTTTTGCTAGAAAATCGGCACTGGCAGGTGCAATTAAAATCGCATCTGCTTCGCGACTTAATTCAATATGTGGCATGCCGTTATTAACGCTGCTATCCCACATGCCCGTAAAAACAGGTTTGCCAGATAGCGCTTGCATAGTAACTGGCGTAATAAATTGGCAAGCCGCTTCCGTCATTACCACTTGCACATCAATGTCTGATTTCACTAACAATCGCACCAACTCTGCAGCCTTATAAGCAGCGATGCCGCCTGTTATGCCTAAAACAAGTTTACGTAATATTGGTTTTTTATTTGCACTCATGCTGTGATTTTATATCAAAGCCTAAGCAATTGCGATGCGCGCAACTATTTGCCAAGTTAATGCTGATAAACTGGCAAAAAACCAACAACGAGAGCGTTATGTGGAAAAGTCTTAGAATCTTTATTTTGCTGATTGTTTTGGGTACAGCTATTCAGCAAATATGGTTGGATAAAGCGGATTTAGATTGGAAAGATAATCTCTATGTTGCGGTTTATCCAATTAACGCAGATGCTGAAGATAGCGAGACGGCTAAGGAAGTAAACACTTACATCAGTACGTTAACACGCGATGATTTTGAGCCAGTCGCTGCATATTTTGCGGAACAATCTGCGCGCTACGATCTTGGACTGCGTCGGCCAATTGAGGTGCAATTAGGTGACGTAGTACATGAGATTCCAGCTGCGCCGCCAAAAAATAATAGCTTGTTAGAGACGATTATCTGGAGCTTGAAGTTCAGGTATTTCGCTTGGAAAAATAGCCCTAAAATGTCTGTTAAGCCTGATATTAAACTTTATTTACTTTACCATAATCCCAAAACTCATCCGGTATTAAGCCATTCAACTGCGCTGAATAAAGGGCGTATCGGCCGAGTTAACCTGTTTGGCGATGCAAAATATGCTAAGAAAAATTTAGTTATTTTGTCACATGAATTGTTGCACACGCTTACTGCTACCGATAAATATGATTTACAAACCACACTACCGATTTTCCCCGATGGATTCGCAGAGCCGGATAAACGGCCGCTTTATCCACAAGACTTTGCCGAACTAATGGGCGGGCGAATACCGTTAAGTGAGTCGCGCGCTGAAATTTCAGCAAGCCTTGCGCAGACAGTGATTGGACATAAAACTGCGCAAGAAATAGGATGGTTAAGACCTGCAAAGTAAAAGTCATCACAATAAATAACGCAATAAAAATCATCGGGAGAATAATAATGATAGGCTCTATATGGCAATAAGAGATTGGCCTGCGGCAGAACGGCCGCGTGAAAAATTGGTTGAACTGGGCGCAGAAGCGTTGTCAGATGCTGAGTTACTGGCGATTTTTTTACGTGTAGGAGTAGTGGGCAAAAGTGCGGTGGATTTAGCGCGCGATTTGCTTACGCAATTTGGCAGTTTGAATGGAATATTCAGTGCAAGTGAATCTGAATTAAGCCAAGTGCATGGCATTGGCGCTAGTAAATATGTGCAATTACAAGCGATATTTGAAATGAGCCGCCGCGCATTAACCGAGCAGTTGCAACAAAAAGATGTGTTCGAATCGCCAAAACAAGTACATGATTATTTAGTGTTAAAACTAGGTAATCTGAATAAAGAAGTATTTTTAGTATTGTTTTTAGATGCACAAAATCGTTTACAGGCCAGTGAACAGATGTTTAGCGGCACGCTGACAGAAACCAGCGTTTACCCGCGCGAAGTAGTGAAACGTGCGATGCATCATAATGCCGCGGGTGTTATTTTTGCGCACAATCATCCTTATGGCATCGCGAAACAAAGTCAGGCTGATGAGTTGATCACCAAACAACTTAAACAGGCTTTAGCGTTGGTGGATGTAAAAGTATTGGATCATTTTATTGTGGCGGGAAATCACACTATGTCTTTTGTAGAGCGCGGATTGCTTTGAGACTTAAGATTTTGAGGTTTAGAATATTTAAGAATACCTGTAGAGAATGGAGATGAAAATGTTGGGAGTTTTTATTAAAATTTCATCAAAACATCATTTCGTTAAAGCATCTTTACGGTTGCTTAAATTATTTATTTGATAAGTAAAATTTATCAAATAAATAAATACAATTAAATTTAATGTTAACTGTAATCTGTGTATGATGTTGTTCAAGGTCAAAAGCAACGGAATAAATGTTTTGACAGGCTGTTTTTATACAGCGTATTTTTTTAATCAGTGAAAAGGAAATAATCATGGCAAGAGTACCAAACGTAACTTTTAAAACCCGTGTTCGCGATGAGAGCATTGGCGGCGAGAACCCATTCCGTTGGCAAGATGTAACATCTGACGACATTTTTAAAGGCAAAAAAGTGGTGATTGTTGCGCTTCCAGGTGCGTTTACACCAACTTGTTCAAGCACACATTTACCAGGCTATGAAGCTAAATTTGCTGAATTTAAAGCGGCTGGTGTTGATGATATTTACTGCGTAAGCGTGAATGACGCCTTTGTGATGTTTCAATGGGGTAAAAACCTTGGCGTTAAAAACGTGAAAATGTTGCCAGATGGTAACGGTGATTTCACACGTGGCATGAATATGTTAGTGAAGAAAAACAACCTTGGTTTCGGTGACCGTTCATGGCGCTATTCAGCATTAGTAGTAGACGGCGAAGTGAAACAAGTTTTCGCTGAAGCTGGTAAATCTGATGATTTTGGTGATGATCCATTTGAAGTTTCTGATGCAGACACGATGTTGAATTATTTGAAAAAATAAGCACATTCGCATTAAAAAGGGCGATGTGATGTGCATCGCCCTTTTTTGTTTAAAACACTTTTTGTTGAATATCAAAGCAAGAAAATCTTAAAATTAACTTAGCACGACTATATTAATTAGCATATTAAAGAGAAATAAATTGTCTACATACACTCCAACAACTCAATACGATTATGATCTATTTGTAATAGGCGCAGGCTCTGGCGGCGTACGTGCGGCACGCATGGCAGCTGGCTTGGGCGCAAAAGTCGCGATTGCAGAAGACCGCTATTTTGGCGGTACTTGTGTGAATGTGGGTTGCGTACCTAAAAAATTGTACGTGTATGCATCACAATTCTCTGAGAGTTTTGCTGCGGCGGCTGGTTTTGGCTGGAAAGTAGGCGACTCTGCATTTACTTGGTCAAATTTAGTGGCCAGTAAAGATAAAGAAATCAATCGCTTACAAAGCGTTTACGATAAATTGTTACGTGACAGCCAAGTGTTTGTGCTAAATGGTCGCGCGACATTGGTAGGCGCGCATACTGTAAAAGTAGGCGATAACACATATACGGCAGAACGTATTTTAGTCGCTACTGGTGGCTGGCCATTCGTACCAGAAGTTGAAGGCAAAGAACATATTGTTACTTCAAATGAGATTTTTAATTTACCTGTGTTGCCTAAACAAATGGTGATTGTTGGCGGCGGGTATATTGCCGTGGAATTTGCTGGTATTTTGCATGGCTTGGGCGTGGATGTAACGATTTTTGAGCGTGGTGCTAAAGTATTGCGCGGTTTTGATGAGGATATTCGCGACTTCTTAATCGCAGAGATGACCAAAAAAGGCATCAAGTTTATGTTTAACACCAGCGTAGACAAGATTAATTTGGATTGCGAAGGTTTAAGTGTACACACCACAAATGGTGAAACCGTCGCGGCTGAGTTGGTCATGTACGCTACTGGTCGTGTGCCTAATAGTAAAAATATAGGACTTGAGGCATTAGGTGTGACGCTGGATGCAGTGGGTGCGATTAAAGTGAATGCTGACTATCAAACCAATGTGCCGTCTATCTATGCACTGGGCGATGTGACCAATCGCGTGAATTTAACACCGGTGGCGACATCTGAAGGTATGGCTTTAGTGAACAAGCTGTATGCGGCACACGATAAAAAAGTGGATTACGATAATATTCCAACCGCTGTATTCAGCCAGCCTAGTATTGGTACTGTTGGTCTAACCGAGGCGCAAGCTTTGGCAAAATATCCAGCGGATATTGATATTTACAAAGCTGATTTTAAGCCAATGAAAAATACATTATCAGGTAGCAGCGAGCGCACACTCATGAAAATGGTAGTGGTGCGCAGTACAGATAAAGTCGTTGGTATGCATATGGTAGGGCCAGATGCAGGTGAGATTATTCAAGGTTTTTCTGTAGCGATTCGTGCAGGTGCAACAAAAGCAGTATTCGATAGCACTATCGGCATACACCCGACTGCGGCTGAAGAGTTTGTGACAATGCGTAAACCTGCAGTGTCATTTTAGTAAATACTGGCCTAAATAAACCGTTAACTATTAACGAAAATTAGTTACCAAAACCTTTGCCGCTGCGCGAACCTGTTTGATAATCTTTATCGCCAGGCAAAATGCAGCGGCCAAAGCCAAAAAAAGTGCCTTGGCTGCCTGGTGGACAATTAGCAGCAGGGTCAAGCTTGATAGCAATTTCTTTGGCTTGGGCTGCTTTTTGCGTATTCACGAACTCCCACTTTCCATTGGCGTGCAAAATCACACTTTCACTACTGGTCGTTTGTGCCTCAATATCCGGATGGGCGTCATCGGCATAAACATTCATCGTGCTTAAACAAATCCCAACCGCTAAAATTTTAGCCAATTTGGCAGTATTGGTTAAATATATAGCGTGTTTTAAGTGATGTTTAAACATGATTTTTCCCATACATTTGTACTTTTAAAATTTACCGTGCATTTGCACTAGTTTTTTCAATTCAGGCACGCAAGATCCGCACTCAGTTCCGCATTTGAGCTTGGCTTGTAGTGTAAGTAAATCTGCACCTAATTCAATATTGTCGATAATTTCATTTTGCGAAACGTCTAAGCAGTTACACACGATTTTGCCACGACCTTTTTGTCCAGTTGGCGGCGTAACGACAGGTGCCAATGCCCAGCGACGTAATTCATCTGTAAATCTGCCGCTCGACATTACATCTTTTAACCAATCGGCTGCTAGTGTTTCGCCCATCAAACGCACACCGGTCACTTGGTCATTCTCCACTAAAATACGTTTGCTAATGCCACGTTTAGCATCGTTGTAGTTAAGCAGCGGCATCTCGTCTGTCATGCCTAAAATCGTGTCGATTTGGGTGATTAAGTCCATTTGTGGGTTATCAGATATTGGCGTATCTGCGTGCGCTGCACGTAATATCAGCATGCCGATACCATTGGCTGATTCGCGACTAAATAGGCCGCAACTTGCGTACTCAAAATGCGGTAGCAAGGCACGAATTTCTTGCAGCATGCCCAAATCACTTACGGCGCGCATCACTGTCATGCGCCACGGCAGCTCTAGTTTCTCAATTTTAATGGCAGTATGTTTCAGTTCAGGCTGTTTTGATGTTTTATCAAAATTTGGGGGCATTAACGCATTAACACCCAAACCGTGCATAAATTGCCTGCCCCAATGCATGGCGATAAAGGTCTGCGAAGGCTGCACATCGGTAGAAGCTTGCGCAGGCAAAACCATGCTGCCGCGCTTGTTTTGTACTTTGACGATATCGCCATTTTTAATACTGCGACGCATCATGTCATCCGCATTCATCTGGATGGCTGGTTCTTCTACGTGATTAAATAACTGCGCAGTTGTACCTGTACGGCTCATGCCATGCCACTGATCGCGCAATCGACCAGTGAGTAAATGCAACGGATGACGCGCATCGGTTTTATCTGTTGTGCCTTTGTATACGGCGTTTAAAAACTGCGCTTTACCGTTAGGTTTTTGAAAAACGCCATCGGCATAAAGTCGGGCTAAGCCTTGTGATTCGCCTGTTTTAAATGGCCATTGTTGCGGACCATTTTCGTTGAGCAAACCATAACTCAAGCCCGTAATATCCAAATCACGTCCGCGTGTGGATTCGCGGTGTTCGTTGAAAATATCTTCAGTCGTATTAAAGGCAAATAAATCGGTATTTTTAGCTAGTCGTTTTTCTAAACGCTGTGCAAAATCGACCATAATCGCCCAGTCGTGCTTGGCTTCAGCTGGCGGCGGCACGGCGGGATTTACACGCGTGATACGGCGCTCTGAATTGGTGACAGTACCTTCTTTTTCGCCCCAAGTGCTTGCTGGCAACAGTACATCTGCATACGCGCAGGTATCAGTATTATTGTAAGCGTCCTGCACGACGACTAATTCCGCATTATTCAATGCAGTCAATACGTTATTCAAGTCGGGCATGGAATGCGCCGGATTAGTACAGGCAATCCAGATGGCTTTAATTTCACCTGCTTTTACCGCGTCAAACATTTCAATCGCTGTTTTGCCTGCAGTTTCAGGCACAGAATCAATGCCCCACAGTTTGGCGACTTCTGCGCGGTGTTCGGCATTATCTAAGTCGCGATGGCCAGACATCAAGTTTGCCATGCCGCCTACTTCACGTCCACCCATGGCGTTTGGCTGACCTGTGAGAGAGAACGGACCTGCGCCTTTTTTGCCGATTTGGCCTGTTGCTAAGTGCAAATTAATCAGCGCGGCATTTTTGTCTGTACCATGAATACTTTGGTTAAGTCCCATGCAGTACATGCTTAATGTTGGGCCAGCGCCAAACCATTTAGCGGCTTGGATGATATCTGACTGTTTAATACCACAAATATCCGCCACCATTTTAGGCGTATATTCGCGTAGAGTTTCCTTTAGCTCATCAAAACCATTGGTGTGGGCGTTAATAAAGGCCATATCTAGCAAGCCTTCCCACAACATCACATGCAACAAGCCATTAAATAAGGCAACATCGGTGCCAGGTAAAATAGCCAAATGCAAATCGGCTGAACGAGCAGTGTCAGTTTTGCGTGGGTCAACCACGATGATTTTTAGATCGGGATTCTTTGTTTTGGCATCTTCAATACGCCTGAAAATAATCGGGTGCGCAAATGCGGTATTGCTGCCAGCGATAAACAGGCAATTGGTATGGTCGATATCTTCGTAACACGCGGGCGGTGAATCTGCGCCTAATGTGGCTTTGTAACCTGCAACAGCCGAGCTCATACATAAACGTGAATTAGTATCGACGTTATTCGTGCCAATCAAGCCTTTAGCGAGCTTGTTAAACACATAATAATCTTCGGTTAACAGTTGGCCTGAGATATAAAATGCGACCGAATCAGGCCCATGTTTTTCGATGGTTTGCGCAAATTTTTCGGTTAAGTAATCCAGCGAAACATCCCACGAAACACGCTTGCGTGGGGCTTCACGAGTCAAGCGCATCTCTGGGTACAGCAGGCGATTATCCAGTTTGGCGGTTAAATGTAGCGTAGAGCCTTTAGTGCAAAGTCGACCAAAATTGGCGGGATGCTCTGTATCGCCTTTAACGTCAATAATCTTATCGTTGAGTGAGTGAATAATCACGCCGCAACCAACGCCGCAGTAGCAACAAGTACTTTTAGTTTGTTTGATTAAAGTGTCCAATTTACTAGTCTTTATTTACTGGCCTTTTAATTCCAAATATACAATACCGTCTTCCACTTTGGTATTAAAACAGGCGGTTTCGCCCACATCTGGCTCTTCCGCTTTGCCGTCTACTAAACTAATTTTCCAGGAATGCAACGGGCAAGCGACTTTATCGCCGTACACAATGCCTTGCGACAAAGGCCCTGCTTTATGTGGACAGCTATTGTTAATCGCAAAAATGCGGTCGTCTTCTGTACGAAATACGCCGATGTCGAATTCTTTTTGCTCACTATCTTTTGTGCGCACAACGCGCGCGCCTAATTTAGGGATGTCTTCAAACGGCGCTACTTTAACCCAATTGCTCATGTTTTAACCTTTGTACTAAATAACTTTAAATATGCAAAAAACGTGGAAAATACTTAACACTCAAAAACTCACAACTTTAAGAAGTCCCTCATCAAGAAACCAAGAGTAAGTAAATTAAGAATATATTGATCATAAATGAAAAAATGGCGATCCATTGCCATTTAACTAATCTGGCGCGTGCAATCAAGGGTGTACGCGCTGGTGCTAATAGTGGCTTAAGTTCGCCATGTTCTAATGCAAGCAGCATTTCTTCTGCGGTTTCAAATCGCAATTGCGGATCGCGCGCAACGGCTTTTAAAATGATATTTTCTAACCAATACGGAATATCAGGCCGGTAACGCGTGAGCGGGGTAGGTGTGCCGAACTTGGGATGCTGGAACGGCTCAATTTCGCCATAAGGATATTTGCGCGTCAACAAATGATACAGCGTAGCGCCTGCGGCATAAATATCGGTTTGTGCGTTTGCCACTGCACCGTCAAATAACTCTGGCGCCATAAAACTAGGTGTGCCAGGATTTTGTGTGGCGCCAATCATCTCAGCGCCCGTACTTAATGCCACACCCAAGTCTAAAATGCGCAGGCGTTGGTCACTGGCCTGATGAATATTCGCTGGCTTAATATCGCGATGCATAATATTCAAGCGATGCAAGGCACCAATGCCGCGCATGATATCCATACCGATTTTGGCCGTACCTGCAACGGTAAAATAGTGTCCATTATCCAACCGTTGCTGCAATGTTGCGCCTTCGTGCCAGCTCATCACAAAATACAATTTGCTACGATTCTCAAGCGATAGCGTCAATACCTGCGGGATATATTGCGATACAACGCGCTTGCCCAGCCACTCTTCGTTCAGCAAGCCATTGCAGCTTTCGATATCGTTGGTCAGCGCGGGCTGTAGCGTTTTTAATACGAATAATTGTTTAGTGCTAACTTGGCGTACTTTGTAAAGCAAACTTGCACGTGATTCGTGCAAAATATCTTCTACTATAAAGCCATCAATGGAATCATTAATCGCCAGTTTTGGCGGCAAAGCCAAGTGTTTTCCACCTGCGATGCGCTCACTTAAAGTATCTGCGCCCAGTTGTGTAATCTTGACGATAACAGCAGTTGAATTATCTCCGCTTTGCTGAGTTAGCGCAGTTTTGGTGAGATGATTAGCAATCATCTGCACGCTGTCGAATTTTTTTAAGCCTTCATGAATGGCTTTTTCGCCTAAGGTTTCCCAGACGCCATCTGTCATCAAGGCAAAAATATCGCCTACATGCAGGGCGCCTTCGGTCAAATCTACAGACAAATGTGCATCCAAACCGACCGCGCGTTTTAACACGTGGCGCATATCTGGCCTATCCCAAACGTGGTCGGTAGTCAGCTGGGTTAACACATTATCACGCAGCAAATAGATGCGCGTATCGCCAACGTGTGCCAGATAATAACGCTGCCCGCGCAAAATAATCAGTGATAGCGTAGTCGCCATTCCAGCCAGATCGCGATTGGCATTCGCTTGTGAAATCAACCAGCGATTAGCAGCGGTAATCACTTTATCTAATGCGGTAGATGGTTCCCAGGTATCTGGCGTGGCGAAGTAATCAGTCGAAATATTGCGAATAGTCATCTCAGACGCTTCACCGCCGCCCGCGTTACCACTTACGCCATCAGCCACCGCAATAAGTGAGCCTTTGATATTCAATTGCTCATTAATCGGCGTCACCACACCTACGTAATCTTCATTACGCGGTCTTGGCCCTGTGAGGCTAGATTGACCTATTTCAAATTTTAGCGACATGTGGTGATAGCGTTATACAACTGAGTAATGAGTTTTGTTTTTGAACGACATGTTTTACTTTAAGTAAATAAATAGCTAAGTTAAATGCTAATTTAGCTTAAATTATACTTTGGCTGCGGTGTTAACCGCGCTGCCCCAAGTGGTTCTCCAGCGTGTTTTTACACCACTTAAACCAATCATTGCCAATACGGCAAGGCCTGCAAAAATCAATATACCTATTTGGTAGTTGCCAGTTACTTGCTTAACGTAACCCAAGCTTGCCGCCAAATAAAAACCACCTACACCGCCGGCCATACCTACTAAACCAGTCATGACGCCGATTTCTTTGCGGAAGCGTTGTGGCACTAATTGAAATACTGCGCCGTTGCCCATACCTAATACCGCCATTACTGGAATAATGATAGCCAATGCTAATTGGTAAGTTGGTTGCCCAAAACTCATGATAAACAACAAGATTGCAGCAATTGAATACATGGTGAGTAATGTGCGAATGCCGCCGATGCGGTCAGCGATCATACCGCCGATTGGGCGTACCAATGAACCTGCAAACACGCAAGCTGCCGTACAATAACCGGCAACCACTGGGCCTAAGCTGTACAGATCATTAAAATAAATTGTCAGTGATGAAGCCAAGCCAACAAAGCCGCCAAAAGTAACGCTGTAGAAAAACATAAACCACCAAGCGTCTTTGTCTTTTAATATCGCCATATATTGGCTTAATGATTTTGCGCTAGGCGTTTCTGGGCTATCTTTTGCGTAAATTAAATAGATCGCAAAGGCAATGCCCAGTGGGATTAGTGCTAAACCAAATACACTATTCCAGCCGTATGCCACTGCCAAACTAGGTGCGAATAGGGCGGCAAATACGGTGCCAGAATTACCTGCCCCTGCAATACCTAAAGCTGTGCCTTGGTGTTCTGGCGGATACCAGCGGCTAGCTAAAGGTAGAGCGACCGCAAATGCGGCACCAGCAAAACCTAAACCAACGCCCAGTAATAATGTATGTTGAAACGTTTGCAAACCATGCAGCCAAGCAGTTAACAAACTTAAAATAACGATGATTTGCCCAATCGTACCGGCATTTTTTGGCTTAATTTGGTCGACTAAAACACCCATAAAGATACGCAATAGTGCCCCTGCAAGTACAGGCGTGGCGACCATCAAGCCCTTTTGTGCGGGCGTTAGATTCAAATCGGTGGCAATTTGCACTGCCAATGGCCCTAGTAAAACCCACACCATAAAACTTAAATCAAAATACAAAAATGAGGATAGTAAGGTTGGTGTGTGGCCAGCTTTCCAAAAACTGCTTTTCATTTGTTTATTCCCAATGTGATTTATTTTCAGTCACAGAAAGCGCAGTATGGTTACTGCGCTTTCTGTGATGAGGATTTTTAACTGTTTAAACTAATAATGTTTTAAACGGTAATCGTCTCGAACTCTTTATGTTCTGCACGTTTCTGTACACGCTCAGACCAAGGTTCAATTGCACCTTGCAGCGCAAATAACAAACGTTCGTAAGCAGCTTTGCGGCCTTCGCTGTCTTCTAGAACGCGTTGTTTCACATATTCCAAACCAACGCGTTCAATCCAATGCACAGTCCGGTCTAAATAGCGTGCTTCTTCACGATAGATTTGGATAAAGGCACCCGAATATTCCAACACTTCATCTGATGTTTTGACCTTGCATAAGAATTGAGCCACTTCGGTTTTGATGCCGCCATTGCCGCCCACATAGATTTCCCAGCCTGAATCCACGCCGATGATACCAACGTCTTTAATGCCAGATTCAGCACAATTTCTTGGGCAACCAGAAACAGCGAATTTAACTTTATGTGGTGCCCACATATGGTCAAAAGCTTTTTCGATATCAATGCCCATTTGAGTAGAGTTTTGCGTGCCAAAACGGCAAAATTCAGAACCTACGCAAGTTTTAACGGTACGAATACCTTTGGCGTAAGCATAGCCAGACGGCATGTCGAGATCTTTCCACATGTCGACTAAGTCTTCTTTTTTCACGCCTAGCAAGTCAATGCGTTGGCCGCCAGTGACTTTCACCATTGGCACGGCGTATTTATCAGCCACATCTGCAATTTTGCGTAATTGGTCAGGTGTAGTCACACCGCCGTACATACGCGGAATAACCGAGTAAGTACCATCTTTTTGAATATTGGCATGCACGCGCTCGTTAATAAAGCGCGATTGCGGATCATCCACTGCTTCATGCGGCCATGTAGAAAGTAAGTAATAGTTCAGCGCTGGTCTGCAAGTTGCGCAGCCATTTGGTGTGCGCCAATTCATGCCTTTCATCGCATCTGGAATATTCAGGTATTTATTGTTACGGATTTCTGCACGAACTTCTTCGTGGTTTTTATCGGAACAACCACAAATGGCTTTGCTAGTGGATGGAGGCGCATAACCGCCACCTAAAGTTGACGCTAAAATTTGCTCAACTAAACCTACACATGAACCGCAGCTTGAACCCGCTTTAGTTTGTTTTTTTACATCATCGATGGTGAATAAGCCTTGGTCTTGAATGGCTTTGACAATAGTGCCTTTGCACACGCCATTACAACCGCAAACTTCCATTTCGTTGGTCATGGCAGCAGCTTTATCCTGGCCTTGATGGCCTGAGTTGCCTAAACTATCTTGCCCAAACATTAAAGAGTCGCGAATTTCATGAATCGGTTTTGCATCACGTAGCATTTGGAAATACCAAGCTCCGTCTGCGGTGTCACCATAAAGCACGCTGCCAATGATTTTGTCATTTTTAATGACGAGTTTTTTGTAAACCCCGCCAACTGCGTCGTGCAAAACTATTTCTTCTCTGCCATCATCAGCAACACCATCACCGCTAGCAAAATCGCCCGCGCTGAATAAATCGATACCTGTTACTTTTAATTTGGTAGAGGTGACAGAGCCTTTGTATGAACCAATGCCAAAATTAGCCAAATGCGTTGCACACACTTTTGCCATTTCGAAGAGCGGCGCTACCAAACCGTATGAAATACCGCGGTGTGCTACACATTCGCCCACTGAATAGATACGTGGATCGTAAGTTTGCATCGTATCGTTCACCACAATACCTTTGTTGCAATAAATGCCTGCGGATTCTGCTAGTGAAAAATTAGGGCGAATACCAACCGCCATCACCACTAAATCGGCAGGTAATTGTGTGCCATCATCAAAATGGATGGTGGTGACTCGGTCTGTTTTTCCGTCAGAACTGTCACCTGTAAGTTCTTTAGTATTTTGATTTAATTGAAACTTAAGCCCTTTGGCTTCCAAGCTTTGTTGCAGCATTTTGCCTGCGGTTTTGTCTAGCTGCTTTTCTAACAGCCATTCATTGCGGTGAATCACAGTGACATCCATGCCTTGAATTTTTAAGCCGTTTGCAGCTTCCAACCCAAGCAATCCACCACCGATGACTACTGCGTGTTTGTGTGACTTTGCAGTGTCAATCATGTCGTTGGTATCTTTAATATCGCGATAACCAATGACCCCTTTTAAATCTGCGCCAGGAATCGGCAACATAAAGGGTTTTGAGCCAGTAGCCAGCAGCAAGCGGTCATATTCCGCACTGGTGCCATCTTCTGCATAAACAACGCGATTTTTACGGTCGATTTTATTGATACGCGCACTGGTATAGAGCGTGATATTGTTTGCGGCATACCATTCACGCGTATTCAAAATAATGTCGTTAATGGTTTGCTCGTTCGCCAGCACTGGCGATAGCATGATACGGTTGTAGTTAGGGTAGGGCTCATCACCAAACACAGTGATATCGTAAATATGTGGTGCGATTTTTAGCAACTCTTCTACCACGCGCATACCTGCCATGCCGTTGCCCACTACTACTAATTTCATTTTTTGCATAATATCTACTTAAAAATTGTTGATACAGATAGCCATGTATTGGCAATTAATGTGCCACTATTATTTGTAACTAAACAAAAGTTTTTACGTTTAAATACATCGGCTTGCTAAATTCCTGGTGCCGGCAGGTCTGAATTGATGCACCAAAACAGCAAGCACACTATTTTGATGAACCAAAACAGTGCGCAGCGTGGCCAAGCTTTAAAAACTATACTGTGCAGTTACCCAAACAATCTCTTTATCAGCTTTGCGTGGGGCAGCGCCTAATGTTGTGCCGTAAACGTCGCTTTCGTTAAATTTGGCATACTCCACCTTGCCCCATAGGTTATCGTTAAACGGGTAGGTCAGGCCTAAATCGAACTCAGTGCCGTATTTATCGCCAAAGCGACGGCTAGCAGGTGTGCTACCCAGCGTTTCATACTTTTCATCTGACTTAAATATGTGATATTCAGAGTAAATTTTCAATTTATCGACTGCACCAGATAAGGTCACAAAAGTATCTTTAATGCCCTGTCTTGGTGTGGTTAAGAAATGGTCAGCCCAACCTTGAAACAAATGGTTGGTGCCAAGCGGCGTTTGGAAAGCATATTTGCCATCATTGCTAGAGAGTACTTCATGGTCCACACGAATCGACCACGTGTTATAACCAGCGCCACCGCCTATTTTGATGTAGTGCGCATCAATCGCCGAATTACCGCCACGATAATCATCTTGTTTTGCATATTCCGCTGTATACAAGCCTTTCCAGTTGGGTGTAAAAATATGCACGCCATCTAAACGCAAGCCGAAGGTTTTACTGCTGGCATCGGCATAAGGCACGCCGCCTACAATTGGCGTATCTTGACTAGAGCCTAATCCATTGCCGCCTTGTGTTGCAAAACCTGCTGCTGCTGGATTACCTGCGTTCTGACTTAAGTTTTTGACATCAACAAAGTAGCCATAACCCACTAAAAATTCTGATGGCGAAATGCGATATTTTGCGTTGACCAGATCAATATTGCCGTTGCGGTATTCAGTGTTGATTTGCCTGACTTGGTAAAAATGGCTATAAAACAGCTCAGTATCGGGGATGCTTTTATTCAACACAGAAACGCCATCGAACACTTGTGTATTTTGACGGAACGCGATATCACCGATAAAACGCACATTATCTAAATTGACTACTTGGCGTCCAAGACGAAATTTGGTGTTCTTGATACCTGTCCAATCGACATAAAGTTGATTGATATCGGTAAAACCCGGGTCAACAATATTGGCATATTGGCGCTTAAATAAAGAGGAAGTAGCCGTGCCATTATTGTGCTCTGGCTCATTGCCACGTCTGTCATTAAAGTCATCGTTAAACTCATGTACATCGGTTATCTGAGCAGCAAAACTAAAGTTCTTATATGGCGCAGTTTGCCAGCCCAATAAAGTGCGAGTGGTATACGCATAACTGTTTTTTAATTCTTTAGTACCATTCGGCGCAGGCTGTAAATTGGCTTGATCCACATTTTCATAGCGGGCACGCACACTGCTCAGTGATTTACCATCTTTAATTGCATCTAAAAACGTATATTCCGGTTCTGCGGCTTCTGCCGCTACAGATTCCTCTGCATAGGCACTGCCAGCAAAACTAGTGAATGCCATATATAAGTTAAGCGTTAATAGGTTTAATTTAAATAAATGCGTTTTTTTCATTGAAGTTATCTTTTTAAGTAAGGGATTAATTAAGGTAATTAAAAGTCGTGTGAACAAAAAATCTTACCAATAAGCCTAAGCCGCTTTTTTGGCGTGGCGTTCGTATAAAAATTTCAATACTTCAGAACGTAAATGGTTGTATTGCTTGTCTTCAGCCAACTCAAGACGTTTGCGTGGATACGGTAAATCGACAGTGAGAATTTCACCAATGGTCGCGCTTGGGCCGTTGGTCATCATCACGATTCGGTCTGATAACAATACGGCTTCATCTACATCGTGCGTCACCATCACCGCGGTTGCGCCAGATTTCTGCATGATTTTCATCAGTTCATCTTGCAAGCCTGCGCGGGTTAATGCATCCAGTGCGCCAAATGGCTCATCCAGTAATAACACTTTTGGTTCCATCGCCAATGCTCTGGCAATACCTACGCGTTGCTTCATGCCACCAGATATTTCATTCGGACGTTTTTCAACGGCGTGACCCAAGCCAACTAGATCTAGCGCAGCGTAAGTACGCGCTTCTTGTTGCACTTTCGATTCACTGCCAAATACCCGTTCAACTGCTAAATAGACGTTCTCATAACAGTTCAACCACGGTAGTAAAGAATGATTTTGAAACACAACCGCACGCTCTGGACCAGGCGCAGCAATCTCGCGTCCCGCACAAAACAGATTGCCGCTAGTGGGATGCAATAAACCAGCGATTAAATTCAGCACCGTTGATTTTCCGCAACCTGAGTGACCGATTATTGATATAAATTCACCTTGTGTGATGCTTAAGTTAACGTGTTTTAATGCCTCAAATTCGCCTTTTTTGCTGACAAAGCGCATGCCGACATCTTCAATTTCTACATAGCGTTCAGTGATTTTTTTGGTCACTTTATAGCCATCGGTATGATTTTTTTCGTGTGAAATATTAGACATTTGCTTATCCCTTATTCGTAATTAAAACGGTTAGCGATTGCAGTCAAACCTAGTTCAAGCAACAAGCCGACGATGCCGACAATAAAAATCGCGATAATGATGTGTTCGTAGTTAGAGGCGTTGTATTCATCCCATAACCAGAAACCAATACCTGCACCGCCGTTGAGCATTTCTGCCGCCACAATCACTAGCCAAGCGATGCCGATTGAAAGGCGCACGCCAGTCATCATGTAAGGCAATACATAAGGGAATGAGATTTTAGATATGATTTTCCATTCACTTAAATTCAGCACTTTGGCGACGTTCATATAGTCTTGCGGCACTTTGCTGACACCGACCGCTGTATTAATGACCATTGGCCAAATACTCGATATAAAGATCACCCAGATTGCGGCTGGGCCAGCGGCTTTAAGCACCAACAAACCCAATGGCAACCAGGCGAGCGGTGAAACCGGGCGTAGCAGACCGATGACGGGTGCTGTCATGCGTGATATAAATTCAAAACGGCCAATCATAAAGCCCAGCGGAATACCAACTAATGCAGCTAAGCCAAAGCCCAATGCCACGCGTTCTAAAGATGAAAGAATGTTCCAGCCAATGCCTTGGTCATCCAAGCTATTTTGGTGGAAAGGATGTGCAAATAACTCCACCGCAGAATGCCATGTGCTGACTGGGCCGGGCATCACGGGTTGCAAATGCGAGATTAAAGTCCAAACAGCTAAGAATAGTAAAATGCCAAATGCAGGTGGAATAATTATTTTAAAAAACTCGTTTCTTTTGAGTTGGCCTGGGGTTTTTATTTTAGCTGCACGGGTTTTTGACTTGTTTTTTCTGTTTAACATTTTCATGTGAGTGTTATCTTCATTAGCCGCGACGAGTTTATCTGCAACATTCTCATTGCTAACATCCGTTAAACTGTCTTGCAGGTTTAAGTCTTTATTACTATTGACTGCGCTCATGTTGCGCTCCTTTTTGCATTGAATAGTTGCCACATTTGTTTGCTTCACCCGAAAATTGCAGGGGATACTGACAATCTTCGGGTGATGCTCACAAGGGTCATTAAAATTTGCATTCACTTAAGTGCTTAAATCGCCACTAACTTAAGTTAGGCTTTAATTTTAAAACCCGCTGCATAGGCGGCTGGATTTTTACCATCCCACACCACGTTATCCATCAGTTTGCTGCTGCGCATCACATCTTTAGGAATGCTCGCGCCAACTAAGCTGGCTGCTTCAGAATAAAGTTTGATTTCATTTACTTTGGTCGCAACACCCAGATAATCAGGGTCAGTTTTCAACATGCCCCAGCGTTTATGCTGTGTTAAAAACCACATACCGTCTGATAGATAAGGGAAATTCACTGCGCCATCGTTATAGAACTTCATGTAATTAGGGTCTTTATATTTTCTGCCATTACCATCGTCGTAATCACCTACAAAACGACCAGAAATCACCTCTTCAGTAGTATTCACATACGCTTTACCGGATATTAGTTTTGCTACTTTTGCGCGGTTTTCCAATGCATCGATATATTTGCAAGCATCCAAAATGGCGGCAATCATGGCGCGTGTTGTATTCGGATTTTTCGCCACAAACTCAGCCGTGGTACCTAATACTTTTTCTGGATGATCGGTCCAGATATCTTGTGTCGTCGTCACAGTGAAACCAAGCTTGTCGTATATCGCACGCGCATTCCAAGGCTCGCCCACACAGAAACCATCCATATTGCCAATGCGCATATTGGCGACCATTTGCGGTGGCGGTACCACGATATTTTTGATGTCTTTTACAGGGTTAATACCGTTGGCTGCCAACCAATAGTTAAGCCACATGGCATGTGTGCCTGTTGGAAATGTCTGTGCAAAAGTAAAATCGCGGTTTTCATTCGCCATCACGCGTTTAAGAGATTTTCCGTCTTTCACGCCTTTATCTTTTAGTTGATTCGATAAGGTAATGGCTTGGCCATTATTATTTAAACTCATCAACACTTTCATGTCTTTTTGCTGTCCGCCAATGCCAAGCTGCACGCCGTAAACCAAGCCGTATAACACGTGCGATGCGTGTAATTCGCCATTCACGGTTTTATCGCGAATCGCCGCCCAAGAGGCTTGTTTAGCAGGAATAATCTTAATGCCGTATTTCTTATCAAAACCCATCTCAGCCGCCACTACAATCGGTGCGCAATCGGTTAAAGGAATAAAACCGATTTTGACTTCAGTGATTTCTGGCGCATCGCTGCCCGCTGCATACGCCATATTTTGAATGCCTGCTGGCACGATATTCATCATGGTCGCTGCTCCAAATGCACCTGCGATGGTGTGTTTAAAAAACTGCCGACGGTCAGTATTTAACGTGTCCATTTTGCTTACACTGCTATCAACACCTGTGCCAATAACAGCTGTGGTATTTTTTAATTCATCTTGATTTTGCACATTCATTCCTTAACCAAAGTTTTGCATCAAAAAGTTTCACCCAATAAAAAAGACGCCTTAACAATGAGGGTTAAAACCTCACTACTAAGACGTCTTTGTCTTTTTCTTTCTATTGATGCCAACTTTGGCATCATTTTAATATCGCATTACCCACCGTTGGGTCATGCGCATTTACTACAAACTAAATATTACAAATCGGTGTTACAAAATCTCTGCTACAAACTTACTTAATTTACTAATCGATCAGTTAATTAAATAATCAACATCTTTGCCGCTTCATTCAATTGATGCGATAAATCCGCTAACTTCATATTCTTTTTCATCGCCATACTGCGCAGTAGGTTGTAAGCCTCATCTTCATTTAACATACGCTGTCTCATCAGCAAACCTTTTGCGCGCTCAATCGTTTTGCGCTCATCTAGCTTAGTGTTCGCAATGTTTAATTCAGTGCGTAAATTTTTAAACTCTTCAAATCTCGCTATCGCAGCATCTATCACAGGTGTTAGCCTTTCACTTGAAATATCGCCTACTACATAAGCA
>Ga0123388_1022174_pt1 | contig 22917 bp, 15 predicted proteins | sample T0HHNO3metaT_FD_89916 | JGI IMG/M metagenome (GOLD analysis project Ga0123388, IMG submission 89916) | Methane-oxidizing artificial microbial communities from Washington, USA to study methane cycling - T0-HHNO3 metaT (Metagenome... | ecosystem: Engineered > Modeled > Simulated communities...
AAGGATAACTGGGTTCTATTTTATCGACATTTTGGCTCATGATAATCTCCTAACGCGCCACTAATCTGTGGTCCGGCGTTGATTGGATTTTGCCGGGAATGAAATCCCGACCGACATTTTGGCACCTGGTAAGGTGGACACAAGCCCACCTTGCCGGGAATTAAGGCGGGCACTGCCCACCTTACGGATTACGCAACCGCTTTAACGGGTTCGCTTTCGGTGGCCTCGGTTTTCCAAGGCGCTTTGAAGCTTTTCCAGCAAGGGTTGTTGATGGTCATGTCCATATCGCGGGCGAAGATGGCAAAACCGTCGTAGCCGTGATAAGGGCCTGAGTAATCCCAGGAGTGCATTTGGCGGAAAGGCACACCCATTTTTTGGAAAATGTATTTTTCCTTGATGCCGGAGCCGACCAAGTCAGGTTGGACTCTTTTCACGAACTCTTCGAATTCGTAGCCGGTGACGTCGTCATACAGCAATGTCGCATTGCCCATTTCTTTAATGGTACGGTCGTAGTCGTCATTGTGACCGAACTCGTAACCGGTACCGACCACTTCCATGCCCAAATCTTCGTAGGCACCGATCACGTGGCGAGGACGCAAGCCGCCGATGTATAACATCACGCGTTTGCCTTCCAGACGAGGTTTGTATTTAGCGATAACTGCATCGTATTCGGCTTTGTAGCGTTCGATCACGCGCTCAGCACCTTCTTTGATAGTGTCATCGAAGTGAGCAGCGATTCTGCGCAAAGACTCGGCGATTTTAGTCGGGCCAAAGAAGTTGTACTCGATCCAAGGGATGTTGTACTTTTCTTCCATATGGCGCGCGATGTAGTTCATCGAACGGTAGCAGTGAATCAGGTTCAGTTTCACTTTTGGAGTTTTTTCGATCTCGGCAATGGTACCGTCGCCGGACCATTGAGCCACCACGCGCAGACCCATTTCTTCCAGCAAAGTACGTGATGCCCAAGCATCGCCGCCGATGTTGTAGTCGCCGATCACGGCTACGTCGTATGGAGTGGTTGGGAAGCTTTCGTCGCCGTCGCGATTTTCCAAAACCCAGTCGCGGATCGCGTCGTTAGCGATATGGTGACCCAAGGATTGAGACACACCACGGAAGCCTTCGCAGCGCACTGGCACGATGGTTTTGTTGTACTCTTTGTTTTTAACTTTAGAAACCGCTTCGATGTCGTCGCCGATCAAACCGATTGGGCACTCAGATTGAATGGAGATACCTTTGTTGAGCGGGAACAAAGTTTCGATTTCGTCGATACATTTGGCCAGTTTTTTGTCACCGCCGAATACGATGTCTTTCTCGGTAAAATCCGAGGTAAAGTTCATGGTACCGAAGGTGTTGACGCCTGTAGTACCTACATAATAGTTACGGCGACCGGCACGGGAATATTGACCACAGCCAACCGGGCCGTGTGAAATATGGATCATGTCCTTAATAGGACCCCAAACCACCCCTTTGGAACCTGCGTATGCGCAACCACGAATGGTCATGACGCCTGGTAGGGATTTACGGTTGGAAGTGATACATTTGTTTGATTTTTCCAAGCTTTGATCGTTGATGGCCAAATGTTTGGCGCGATCTGCTTTGGCTTTTTCGGGATAGACTTCCAGCACTTCTTGAATAAGCGCTTCGGTCTCTTCTCTTGTCATGGCTGCCATGATGAAATCCTCCTGGTAGTCGTGGGTAATCCCCCACAGACCTGTTAGGAACAATGCGAAAGCAAGTTGGGTCGGCTGATAGCCAACCCAACCTACATAGTGATTAAGCTGTGGCTTCTGCTGCTGCGGTTACACCAACAACGCTTTCATCCACTTCTTCCATGACGCCAAATTCCATCAACAGGTCTTCCAGTTCGTCCATAGTGATTGGAGTTGGAATAACCAGGTTTGTGTTGACGATGATTTTGTTCGCCAGGTCGCGGTACTCTTGCGCTTGTTTAGCTTCTGGTTCGTACTCGATAACTGTCATACGACGAATTTCAGCGCGTTGTACAACGTTGTCACGTGGTACGAAGTGGATCATGTGAGTGCCCATTTTTCTGGCCAATTCCATGATCAGTTCGTCTTCACGAGCGGTTTGACGTGAGTTGCAGATCAAGCCGGCTAAACGTACGCCGCCTGAGTTAGCGTATTTCACGATACCTTTAGCGATGTTGTTGGCAGCATACATAGCCATCATCTCGCCTGAGCACACGATGTAAATTTCTTGCGCTTTGTTTTCACGAATTGGCATCGCGAAACCGCCGCATACAACGTCACCCAATACATCGTAGAATACGAAGTCTAGGTCGTCGGTATAAGCGCCTTCTTCTTCCAAGAAGTTGATCGCGGTGATAACACCACGGCCTGCGCAACCTACACCTGGCTCTGGACCGCCTGATTCAACGCATTTGATGTCGCGGTAACCCACTTTCAATACGTCTTCCAGTTCCAAATCTTCTACGCTGCCGGCGTCGGCTGCCATTTGCATGATAGAGTTTTGCGCTTTCGCATGCAGGATCAAACGAGTAGAATCGGCTTTAGGGTCGCAACCGACGATCATTACTTTTTTGCCAAGCTCTGCCAAGCCAGCAACCAGGTTTTGCGTGGTGGTAGATTTACCAATACCACCTTTACCGTAAATAGCACATTGACGTAATTTCGCCATGATCTTCTCCTCTTGAGTAGGTGTTGTTAATAACAACCTGATAAGAGCAATGGCCGTGCCAAAGTTTTGATGTATTTTAAGTCATTGAAAAATATAGATAAAAAATAATATTTCCGGCTTTTTCGATAGTCGGATTAGCAACATTCTTTGTAAGGCCTGTTATCTAACCAACATAAATCGCGGGGTTTTTGTATTGAGGCGGGGGTTAGGTGCATATCCGCCTCGGATTATGGCTCCGATCTCTCAATGGTTGTCACTCGTGCGCTGAGCTCGTAGAAGCGAGTTGGTTAGCCCTTCGATAGATTCAGTACCCTCAAGCACATTAAGGCGAACGGTATTTATGGGCCGATAACGGGAGTCTGTTGCGTTGCACGGGCGACGTCGGAGAATAATCGGCTACACACTCTATAATTGATGGCAATCTCGGGCGCCGGGCATAAGCAGGCGTGTACCCGGTTTTGTCATAGGACTTGTAAGTGGCGGTTTGCAGCCACATTTTTTACCTGGGAACGGTTACCCATGCGGTATTTCTAATATTTAATAATGATATTGTCTTTGTATGTTTTTTAAGAATTGGTGGCCTTTCCGCCGCAAGCTGAAAAATCAGACCAAGAAGGATGATTCCTTCGATGTCAATCAGCGCATCTACACGCCGGTTAGCCAGTTGACCGTCGGCATGTATGTCATCGAATTGGATCGGCCTTGGCTGGAGAGCCCGTTCTTATTTCAAGGATTTGAACTTGAAACCGAAGCGGATATCCGCGCGGTAAAAGATGTCTGCCAGTACGTCTACATCGACGCCACCCGGAAAAGAAAGCGCCCGGTCCAGGCTAAAACCACGCAGGACAGTTTGCTAAGCGAAAGCAATATCGATTTTGGCGCGCCGCCACCGCCAAAATTAAGCGTTTTTGAGAAAGAATTCGCGCGCGCCGAACACGTTCATAAAGAAGTGGGGCAGTTGGTATCCAACTTTATGGAGCGCATCGCCAATGGCGAAGGCATAGACACTAAGGCTGCCAAAGAAGCGGTGGCGCAATGCGTTAACAGTATTTTGCATTCGCCGGATGCTTTTTTGTGGCTGAATCAGCTGAAGAACAAAGACAAATACACCGCACAACATAGTTTGAATGTTTGCGCGTTGGCGATTGTATTGGGCCGGTACCTGAATTTTTCCGTAGCCAACCTTAACAATGTCGGCTTGTGCGGGATGATGCACGACATGGGTAAAATGCTGGTGCCTTTGGATATTCTGAATAAGCCCGGCAAGTTGGAACCAGACGAGTTGGCAATTATGCGCTCGCATGCCGCCTTGGGCTACGAACTGCTCAAATCCAGCGATCAGATGTATCCAGGGGCGATAGACACGGCGTATTCTCACCACGAAACGCTGGACGGCAAAGGCTATCCCCGACAAATCGGCGAAAGAGGTATTTCGCTATTTACCAGAATGGTGACCATCGTTGACATGTACGATGCCATCACCAGCGACCGGGTGTATCAGAAAGGCCGGACTCATCTGGAAGCGACCAATATCCTGGCCAATATGGCCGGCTCTCAGCTGGACGAGCGTTTGGTGATCAAATTTATAGAATGTCTGGGGGTTTATCCGCCCGGCAGTATCGTCATGATGACCAACGGGTACATCGCGATTGTGGTGGAAGTCAACGAATTGCAGAAGCTACGGCCCAAAGTCATCATGTTGCTTGATGCGCAGAAACAGCGGATTCCGGAAAGAATCGTCAATCTTGCGGATATGCTGCTGGACGAACACGGCAAGGTGCTAACTATCAAAGGGATAGTCAAAGCTCAGGATTACAACATCGACATCAAAAAATATTATCAACAGGGCGTATTGCAAAAGGGATTTGCTAACGACAAACGCTAGGGCACCTTAGCGAACCGGACGTTTAGAGCGATTCTGCTAGAATGAGGCATCTAATGATGGGTTCGGCACAGTTTGTTTATGGGCTAAATCGTCTGGATTGTCGCGGCTTGCCAAGCCATGGCTACAAATCTTCTTCTGGCGTCTTGGAATTCAATGTACAGAAAAAACCTGATGGGCAACGGATTTACGCTGATGGAAATGCTGTTGGCGGTTGCCATCATGGCGGTATTGACAGCCATTGCCATACCTGCCTACAACGGTTACATAGATAAAAGTAAGAACGACCTTGCTATTAGCTATCTGTTAGCCATACAAACTGAAATCGAACGCTACTACACCCGCGAATTTCACTATCCGAATGCGCTTAGCGACATTACCTCCGTTCTTCCCAACAACGGTAAGGACCCTTGGGGTAGAGATTATGTTTTTCTCAATATCATTGAGGGTGGTCCGGGTACCCACGGCGATGTGCGCAAAGACCACGCGCTTAACCCAATCAATACCAAATACGATTTGTACAGCCTGGGTAAAAATGGCGTCACTAAAAAACAGATTAGCCAGAAGGACAGTCTGGACGATATTATCCTGGCCCGAGATGGGGGGTTCGTCGGCTTGGCGGCGGATTTCTGAGAGAAGCCACTAGTAATGGATCGCAAGCTGTCTTTTAGCGGTAGTAAGGTTGCCCGCCGCATTCTATTTTCTTTCGTACTGGCCGCGCTGATCCCCATCGCTATTTTGGGTGTCCTTTCCTTTCAACAAGTGAAGCAGCAGTTGCAAGAGCAGACTGCCAAGGCATTGCAGAGAGGGTGTAAGGATTACGCCTACGGATTGGTCAGCCGTTTGCTGTTTGCCGAAAACTCTTTGCGCCTGGCGGCCTTGAAAATTCATAAATCCAACAAGGACGATAAACCTGTGGCGTTGGCCGGCGAACAATGGCTGCAAGGCCAGTTCACCGGGTTGGCAGTGCTCCGTGCCGATGGTCAACCATCCGCATTGTCCCGAGACAATGCGGCGATACCGACCCTGACGGCAGAAGAGCTTGCGCAGATTCTGGTCGGGAAAACGCTGATTAAACCGGTGAGTGGTCAGCGGCTTGAGGATAATCGTTTGTGGATGGCCATCAATCTGGTCGAAAACTCACCGAAAGCCGGCATCCTGATGGCCGAATTGAAACCCGACTTGTTATGGAATTCCGAAACTATCGATCCCAACAATCTGTTGTGGGTGATGGCCGCAGATTCGGTGCGGATGCTGTTCGCGCTGGAGCAAAATTTCGATCCATCCCCCGAACTTAGGGCGCAAGTGGCACAAGCTAATAGCGGCCGCTTCTCGTGGCAAAAGGCCGGCGAAGCTTATCTTGGGGCGTATTGGAAGCTGCCGGTTGCAACTTTGTTTTTCGGTCCGGACCTGATCATCGTGCAAAGTCAGCCGGAATCGCTGGCGTTCGCGGCAATCAGGCAGTTTAGTATGATTTACCCGCCGGTCATCCTGCTCGCGGTGCTGATTGTCGTGTATTTGAGCAGCCGCTTAATTGTTAAATATCTGACCCCCCTCGAACGCCTGAAACTAGGCACCCATAGGGTTGCCGAGGGCGATTTGGAATGCCGTGTCACTATCGATAGCAACGATGAATTTGAAGAGTTGGCGGATTCGTTTAACGAAATGACGCGCCGCTTGCGCAGCCAGTTCGATATTCTCGCCACCATGGCCGAAATCGACCGTCATATTCTCTCTGCATTAAATGCCGAAGATATTATCGACACTGCGCTGAATCGCTTGCCCAGCATATTGTTTTGCGATTTGATTTCCATCGCCGCCGTCAATCCCGATATCGGTATCGCCAACGATATTCGGGTGCAACGCCGTGGACAAAATAGCGAAATATTAGCCGAGCCGGTGATTTTGAACCAACAGGATGTGGCGGATTTGCGCGCCATGCAAAACGGGGCTCTGGAGATTGCTAATGATAGCGAGCAGATGTCCGAGTATTTGCAGCTCCTCGGCGTGTCCGGCGCATGGCGCTATTTGGTCGTTCCCGTTCATGTCAATGGCGCACTGGCGTCGATTATTTGCTTGGGTTATCAGGCGCCGAAACGGATTCCACCGGAATCGCGTAACGCGGCCATCAGCTTTGGCGACCGCATCGCTGTCGCGCTGTCCAATGCCGCCTGGGAAGAGAAGCTGTACCAGCATGCCCATTACGATTCCTTGACCGGGCTGCCCAATCGCTTGGTGCTGCATGACAGGTTGGGGCAAGAAATCGCGCGGGCCAGACGCGATGACGCACAACTGGCGGTGTTTTTTATGGACTTGGACCGCTTCAAAAACGTCAACGATTCTTTGGGGCACTCCGCTGGCGACGAATTGCTGCGCCAGGTGGCGGGCATTTTCCTCAATTGCGTCAGAGCCACCGATCTGGTGGTCAGATTGGGCGGCGACGAATTCGTGATCGTGATTGGCGAATTGCATACTCAGCATAACCCGGCTGCGTTCATCAGTACTGTTGCCGAGAAAATCCTTAGCGCGCTGAAGCAACCCGTCACGGTGGCAGGTCTGCCCATGACCGTGACCACGAGTATCGGTATTGCCTTGTTTCCCGATGATGCCGACAACGTGCCGGATTTACTGAAGAATGCCGATGCTGCCATGTACCACGCCAAGAGCGAGGGGCGCGCCAATTTCCGGTTTTATTCGCCGGAACTGAATGCGGCGGCTCTGGAAAATATCAAGCTGGAACAAGAGTTGCGCGGCGCAATCGGCAGAAATGAATTATTGGTGTTTTACCAACCCAAGGTGGATTGGGATGGTCGTATCGTCGGCGCCGAAGCGTTGATCCGCTGGCGGCACACCGAACTGGGCATGATTTCGCCGGCCAAGTTCATTCCGTTGGCCGAGCAGACCAGTTTGATCGTGGAGATTAGCGACTGGGTGTTGGAGCAAACCTGTTTGTGGGTGAACGCTTGCCACGCCCAAGGCCTCGGGCCGTTGCGGATTTCCGTGAATCTGTCCGCTGTCGATTTTAAGCACCCGGAATTAGTCGAGAAAATCGCGGCCGTTTTGAACAGAACCGGTGTGGATCCGGAGTTCATCGAACTGGAACTCACCGAATCGGTGGCTATCGGCGATATCAAAGCCTGTATCGAACGCATGCATCATTTGAAAGCGCTGGGTCTGACCCTGTCCATGGACGATTTCGGTACCGGTTTCTCCTCGCTGTCTTATCTAAAAGAATTGCCGCTAGATGTGCTGAAGATCGATCAATCGTTTGTCAGGCAGCTGGAAAACGATGACAGTAGCACGGCTATTGTTCGCGCTATTCTGGCGCTTGCCGACGGCTTGGGTATGGAGACTATCGCCGAGGGCGTCGAAACCGCAGCGCAACTTGAGTTATTGAAACAACATCACTGCGGCTTATTTCAGGGCTATTTATTCAGCCGGCCCGTACCTAACGACGAATTTTTAAGCTTGTTGCAGGCCGACGCGCTCAAGCGTGGCACGGCACAGCCGGCTAATTCTTGAGTTGCTAGCCAAGTTATTCAGACTGCCGGCTATCTTGGTTTGGCAGAAACAAGCGGCGGCCCCAGGCGCTCAATCCATCCAGATACAGATACACCACCGGCGTGGTATACAGCGTCAGCAATTGGCTGAAAATCAAACCGCCGACGATGGAAATCCCCAAAGGCTGGCGTAATTCCGCGCCGTAACCCGAACCCAAGGCCAAAGGCAGCGCGCCCAGCATCGCCGCCAGCGTGGTCATCATGATCGGCCTAAAGCGCAACAAACAGGCTTGGAAAATCGCTTCCTCGGCGCTTAGACCTCTGTGGCGCTCGGCGTCCAGCGCAAAATCGATCATCATGATCGCATTCTTCTTGACGATGCCGATCAACAAAATCACCCCAATCAACGCGATGATGCTGAACTCGGTGTCGCAGGCCAGCAAAGCCAACAAAGCGCCTACCCCGGCCGAGGGTAGGGTGGACAATATGGTCAGCGGCTGAATATAGCTCTCGTAGAGTATGCCCAGCACGATGTAAATGCTCAACAGCGCTGCGGCAATCAGCCAGGGTTGGTTACGTAACGATTCCTGAAAAGCCTTGGCCGAACCCTGGAAGCTGCCGCGCACCGCAGCCGGCGTGCCGAGGTCGCGCAGGGTTTGCTCGATCAGTTGCGTGGCGGTGGACAGCGAAGTGCCGGGCATTAAGTTAAACGACACGGTGGCGGCGGCAAATTGGCCTTGATGATTGACGGTCAGCGGCGCGTTGCTGGTCTGGAAGCTGGCCAGTGTTGCCAGCGGAATCTGTTTGCCGTTGTTGGAGCTGATGTAAAGTTGTTGCAGGGTGCGAGGGTCTTGCCAGTATTCCGGCGCCAGTTCCATTACCACTCGGTATTGGTTCAGCGGCTTGTAAATCACCGAGACTTGGCGTTGACCGAAAGCGTTGTTCAGTGCCGTATCGATGGCCGCCTGACTGACGCCCAAGCTGGAGGCTTTGTCTCTATCGACTACCAGTGATATTTGTCGGCCCTTGTCTTGCTGATTGGTGTTGACGTCGGTCAGTTCCGGCCGCTTGCGCAGCGCCGCGACAATTTTGGGCGTCCATTCGCGCAGCAGGCTCAAATCTTCGGATTGCAAGGCAAACTCGTAGAGCGCCGCCGAGCCCCGGCCGCCAATGCGTAAGTCCTGCACCGGTTGTAAATACAGGCTGGCGCCGGGTTCGTCGGCCAGTTTTTCCCGCAGCCGTTGGGTGATTTCGGCTATCGGCGCGTCGCGCTGCTCGGGTGGCTTGAGTACCGCAAACATCAAACCGGAATTGGTGTTTTGCATGCCGCCGGCAAAGCCGACCACCGCAGTGACGGCCGAGTCTTGCCGTAAAATATCGACAAAATCATGTAACTTGGTCTGCATGGCCTGGAAAGAAATGCTCTGGTCGGCCTGGATGGTGCCGCTGAGCCGGCCGTTGTCCTGCACCGGGAAAAAGCCTTTCGGGACGATAATATAAAGATAAACATTCAAACCGATGCACGCCAACAAGACCAACAACATCAGCTTGGGATGGTGCAGGGCCCAACCTAAACTGCGCCGGTAGCCGTTATGAAGGCGTTGAAACTGCGATTCTATCCAAAGCGACAACCGATTGGGCTGGTGTTGTGCCTCTGGTTCCAGCCAGCGCGCACAGAGCATCGGCGTCACGGTCAAGGACACCACCAGCGATACCAGTACCGCTGCCGACAGTGTCACGGCAAATTCCCGAAACAGCCGGCCGACGATGCCGCCCATTAACAAAATCGGCGTGAATACCGCGATCAGCGACAAGCTCATTGCCAGTACCGTAAACCCTACTTCGGTAGCACCGCGCAATGCGGCTTGGAACGGCGGCACGCCGTCTTCGATATGCCGGCTGCTGTTTTCCAAGACCACGATGGCGTCATCCACAACAAAGCCGGTGGCGATGGTTAAAGCCATTAACGACAAATTATCCAAGCTGTAATCGCACAAATACATCACCGCGCAGGCGCCGATCAGCGATACCGGCACGGCGATAATCGGGATCAAAGTCGAGCGCAGCCGGCGCAGAAACAGCAAGACTACCAGGATCACCAGCACCACCGCGATCAACAGGCTGCGCTCGACTTCATCGACCGAGGCGCGGATGGTTTGCGAACGATCCGAGACAATCGACAATTCCATCGCTGCCGGCAACAGCGCGCGCAACTGCGGCAGCATGACTTTGACGTGTTCGACGGTGTCGATAATATTGGCGCCGGGCTGTTTATTGATGATCAGCAATACCGCCGGTTGGCCGTTTTTCAGGCCGGTGCTGCGCAGGTCTTCCACCGAATCCACTGCCGTACCCAGATCGGCGATGCGCACCGGCGCGCCATTGCGGTAAGCGACGATTAGCGGCAGGTAGTCGGCGGCATGTTCGGCCTGATCGTTGGCGTGGATTTGCCAATGTCGCTCGCCCCGTTCCAGCGCGCCTTTGGGCCGGTTGGCGTTGCTGGCGTTGATGGTCTTGGCGACCTGATCCAGGCCTATGCCGTATTGCGCCAATGCGCCGGGATTGAGTTCCACCCGTACCGCCGGTAAGGAACTGCCGCCGACATTGACCTGGCCGATGCCCGGCAACTGGCTGATTTTCTGCGCTAATATCGTTGACGCGGCGTCGTACATTTGGCCGCGGCTGAGGCTGGTGGAGGTGAGCGCCAGAATCAGAATCGGTGAATCGGCCGGATTGACTTTGCGGTAGTTGGGCCGATTGGGCAGATTACTGGGCAGCAAGCTGCTGGCGGCGTTGATGGCGGCTTGCACATCGCGGGCGGCGCCGTCGATGTCGCGATTTAAATCGAACTGCAAGGTGATCCGGGTCGAACCCAGGGAACTGGCTGAGGTCATTTCGCTGATGCCGGCGATGCGGCCCAACGCCCGTTCCAGCGGGGTGGCGACGGTGGCGGCCATGGTTTCCGGACTGGCTCCCGGCAGGTTGGCGGACACCGAAATGGTCGGAAAATCCACTTGCGGCAAGGGTGCGACCGGCAGTTGCAGGAAGGCGATGATGCCGGCTAGTGCCACACCGAGCGTCAGCAGCGTGGTGGCGACCGGCCGATAGATGAACAGCGCCGAGATGTTCATTGATCGATTAAGGTCGATTCCGATACGCCGCGCAGTCGGCGGGCCAGCCGGTCCAGGCTCAAGTAGATCACCGGCGTGGTGTACAGTGTCAGCAATTGGCTGACCAACAGCCCGCCGACCATGCTGATGCCCAAGGGATGACGCAATTCGGAGCCAACGCCGCTGCCCAGCATCAAGGGCAGGGCGCCTAGTAAGGCCGCTAGCGTAGTCATCAATATTGGCCGGAAACGCAGCAGGCAGGCCTGGAAAATGGCTTCGCGCGGCGGCAAACCTTGCTTGCGCTCGGCGTCCAAGGCAAAGTCTATCATCATGATCGCGTTCTTCTTGACGATGCCGATCAGCAACACGATGCCGATCACCGCGATGATGCCCAGATCGTTACCGGACAGTTGCAAGGCCAGTAGCGCGCCGACCCCGGCCGAAGGTAACGTGGACAGAATGGTGATGGGATGAATATAACTCTCGTACAGCACACCCAACACGATATACACGGTGACGATGGCGGCCAGGATCAACCACAGCGTGCCGCTCAGCGAGGCATTAAATGCCAAGGCTGCGCCCTGATAATCGCTTTGTACAGCCAGCGGTAAACCAATGTCCCGTTTGGCGGCTTCGATGGCATTGATTGCATCGCCCAAGGCGGCGCCAGGCGCCAGATTGAAGGAAATGGTCGCGGCCGGAAACTGATCCAGGTGATTGATGGCCAGTGCGGTTTGCCGCTCGGATACGGTCGCCAAGGCCGATAGCGGTACCTGGGTGCCGTTGCTGGAGGGAATGCGCAATTGCGCTAAGGCTTCCGGACCGCTCTGCTGCTTTGGGTCCACTTCCAGTACCACCCGGTATTGGTTGGACTGGGTGAAGATGGTCGAGACCAGGCGTTGGCCAAAGGCGTTGTATAAGGCGTTGTCGATGTCGGCGGTGCTGACGCCCAAGCGGCTGGCGCTGGCGCGGTCGATTTCGATATACGCTTGCAGGCCTTGATCCTGCACGTCGCTGGCGGCATCGACAATGCCGGGAACTTGGCGCATGCGCTCGACCAGACGCTGGGTCCAGCGGTTCAGTTCTGCCAGATCGACGGTCTGCAAGGTAAATTGAAATTGGGTGCGGCTGACTTTATTTTCCAAGGTCATGTCTTGCACCGGTTGCAGATAAACCGAGATACCCGGCACTTCGGCCAGACGTGGCCTTAAACGTTCGATCACCGCCGTGGCGCTGTCGCGTTGGGCTTGGGGCTTGAGGTTGATCAGGAAGCGGCCGCTGTTCAATGTCGAGTTGCTGCCATCCACACCTATGAAAGACGATAGGCTGGCGACTGCCGGGTCGGCTAATATCTGTTTGGCCATGGCTTGCTGGCGTTCGGCCATCGCCGCGAAGGAAATGCTGGGCGGTGCCTCGGAGATGCCTTGAATCAGGCCGGTGTCCTGGATGGGGAACAGGCCTTTAGGCATGGCGATGTATAACAACACGGTCAGTGCCAATGTGGCAATGGCGATCAGCAGCGTCAGGCCTTGCCGCTTTAGTACCCATTCCAGGCTGCGGCCATAGCCGGCGATGACTTTGGCGATGAAGTCGTCTCGTTTTTCATGGTCGGCCTGAAGCGGCCGCAACATCTTCGCGCACATCATCGGCGTCAGGGTCAGCGAAACTACCGCCGAGATCAGAATCGCCACGGCCAAAGTGATGGCAAACTCACGGAACAAGCGGCCGACCACGTCACCCATGAACAGCAGTGGAATCAGCACCGCCACCAGCGAAACGGTTAACGAGATGATGGTAAAGCCGATTTGCTCCGAGCCTTTCAAAGCCGCCTGCAAGGCCGATTCGCCGCGCTCCAGGTAGCGGGAGATGTTTTCGATTACGACGATGGCGTCGTCCACCACAAAGCCGCTGGCGATAGTGAGCGCCATCAAGGTCAGATTATTGATGCTGAAGCCGGCCAAATGCATCACGGCAAAGGTGCCGACCAGCGATAGCGGCACTGCGACTGCTGGGATCAGGGTAGCCGGCAGGTTGCGCAGGAATAGAAAAATCACCATCACCACCAGCGCCACGGCCAGCAACAACTCGAACTGCACATCGTGCACCGAGGCGCGGATGGTCACGGTGCGGTCGGTTAAGGGCAGCACTTCGACCGCACTTGGCAATGTCGCGCGCAATTGCGGCAACAGCTTGTTGATGCGATCCACCACCTCGATGACATTGGCGCCGGGTTGGCGTTGGATATTGACGATGACGGCGGCGCTGTCGTTGGCCCAGGCTGCCAGCTTGACGTTTTCGGCGGCGTCGATGGTATCGGCGACTTCGCTTAGACGAACCGGCGCGCCGTTGCGGTAAGCCACCACCAAGTCGCGGTATTCGGCCGCCGAACGCAGTTGATCGTTGTTGTCGATGATGGCTGAACGCTGTGGACCGTCGAACATGCCCTTGGGTTGGTTAACGTTGGCGGCGGCGATTGCGCTGCGCAGGTCTTCTAGGCTCAGGCCATAGGCGGCGAGAGCTTGGTGGTTGGCTTGGATCCTGACCGCCGGCCGCTGGCCGCCGCTGATGCTGACCAAACCGACGCCGGGCAGCTGGGCGATTTTCTGCGCCAGGCGGGTATCGACCAAATCCTGGACTTTGGGCAAGGCCAGGCTGGACGAGGTGACCGCCAGCGTCAAAATCGGCGCGTCCGCCGGGTTGACCTTGTTGTAGATCGGCGGTAGCGGCAGGTCATTGGGCAGGAAATTGTTGGCGGCATTGATCGCGGCTTGTACGGTTTGCTCGGCGATGTCCAGATCCAATTCCAGGTCAAATTGCAACGTCACCACCGAGGCGCCGCCGGAGCTGGTCGAGGACATCTGCCGCAGTCCGGGCATTTGCCCGAACTGGCGTTCCAGCGGGGCGGTGATTGCCGAAGTCATCACTTCCGGGCTGGCGCCGGGGTAGAGCGTAGTAACCTGGATAGTCGGGTAATCGACTTGCGGCAATGCGGAAATCGGTAATAAACGGTAAGTCAAAATCCCGGCCAGCAGCAGCGCCACCATCAGCAAGGAGGTGGCGACCGGGCGCAGAATAAAGTGTCGTGAAGGGTTGAAGCCGGTAAGCGGGTTTTGCGCGGCGGCCATGTTCAGTTGGCGGGTTTGCCGGGGCTGGGAGCGGCCGGCTTGGTTTTATCGATGACCTTAACTTGGCTGCCTTCGCGCAGCTTGTCGGCGCCGTCGATCACTAGCTTGTCGTTCGGTGCCAGACCTTCCAGGATAGCGACGGTTTCGCCGTCCGCCGGTCCGGTTTTTACCCGCCGTACCGTGATGCTGTTGTCTTCCTTCACCAGATACACAAACGCACCGTTGGCGCCGTGCTGGATCGCTGCGCTAGGCGCCAAGGTGGCGGCGCGCAAGGTGTCCAGGCGCATTTTGATGTTGACGAACTGGTTAGCGAATAAGGTGCGATCTTCGTTATCGAACTGGGCTTTTAATTTCAAGGTGCCGGTGCTGGCGTCGATCTGATTGTCCACCGCCATTAGTTTGCCGCTGGCCAATTTTTGCTGGCCAGCCCGGTCGTAAGCGTCTATGACTATCACGTCGCCGGAGCGCCAGCGCCGCATCACCGCCGGTATGTCGTCTTCCGGTAGGGTGAATACCACCGAGATAGGCTGGACTTGGGTAATCACCGCCAGACCATTCACGTCGCTGGCGCGGACCATGTTGCCCTGATCGACCAGGCGCAGTCCGATGCGGCCGCTGACCGGCGCGGTGATGCGGGCGTAACTGAGTTGCAGTTTGGCGTTGTCGAGTTGGGCGCGGTCGATTTCGACGGTGCCGCGATATTGTTTGACCAGCGCAGCCTGGGTGGCGGTTTGTTGGGCGGCGATGGAGTCTTGCTCCAGCAAGGTTTGGTAGCGGTCCTGGTCGATTTCGGCGTTTTTCAGCAGTGCTTCGTCGCGCAGCAACTGGCCTTCGGCTTGTTGCACCGCTACTTGATAGGGGCGGGGGTCGATTTCGGCGAGCAGTTCGCCCTGTTTAACTGCTTGGCCCTCGGTAAATGCCACCCGGATCAGTTCGCCATCGACGCGTGAGCGCACCGTGACGGTGTGCAGCGGGGTAACCGTGCCCAAGCCGTTCAGGTAAATCGGCAGGTCGCCTTGTCGGGTCAGTGCTATGGCCACGCTGACCGGGGTGTTTTCATAGGGGTTACTGCGTGCATCCTTGTTTTCCTGATTTTGCTGGCCGGCGCGATGCAAATAATAGCCGCCTACCGCAGCAAGCAATGCGAATACTAACGCCCAGCGCCAGCGCGACCTCCGCGGTAATGCGGAAAAATCCTGATCCTTGTTCATAGCCATGCGAATATCAGTAAGTGGAGTCTGGCATCGTGCCAGTTAGCCAAGTCTACCGGCACAACTAAAAAAGGCATCCTGAAGATGCCTTTTTCGGATTGTCGACCGATGTGGCGACGATCAATCGTAGTGGTAATGCTTGCGCAAAGGCTTAACCACTTCCCAATGACTATCCAGGCCCTCGTGGAACATGACCAGGTCGCCCGGTAAAATCCGCACCGGCTCGCCGCCGACTGGGGTGACGATGATTTCGCCTTCCAGTACATAAGCGGTCTCGGTTTCGTCGAAATCGATGGTGAATGTGGAAATTTCTTTTTCCCAGATCGGCCAGCTTGATACGCCCAGCTCCTGTAAACGTTCTTCGCTAGGGTTATGTTCGACGGTAATTTGGCTCATGGGTTTCCTGTTTGAATGAAGTTGATCGAGCGGCGAATTTTAGCATTGTTGCCGCATTGCAGCTATGAATCGGTGGTTTCGTTCGGTAATTGCTTGGGATCGTCCGCGCGGCGCAGCCTATGACGCCGTTCTGTCTCGACAGTGCGGTGACCGGCTTGGTTCTCCAACTTGGGCTCGCTTTGCTGGTAGATTTGAAATTCGGTGACCGAATTTATCGTGGTCAGCGTCGGCTCCTTATTCAGATAATCGTTAAGCCAGACCACCAGTAACGCGATTGCCAGGCTGGCAGCGCCGGCGATGCCGGCGTCCTGTCCGTAATCGGGTTTCACCGGCTTATCGGGTAGTGATGCCCAATCCACGACGTCCAATTGCGGATTGCTTTGGCGTTGTTTGACGTCGATTTCCACCAAGCGTTGTTTGGTTTGCTGTAATAATTCCTCCAATTTAACCAATTCTTCCAGCATGGCTTGGTGTTTGGCGAATTGATTGGTGTATTCCGTGGCTTTTTGTTTATGCTCGGCCATTTGTTTTTGAATGGTCAGAACGGTGCGATGTGCTGCGCCGTAGGCGTTTTCGGCTTCTTGCGTGGCATAGCTCGAGCCTGCTTGTTCCTTGCTGGCGATTTTTTCATCCAGCTCGGCCAATTGGGCTTTTAAATTGCGCAAGCTGGGGTGGAATTCGATGTATTCGTCGGTGTATTGGCTTCTTTGCGCTTCCAGGCGTTCGCGCAGGCGTTCGGCTTGCTGGGTTAACACTGCCAGACTTTGCGAATCGGCTTCCGGTACCACAGCTTTGCCTTCTGCGATGGCTGCACGAATGGCGTCCAGTTTGGCCTTGGCTTTCGCTTCTTCTTCCAACGCGGCATTCAAGGAATTATTTAAACCTTGCAAGCGGGCGTGGGCCTCGTTATCGGTGCTCTCCAGGGAGAGAATGTCATGCTGCAATCTAAACGATTCAATGTCCTGGCGTTTGTCGCGCACTTGTTGTTCGAGGCGAGTCAATTCCGATTTGATCGAGGTACTCGCTTTATCGGTGATTTCGGCGATGTACTCCGCGCGAATTTGTTGGTAGGTTTTGATCCAAGTATTTAAGGCCATTTGTAGAAATTGCGGATGCGAGCCTTCCGCTGCCAATTGCACCAGATTGGTTTCCGCTACCGGTTTTACTTGGAACAGCTCTTTTAGCTGGTTGACACTGGGATGCTCAATATCATTCTGCTGCTTCAGCGTGTCGGCGGTTTTTTCCAATACCGGTTGTCCCAGCAAGACCTGCTTTTGAATGTTGACATGCTCCAGGTCCGCCTCTGCATGAGTTTGATCAATGTCGGTTGCCGCGGTCGTCAATACTAAGGCTCGGCTTTCAAAAATGGCCGGCTGTAGAAATACATAGATTTCGGTAATCAGCAGTAAAGGCAGAAGTACCAGCAAGAATAAGGTTCTACGCCTTAAGCGGCGTGGCCAAGGCGTTGGATTGGAACGGTAAAAATCGTCTCCGACGATGTGGAAATCATGGCGATATGGAAGCATCACGATTTTCTCCCTGGCGCTAAGTCCGAAGGTTATAGTTTTTATTCTGGCCCACCTGACGGAATTTTAGAAAATCCTACTAAGCTATCCATGTCGGTGAAAGTCAGTTTCGATAACGGCACTTAAATGAATATCGTGTTTAGTGTTGTCGATATTGACTGCTGACCTCTGAAGCAATAGGGCAATCTTGATTGTGCTTTACGCCTGTAAAGCCATTTTCAGGGCCGTAGACCCAAGATCCACGCTGGTAGGCCAACTTTGATAACGGAACAGTCAATATCGCCGAGCCGCCAGTTTAAACCAATCCAAAAATCTAGCAATTCTAAATTTGCTAACGGCTTTAACGGGTTGTCATCAGTCCCAGTTAAGTTGTGAGCCGAAAAACGATTAGCGGGGCGGTGTGGGAGCAGCTTTCAAATCCGAGATATTAAGCCACGATAAAATATGCTTCGCCTATACTAAAAAGCCAATTGGATTTGTGATCCGCCGCCGGTTTGCGGGCTTTTGGTTCGGACAAGAACGACTGAACTAGGTATGCTGGCTAACTGGCGTCTGAGGTTAGGCGGACACAATTTTCCTTGATGCCGTTTTTGCGGCTGTTTTTCAAATTTTTGGATTTCCACAAATCCCCCGATTGGATTCGTATGGCAGATAAAGAGGATGGAATACTCAGAATTCATGTATATGAACTGAGAGTTGGTATGTGCGTAAGCCGTTTGGAAGCGCCGACGGCAGATTCACCTTTTTTATTGGATAGAATTGTTATTGAAAGCCATGCGGATATTCAGGCCATTCAGGCGATTTGTGATTATGTCTATATCGATGTCAAATACCAAAAATCCTTCTCCGGCGCGATTCCAACCAGAAACACTGAAGCGCGTAAACATCTGAGTTTTGCGCGATCTTTTAACCAAACCGCCAATACCTTTCAACGCACCGGTAATTTAATTAAAACGGTGATGGACGATATTCGTTTCGGTAATCAATTTAGTGTCAGTGCGGTTAAACAAGCTGTTTCCGAGTGTGTCGATAAAGTATTGGAAAACCCCGATACCATGCTATTACTGACACAGATTAAAGATCAGGATCAATATACCGCGCAACATAGTATGAATGTGTGCATATTGTCGATTCTGCTAGGGCGTGAGTTAAATTTATCAGTGGAAGAACTGAATAAATTAGGTTTTTGCGGCTTGATGCACGATGTCGGCAAAATGAAAATACCTTTAGAGATACTCAATAAACCAGGCTCTTTAGAAGACTATGAGATGGATATAATGCGTAAACACACGCTATACGGACGCAATGTGTTAATGTCGGCCCGTAATGTCTATCCCGGTGCGGTCGACGTTGCCTACGATCATCATGAACATTTGGCCGGCACCGGTTATCCGAGAGGTTTGAACAAAACGACCTTATCGATATTTACCAAGCTGGTAGCGGTGGTCGATACCTACGATGCCATCACCAGCGACCGGGTGTATCAGCGCGGTAAGCCGCATCTTATGGCGTTGGGGATTTTGGTAAAAGGGATGGGGCAGCAATTTGAAGCTAATTATGTTACGCAGTTTATTAACTGTATTGGCTTTTATCCGCAAGGTAATTTAGTCGAATTAAGCAGCGGCGAAATTGGCTTAATCGTCGAGCAAAATAAAGCCGATAGGCTAAAGCCAAAAATATTACTGATTCAAGATGGTAATAAAAATCCTATTGAAGAGAAGATACTCGATCTATCCTTGAATATTGCCGATGCAAGCGGTAAGCGCTATGGAGTCAAACAGGTGATAAGGCCGCAGGATTGCGGTGTCGATTTAGCCAAATATTATCAAGACGGCAAATTTACGAAAGAATATGCGGTAGTTGGCTAAGGTTTTAGTTCTGTAAATAACATGCCTTGGATATTATTTTTTCAACATGGTTAAAAAAATTAATATTAACCAGCTCAGAAAAGGCATGTTTGTTTGCGGCACTGATCGGAAATGGATAGATACACCTTTCTTTCGAACCAAATTTCTGATTTCATCTGATAAACAAATTAATACTTTAAAAGAGTATTGCCAAACCGTTTCTATCGATACCGGCAAAGGTATCGATGTGGAAAAGCCCGCTGAAACCGACATAATCGATTCCGGCGGTTCTGCGGCTACGGAGATGCGCAGCCGCGCCAAGGAAAATGATTCTGCTTACCCTGTTAATTGCATCGTCGAATTGCAGACTGATGAACTAGCTATAGTGGTCAAGGAAAATTCACAATTTCCCCAGCGTCCATTATTAAAGGTGATCACCAATCCGCAGAAACAATTGCTGTTCCAAGAACGCCTGCTTGATCTGGCCGATGAGCAGCAAAACCAGATCAACATAGTCAGAGTGTTGGCTAGTGATGAACCGATTATCGAGCTACTGAAAATGTTTGTCGAACTGGAAAAAACTTAGGCAGCCAATCACTCAGGCGAGTTGTTGGGTCTTGCCGAATAGTTCATTACTCAGGGCAATGACGGCGCGAGGATCGATTTCGGCAATGGAGAAATCGTTTTTATCGAGTTTGAATGGATTGACCTGTGAAGGCGACTTCAACGCTTTATTGATGTCGGTTTGGTAAATCCGGCTGACCGGCGTTGGTCCGAACAAGGTAATCGACGGCCGATTCAAACCCCAAGCCATGTGGGTGGGCCCGGTATCGTTACCGATCACTAAGTCGGCTTTGGCCAGCGCCGCTTTCAAATCATTGAGGCTCAATTGCGGTAATACCCGTGCCAGGCTGCGTTCGGCCAGCCACTGCGCCATCCAGTGTTCCTTCTCGTTGCCCCAACTGATCAGAAAATTAGCTTCCAGGCCGAAGATGACCTGTAGAAATTTTTCTAAAGGGTAGTTACGGCTGGGCCAAGTAGAGCCAATGACCAGAATGATGTTGGGCTGACCGGCTGGAAAATACTTATCCAACGCGGTTTGCGGCGGCTGAAAAAACAAAAACGGTTGCTTTGCCTGGATTTGCTCAGTTGTCACATTCAGACCCAGCGGCTGGGTCAGTACGGCGACATTTCGATCAATGGTATTGGCGTCGTAAGGGTACGCGACATGCCGGCTGTAAAAAAAAGCCGCCCATTTTTCCCGGATCGAATCCTGATCGAAACCCACGCAATTGGCCGACAGCAAACGCGCGACCACTGCGGACTTAATCAAACCTTGCGCATCCAGAACTAAGTCGTAGCCCTGCTCGGCATAAGCGCGTATTTTGCTTAGCTCGGCAAAGACGCGCCATTTGTCGGTTTTCAAGGCTTTTAAATTTACACCTAAAATATTATCCAGATGTGGATTGTCGGCCAGCACGCCGGCGAAGCGTTCCTCGACGATCCAGTCGATTTGTGCCAGCGGCAATGCGGCTTTGATGAATTGCAAGGCTGCCATCGCATGCACGATGTCGCCCAAGGCTGACAGCTTGACGATGGCAATTTTCATCGCTTAGGCGTCCAATGCCGCCAGTACCTGTTCCGGCCGGATTTCCGTCAAGCAGCGAGTATGGCCTAACGGACACTCACGCTTAAAGCACGGCGAACACTCTAGGTGTAAATCCAGAATCTCCGCCTTGGGATGCAGCGGCGGGGTAAAGCCGGGGTCGGAAGAGCCATAAACCGCGATCAGTTTTTTATCCAGTGCGGCCGCGACGTGCATCAGACCCGAATCGTTACTGACGACGGCGTCAGCCAAGGACAGCAAGTCCACCGCATCGGCCAGCGAGGTAATGCCGGCGAAGTTGCGGCAAACGCCGCCCGATAAGTCATTGATTTGCTCGGCGACTGCTTTGTCTTTTTCCGATCCGAACAACCAGACTTGCCAGCCTTGTTCTTCCTTTTGCCGGGCGACGGCGGCGTAATGTTCGGCTGGCCAGCGCTTTGCGGGGCCAAACTCCGCTCCTGGACATAGCGCTAGGATTTTGCTGACGATAGGGCGTAATTCCTCCGAACCCTCAAGCTGGGCGCTGGGGTGGGGGATTTCGATTAAATCCGCACCGGTAATCTCGAATTTTTTGCAGACGTTTAATTGTTGCTCGGTCGTGATAGTCAACCTCGGAAATTCGTAAGTTGGCGGCTGAGGCGCTTCGTTCGGCAAGCCCAGTGCGACGAAGCGCTGCACGGTCATGGTCAGCGCTGATTTATCTAGCGTGCGAACATCGTTCAACAGGCCGCGGCGTAGTTCGCCGATATAACCGGTCCGTTTAGCAATGTGCGCAAAAAACGGAATCAGCGCTGACTTCCAGGAGTTGGGCAGTACAATCGCCTGATCGTAACGCTGACTTTGCAATTCCCGGCCTATGCGGATACGCCCGCGCAAATCAAATTGCCCGTGGCCCAGCGGCATCGTCAGACCTTTATGCACTTCCGGCATGCGCTCCAATAGAGGCAAGGACCAAGCCGGGGCCAGCACATCAATGAGACAAGCGGGATGTTGTTGCTTAAGGGTGATGAACAGGCTTTGCGCCATCACCATGTCGCCGACCCAGGACGGGCCGACGACCAGGATTTTATAAGCTTGCTCCGCCACTTAAGAAACGAGCGTCAGCCATTCCTTATGGTCGGCACGACGGCCTTGGACGTAGTCGAAATACAAGGCTTGCAGCTTTTCGGTGATCGGGCCGCGGCTGCCGGCGCCGATGTCGCGGTTGTCGTATTGGCGAATTGGCGTTACTTCGGCGGCGGAACCGGTGAAGAAGGCTTCGTCGGCGACATAGACTTCGTCACGGGTGATGCGTTTTTCGATCACTTCGTAGCCTTGTTCGCGAGCGATGGTGATCAAGGTATCGCGGGTGATACCTTCCAAAGCCGATGTCGTTTCCGGGGTGTAGATTTTGCCGTTACGGACGATGAACAAGTTCTCGCCGCTGCCTTCCGCGCAAAAACCTTCGTGGTCCAGCAACAAGGCTTCGTCATAGCCGGTGGACAAGGCTTCCTGCAAGGCCAGGATCGAATTGATGTAATTGCCGTTTGCTTTGGCTTTGCACATCGTGCTGTTGACGTGGTTACGGGTATAGGACGAGGTACGGATGCGGATGCCTTTTTCCATGTTTTCCGCGCCCAGATACGCGCCCCAGGTCCACGCGGCGACCATCACGTGTACTTTCAGATTGTCGGCGCGCAGGCCCATGCCTTCGGAGCCGAAAAACACCATGCTGCGGATGTAGGCGCTGTCCAGATTGTTTTTGGCAACCGCGTCGCGATGCGCCTGGTTAATCTCTTCTTTAGAGAACGGCATTTTCATGTTCATGATATGCGCGGAACGAAACAAGCGATCAGTGTGCTCGGCCAGCTTGAAAATCGCGGTGCCGGCATCAGTTTTATACGCGCGTAAGCCCTCAAAGACGCCGCAGCCGTAATGCAGGGTATGAGTTAATACGTGGACTTTTGCATCGCGCCAATCAACCCATTTTCCGTCTAGCCAAATCAACCCGTCTCTATCATCCATCGTTGCCATTATCTGAACCTGTTTTGTTTAGTGATTATTGCTGCGCCGCGTC
>Ga0123388_1079707_pt1 | contig 22531 bp, 22 predicted proteins | sample T0HHNO3metaT_FD_89916 | JGI IMG/M metagenome (GOLD analysis project Ga0123388, IMG submission 89916) | Methane-oxidizing artificial microbial communities from Washington, USA to study methane cycling - T0-HHNO3 metaT (Metagenome... | ecosystem: Engineered > Modeled > Simulated communities...
CCTATCGCTTGCGGCAATACCGTGGAAGCACTTGTCGGCTGCTATCTGCTGGGCGAGATTCGCAAACTGCAACAGCCGCAAGACTACTTACGCATCCTGTTTGCCGGCGCCTTGGCTTCGGTCGTTTCGGCCATGGCTGGCTCCTTAATTCTGTTACATTTCGACGCCATAACGGCGCAGCAATGGCCGATCAGTCTAGCGCATTGGTGGATGGGCGATGTCTTGGGTATTGCGATTTTCACGCCGCTTATTTTGGTCTGGCGGCAGCCACCAAGTTTTAACTGGAACCCGTATCAAGTTTGGCGCGCGTTGCTTTATGTCACAACAGCGTTTCTGGCCGGACAAATGATTTTCCTGGAGTGGCCGTGGCATCTTGGCCACTACGGCAAAGCTTTTTATATGTTCGCTTTTCTGGTTTACGGCGCACTGTATTTTGGCTTGCATGGCACCTTGTTACTGATCAGCATGGTCATGCTGCAAAGCATGTTCGGTGCGATTTTTCAGGTAGGCTTTTTTGCAGCCGACAGCAGTGAAACCGGCCTATTGCTGCAATGGTCGTTTTTGCTGGTACTGTCCAGCGTCGGTATTTCCCTGGCGCTGGCCATCGAGCGTTACCAGCGGTCGGAACAATTCAGCAAAGCCCTCGGCGATTTCAACAAACACATTCTGCGCTCGGTTCAGGAAGGCGTGATTGTTTACGATCTGCATGGCCGTATCGAACTCTGGAATCGTTTTATGGAAACCTTGACGGGGCGGCCGCAAACCGATTGCCTGGGGAAAACACCGATTGAGTTATTTCCCTGGCTGGCGCAAACGCCAATCCCTGACGGCATTCAAAAGGCGTTAAAAGGCGAAACCGTCCATCAAACCCCATTCACTGCCGGCGACGGCCGCTGGATCAGTTCGACGCAAATGCCCTTACGTGACGACCAGGAGCGTATTGTCGGCGTTATCGAACTGATCAAGGATGAATCCTTAAACATCGAGTTCGGCAAATCCCTGTCGGTCAGCGAATTGCGGTTTCAAAGCATTTTGGACAATACGCCCACGGTGATTTACAGCAAAGACCTGCAAGGCCAATACCAGCTGATCAACCGCCAATTTGAAAAACTGTTCGCGGTTGACAATGAGACGGTCAGGGGCAAACGGGATATCGATTTATTTCCGGGCGACGACACCAAACTACTGTGGGAAAACGATTTAGCGGTCGTCAATAGCGGCCAGGCGCAGATATTCGAAGAAAAACTCACCCATCAAGACGGTAAAATTCACACGTATTTGTCGCATAAGTTTCCGCTACGCAATGCGCAAGGCGAAATTTACGCAGTGTGCGGCATTTCCACGGACATCAGCGAACGCAAGTTATCGGAAAAATTATTACAAGAAAGCGAATTGCGCTGGAAATTTGCGTTGGAAAGCGGCGGTGACGGCGTTTGGGATTGGGATTTGACCAATGGCAAAGTGTTTCTGTCGCCGCGCTGCATGGAGATTCTGAATTTCAGCGAACAAGACAGAGAAAACGATTACCGTAATTGGGAAGCCACGATACACCCGGAAGATAGCGCCCGGATGATGGCCGATTTGCAGACACATCTGGAAAATCGCAGCGAGCGCTTCAGCAACGAGCATCGAGTAAAACATGGCGACAACCAATGGCGCTGGATTCTGACGCGTGGCCTGGTGATCAGCCGCGATGCCCAGGGCAAGGCCTTGCGAATGATCGGTACCCAAACTGACATTACCGAACGCAAACAGCTGCAATGGCTGCAATTGTCCAAGATTGTCGATGGTTCGCCGGAAGCCACCCTTTTAGTCGGAGAAACCGGTCTCATCAAACTCGCCAACCCGCCCGCGGCGAAAGTATTTATTTATACTTTGGATGAGCTGATAGGCCTGACTGTCGATGCGCTGGTACCGGAACGTGCCCGCGCCAAACACCCGGCACAGCGCGCGCAATTTTTACAAGAGAACAAAGCGCGGCCTATGAGCGCCAGCCGCTCACTCACCGCAATACGGGGCGACGGCACGGAATTTCCGGTGGAAATCAGTTTGACGCCTATCGATATAGACAACCGGCGCTACATTATCGTCTCGGTGCTGGACATCAGCGAGCGCAAACGCCTTGAGCACGAAATGCAGTTAATGGCGATGATTTATCAGGCTATCGGCGAAGCGGTGATGGTCGCTGATGCCGATAATCGCATCATAGCAATCAATGAAGCGTTTACCCACCTGACCGGCTATACCGCGGAAGACGCGATAGGCCAGTCCACCGACATTCTAAAATCGGGCCGCCACGATCCGGATTTTTATCAAACCATGTGGCACTCGCTGTTACAAACCGGCCACTGGCAAGGCGAGATCTGGAATAAACGCAAAAACGGCGATATTTACCAAGAATGGCTGGTGATCAACACCATCTACGGCGAACACGGCGAAGTAGAACGCCGGGTGGCGATGTTCTCGGAAATTACCGAGCAAAAACATGTCGAACAAACCATCTGGCGCCAAGCCAATTTCGACCCGCTCACCGACTTGGCCAACCGACGCATGTTCCAGGATCGATTGAACCAGGAAATCAAAAAAGCCCAACGCGACAAAAACAGCCTGGCGGTGATGCTGCTGGACTTGGACCGCTTCAAAGAGATCAACGATACCCTGGGCCACGGCATGGGCGATATTTTGTTGCAGGAAACCGCGCGGCGCATCTTGGCTTGCGTGCGGAATGTCGATACGGTGGCTCGGCTGGGCGGCGACGAGTTCACCATCATTCTGGGCGAATTGGACTCGCAGACCAGCATAGACCGCGTCGCGCAAGCCATCCTGCACCAACTTGCCGAACCGTTTCGTTTGGGCGAGGAACTGGCCTACATCTCGGTCAGTATCGGCATTACCTTCTATCCGCAAGATGCGCTGGAAGCTGAGCAACTGATCAAAAACGCCGATCAGGCCATGTACTCCGCCAAACAACAAGGCCGCAACCGCTACAATTTCTTCACCAGCGAGATGGAGCAAACCGCGCAAAACCGCATGCGCCTGACCAGCGACCTGCGCCAAGCACTGACCAATCAAGAGTTTTGCCTGTACTATCAACCGATAATCGAATTGAGCAACGGCAGAATGCATAAAACCGAAGCGCTGATCCGCTGGCAGCATCCCACGCGCGGCATGATCAGCCCGGCGGAATTTATTCCGTTGGCGGAAGAGACCGGGCTCATAGTCGATATCGGCGATTGGGTATTTCGGATGGCGGCAAAACAAGTCGCCGAGTGGCGCGCCCACTATCGCCCGGATTTACAAATGGGTATTAACAAGTCGCCGGTACAATTTACGCGCAGCAATCTGGGTGACAGCAAATGGATAGACTATTTGCATGAGCTAGGCTTATCCGGCCAATGCGTCGTCATCGAAATTACCGAAAGCCTGTTACTGGATGCCGACAATATTGTCCGCGACCATTTATTCGCCTACCGCGATGCCGGTATCCAGGTGGCTATCGACGATTTCGGCACCGGCTATTCGTCACTGTCTTATCTGAAAAAATTCGACATCGATTATCTGAAGATAGACCAGAGTTTCGTACGCAATCTGGAAGCCGATTCCAGCGACCTGGCGCTGTGCGAAGCGATTATCGTGATGGCGCATAAACTGGGCTTGAAAGTGATAGCCGAAGGCATCGAAACCGCGCAGCAACTGGAATTGCTAACTGCCGCCGGCTGCGACTACGGCCAAGGCTATCTATTTTCCAAACCGCTGCCTGCTTCTGAGTTTGCGCGGCTGTTCGATACGGAAAATCAGCAACCGACACCGCAGCCAGCGCCCACCTCAATGGCAACAACGCCGGCAAAACCGGCCGGACGCGGCGATTCCAGTATTTCTAAATTGTTCGGTTCGGACAAATAAACGGCGCGCGGCGATGCACACACGTTTTCAGAATGAACGCTTTCGGCAATCTTCGGCCCAAAGCCTCATACTTTTTATCAGAATACCTATTTGAAACGGAGTTTTTATGTTGATCCACAAACTGTCTTTTCCCATCCTTTTACTGAGTGCCGCCGCGCTATGCCAGCAAGCGGCATACGCTCAAGACGCCCCGAGCCCGCAGCAAGCGCTACAGAACTTCGGCATCAGCGCCGCACAAATCCCGCAATTGGAACGCGGCGAAATCGTCGGTTACGACGTCAGCGAAACCAGCCAAAAAGAACTCGCCATTGGCGTAGCGATGATCATACCGGTAGGCTTGCCGCAACTGGCCGATTACATCAAAAAGGGCAAACTCAACGCCGGCGAGAGCGACATCGTCGCCACCGGCATACTGGGCGATAACGCCAGCGTCGATAGTTTTAAGAAGTTTGCTTTTACCGAAAAGCAATTGGACGAAGCCAAGGCCTTTCTGGAAGCGGAGCCGGGCGACGAATTCAACCTCTCCAAAGCCGAACTGGACAGTCTGAAAAGCCTGCAAGCCGGACTGGAGGATGCCGACAACAAAACCTTGCTGAAAACCGCCAACCAAAAATACCGCGAATTTTTACTGCAACGCCTGCAAGCCTATAAAAAAAGCGGCCTGGCCGGCATTGCCCCTTACAGCCGCGACGGCGGCACAGCCGACCCGGCTGCGGAACTGCGTAACGACGCCGTGAACAGCAAAGCCTGGGCGCGTTACTTTCCGGAATTGCAACAAGCCTGGTTAAACTATCCCGCCGCATTGCCGGCCAATACCAGCGAACAGTTTTTATGGTTGAATCGACGCGTGGAGGACCGACCCACCGCCGTGCTAAATCACCGCGTGATCGCCATCGGCGAAGGCGGCGGCATCATCGTCTCCAGACAGTTTTACGTCGGCCACTCTTACAACTCCAGCCAAGTGGTCGCCGGCGGCTTGCCCTATAAAGACGGCACACTGGTGTTTTACTCGATCCGCAGTTCTACCGATCAAGTCGCGGGCATAGGCAGCAGCCTGAAGCACTCGATAGGCCGCGAACAGATGAAAAAAGAAATGATCAAGCGCCTGCAACGGCTGAATAAAGACATGAAGCTCAAGCCCGCGCCTGTCGCCGCCGACGAGTAATTCCGATAAACAAACTCAACGGCATTTAACGCAAGCCTAATCAGATACTACTATTAGACTTGATTGACTTGCGCATTGCCTCCACTCTGGTAAATATCCCTGTAACCTTATTCCCCAAAGCCCCTTAAATCTTAGATGAATATAAAACACAAAGCCCACCCCTGGCACGGCATCTCGCCCGGCGACAACACCCCGGACATCGTCACCGCCTTCATAGAAATCGTGCCGTCCGACACGGTGAAATACGAAATCGACAAAGACAGCGGCTATCTGAAAATCGACCGGCCGCAAAAATTCTCCAACATGATTCCGACTCTGTACGGCTTCATTCCGCGCAGTTATTGTGCGGAAAAGATCGCCGAATATGCCGCCGCACAATCCGGCAAACCGGTCAGCAAGGGCGACGGCGACCCACTGGATATTTGCGTATTAAGCGAACGTAGCGTGACGCATGGCGACATCCTGCTACAAGCCATTCCCATCGGCGGCTTTCGTTTACTGGACGGCGGCGAGGCCGACGACAAGATCATCGCCGTCATGAAAGGCGACGAATTCTACCGGCAATGGCGCGACGTCTCCGACTGCCCCGAATCGTATATCAATCGCTTGAAGCATTACTTCCTGACCTACAAACATTTACCCAGCGAAAAAAGCGTCTGCGAAATTACTCATGTCTACGGCCGCGAAGAGGCACATGAGGTCATCAGACGCGCAATCGCGGATTATCAATATCATTTTGGCTGCCAGGACGACGAGTAGAGTTGTTTTGGAATGGATGCGCCTAGCTACGGTCGGCGCATCCCCAGTTGCGCTAGTTCTAGTAGCGAACAGGGTGAAAAATATGGCTGCTCGGCGTATGCTAAGGCTTTAGCAATCCGGAATTAAATCCATGCATGCCGAGAAAATCATTTTAGAAACCGATCAACAAGGCAACTTGCTGCAAATACCCAAATTGCCGCCCAATGCGCAATTGGAAGCTTTTTTCCTGGTATTGAATCAGTTGCCACCACCACCCAAAAGACGCAAACCTTCTGTTCTAATAGCCGGAAAAGGCAAAATCGTTGGCGATATCATGGCACCCGCAGCAACCAAAAGTGAATGGGACGGTGTGAGTAGATATACTTTCACACACGGCTAATAGCCTTACATCCTTGAAATTATTGGTTTTGCAGGGACACCAACAACTGTAGTTTCAGGCGGTACGTCGCCAACAACAACTGCACCGGCCCCAATGGTTGCGTTTTCTCCGATTACAACGCCACCAATAACTTTAGCTCCCCAACCGACAAAAGCACCTGACTTAATCACCGGAGCAGGTTCATGTACTGAAGAATATCTATCTTTGTGTTTATGGATTAAATCACCAAACATTTTGACATTCGATTCAACTACAGAGCCATTGCCTAAATAGCCCGATATTATGCAGTTATCGCCAATGATTACATCTCTATTTATTTGCGTGCCTGAATATACATAAACATTGTCACCGATTCTTGAGCCTTCCCGTATCAAAACATTATGCCCACAATCAAAATTGCATCCTGCCTTAGTGTTGTGGTAAATGACTGTGCCAGATCGAATAATTGCATTATTGCCTACAAAAATCGACTTATCGGTTTCTTTGTAATTTGTATTTCCAAAAACAACTCCGTCCTCTATCACGCAAGCAGGAGCTATATTTAGCCAAAGGCCGTCTGATTCAGTAGATTCTATATTGCCAGAAAAATCGGCGATTCTTTGCCTCAGCAATAAGGCATTTTCCACTAGCTCAGTCATTGGTATTTCTCTAAGCTTTTTGAAAAGATGCTCTGAAAGCCAGTATTTAGGCTCCGGGCAATCGCCTTCTTTTCTTGGAATGATATGAAAATGAAAATGCTCTATAGACTGACCGGCCAGAATTCCATTATTCGCAATTAAGTTGAAATCATCCGCTACGCCGATCTTTTTAAACAAAGTAATAGTGCGTTTCGCCAAATTTATTAAATCTGATAGCTCAATGGCTGGTATTTCAGCAATATCGGTGAAGTGACGTTTTGGGATAACTAAAGCCTGAGCATTATTCACCGCGTGTTTAGCTAACACAGCTATAGAGCTTTTTGACTCAGCCAACTGTCTTTCCCTTAAAGATGACTCGCAAAATGGACAAGTATTTTTTTCAAGATTCATTTTTCATAAGTATATAAATCGGGAGATACAAAGCCCTTGTCATAAATGAATTTTAAGTTATCAAAATTCCAATTTGTAACTTCGCCATTATTATTAACTTCTACACGGCCTAACACCAAGATACACAACTTTTTATTTTTTGATATTTTTTTAAATTCAGATTTTACTGCGCATAGTTTTTTTAGATACTCGGCTGCTAGCCTTACTCCATAAACAGAGTAGCCTGTTACTACGCAAACTGACTTGGCATTTGTTCCATTTTTTTCACGCAAGGCTTCGCTTTTTCCAACGAGTATCACGCCTACGTCATTTACATGAAGGCATTTACCTTTTTTCTCCTCTTTATAAGCTAACTCCTTTTCTCCATGATTCTCGGTTAAAATTGTAGCTTTTTTACCCTCTTCGTATTTAACCGGCGAGCCTAGCTCTCCAATCAAAGTTTCAGTAATTCTGTTCCATTTTGGCCCACCAACAGATATAACTATATTATCCAATTTATCAGCACCGTTAAAAAATCTACTATATGTTGGATTTTTTTTGAATGCTGAATTAAAAATTTCGCTCACAATTAAGGTTGATTCGATATCTCCATATATATAGTCTTGACCAGGCAATTGGTTAGAAGCGATGGTTCGACTATCGTTCCGCAAAACATTCCCAAAATACAAAGTCCAATCATCATTGTAGGAAGCGTCTAAAAACTGAAGCTGGGGCCTGCGCCATCGCATAATCAAATTATAAATCCAACCAAAAACCAATAAAGACAATTTTTCATATACCCAACTAAATGGTTCCATTTTCAACCTCAAACACTTGAATTGTATGGCTCTCTACTCCAATCAGATTTGCATTGGCGAAGTCATATTTCAGATTATTCAAGCCAACTTCATAACTCTCAATATCGATTTTATTTAGTACTGAGGCGCATTTTTTTTCAAATATTTCGACAAAGTGGTTGTCGGGCTCAAATTCTTCCAGATCATTATATGTTCGAATACATTCCATGCCTAAACTATTTCCGATGGAACACAAAGACATTAGTCTGCTTGCTTCTTGTAAGTCAACTAACTCAGCTTGCGGAAAGTACTTTGATAGTGTTTGTCGTTTAATATCATCAGGCGTATGCAAGGCTGCTATGAAAACTCCATTTCTCTTCAGCACGCGGCGAACCTCATTCAATGTTAAGGATAAATCTTTTGAAAAATGTAGGCAATCTACCGCAATTATAATATTAAAGCTATTATCACAAAACGGAAATGATGCATTAAAATCGGCTTGAACAAGCAATGACTGCTCTTTGTGTGATCTACCTTGATTAAGCATATTCAAGGATAAATCTATCCCGACTTTATTCATTGGCTCAATGGATTTTAGTTCGTTCAAATAGCTGCCTGTTCCGCATCCTATATCTAAAACCATTGAGTTTTGATTGCCGAACTCAGCTATTAGAGCCTGAAGGCGTTTGACCACTAGCCTTTTGGGCTGGCGATATTTATGGTAATCTCCGGAAATTTTGTCAAATATTTGTAAATTATTCACTAAGCTAAGAAAAGTCAACCCAGGGACGAACCAATGCTTGATCTATTAGTTTCTTTCAATAGCTTTAGCTCTCGTTCCTCAGTTAACGCTAGTTGTCGCATGGCTTCATCGTCGGACATATAGGCCGAACTAATGTATTCTAATTTGAACTCTTTATATACTTTACCAAAAATATACTTAACTCTTTCCTGATGAAATTCTGAGGTAATAATTACAATGTTTAATGGCTTAAGATGCTTTATAACTCGATAGCTAAGGGTGGCATCCTCTACAGTATCTACACTTGGAATTAGCGCAGATATTCTATCTGCATCGATACCATTATTTATTAAATATTCATATGCATACAATGAATACATTCTGTTGGTGGTATTGAAATGATCGCCAAAACCACCTGTTAAAATGATCAAGTAGTCATCTTTATTTTTTACAAACTCTACGCATTTTTCGAGCCTACCAATCGCTATTTCGGATAGTTTACCTTCCGAATTGATGGTTGAACCTAAAACCATTATGACTTCTAAATTGTCTCGCGACTTTATTTTGTTGGTTTGCATGCTAATTATTGAGGTGAATTAACTATTAACAGGCTGGTGATTTTCTGGGCAGTTGAATTGCGGTCATGGAGCCTATAAAACCTAATAAATTACTGAATATCCATAAGTTTCAATATTGGCTCTGATCGTCGAACTTAGAACTCTTACTTTAACTCAAACCGCGAGCGCAACTCTTTTTTAGCTTGCTGCCAATCCACAGCCTTAATGTCTCCGGACAAAAAACCGTCTTCAGTCTGCTTTAGCTCGGCTTCGTGCCACGCCGGTGGCGGAAGATTGTTTTCGTCTTCGGCTAAGTCGTTCCAAAGCGCTTCGATGATCTTGAGTTTTTCGATGGCGGGTAGCTGATGTAGTTCGGTTATAGTCATATTCAAATCCACCTGTTAACTTGTTGGACCGATACTAGCGGGTATTGCGGCCGGATACTAGCGAGGCGTGCAATAAATCACGCCATTCAACAATGACATGAGCAACTGTTCTTCTGGCTTCACCAGATTGACATCCTATTCGCACGCAATATTTACGCATGTCTCAAAACTTATATACTTCGCGTAACAATCCATTAGGAGAACTAGATGGCCTACACCCGAGTTTTTCAATCCAGCAATAGCCAGGCGGTGCTGCTACCCAAGGAATTTCGTTTCAACACTGCCAGGGTGGAAATATTTCGCCGGGGCGATGAGATCGTCTTACGAGAAACGCCTGCCCGCGCTGCCACAATATTCGACGCCTTGGCCGCATTACCCAACGATTTTATGACTGATGGCCGAGAAGACACCCCGCCCCAGGAGCGCGGAACGCTTGAATGAAAAACTGCTATTTGCCCGACGCCAATAGCTGCATTGACATCGCGTCATACATTGCTGATCAACGCCCCTTTAACGCCGGCAATTCAGCATATGTAAACTCAGGACAATCCGAATGAAACATTTATCAATGACGATTTTTTTGTTGGTTGCCCTGGCCGGTTGCACAACAAACTCTCCATATACCCAGCCCTTAGCCGTAGCCGACTCAGCGCCAAAATCTATATCGACCGCCTCTCTTTACCCGCCGGCGACCACCGAAAAAACCGGTCCGGTGAATGTTTATCTGATTCCGTTGAATGATTTCTCGGAAGATGTTGCGGCGCAAATCGGCAGGGATTTGACTAAGGAATTCGGGCTGTGGGTTAAGGGTACTGTGGCAATGGGCACGCAAGGCCTGATGCCGATGCCGGGCAGTCAACAATTCGCGGCGGAAGACATCTTCGAACAGGCGAAAACCGTGATGCAGCGTCTACCGGAAGCGGACAGCAACACCTATTTTATTTTTCTGACCAATCGCGACATCAACACCCGCGCCAGAAATTTTCGTTTCCAGTTTTCCTACCACGACAAGGTCTGCCGTTGTTCTGTGATTTCCGCAGCGCGCATGCACCCGGAACCGGAAAATTCGCCCGGTGGCCGCCAACAGCTTGAATCGCGCTTCATCAAAATGACCAAACGCGCCATCGGCCAGATGGTTTTGGGCTGGGAGCGCTCCAGCGACATCAAAGACCTGATGTATTCGCCGGTTATGAGCTTGGACGACATTGATCACTTGGGTAATCGACATCCGGCCATCCCCAAAAAATAAGCCGGCAAAAGAGGCCGGCTTTGATGGTTTCTGTTGGGTTTCCGTTGTTTTACACAACCTACGTTGCTGATTTGCTCTCCTCACCCCAACCCTATCCTTTATGCCCAGCGGGTGCGCGAGGAGAGGGCTGGGGAGAGGAGAATTAAACTTGCAAGTGCCCAATTTTGATTCCCCTAACCCAGCCTCTCCCGCTGGAGAGGAGCTGTTGTGCTTCGCGCTGAATAATTACGATTTTTTAATCTTTTAGCACCGGCTTAGCCTAAGGTATACCGGTTTTAGCCTCGCAATTGGTCGCAGTATCGGTGCCTACGCCACCGTTGCAGCTATCCGTACCCGCTTCGCCGTTCAGGGTGTCGTTGCCGGCGTCGCCTTTCAGCGTGTCTTGGCCTAGACCGCCGCAAATGATGTCGTTATCGGCAGCGCCGCTGATGGTGTCGTTACCGCTCAAACCGTGGATGATGTCGCGGCGTTTGCTACCGACTAACGTATCCCCACCAGGGGTGCCGACGATGGTGGGCACCAAACCATTACACAACAGCGGCTGCACCGCGACGGTTTGCGTGGCGCTATTATTAAGCGGCTGGCCATCGTTTTGGTCGGCAAGCACGGTCACTTGATTGCTCAACGTAACCGCAGCGCTAGGAATGGCTTTGACGGTGACCGTGGCGCTGGCTGTGTTTGCTAGGCTACCAAGATTACAAGTGATCTTGCCGCTGACTGGCGCACTGCAACTGCCTTGCGATGTAGTTGCGGAGATTGAAGACAATCCGGAGGCCGGCAAGGTATCGATTAACTTCACACCCGTGGCATCGGCTGTACCGTTATTCTTAACGAGAATTGTCAAGGTCAGGCTGTCGCGCACCATTGCCGCACTGGCTGTGCCGCTGACCGCCAGATCCGCGGAAGGTGCAGCAGCCAATTCGAAAGCACCGATATCGCATTGCGCGCCTTGCGGGCGAGCCAAGCCGCGCTGATCCAAATTGCTCACCGGAGCAGCCGCGCATAGTGCGCTATCGGCGGCATCAATGGCGGCGCTGCCAGGGATTAGCGCCAAAGTTTGGGTCGGACCGCCATTGTTAGCCAAATTAGCTGCGACCAATGTGCTCGCATCGACACCGGTGATATTGCCATTGCTACCATCTACCGGCACTATCGGGCCAATACCGTTCCATCTGTAAAACAGGGTAGCGGGAAAGCCAATCAAGTTGTAACTGGCAGTTGTTGGCGAACCGCCAATATCGGCATCACCCACTGCCGCCGTATTGCCAGCGACGATGCTGTTATGTAGATTCAGCGTACCAAGATTTTCGATGCCGCCGCCGTTGTCTTCCAGGGAGCAAAAAAAGCCCGGCGGGCAAACGGGTAGCTGCACGCTATTACCGACAATGGTGCTGTTGATAATCGTCGCCGCAATACCGGAGTTTCTAATCGCGCCGCCGAAAACCGAACTGTTGCCGGAGAAGGTACTGTTAACCACCGTGAGATTGCCGCCGGGATTGGCTAGTGAGGTATCCGAGTAGTTGGCGATGCCGCCGCCGGTGCGGGTGGCGGTATTGCCGACGAAGGTGCTATTCAACACGGTGAGGTTACCGAATTGGTTATAAACGCCGCCGCCATGCGGGTCCGCATAACCATTGGCGACGGTCAGATTCTTTAACGTTAAGCCCGCGCCGGGTGTGACCCAAAACACCCGCACGGCGTTGCCGCCGCTTAGCGTGACGCTACGACCCAAGCTATCAAGGGTCAGGCCATCGACATCGCTGATCGTCAGGGTGCTGCTCAGTACAGTAGTACCATTGACGCCAAAGGTGATGGTATCGGCGCCCGCACCGGCCGGACAATCGCCGCCGGTGGTATCGCTATCGCTATTCGCGTTGGCGACCGCTTCACGTAGCGTACAACTGCCATCCGCCACAGCGGCTACATCAAGCAAATTGGTGACGTTGATCGTGTTGGCCCACGCTGGCGAACCTATCAGCGCGGATAACACAGCCAAAGCCATGTGCTTACCGGATAGACTGGTTTTTGAACTATTCATAAATTTCCTTGGTGCTTGGTTTGCCTTGGAACAAGGCCATTGGTGGCCGATCAATCGGCACTATTAGTTGGGTAATTGCTGTATTCAAATCATTGGCGTGCCGCCATTTATGCGTTAACCGTTTGTTTTGAGAGGTATCGTCCCTTGCGTGGTTAAGCCATATCGGCTGGAACAGATTAACACCAGCCGTTTCGCGCAGGGCAATTACCTTGTAAATCACCTGAAATTAGCAAAGGTTCAAAGCGGATAAAAATTTAAGCGCGGTAAGCTGTGATTTGTTCGGCCGGCAACAGACTGGCTATTTAACCGAAGTATCCGAGTCGGATATACTCCGCCCCCATTGCCATTGGATTTTTAAACATGACACCCGCAATCCAGCGAAATATCAGACTGATCGGCTTACCGCTTTGTTTATTCCTGCTAAGCGCTACCGCCTTTGCCCACGGCGTCGATGCCAATACCGAACGGTTTTTGCTGGTCAACCAACGCATCGCCATTGGCCCGTTTTTGTATATCGGCGCCAAGCACATGGTTACCGGCTACGATCATTTGTTGTTTTTGGTAGGCGTGATTTTCTTCTTATTCCGCACCCGCGACGTGTTGGTGTATGTCAGCCTGTTCACCCTGGGCCATAGTTTGACCCTGCTGGCCGGTGTGCTGGGCCACATTTCGGTCAATCCATTTCTGATCGACGCCATCATCGGCTTGTCCATTGTGTATAAAGGCTTCGACAACCTGGGAGGTTTTCAGCGTCTATTGGGATTTCAGCCCAATACGAAATGGGCGGTGATGATTTTTGGCTTGTTTCACGGCTTTGGCCTGGCGACCAAATTGCAGGATTTTTCGCTGCCCGCAGCCGGGCTTTGGAAAAACTTGTTGGCGTTCAACCTGGGTGTAGAGATCGGCCAATTCCTGGCTCTGCTGTTTATCTTGATCGCGCTGGACTTTTGGCGCCGTCATCGCAGCTATTACGCCTTTTCCGCAGCCACCAACACCCTGTTAATGTCCGGCGGCTTGATTCTATTCGGCTACCAAATCACGGGGTACATCATCCATGGATAACTCGATGCAAGACAGCAATCCGCCGGTTCAATCCGTTAAATCTCTCACTATCGCCAGCCTGTCGGCGACGTTTTTGGCTGGCGCGGTTCTGGTCACCGCCGTATTGCCCGCCGAATATGGCATAGATCCGACCGGGTTTGGCGAAATGACCGGTTTAACCAGTTTAGCGTCGCCAAACAAAACCGGCAGCCCAGGAACAACCAGTGCTTGCGCGGAGCCGGCGGCGGTAAGCGCCGCGCAACCGGCTGCGGCCGCGCAGTGGCAAGATACGGTAAAAATCGTGGTGCCGGCCGGCGAAGGCCTGGAATACAAATTTCATTTAGCCAAAGGCGCGGCCCTGGAATATTCGTGGTCCACCAATGGCACGGCGCTGTATTTTGATTTTCACGGCGAGCCGCAAGGCGACAAAACCGGCTATTTCAAAAGCTACAAGGAAACGACCGACAGCCAATCCAGTGGCTCGTTAAGCGCGCCCTTCGAAGGCTCGCACGGTTGGTATTGGGAAAATAAATCCAGTGCGCCGGTTACTGTGGTTTTAAACACGAAAGGGGCTTATCGGATTTTGGGCTTGATGTGATCAGACGCGTCGCTGACCAAATAAACATGTACTGAACGAAAAATGCAGATTCAACGCACGGGCGCAATTTAGATAATTCAGAACCGCAAAACTGGCTCAATCCTCCGGCCCGAAGCACTGCGGATAATCTTTACAAACCTCACAGGACGGCGCCCGGCAGACATATAAACCTTCCGCTTCGCAGAGCTGTTTGTACAAAAACTTTTTCCATTTCATATCTTTGCTGTTGCGAACCAGCAATTCCGGAAAGTTGTAACCCAGCATGGCCGACAAATCGGTGCGCGACCATAAACCCAAGTCTTGCCAGAGATGATCGCTGCCCAAACAGGCCGCCACAATCAATACGATTAGCCATTCGGTTTCCGCGCCGGGATTGACGGCAAATTGCGCAAGCAGGACTTCCAAATCCTGTTTTTCCAACATGCGACTGTAATCCAAACTGCTTCCGGAAAACGCTTGTGGCGCTAACGGGTAGCCGGGAAAGTAACGGTCGAGCAATTGCTGAAATTGTGCCGGGTTCAAGCCTAGGCTGTCGGGAAGCACCCCATCGCCGACGCTCCAGCTGGCGATGATTTGCGCCAACCAGACGCTGTTGGGCGACTGGTCGGCACAGGCCATCAGATCTTGATAAATGTGTTGCCGCGACTTCATAACCGAGGGCTCTACCCTATCGTTCGGTGCCATGCTAAGTGTGCAACTCATACTCGATTCTCCGGCCTTTTTAACGATGACGCAGAATTAATATTCGACGCGAATATCTTCATCCCTAACGATCATCTGACAAGCCAGACGCCATTCGGGCGGCAGGTCGTCAACGATCATTTGCTCCAGCTGTTCGGTAGTGACTTTACCGATTTGTTTGAGCAGGGATTTTTCCTTCTCGGTCATCGTGCCACCCATGCGTTCCATTTTTTTATCGATGCTGGTGACGCGGACCACGCAAGTGCCGCATTCGCCGTCTTCGCATTCGAAATTAATGGGGATCTTGTTTTCCAGAGCCAGCTTCAAAATAGTCTGGGTGTGACTGCCGGCAACGGCGTAAACGGTTTTATCCCGGTATTCGGGACTGGTAAATGTTACTAAAGCCATGTGTTACTCCTTTGCGTTACTTATACTGGTTTAAGGGAAATTTCGCCGCCCAACACTTGCGCTTGGCAAGCCAGACGGTTGTGTTTGCCAGCCATGTTTTCGCGCAAAATTTTGTCTTCCAGTACGGACGGCTCGGTCAAGTTATTCCAACCAGCAGTCACTTTCATAATGCAGGTTCCGCAATCGCCTTCCCGGCAACCGTAAGTAATGCCGGAACCTACTTTCTCGGACACCTCAATAACCCGGGTGCCGGCGGGGACGGTAACAGTCACGTTTATATCTTCAAATGTAATGGTCGCTTTGGCCATTGTAAAAACTCCATAAGGTATTAAAAGTAATCTCGGCAGCCTCTAATCTGAGGACTCCCGGTTTGGAACCGAAACGATTCCTGATTTTCACCGGCCTTGCGGCCGGTGAGGTCACCGATGCGTCCTTGGATCGGTTTAGCCTACGAATACCGCTGTAGGCTCAATAGCAGGCGTCTGTTTTATCCGGTTTACAGGTCCGCAAAATTAATCACTCTCGACTCTCTGGCCCCGGTCAACTCCTGAGCCAGTTCCAAGCCGAAGGCTTTGCACTCGTGGATCTCGTCGTCGGTCGGAATCAGCTTGACGCGCAAGCCCTGAATCGGCACGCGCAATTTCAAGCCGCGCAAGCGGTCTTCCACCAGGCGCACGCCTTCGCCGGTCCAGCCGTAAGAGCCGAACACGCCACCGAGCTTGTTTTTTAGATTGACCACAGCCAACGAAGACAGCAGATCCCAAATCGGCTTGACCGCATCACCGTTGATGGTCGGCGTGCCCAACACCAAACCGTCGGCTTCCTCGATCAAATCCACGAACGGCGCAACCTCACCGCCTTCCAAATCGTAAAGCGATACCCGCACGTCCTCTATTTGCATGGCGCCTTGATAAATGGCTTCCGCCATCCGTCGGGTATTGCCGTATGAGCTGATGTAAAAAATCAGCAAGGTTTTTTGATTGGGCCTGAGTTCGTTATGCAGCGCCGGACTGGATAGCTGCCGGTAACGCTGGATGTAATGCTGTGGGCGGTCGCGCAATATCGGGCCGTGGGTGGGCGCGATCAATTTCAGCGGCAAAGGTTCGATCAACTCCAGAGCCCTGACCACGTATTCCTTGAACGGCCGCATGATGTGGGCGTAGTAGTATTCAAAGGAAAAGCGGAAATCGCCGACCTTGTCGTTGTACAAGCGGTTGTCGCAAAAATGACAGCCAAACACGTCGCCGGAAAACAGCATCGCCTCTTCCGGCGCATAGGTGCATTGGGTGTCGGGCCAATGCAAATAAGGGGTGTGCAAAAACTCCAGGCTACGGTCCCCCAATGAGACCTTGTCGCCGGTCACCACCGGGGTGTAGCTCAACTCATCCTGTTTCAGCAGGCCTTTGAGCATGGATTGGGCTTTTTGGGAAATGAACAACTGTGCTTGCGGCGCCCGTTTCATCAACTCCGGCAAAGCGCCGGTGTGATCGGGTTCCAAGTGATTGAGAACGATGACTTTGATTTCGGAATAATCGGCGACGCTTTCCAAGCGAGCGAAAAAGTCGTTGGCAAAGCCTTCCTTCACGGTATCGATTACCGCCACGCCTTCGCTGCCGCGAATCACATAAGCGTTGTAGCTGGTGCCATTGGCGGTCTTCAGGATAATGTCGAAAGTACGCAGGTTCGGATCCAGCGCGCCGACCCAATGCACGCGTTCCGACAGGGCTACCGCAAGCGGTACGCCGTCTTCGCTCTCCAATTGGACGCTGTTCATGGCTTGCAAGCCTCGGCGTGCGACTGCTTGGGACAGGTTTCCAAATTTTTGTGCGATACGGCTGTCGCCAAGCCCAACCAGGCATCGACCTGTTGTTGGTCGAAACCGCAGACGCGTTGTTCGTTGACCTCCATCAAAGGCCGCCGAATCAACAACGGCTGCGCCACCATCAGCGCTATAGCTTCGTCTTCGCTGACAGTGTTTGGATCGACCAACCCTTGTTTGACAGCCGGCGCGCTGCGGTTAAACCAATCCGCGACCGGCATGTCGCCGAAAAACGAGCGCAACTTGCCCGGTTCCCTGCCCCACGGCTGTTGCAGCAGATCGTAAACCACCAGCAAATGGCCGGCAGCACTCAACAACTGCTTTTGCCGGGTATTGTTCAAGCAGCCCGGCTTTTCATAGAAATGCACGGTGGCCATGGCCGTCAATGTGCTTGTAGTTCCGCCATCGCCTCTGCCATTTTTTCCGGCGGAATACCGGTCAACGAACCTGGCGGATTAATCGGAACGCCTAAGGCATCGAGAATGGCACCTTCAATCGGGCAGATGCTGGCGCATTGCGTATCTTTATAATCGCCTTCGCACTCGGTACATTTTTTCGGGTTAATCCGGAAATGTCCGGCTTTTTCCGACATGTAGATCGCCTTGCTGGGGCACAACGGCTCGCAGGCATAACAGTTGACGCAGGATTCGATAATTTGTAAGGCCATGACGTTACCTTTGTATTCGATGGTTAATCATTTCTAACAATCTCCCTCTCCTGATGGAGAGGGTTGGGGTGAGGAGAATTGAATAAGCAAAAGCTTTTTTGATTCACCTCGCCCCACCCTCTCCGGCCGGAGAGGAAATATTGGGCTATGCCGTCGCCCGCTCTTCTTGCGGCGCAGCCTCATCCAGCTTGCCGGCGGCAGCCATTTCCTTGTAAACCGCCATCACGGCTTCCTCGATAGGCTCCATCGCATGCTCGCCGTTGGGCACGATGCCGGCTTTTTCCAGTAAGTCCCAGGGCTCGTAACCGATTTTGGAGCACAACACCGCTTCACAGCCGGCCAAGGAACGAATCGTTTGTTGCAACACACTCTCGCCGTCGCCGCAGGTATCGTCGCCGCCGCAATACAAATCGGTCTTGCGGTGACTCATGAAGCGCACGCCATTTGGGGATGCTTCGTAGATCAGAAACTCTTTCGCATGCCCGAAGTGCATATTGATCACACCTTGACCGCTGGTCGCGATAGCCATCAACACCGGACGGGTATTCAGCTTGGGCTCGTCGGCATGGCTGGCGGCTTTTTCGACCTTGGCGGCGCGCTTGCTATGCATTTCCTCGGCAATCGCTTCGTGAATGACCTTGCGTTTTTCCATCGCCGATTGGTAATCGATTTCCATCGCCTCGATTTTGTCCATCGTGAACTCGTCGCCGCGATCTTCGCCCAGCAGACCGACCGCGTCGGCCCGACATTGCCGGCAGTGACGCATCATGTTCATGTCGCCGGAGCAAGAGTCTTGCAGATCCATCAACTCGTCCTGAGTCGGGCCGCGTTGGCCCATCACGCCGTAAAAGGTGCCGTGTTCGGCTTCGGCAATCAGCGGCATCACGTTGTGCAGGAAAGCACCTTTGGCTTTGACGATTTTGCTGACTTCCGCCAAATGCTTATCGTTGACACCGGGAATCATCACCGAGTTGACTTTGACCAAAATGCCTCTGGCAGTCAGCATTTCCAGGCCTTTTTGTTGCTGCTCGATCAAAATCTTCGCGCCTTTCACGCCTTTGATGCGTTTGTTTTCCCAGAAAATCCAGGGATAAATTTGCGCACCGATTTCCGGATCGACACAGTTGATCGTGATCGTGACGTGATCGATGTTGTGCTTGGCCAGTTCTTCGACCGATTCGGGCAAAGCCAGACCGTTGGTGGATACGCAGAGTTTGATGTCCGGCGCTTCGGCACTCAACCGACGGAAGGTTTCGAAAGTTCTTTCTGGGTTAGCCAATGGGTCACCGGGGCCGGCGATACCCAGTACCGTCATTTGCGGAATATTGGCAGCCACCGCCATGGTTTTTTTCACGGCTTGATCGGGCGTCAACAACTCAGACACTACACCGGGACGTGACTCGTTAGAGCAATCGTATTTACGGTTGCAATAGTGGCATTGAATGTTACAAGCTGGCGCCACCGCTACGTGCATGCGGGCAAAATAGTGATGAGCGTCTTCCGAGTAACAAGGATGATTTTCCACCTTTGAGCGAATCTCGTCGGACAAATGACCTAACTGGTCATCACTAGTGCCGCAAGAATGGGAGGAGCAGCCGCCTGCGCTGGCTGCTGGAGTTTCGTTTATTACTGGCAGTTCCATATTCTTCACCTCACTTGATTGGTTATGCAGTGAGAAAGCACAGGCCATGCCAGTTATGAAATCATTTTAAGTTATTGATTAATATGAAAATTATTAAGGATAACATCTAGGCAGCCGCAAAAAAGGCTGCCTAATGTTTGTAAAGACACATTCTCAGCCGAACGATTGTAAGGAGTTGCACAAAGCGACCGCGCTTAACCGGGCTGTTCCAACCTGAACACTGACCACGCGGCCTATTTGCGGATTTAACCCGAACAAGTTATTTAGTCCATCGAGCGACACCGGCGTCAGCCGGTGGGTTGGGCGATGCAACTGCCATCAAAACGGGATAAACACCATGGCAATTACATCGTTACGATAACCATCCTGCACTTTGTACTCGCGGTACCCCTTTGAGACAGCGACACCAAAGATGTAACTCGTACCATTTAGCTGTATCACTTCCGAACTACGATGACCGGTTTTCAATCCGAAAAATGCCGCATCAACGTCCAAGGTGTCTCCAACTTTGAGCGCGGGATTATTGGCGACGGCAATAATCGTTTTGTTTCTCTGCGCAAACACGCCAAAACAGCCAGCCAATACCTTACCTTGTTTATCGCGAGGCAAAACATCGTTCAGCATCGATTCAAACTGCGGTTCGCTATCAAACACAATGCCTATGCCACCCAACACTTTACGCGGGTCCTCCAGATCGGTAATTGCGGCGTTATAGATGTAAGTATGCCGATTGCCGTAGAGATGCGTTTTATCAAACGCCGATACCGTGTAATGTTGGGAATCGCTGTGCTTTAAAGCCTCGGTCGCACCGGTTGACTCGTCTAACTTGACGCCGACTAACATCTGATACTGGGGCGAGGAGACTGCCAGAATTCGACCTTGGCTGTCATACAGATAAAGATTGGTATACACCGTATAAAGTGCGTTGATATATTGCAGGATTTCGCTGATTTGGCGGGCTTCGGTGAAACTAAGCTCAGCATTCGTCAAGCCCCGCCTAAAGGCTGAGGTGAGCGCCCACCAGCGACAATCGTTAGCCCGCTCGTATAAATTTCGATCCATGATATCGACCGCCAAGGACGCCAAAAATCCAGCATTATTTAGATGCGAGGACATCACCGTCACTTCCTGCAGGCTCTTAACCGACGCGTTAAATATGGCGGTAATATCAGAGCCAATTTGTCTGATGGCCTCCAGCACCGGCATAAATTCGGTGGCATTTTTACGGGCAGATGCAATCTGTCCGTTTAACACCAGCAAGCCAAGGTCGGTATTGATATCGGAAGAAGCCTGATGGATTTCCCGTAATTCCTGCGGAAAAGAACTTGCCTGATGCATGATCTCGGTATAGCTGTTACGGGACTGCTGCCTTTCTTCGCGACCGAACGCCATACCCAGCCCAGTCATCATTTGGCCGCGCCAACCCAGACCATAAAAGCCCTGATAACCGTTGGTGCTGCGCATATTCACGATATAGTCTTGACGCCGATAATTCAGCATTCTCAAGCCCGCATCACCTTTAAATCCGGTATTGAGCGGCAGCAAGTGTTCGTTGCTGCTGGCAATCACCTGTCCATCCCGATCAATAATCGCTAAAACCCCAATATCACCCGACATCAAGAGTCCATCGAAAATGCTATGCATTTCGTCATCAAAGCGAAAGCACAGGCATAAAACACCCAACACCGGCGAACTCTTGTCATCGGTTTGGGTAATTTTGCAGGAATAGATTAAAGAGTGGCGCCGCTCACTTTGTAAATCGGAATAGCGAAAGGTTTCGAGATAATCCTGATCTGACTTCAGCGTTGCCGCCAACAAGGGATCATTGGAATAGGATATGGAATTGGCTTTGTCTAAATGGGCCTTTACGTTCCCTTGGGTATCAAAGACGATAATCTCGTCGTAAACACTGTATTTTTTGACATATTCACGGAGCCTGTTTTCGATGAACTGCGTTTGCTCGGTGCTGACATTCGCGGAACCAAGAAACACTCTGATATCGTCGTCGGTTGCCAGAAAACCCACATCTGCAGTGCGCTCGAATAGGTTACGAATCAACAAATCGATAGCCACTTGCGCTTTCGACGAGTTATCCAGCACCAGTTTTTGCACATTTTCGACCAGTAAATTATGGGTCAATTGTTTCTGTAGTTCGCCGAATTTAAGCTGGGTACGACTCATATCGTCCAAAATAGTCGTCGCCACGTTGTGGCTATTTATTTTCCCTATCAGCGTGATTTTGCCCCACCAATCGTTTAAAGACGCTAACCGCCCCTCAAAACTTTTAACCACCGGCATTGATCCCAATAATTTTGTCGAGTGGGACTGCAAAAAATCATTCATAAAACTCCTCTTGCTAGCAATTGAAAATCGGGGATTAGCCATTCTGTCAGGCTAATCTGCGGCTCACCTTCACCTACCGCCAAACCCCGACGAAATCCACAAAATGGCATTCATCCTCCTCCCTTTAAAAACTTGTCAAACCTCATACTGGCTAGACACCTCAACACCTAGCCCATTCACTCAAATTAAAAAACGCTTTTTACAAGACAGCGTGCACCCAACGCTTGTCGACAAGCTTGTATGGTAAAGGTTAAGAGAATCGGGGAGACTTTGGTTGTCGGGATGGAGGGACATCGACAAGCATCTGCTAAGACAGACCTCACTGAGAAATCATCCCATCGCGTCTTCCA
>Ga0123388_1091354_pt1 | contig 22274 bp, 20 predicted proteins | sample T0HHNO3metaT_FD_89916 | JGI IMG/M metagenome (GOLD analysis project Ga0123388, IMG submission 89916) | Methane-oxidizing artificial microbial communities from Washington, USA to study methane cycling - T0-HHNO3 metaT (Metagenome... | ecosystem: Engineered > Modeled > Simulated communities...
AAATGGCGTTAAAATAACGCTTTAGCCATTAATTTAGATGACTTGTTAGGAAATTATAGCCATGAGTAAAACTTTTAGAATCGCCCCAAGTATTTTATCCGCTAACTTTGCCAAGCTTGGTCAAGAAATTGACGATGTGATTACATCCGGCACAGACTTTGTGCATTTTGATGTAATGGATAATCACTACGTGCCAAATTTAACGATTGGGCCGTTGGTTTGCGAAGCGATTCGTGAAACAGCCGCGCGCGTTGGCGGTGTGATTGACGTGCATTTAATGGTTGAGCCAGTGGATCGCATCATTCCTGATTTTGCAAAAGCAGGCGCGAATATCATTACCTTTCACCCAGAAGCGTCTAAACATATCGACCGCTCACTAGCGATGATTCGCGATTTAGGCTGTAAGGCTGGTTTGGTATTTAATCCAGCAACACCGCTGGATTATTTAGACCATGTGCTAGATAAAGTCGATATGGTTTTGTTAATGTCAGTTAACCCTGGTTTTGGCGGTCAAAAATTCATTCCAGAAACGTTAAATAAATTACGTTTAGCGCGCGCAAAATTAGATGCTTACACGGCGCAATCAGGTCGTGAAATCTGGCTAGAAGTGGATGGTGGAGTTAACGCTCAAAATATCGCAGAAATCGCACGCGCAGGCGCTGATACGTTTGTTGCTGGTTCTGCTATTTTCAGCAAACCATTAGATTCCGACAAAAATCGTTACAACACTATCGTAGGCGAAATGCGCGCGGCTTTAGCGACGGTTTAATTAATTGTAGAGTTTCAGGATTTGCAAAAAACAGCTAGTAAAAAAATCTCTGTCAAAAAATTTAAGGTCAAACTAGTAATGTTTGACCTTGACGGGACGCTAATCGATACCGCACCACAGATTGCAGAAGCCATGAATTTAACATTGGCTGATTTGGGTTTAAACAAACTGCCGGATAGCCAAATTACTGGTTATATTGGTGACGGTACGACAGCGTTGATTAAACGTTGTCTAAGTGGCGATTTAGACAGTGAGCCAGATGCAAGATTATTTGAGCAAGCGCAAATGGCTTATTTTGCGCATTATGCTAACAATGTCAGCGAAAGCTTGCCTTATAAAAATGTAATGGCCAATTTGCAAGCGGTTAAGGATGAAGGTTTTAAAATGGCTTGCGTGACCAATAAGCCAGAAAAATTCACGTTGCCTTTATTGCAAAGCAGTGGATTATTGGATTTTTTTGAACTGGTGGTTTCTGGCGATAGTTTGCCAAAAAAGAAGCCAGACCCTATGCAATTACAGTATATTTGTGCAAAATTAGGTGTATTGAAATCGCAAGCGATATTAGTAGGCGATTCAAACACAGATATTGCCGCTGCGCGTGCGGCAGGTTGTGGGATTATTACCGTGCCGTACGGCTATAATCAGGGCAAACCGATTGATGCAAATACGGTAGATGCAATTATTAACGATTTAAACGAGTTAACCACAATTTTAACGCATTAATTTATATGACTTTTTTAAACAATCATTTTGACTATTGGCGCCTTTATTGGCGAAGCGAATAGATTGGCGAAACGCGAGATTAAAACCGAGCTTCCGCCACCATTCGCCACATAACGACATTGCGTTACGCATATACTTAACGCTAAAAACCAATAGAAAATGATGAGGAAGACATATGATTACGCCTGCAGTAACAACGATTAACCAAGCCGAATTTAACGCCCTTGCTGCGCAAGGTTATAACCGCATTCCACTTGTTCTAGAGACATTTGCGGATCTTGATACACCACTTTCACTTTATCTCAAATTAGCCAACCAACCGTTTTCTTATCTATTAGAAAGTGTACAAGGCGGTGAACGCTTTGGTCGCTATTCCATTATTGGATTGCCCGCTAAAATTCGCATCGAAGCGCGTGGCTTTGACGTGCAGGTAATTGAAAATAATGCGGTTATAGAAACGCATGAAAATATTAATCCGCTAGATTTTGTAAAGTCTTTTCAATCACGATTTAAAACGCCACCTTATGCAGGATTGCCCCGATTTACAGGCGGTTTAGCCGGTTATTTCGGTTATGAAACCATTCGCTATATTGAAAAACGTTTAGCGAATACGGTTAAGCCAGATGCGATTGGTACGCCTGATGTGCTGCTGATGGTTTCTGAAGAAATCGCGGTCGTGGATAACTTAAGTGGCAAGCTTTATTTTATTGTCTACGCAGACCCAGCAGATACGAATGTCTACGAAAAAGCGCGCAGTCGCCTGAGCGAATTGATACAGATGCTACGCAAAACAGCGGATATTCCCGCCGCTACGCCCAGCCCAAAAACGGTCGCTACATCTGAATTTGGTGAAGAAAACTTTAAAGCCGCGGTTAAAAAAGCTCAGGATTACATCGTGGATGGCGACATTATGCAAGTGGTGTTAAGCCAGCGCATGTCACAAGAATTCACTGCATCGCCACTGTCACTTTATCGCGCATTGCGTAGCTTAAACCCATCACCTTATATGTTTTATTACGATATGGGCGATCATCATGTGGTTGGTGCATCGCCAGAGATTTTGGTGCGTTTGGATAACAATCTCGTCACGTCGCGCCCTATTGCTGGCACACGTCCACGAGGCGCAACGCGTGAGCAAGATTTGGCTTTATCAGTCGAATTATTAGCCGACCCAAAAGAACGCGCTGAGCATGTGCAGTTAATGGATTTAGGCCGCAATGATGTCGGCAGAGTTGCAACGACTGGCTCAGTTAGAGTCACGGAAAATATGATGATTGAGCGCTATTCACACGTGATGCATATTGTGAGTAACGTCGAAGGCCAGCTAAAATCAGGCATGGATGCGATTGATGTAATTAAAGCCACGTTTCCAGCAGGCACGGTTTCTGGTGCGCCTAAAGTACGTGCAATGGAAATCATTGATGAATTAGAGCCAAGCAAACGTGGCATCTATGCTGGCGCGGTGGGCTATTTGGGCTTTAATGGCGATATGGATGTGGCCATTGGCATTAGAACTGGCGTGATTAAAAATAACAGACTTTATGTACAAGCAGGTGCTGGTATCGTGGCAGATTCTGTACCACAAAGTGAGTGGATTGAAACACAAAATAAAGCACGGGCTGTGTTACGTGCGGCAGAATTGGTACAAGCAGGACTCGACCTTAATTAAAGCGTGTTGGAGTAGAATGAACGTCAAGGTATAAGTATGTTCACAAACATCCATTCAGTGATCGCTAAATTTGTGCTGGTAGCGTTAGCCTACGTTGTAACGGCTAAGCTCGGGCTGATGGTGCCATACAAAGCGTCAATCGTTACCTTGATGTGGCTGCCAACAGGCATTGCTGTTGGGGCAATCATGCGCTGGGGCAATCTCAGCTTGCCGGCTATTTTTAGCGCTGCCACTTTTATAGAACTATCCCTCGGTGTACCGTTCATCTCATCACTCGCCATCGCCTGTACCAATACACTTGCGCCATTCGTGACGGCGGCGTTACTCAATCAATTTCAGTTCAATCGTAGCTTAACCAGGCAGAGAGACATTGCTCTCATTATTGCCGCCTCCGCATTTGGCATGTTGATATCCGCTACAGGCGGGACATTTTCTTTATACAACAGCGGATTAATTTCGGCAGATAATTTACAAAGCACATGGTCTGTTTGGTGGATAGGTGACACGGTGGGTGCGCTACTTGCCCTGCCACTCATATTGAACATTCATAAGGCCAGCTTGCGGATTAATACAAAACAGTCTTATCAATTTGTTGCTTGGTTAATGATATTTGCACTGTGCGAATTTATGCTAGCCGCATTGGTGCCGAGCCTAAATAGAAAATTCATGCTGTCATTGTTTTTAATCATGCCTGTTCTTATATGGGCATCCATGAATTTTGGTATCGTTGGCGGCTCGTTTGTTGTGATTATCCTATCCAGTGTAGCGGTGTGGTTCACTTCGCAAGGTCACGGCTCTTTTTACAGCGTTTATATAGATCAAGGCTTATTCTCGCTATGGATATTCATGATCACTTTAGTGGTGATGATGTTGCTGATCTCCGTATTGCAATCAGAACGAAATTTAGCGGAAAATGCGTTGCGGAATAATGACACACAGCTGCGCGCTGTAATTAATGGAGCTTTAGATGGCATTGTCACTATCGATGAAAGCGGCGCGCTAATCGAATTCAACCCTGCGGCAGAGCGTATTTTTGGCTATACGAAACATGAAGTAATCGGCAAATCGCTGGCAGAAGTCATGATTCCACCTGCATTACGTCAAGCACATAACGAAAAGCATAAACAATTTGTGTTAACTGGCAAAAAGCATATTTTTGATAGGCGTGTCGAGCTGAACGCAATGCGCGCAGATGGCACGGAATTTCCTGTAGAACTGACATTAACCTCTTTAAAAAATAATGGCCAAACTATAGTAACAGGGTTTATACGCGATATATCGTTGCAAAAAAAAGCGCTATTAGAGATTGAAAAATTTGCCTATTACGATATGTTAACTGGCTTGCCAAATAGGCGTTTATTGCTAGATCGCTTTCAACGTGCGGTTGTTACCAGCAAACGCGCTAAGAGTTATTGCGCACTTATTTTTATTGATTTAGACCACTTCAAGTTACTGAACGATACAAAAGGACATGATGTTGGTGACCATTTATTGATTGAGGTTGCGCATCGCATTCAACAAACCATTAGAGAAGGCGATACAGTCGCGCGTTTAAGTGGCGATGAATTTATCATCATCATTGAAAACTTGGACGCTAATGAAAGCACGGCATACCAGCAAGTAACAGAAGTTGCACAAAAACTTTTGCTTGAACTGAATAAAAGCTATCCGCTTGAATTGTTTGAGTTTAATACCACGGCCAGCTTAGGTTTAACGCTGTTTAATAGTGACGAACTTAGCTTTGAAGACCATTTAAGGCACGCCGATACATCGATGTATCAGGCTAAAGCGGCTGGTCGCAATACCTATCGCATCTATGATCAAATTACCCAGGATAATCTGGAAAGAAGCTTCGCGATTGAATCTGCATTACAAGAAGCATTGAAAGAAAATGCCTTTTACCTGCACTATCAAAGCATCGTTGATGTCAATCAACAGGTAATTTCTGCCGAAGTTTTACTGAGATGGAAACATCCAACGCTTGGCAATATCAGTCCGACAGAGTTTATTCCAATCGCTGAAAAAAATAATCAAATCATCAAGATCGGTTATTGGGTGATTCAGCAAACGTGTGAGCAACTTAAAAAATGGGAAAACTCGCCTAAATTAAGTAAAATCAGACTTTCGGTTAACATTAGTGCGAAACAGTTTTTATACATTAACTTTATTGAAGAGTTGCACGATATCATCGCCAACACAGGTGCTACTCCTGATCTACTAAAGCTTGAATTAACCGAAACTGCCGTCATTGATAATATTGATGACGTGATTAATAAGATCAATATTTTAAAAACTATTGGCGTCAGAATTGCTTTAGACGATTTTGGTATGGGGCATTCTTCACTGGTTTATCTTAAAAAATTGCCAGTGACGCAAATTAAAATCGACCAGTCATTTGTTGGCGATGTATTGACTGATTCTAACGATGCGGCGATTGTTCAAATGATATTGGCGATTGGCAAAACCATTCACTGCAATATCGTAGCAGAAGGCGTTGAGCAATTAGAACAGTTTGAAATATTGAAAAAATTCGGTTGCCATTTCTTTCAAGGCTATTACTTTAGCAAGCCGATTCAATTGGCAGATTTTGAGAAAATGGTTGAAGCTGGTTAGTTTTGATTAATAAGCAAAATACTTAACACTATTTTTAATGCAGTTTTTATCACCATTATTTAAGGCAATTAAAGCGCAAATATGTTACTCATGATTGATAACTACGATTCTTTTACCTATAACCTTGTGCAGTATTTGGGCGAGCTGGGGCAAGACGTGCAAGTGTATCGTAACGATGAAATTGATTTAGCCAAAATCGCTGAATTAAACCCTGAAAAAATCGTCATTTCACCTGGCCCTTGTACGCCGAACGAGGCAGGCATTAGCGTGCCACTGATTAACGAATTTGCTGGCAAGATTCCATTACTGGGCGTTTGTTTAGGTCATCAAAGTATCGGCCAGGCATTTGGTGGCAATATTATTCATGCTAAACAATTGATGCACGGCAAAACATCGCTGATTCATCACAATAATATCGGCGTATTCAAAGATTTGCCAAACCCTTACACCGCAACGCGTTACCACTCATTAGTGATTGAGCGTGAAACCTTGCCAGACTGTTTAGAGATTACCGCTTGGACGGAAGATGGAGAGATTATGGGCGTGCGCCACAAAACCCTGCAGGTTGAAGGTGTGCAATTTCATCCAGAATCGATATTGACCGAACATGGCCATGATTTATTGAATAACTTTCTGAAAGCCTAATGATGGACATGACGATTAAGGCTGCGTTGCAGAAGTTGATTCAACGTGAGAATCTAACGCATGAGGAAATGCTATCGCTGATGCGCCAAGTGATGAAAGGCGATTTTACGCCAGCGCAGATTGCTGGTTTATTGATTGGCTTGCGTGTAAAAGTAGAAACGGTAGATGAAATTGCCGCCGCCGCACAAGTAATGCGTGAGCTTGTATCTAAAGTTAACGTGCAAGATAGTGCCAATTTGGTTGATACCTGTGGCACCGGTGGCGCCGCCAATAAAGCCTTTAACGTGTCGACTTGCTCCGCATTTGTGGCGGCGGGCGCACAAGCGAGAATTGCCAAACACGGCAACCGTGCAGCGTCTTCTAAATCGGGTAGCGCAGATGTGCTGGAAGCATTAGGCGTTAATATTCAACTGCAAGCCGAACAAGTGGCGCGTTGCGTCAATGAAGTTGGCATAGGCTTTATGTTCGCGCCCAACCATCATTCAGCGATGAAACATGCTGGACCTGTTAGAAAAGAGTTAGGCGTGCGCACATTATTCAATTTGCTTGGCCCGCTGACAAACCCAGCAGGTGCTAAACGCCAAGTGATGGGCGTATTCCATCGTGATCTTGTTCCTTTACTCGCGCACGCGTTGCACAAGCTAGGTAGCGAACACGTGATGATCGTACACAGCGCGGATGAAATGGATGAAATATCGTTTAGTGGTGACACTTATGTGGCTGAATTAAAAGACGGCCAAGTACGCGAATACACCATTAATCCGACGCAATTTGGTTTGCGATTGCATGAGCATGCAACCATCAGTGTCGACAATGCGGATGAATCAAAAGTGATGGTGTTAGATGTGTTAAGTGGCAAAACTGGCGCGGCGCGGGATATTGTATTGCTAAATGCTGGGGCAGCGATTTATGTGGCGGGTATCGCGGCCAGCCATCAAGAAGGTATTGTGTTAGCCGCGCAGTCTATCGATTCAGGCGCTGCGCTGAAAAAACTTGAGCAATTAAAAGTGTTAAGTAACCGTCTATGATGCGGCTTCTGCTGATTATCGCCATCGCAGTAGGCTTCACCGCTCACCACTTTGGTTATATTGGTCATGATGGTGTTGCGAATGAACGGACAACTAGCGCTGTTAGCCAGCATTTACAGCAAAGCGGTGACAGTGGCGGTGAACAAATTATCCGCAAAGCCTTTGAAAATCACGCCAGCAATCTACAAGTTGAAGCCAGTGGCAAAGTGATTAAAGTATTAGACGATGATACCAATCCGCCGCGTCATCAGCGCTTTATTCTAAAGTTAGATAATGGCATCAGTTTATTGGTGGCACATAATATTGATTTAGCAAAACGTGTCGAAAATTTACAAGCTGGCGATATAGTCAGTTTTAGCGGTGAATACGAATGGAATAAAAAAGGCGGCGTGCTGCACTGGACGCATCACGATCCACAAGGCAGACATGCCGCGGGCTGGTTGCAGCATAACGGCCAAACTTATCAATAACTGAATACTCAAACTTAACACTCAAAAAGACGCAATAAATATGTCAGATATCCTCAATAAAATTATCGCTACCAAAGTCACTGAAGTTGCGGCGGCAAGCAAATTAAATCCAATCGAAACTATGCAAAAGGAAGCATTGAACGCCTCTCCTACGCGTGATTTTATTGGAAGCATTCGTGCAAAAATCGCCAACAATCAATCTGCCGTCATTGCCGAAATCAAAAAAGCCAGCCCATCAAAAGGCGTGATTCGCGCAGACTTTAGACCAGCAGAAATCGCCAAAAGCTATGAGCAAGGCGGCGCAGCGTGTTTGTCAGTACTCACTGATGTGGACTATTTTCAAGGTTCGGCTGAATATTTAAAGCAAGCGCGTGCTGCTTGTAGCCTACCCGTGTTGCGTAAAGATTTTATGATTGATGTGTATCAAGTGTATGAAGCACGTGCAATGGGTGCGGATTGCATTTTGCTGATTGCTGCAGCGATTGATTTAGCAAAAATGCGCGAGTTGGAACAAGTAGCGCACAGCTTGGACATGGCGGTTTTAGTAGAAGTGCACAATGGCGAAGAGCTGGATTTGGCGCTGCAATTAAACACACCTTTATTGGGCATTAACAACCGCAATCTGCGTACATTTGATGTGACTTTAAATACAACGCTGGAATTATTAGCACGCATTCCAAAGGATAAAATAGTTGTGACTGAATCAGGCATATTTACCACTGATGATGTTGCACTGATGCGCAAAAATAACGTGCATACTTTTCTGGTTGGCGAAGCGTTTATGCGCCAAGATGACCCGGGCGCTGAATTAGCCAAAGTATTTGCTTAAACTTAAGCAATACTTAACGCTCAAAAAGCGCGAACTTTTCTTAAAGGATTGAAAATGAGTTATCCGTATTCCCGCCCGCGCCGTATGCGTAAAGATGAGTTTTCGCGCCGTTTGATGCGCGAAAACGTACTCTCGACCAATGATTTAATCTACCCAGTATTTGTGCTGGATGGCGAAAATCGTGTAGAAGAAGTGGCTTCAATGCCAGGCGTAAAACGCCAAAGTATTGATGTGCTATTGAAAACCGCAGGTGAATGTGTAGCACTCGGCATTCCGTTACTAGCTTTATTTCCAGTGGTTGATAGCCAATTTAAAAGTCTAGATGCTGCCGAAGCATTTAATAAAAACGGCTTAGTTCAACGCGTAGTAAAAGCGCTCAAAACTGCCTATCCGCAATTGGGCATTATGACCGACGTGGCTTTGGACCCTTACACCACACATGGCCAAGATGGCCTAATTGATGACGCTGGCTATGTGCTTAACGATGAAACGATAGAAGTTTTGGTCAAACAAGCCATTTCGCATGCACAAGCGGGTGCAGATATCGTCGCCCCCAGCGACATGATGGATGGCCGCGTTGGGCAAATCCGTGAGGCACTTGAAAGCATGCACAACATTCACACTAAAATCATGGCGTATTCAGCCAAATATGCCTCAGCGTTTTATGGGCCATTTCGCGATGCGGTCGGTTCGGCTGGCAATTTAGGCACGGGTAACAAATACACCTACCAAATGGACCCTGCAAACTCGGATGAAGCTATGCAAGAAGTCGCGCTGGATATTTCTGAAGGTGCAGATATGGTGATGGTGAAACCAGGCTTACCCTATTTAGATATCGTGCGCCGCGTAAAAGACGAATTTGGCGTACCGACTTTCGCCTACCAAGTAAGTGGCGAATACGCCATGCTGAAAGCAGCATCACAAAATGGCTGGTTAGATGAAAGAGCTTGTGTGATGGAAAGTTTGCTAGCGTTTAAACGCGCGGGTGCTGATGGGATTCTGACTTACTATGCGATGGATGCGGCGCGGTGGTTAAAATAAACTGAAGCATAAAATGACTGGGAAGAAGAATATTATATTTACTTTGTAGAATGTATTAATTCTTTAAACAGCTCATGGATTTTGCTTAAAAAAATAAGTGAAGAGCATAACAATAAGCTTTCTGGTGCAGCATTTCGTTTTGCGCTGATTGAATACTGCAAACCATATACAAACTCTATCGATATAGTTAAAAAACGAAATACATTGGATAAAAGATATATTCCACAAATTTATTTAGAACTCCACAATAGAATTTTTAATGCGCGTAATCAGATACACGCTCATTCTGACATTGCTGTAAAAGAAGCAATTCTTTATAAGCATGAATTCAATGGGCAAAATTATTCCCTCATTTCAGAAAATAGCATTACCGGGCTAGAAGAGTATTTAAATATACAAGAGATTACAAAAATGATTCAAGGTACTTTAGACAATATGTACGCTGCACAAAAAGATATTGAACTGGCAATTTACATCTAACTTAATAAGCTTTTAACACTTTCAATATCCGCACGTTCCGCATTAGCTCCATCCGCCGCACGCTTAGTCGAGACGCGCATATCATCTACTTCAAACACGCTTAACTTAATTAAGCCAGTATCCATCTCTAACGTAAAAAGCGGTACTTTCTTGCGATTATCACCTTTTTTATCGCGTTTACCATCGTTCATGATGCGATATGATTTTTCATTGGTTTCGAATGGAATATCTAGATTAAGTAAGAACATTTCCAATTCTTTTAAGCTATCTGCAAACAAATGAATATGGGTTTCTGAGCCTGCACCAGCTGTTCCATCCAACACACTTCCTGTTAAGTGCGGATTAAATTTTTCTAACATTTGCATAGTAAACAACGCATTTTTGCGCAGATTGCGCAGATTTTCTGGTTGCTCGTCGCTCAAAAAAAGTGCGTTATAAAGCTTAAGTTCTTCTTCAATTTCGGCATTGGATGGCAATACGCTGTTTTCCGTTGCACCGACTTGCTTGCCCGCTTTTTTCTTGGCATAAGCAAAGTCAGAGATGCCGTCTTCCGCCATCATGCGTGCGGCTGATTGCGCAATAAGTTGTCGCATATGATCTAAATTTTCGCGTGCCATAATGGATGTTAACCAGAAAATTACATTAAAAAATGCCGGTTTAAAAACCAGATGGATTTAAAATATTGGCGGCAGAATCGGTGCTACTAGGTGATTTTCTTGTAGGCTTAGGAGCCAGTTTTGGAACGGATTTTGAATTAACTGCTGGGTTGCTATTGGCCGAGTTAGCATTTGTTGAAACCGTATTCGTTTGAACAGGATTAATTTGCCGATTGGTACTTGCACCAGAAAAACCGTCTTGTGGCTCTTCTGCATGTGGCGTAATAGGCACAGCTTGTGGCTGCATGGGATTTTGAATCAAGCTATCAGGAAAATCTGATTCTGTTGGCTCTTGCATCGGCGGCAGGATTTCCTCTACAGAAGGCGGTGGATTTTCTTGATAAAAATATTCATCGATTCCCTCATCATCTTGATCAACCAGCACGCCTGTTGCTGCATCTACCCGCACAACCATTACGCCATCAGGCACTTTGTATGGATTATCAGGCACGCCTTTTAAAGCGGTTGCCATATAACGAATCCAAATAGGCAAAGCCGCTTTACCACCCGTTTCATCGCGGCCAAGCGTACGCGGTTTATCGTACCCAATCCACACGATGGCAACTTGCTCAGGGTTATAGCCTGCAAACCAGGCATCTACTTGATTATTGGTTGTACCAGTTTTACCTGCTAAATCTTGACGCCCAAGCTGCTTGGCTCTTGTGGCTGTGCCTCTTTGCACCACATCGTGCATCATAGATGTCATCAAAAATGCATTGCGACTGTCAATCACTCTTGGCGCATCTTGATTAGCCCGCGGATATTTGATTTCTTCAATTACCTTGCCATTGCTATCTGTAATTTTGCTAATCAAATGCGGCTTAATACGGTAACCACCGTTGGCAAATACGGCATAGCCATCCGCCATGCCCCAAGGTGTTGTTGCACCAGCACCTAATGCCATCGTCAAATAGGCAGGATGATCTTTACGCGAAAATCCAAATTTTGTAATGTAATCTTGTGCGTAACGTGGCCCAATGGATTGCAATACACGAATCGAAACCATGTTCTTAGATTTGGTCAGCGCCGCACGCAAACGCATTGGCCCAGCATAAACATTATCAAAGTTTTTCGGCTCCCACGCTTTGCTACCGCCAACTTCATTGGCCGACATCAATAGTGGCGTATCTTCCACAATAGTGGCTGGCGTAAAGCCTTTTTCTAGCGCAGCCGAATAAACAAATGGCTTAAAGCTAGAACCCGGTTGGCGCCATGCTTGTGTCACATGGTTGAATTTATTCTTATTAAAATCGAAACCGCCTATTAAAGCGTTAACCGCACCGTCTTCTGGATTAAGTGCAATTAAAGCGGCCTCCACTTCTGGCAACTGCACAATATGCCAACTATCTTGGCTTTTAATCACGCGCACAACTGACCCAGGTTTAATTTTGTGCTTGCTAACATCTTTATCAGCCAAGTTTTTTTGCAATAAACTTAAACCATCACCACTAATTTCAAGGCTATCGCCTCTTTTACTAAACACTTTGACCAGTTTTGGTGAAACATCAGTCACAACCGCAGGCACAAAACCTTTGAATTCTTCAAAATCCTCTAATGCGATTTGCAAACCTTCAGTCAAATCGGTCGATTTCAGCTTATCTAGATTAATATTTTTTTCAGGTTTTTGGTATCCATGTCGACGCTGATACTCTAAAACGCCCTGCAAAACTGCGTTATTGGCCGCCTCTTGATTCTCTTTTTTGATGGTGGTGTACACTTTCATACCACTGCTGTAAATATCATCTTGATAACGCGCAAACAAACTCTGCCGCACAATTTCTGCTACATAATCCGCCTCAACATCACGTGCTTGTTTAGAGGTTTTAAAGGTTAACTTTTGCTCCATCGCCTCATTAAACTCAGCATCATCAATCATGCCCGTGAGATGCATATCACGTAATACATCCTGTTGCCTGGCAATAGCGCGTTGGGGATGAATAAATGGATTATAGCCAGATGGGGCTTTTGGCAAGCCAGCAAGTATCGCGGATTCAGCCAGAGTTAACTTGGATAAGGATTTACCAAAATACACTTGGGACGCGGCTGCGAAACCATATGAACGTTGACCCAAATAGATTTGATTTAAATAAAGCTCAAAAATTTGGTCTTTAGATAAGGTTTTTTCAATTTTTAACGCCAAAAGTGCTTCTTTAATTTTGATGATCATCGTGCGTCCTTTACCTGGCGCGGTAAAGAAGTTTTTAGCAACTTGCATGGTGATGGTGCTTGCACCTTCGTGGCTGATGCCAGTGAGGTTGTTTTTGATAGCGCGTAACACGCCTTTGGTATCAACGCCGCCATGTTGATAAAATCGCCTGTCCTCAATCGCCAACACCGCATTTTTTAAATTTTGCGGTATTTTATCAATACTCACAAATGCGCGTCGTTCTTCACCAAACTCACTGATTAAAAAACCATCGGCGGTATAAACGCGTAACGGCAGTTTAGGACGGTAATCGGTTAACGTTTCTAATGAGGGCAAAGTTGGATAAATAAGTGTGATAGCAAGCGCCGCCATTGCTGATATTGTTAACCCACCAACCACGATAAACAATATTAAAAAGTGCCACCATTTCTTTGGAGCCATGTCGTTTAGAGCCATAAATATATTTTAACGAATCGAATCATTACCAATTAAATTACAGCTAACAGTATATAAGCTAATAGACATTAACCAAAACTAACGTGTCAATTTTCATCGCTTTGATTCTTTAAGTATTGAATAATACTTAAATTTTCCGACGATTAGACTTGTATCATAAATGGCACAAGCCTTCACAATTGTAGGCTCAGAATAAATTTAAAATTAAAATTTGCTTTACAGGGCGTAAACTTGTTGCTAGGATTTAATGTAAATTATCACTATTGTGCGTAACCTATGAATATAGAAAGAGAATTCTAATTTGAAATTCGATTTTTTCAATGAAAGTACTCCTCCACTCATAGGTGTAGACATTAGCACTTCGGCTGTCAAAATGGTCGAACTGTCTTCCACTGGTAAGGACTCTTATCGCTTGGAAGCCTACTCAATTGCTGCCATTCCTAAAGATGCCATTGTGGATGGCAATATTTCCGGTTTGGAGCAAGTTTCTGACGCCGTCAAATTAGCTTGGAAACTTTTAGGCTCACGCGAAAAACGTGCCGCACTTGCCCTACCTTCAGCTGCCGTAATCACTAAAAAAGTCATGATGTCTGCGGATCTACGCGAAGAAGACATGGAAGTGCAAGTGGAAGCCGAAGCCAATCAGTACATTCCATTCCCGTTAGAAGAAGTCAATATTGACTTTCAAATCATCGGCGCAGCCGCAAATAGCCCGGACGAAGTTGAAGTATTAATCGCCGCTGCCAGAAAAGAAAAGATTGAAGATCGAGTAGCCGCTGCAGAAGATGCTGGCTTAAGAGTCACGGTAATGGATGTGGACACTTACGCAACTGAGGCTGCTTACAGTTTAGTTGCTAACCAAATACCGAATAAAGGCAAAGACCAAACCGTGATGATTGTGGATATTGGTGCCGGCATCATGCACATCAATGTGTTGCATGACAATGTGTCCATCTATGTGCGTGAACAAGCTTTTGGCGGCACACAACTCACACAAGAGATTCAACGCCGCTTTGGATTATCTGTAGAAGAAGCCGAAATCGCGAAACGTAAAGGTGGCTTGCCAGAAAGTTACGAAAACGAAGTGTTGCAACCATTTATGCAATCACTTTCTACCGAAGTAGCAAGGGCGTTACAGTTTTTCACTAGCTCAACTCAATATAACCGTGTGGACCATCTGGTGCTAGCGGGTGGCTGTGCGGCAATTCCAGCGATAGATGCGATGGTACAAGACCGCACCCAAGTGAATACCATTATCGCCAATCCGTTTCAATCTATGTCACTTGCCACTAAAGTTAAGCAGCAACAAGCAACGATTGACGCGCCTGCGTTATTAATTGCCTGTGGTTTAGCCATGCGCGGGGTGAATTAATATGATGCGCATTAACTTATTACCTCACCGTCAATTAAAACGCGCAGAACGCCAGCGCCAATTTGGCTTAATGGCATTAATGGCTGCGGTAGCAGCTGGTGCCGTTGTCTTTATGGGTTGGACATATCTGAGTGCAAAAAAAGACTCTCAAATTGAGCGTAACGGTCGATTAGAAGTAGCCATCAATCAATTAGACAAAGAAATTGCCGATATTAAAGATTTAAAAGACCAAATCAGTAACGTATTGGAACGTAAACAAATCGTTGAAAATCTGCAGACCAACCGTAGCCAATCCGTTGTAATTTTAGATGAACTGTCACGTCAATTGCCAGAAGGCTTGTATTTAAAAAGTATCAAGCAGCAAGGCAATTTAATTACCTTAGAAGGCGTCGCTGACACCAATGCACGCGTGGCAACTTTAGTGCGCAATCTAAGCGTATCTAATTGGATGGAATCGCCTAATTTAGTAGAGATTAAAGCCATGACGTTAAATGGCATCAAGCAAAATGAATTTACGCTAAACGTCTCTTTGAAGGTTCAAAAAGCTGAAGAAGCACCTAATAAAAATAAAGTCAAAGGTACTTGATAAATGGAAGACTTAACACATGAAATTAGATGATTTTAATAATATTGATTTTAAAAATGCTGGTAGCTTACCAATGCCAGTTAAATTGGTATTGCTGGGGTTTCTATTCATAGTGCTAATTGGTTTGGGTTACTGGTTTTTGTGGAGCCCTCAGATTGATGAGTTCGATCAAGCACAAGCTAAAGAGCAGGAATTACGCCAAGTATTTGTTACTAAAAAAGGTCAGGCCATCAAAATTGATGCGTACAAGCAACAAATGGTCGATATTGAAAAAACCTTTGGTGCGCTTCTTAAACAGTTACCAGATAAATCGCAGATGGATGGTTTGTTAACTGATATTAATCAAGCTGGACTTGGGCGCAATCTTGAGTTTGAGTTATTTAAACCAGGACAAGAAACCATTGCAGATTTTTATGCAGAAATGCCGATTCAAATTAAAATCAAAGGCAGTTATCACGATGTAGGTGCGTTTGCTACCGATATTTCAAAGCTATCCAGAATTGTGACATTAAACGATATGACAATTGCCCCACTGAATAAAGATAGTAAAGATGGTATGTTGATTCTTGAGGCTATTGCTAAAACTTATCGTTATTTAGATTCTTCAGAACTCGCCGCTAAAAAAGCCTCTGAAAAAAAGGAAGTCAAATAAATGAGCCGCTTTAGTATTTCATTAAAATCTAGTGCCTTATTAAAAAGCCCTATATTAAAACTACTGTCTATTTCGGCGTTAACTTTAACGCTGATTGCTTGTAGTGGTGGCGATGGGGATGATTTAGATAAATTTATGTTAAGTGCCGCAACCGACATGAGTAAGACTGTGCAACCTTTACCAGAGGTTTTGCCTTATTCTCCACTTCAATATAACGCTGATGGCACTTTGGCTGACCCATTTAGACCGCGTAAAGCCGCCAATAAAAACGGTGGTTTGCAGCCGAATACCAATCGTCCTAAAGAAGCACTGGAAGCTTATCCTTTGGAAAGTTTGAAATATGTTGGCTCAATGAGTAAAAACAAACTGACTTATGCGCTTATCAAGACGCCAGACAATACGGTGCAACAAGTTAAAGTAGGTAACTACTTAGGCCCTAACTACGGCTTGGTAACTGCGATTAACGAAAGCGACATAGCATTAAAAGAAATTGTGCAAGATGACCTAACCGGCGATTGGACAGAACGTACAGCAAGTATTAATTTACAAGAATAAATGACAGGGATGATCATGTTTAAAACGATAAAGAAAATTATTGCAGTATTACTGCTGTTAGCTACAAGCTCCGGGCTAGCTTTTATGAATAGCGCATTGGCAGCAACTAACGATGAAAATTTATACAATAATAAAATTGAAAATATCGATTTTTCCGCATTATCAGGTGGTCGCGTGAGCATTCGTCTGCAAATGAAATCACCACTTGCAAATCCACCCGCTGGTTTTACTTTAAATAATCCAGCCCGCATCGCATTAGATTTTCCTAAAACAGCCAATGGTTTAAATAAGAATAATATTGTTAGCGATCAAGGTGCGTTAAAAAGCGTTTCATTTGCACAAGCCAAAGATCGCACACGTGTCGTATTAAATTTAACGAAAAACGTCGGTTATAACACGGTTATTAACGGCAAAGATGTCATCATTACTCTGCAAGGAAATGAAGCAAGCGTGAGCAACACAGCAACGGAAACACGTTTTGCTGAAGCTCGTGCTACTAATCAAGAACACGCGATTACCAATGTAGATTTTGCCCGCGGCAAAAATGGTGAAGGTCGTATTATTGTTGATTTATCTGATACCAATTCTGGTATTAACATCAAACAAAAAGGTAAGTTAATTTTTGTTGATTTTATCAATACAGATGTACCTACTGACTTACAACGTCGGTTAAATGTGATTAACTTTAATACGCCTGTTTTGTATATCGATACAATGAAACAGGGTAAAAATGGCCGCATTTCTATTGAGCCGAAAGGTAATTGGGAGCAATCGGCTTATCAAGCAGATAAGAAATTTATTATCGACGTACGTCAAGTGGTTGAAGATCCTGATAAATTGGTGCGCGGCACCAAGCCTGGTTACGCAGGTGAAAAGCTATCATTGAATTTTCAAAACATTGAAGTACGCTCAGTATTACAAGTGATTGCTGACTTTACTGGTTTAAATATCATTACTAGTGATACAGTAACGGGCAATCTAACCCTGAGATTGAAAGATGTACCATGGGATCAAGCCATGGATATCATCATGAAAAATAAAGGCTTAACGATGCGTAAAACAGGCAACGTGATTATGGTTGCACCTGCAGAAGAAGTGACCGCAAAAGACAAAGCCCAACTAGAAGCAAGTCAAGCCATTGAAGACTTGGAGCCATTGCGTACAGAAGCCTTTACACTTAAGTATCAGAAAGCTTCAGAATTTACTAAAATCTTGGATGGTAGCAATACTTCTGGCGGCTCTAGCGCAGGCGCAGCAGCTGGTCAAAATCGCATTTTATCTAAACGTGGCAATGTTAATTATGACCCGCGTACCAATACGCTGTTCATACAAGATACTGCCAAAAAATTAGAAGAAATTCAGTCCATCATTAATAAAATCGATGTATCGGTTAGACAAGTCACGATTGAATCACGTCTTGTGTTAGCGGAAGATACTTTTAGTAAAAGCCTAGGTGCTAGATTCGGCGTGCAATCTGCGACCACACCTGGTAGAAACAGCTTAGCTATAGGTGGCAGCTTAAATACTACAAGCGCAGTTCCAATAACTGGTCCCGATGGTGTAACAATAATACAAGCCGCTGGCACAGGAGGTTTAAATTCAAATCTACCTGTACAAAATGCTTTCGGTAGCATTGCATTTAGTTTATTCAGATTACCAGCTGGCTTATTGTTAAACTTAGAGCTTTCTGCACTTGAAAGTGACAGAAGAGGAAAAATTGTTTCAAGCCCACGCGTTACTACTGCTAATCAACAAACAGCAAAAATCGCATCCGGTGTTGAAATTCCATATTTGCAAGCGTCTAGCAGCGGCGCAGCTAATATTGCCTTTAAAAAAGCAGAGCTTAGTTTAGAAGTAACACCACAAATTACACCAGATGACAAAATCATTATGGATCTTGAAGTGCGAAAAGACTCACCTGGTGACGTAGTTGCTGGCGTTCCAGCGATTAATACTCAAAACGTGAAAACACAAGTGTTAGTATCTAACGGAGAAACTGCTGTATTAGGCGGTATATTTGAACAAACTCAAAGTAATCAAGTGGACAAAGTACCATTTTTCGGTGACATTCCAATTATTGGCAATGTGTTCAAGCGCCGTACAAGACAAGATGACAAGAGTGAATTATTAATCTTTATTACGCCCAAAATTATGGATGAAAGTTTGGGCTTAAGATAAAACTTTAAGATGCAAGACTAAGACTTAACTGACAGAACGTTCGCTTTACCTTAAAATGCCTATCATTAACTTGATAGGCATTTTTGCTTAGAGAATTTAGCGGCAAAATATTGTGATAGAAGTGAACAACATTTTCTTTATTGGCTTGATGGGTGCTGGAAAGACCACGATTGGTAAAATTTTAGCCAAGCACCTAAACAAGCATTTTTACGATACTGATGTAGAAATCGAGAAACGTACTGGCGTAAAAATCCCGGTCATTTTCGATTTAGAAGGCGAATCAGGATTTCGCAAGCGCGAAACAACAGTCATTCAAGAACTCGTGGAATTAAATAATATTGTGATGGCAACAGGTGGTGGCGCCGTGATTGCGGCAGAAAATCGCGAACTGTTAAAAAATCACGGTACAGTTATTTATTTGCGCGCTAATGTGAACGAGTTGTGGCACAGAACACGTAACGACAAGCATAGGCCACTTTTACAAAATGTGGATATTCGCGCTAAATTAGAGCAGCTATATGCAGAGCGTAATCCTTTGTATACCGAAGTAGCAACGCATATTATTGATACTGGCAATCAACCTGTCAGTAGCATTATTGCCAAATTAGAATCTGCACTTAATTTAAAACTGAATGAATAATTTAATTTAACCTCACGATCATAACGCCAATTATTACACCATGCAAACTTTACAAGTAGCACTCGACAGCCGCTCTTATCCCATTCATATTGGCAGTAATCTGCTGAATCAAGCTGATTTAATCTTGCCGCACCTTAAGCGCAAAAATGTAGCGATTGTTACCAATACCACTGTCGCACCATTGTATTTAGCAAAATTAAGTAAAACGCTGCGCGATGCGGGCGTGACAGTGATTGAGATTATTTTGCCAGATGGCGAAGCGTATAAAAATGCAGATACGCTTAACCTTATTTATGACGCCTTACTTAAAAATCGATGTGAGCGTAGCACAACACTTATTGCCTTAGGCGGCGGTGTAATTGGCGATTTAACGGGTTATGCAGCAGCCACCTATTTGCGTGGTGTGCCATTTATTCAGATTCCCACCACATTGCTTTCACAGGTCGATTCCAGCGTTGGTGGTAAAACTGGCATCAATCATCCACTGGGCAAAAATATGATTGGCGCGTTTTATCAGCCTAAATTGGTATTGGCCGATATTGATACGCTTAAAACTTTATCGCCACGTGAGTTATCGGCCGGTTTAGCCGAAGTGATTAAATACGGCTTGATTCGCGACACGGATTTTTTTGACTGGTTAGAAGTCAATATCAGCAAATTAATGTCATTAGATGAAGCCGCAATCAGCTACGCTATTTATCGCTCTTGCGAAAATAAAGCCGAAGTTGTTGCGATAGATGAACATGAAACGGGCGAGCGTGCATTGCTTAATCTCGGCCACACATTTGGCCATGCCATTGAAAATGCGATGGGCTATGGCGTTTGGTTGCATGGTGAGGCAGTGGCCGCAGGCACAATCATGGCGGCAGATTTATCACAGCGAATGGGCTGGTTAAAAACCGATGAATTTACACGCATACTTAACCTATTAAATGCATCAAATTTGCCATTGCAAGCGCCTAAATTGGGAGCAGACAGATATTTAGATTTAATGGCAAACGATAAAAAAGTAGCCGATGGAAAGATAAGATTGGTATTGCAACAAGGCATCGGTAAAGCCGTGATTACCAGTGATTACGATACGGATAAATTAAACCAAACGCTAGCATTAACTTGAACATGAATACGCTCGCCGCTTACGCAGCAAATCCTGAAATCACGCTTGGCAGACGTTTTGAAGAACCACCTTCGCCTCTACGTAACGCTTTTCAACGCGATCGCGATCGGATTATTCACTCTACCGCTTTTCGCCGTTTAGAATATAAAACACAAGTTTTTGTGAACCATGAAGGCGATTTATTTCGTACCCGCTTAACACATAGCTTAGAAGTCGCACAGATTGCCCGCGGTATTGCACGCACTCTTCACTTGCATGAAGACTTAACTGAAGCGATTGCACTTGCGCATGACTTAGGCCACACGCCTTTTGGTCACGCTGGCCAAGATGCGCTAAATGATTGCATGCGCGATTACGGCGGCTTTGAGCACAATTTGCAATCATTACGCGTGGTGGATAAATTAGAACAACGTTACGCCGAATTTGATGGCCTCAATTTAACATTTGAACTGCGTGAAGGCATTTTAAAACATTGCTCAATTAAAAATGCCAAACAATTGGGCGATGTTGGTCAACGCTTTCTTGACAAAACCAACCCTAGTTTAGAAGCACAATTAACCAATTTTGCAGATGAAATTGCCTACAATAATCACGATATCGACGATGGCTTGCGCTCAGGCTTAATCACCATTGAGCAACTGCAAGAAGTAGAGTTGTTTAATTCACAGCTTGAAATAGTCAAAACTAAATATCCTAAACTTGAAGATAGGCGACTAATACACGAAACTGTTCGCCGCATGATTAACATTTTGGTTGTCGATTTATGTCACACCAGCACGCAGAACATTGCACAACTCGCACCGAAAAATATTCAAGATATTCGCCAAGCGCCCTACTTGATTAGTTTTAGTCCAGACATGACGAAAAAAAATCATGCGCTAAAACAATTTTTACGTAAAAATTTATATCATCACTACAAGGTTAACCGCATGAGCGCCAAAGCCATGCGCATCATCCGCGAATTATTTGAGGTTTTTTTCAACGATACGACCTTAATGCCGTCAGAACACCAAGCACACGCCCAATCAGATAAAGCGCGTGCTGTAGCGGATTACATTGCTGGCATGACAGACCGCTTCGCCATTCGCGAACACCGCAGGTTATTTACAGTAGAAGAATATTTGTAATTTCCATTACAACCATTTCCATCAAAAAATTGCTTTAAATTAAGCATTAAGTCATCACCATATTTAATAACAAGTCTTAATAATCAGGCACTAAGCGATTGCTTTGTATTAAGCACTCTAAATAGTGTTGTATTAAAACAACATCCGCAGATAACTAGCTCAAAAAGCGACATAAACCTTGCCCCCAAAACAGCATCTTTGGCATACTAGCTACACCTTCTTAGTAAATGAATGTAACTTGTTTTATTGAGAGCGTTGGAGAAATTTCTCATTTTTGTAATAGTTTTGGTAACAAAACAACAATCAAAAATGAGGTCAAATTGGCAATAACTTTAAGAAACAATTTTTGGAGATTCATATGAAAACAAAATTAAGTTTAGCAGTTGCATCAGCTTTATTAGCTGCAGCATCAAGCGCTAACGCTGGTATTATCATTCCAGCTGGCGATTGGACATTGGACATCGGTGGTGTTGTAAACGCTTACTACACAACTACACGTACAAGTGGTGATGATATTGCTCT
>Ga0123388_1108143_pt1 | contig 22163 bp, 19 predicted proteins | sample T0HHNO3metaT_FD_89916 | JGI IMG/M metagenome (GOLD analysis project Ga0123388, IMG submission 89916) | Methane-oxidizing artificial microbial communities from Washington, USA to study methane cycling - T0-HHNO3 metaT (Metagenome... | ecosystem: Engineered > Modeled > Simulated communities...
GACATCAAGGCGTCGAGTAGGTCATCCGGTATGGCTTTTGATGATACGGTCATGGTTTCCTCCTTGTCAGGATCGGTAGTTTCCTACCTCAGGGCCGTTTACACAAAAATTCTTACACCCTCAGTTTCAAAACCGCATGGATTGGCAATTTACCCTTAGCCACTTTAAATCTGCCTGGGAACGCGGCCAAGCCATCCAATTAAGCACTGAGTACCATCTTCATGATCTTTTCCGCCTGATTTTCTGGAAAACCCAACGCGATAATATATTGCCGAAACACAGCTTTTTTACTTCTGCCTAATTTACCTTCCGCCGAAATCACGGACGCAATCCCGGTTAGTACAATATTCCTTTGCTGATCGTTGATATTACCGGCAACCGCCTTGATATAAGCGAGCAATAGCTTTCTTGATAATTTTCCTGAAGGAATCGCATCTGAATTAGCCGCAGAGAGCAAATTATCAGCAACCCCCAGCCTTCGCATAACAGCAAGTATCGCCGGAAGTTTACTGGCATCAAAACTCCTATCCATCCGCGCAACATCAACTAACACCTCGCGCAATAGCAGCACAAAACTACCAGCCAACACTTTATCAACTTTAGCGACGACACGACGTTGCTGCTTATCGGACACAAAAGTCACCAAGGCGCCAATTAGAACCAAACCAGCCAAGATAGCCAGAGCCCAAAGCCACTCGCCGCCGACAGTTTCATCCACTGGCACCTCCAGTGGCGGCATGGGGTTTGGAAGCACGCCAAACTTCTGCAATGTTTGAATGGTAGTGTCGTCTAAAGCCCAATATTGGCTAGAATTTTTTTTATAGATTGCATAGCCGATTACTTCTGTGCTGGTCCGAACAACCAGACAGTGATCCTGTAAATGAATACCAAATTGATGCTCACTTGAAGTCCATTCGACCGGCATACCCGTTTGTTTGACTTGCTGATCCGAGACTTTTAATTCACCCAAATCGTAAAAATGATCAGTCGTACCAAAACAAACGCTAACACTTCCTCTTCTGGCTTCAGCCGGAGCACTGGTGACTAACAACAAAAGAAAGCACAACTTCATCAGAAGCGGCGCATATGAGTCATTTCGGGTTAATTGATCCATAGTAAATCGTGAGTCCAAGATGAAAGGCTGATAGCCCGCAAAATACTTAGAAAAAGTTAAGGCGATAACGCTACTATTTTTCTACGGCGACCGAAAACCAAACTAACACCGGAAATAAAAAACATTGCAGTGCTTGGCAACGGTACGGGTTGAATGTAACTTCGAGACAAATCGAAACCGGCTTTTGAAACAAAACCGACCTGATTGCCTTGTTCATCCGTTGCATCCATACCAACCCAATACAGCGAGTGGCCGGCATCCAACGTGATCCAGGCAATATTGTCTTCCAGAGTGGAGTCGATTACGCACGCCGGATCGTACATGACACAACCGGGATTTTTGCTGGCGTCGGCTTTGGCAGACACTTCCAAACCGACGCGAATCCGAAATTCTTCGTCGTACCCCATCGTGAAGGCAAACGTTATTGGGTCAGCGTTTATGTAAGCGCCTTTTGCGTTCGGACTTAAAACACCATCGCCGTTTTCAACTATCGAAACAGCTTGGGTACCGGTAAACGGTACATTGATAGCGGGCGCCACTGATTCATAAGTATCGGCGATCTCGAATTCAAAATCCGCAGCGCCCGTATAGCCCACATCCGGATCTTTTCGTTCCAAAGCCACCCTTAAGGACAAAAACGAGTTGATTGAACAACAACTGCCATTGGAGCCGGCGATACCGGACAAACCATAGTCCAGAGCCGATTCCACAACCACCTTGCCTCTAACAGTTACTCTATCGCCAATGCCCCCACCCCCTCTGATCAACACTCCGCCTCCGACAATTTCCACCATCGCGCTGGCATCGGCTGCTTGAAGTCCGGTATTGATCGCCGTTGCACTCGCCATGGCTTTTGCCGAACCGGGTCCGGCTATCGCCAAGGCATCGGCCCAAGCCGTCGCCCCGCTAATCGCATGCGCTTCGGTACATTCTTCCCCAGCGAAACAACTGATGTTCCCCGAAGAATCGGTACCGGCAGTTGCTGTTGCCGATGATGCAGCAAAGGCGTTGTTTAGCCCAAACAACAAAACGGCCACAAGCAAATGTTTGTCGTATTTTATAAAGCTCATTGTTTTGTTCTCCATGAAAAGTCGGCTCTTAAATTAATTTATACATTGGTGTGGCTTTTTTTTAGCCTTGGCGAATTACCTATCGGCGAGTCCATTGCCTTACTGCCTTGTTAGACCGTAATGTCATTTCTCTGGCGCCCAAGCCCAAGCTCCAGCTCAGGCGCTAGCGGCTCGGAAGCTCTTGCTTCTCAAACAAACGACTGAATGCTTGAGCTTTTAAGGCCGGGTTCCCAAACAGGAATTTGTGAACGAGGCGAACATTCGCCCAAGCCGACTACTCTGGAAGTCATGCTGACCACGCAATGCCAGACGGAACTGTCGGATAGTCTGGAAGCGTTCGTCAGGCATTGCCAACGCCTTTTCCACCACGCTTCCCAATTTGTTAGGTACATTCTTGGGCCAGCCTGAGTAAGGCAATGCGGCCGGCTTATTGCCCGTCAATAACAAGCACAGTACAAATGCCAATAAAAATTGGTCATTTCGCTGATCACTGGTTTGACTGCCATCGAAGCAATAGCTTTGTTCCGGGGTCAGAAAACTTGCATGCGCGCCAAAGCCGAATTCCATTATTTTGATTTTGCCGGTATTGCCGAGCCATAAATTCTCGATGTATGCACTGCCATGTACGATGCCTTTTCCATGAGCGTATTCAAGCGCCTGACAGGCTTGCTCTATTAGCGCTATCGCGCTTTTAACCCCCAAAGTCTTGCCTTCTGACCGAAGGTTTCGAAAAAATTGCCCCAAGGGTTTTCCTTCGAGAAACTCCATGGTGTAAAAAGCGAGGGGGCCGTCCTCGCCAACGTCGAATACTTTGACAATGCAGGGGTGCGCTAAAGTCTGGTTAAGTTTCGCTTTATCCAAGAAATTCTGCCGAATCGGCCCATCGCCGGTGAAATGAGATTTTAAGATTTTGATTGCAATTCGTTGGTTGCGTTGCTTATCAAAAGCCTTGTAAACATTTCCTATCGAACCTGCACCTAAAAACTCCAAAATTTCGTAACGCTCATGGCTCAATTTGCTGCCAGGGTTTAGGACGATGCCTGCGTAAGTTTCAGACATTGATATTAGGCTCTGTGTAGATGTAAAACATTGGACCCAGGAATGCCTAGCGTGCGAGCAACAGTTTCAGTAAAAATATTTTTGTACACGGAAATGTCGTCCTAAAAATCATTGAGCATTAGTTTGACGGCATTTCAATACCGACTCTTTAAAAGCACTCATAAAGTCAGGTAAAGTATTTATTGGCGCGCCTTTCCGCACTGCCTTGGCAATTTTTTCCCAAGTTTCTCCGGGTATGGATTTATCGAGGTCAAGAGAAATGCACTCACATTGTTCTGCGCTGGGATCATCTCTGCCTTTGGAGCTTCCCTGCTTGCATACATCGGCCAACGATTTTTTAATCATCGCAATATCCCATTCCGAAACATGGTTGGAATCAGTCAGGTTATCTACCTCCGTATTGCAGGAGGATCCTTCAATAGCCCAACCCTTTTCAGCTAAATCCGGTACAACACAGCCACCCAAGTTTTCTCCAAAAGCTATTATCGCCGAGCGGGTCAGTTGGGACGGTTTCGTTAATTTGGAATTACAGTTATCAGTCGATGTTTTGACCTCAATCTGACAAGTACTTCCCGAAAACTTGAAACAGTTTTTAGCAAGTGGAGTTTCGCAGAATTGTTCCGGAAAGTTGCTAACGATCATGCTCAACGCTTCTTTTGGATATTGCTTTTCCTGAGCAAAACTCGGGGTTTCGAAAAAATAGAAAACACCAATCAATAGAAAAAATCTTATTTTAATATTCATAAAACGATTATATGGTTTTAAAATCCTGGCGGATTGCCTATCGGCGAATCCGCCTTACATCCTTACATCCTTAAACCGTCTTACCGATTTACTTGACTTCAAATTCTTTTCTAGCTACCGAACCTCCAGGATTGGTAAGGATTAAAGTCGCTTTTGCTGTGTTAGTAACGCTCGGAGTCGTCAGACTTATCTTTAGACTCTTGCTATCTGTAAACGTAACTTCTGATTTGAAATCCTTTGCAACATTGCCCACAGGCATTTCAAAACTCGCCTTAATACCTTCCAAGAAGTTCTCCCCTGCGACGGCTAAAGTCGTTGTCGAATTTTGTGACACGGAGTTCGGCGTTATGTCTGTTATGTCGATAACATTTAGTTTTAATGTTGATTCTTGCGCACCATCTGAGTTGATGATAGTAAAATCGCCTCCTGAAACCCAGTCTTTATCGCCTTTTTTGATTGTTATAGTCAGCGCCTTCAATAGTTTCGAACCTTGATCTTGTGGTTTCAGGTCGCTGAACTGATCAGGCTTTATCGTCAAAGTCTTATTGCCTAATTTGAAGGTGGCATTTTCTGGAATCGGAAGATTTTTACCCTCCAACACCACTTTAAAATCGCTTCCGCTAGACGAAGAAGTTATTTTCTCTAGTATCGGTCCGGGTTTGCGGATGAATCTACCGCCTAAATAGCCGAAAGAGCTGATTCCCATCAGTTCCAAAAAACCATCGGGGATTTTAGGCAGATCGGTAATAATTCCGGGGTCGGTAGCCAACAACTGGGTTATAAATCCTATAACAGCCACCACGGTCCAGACAACGAACTGCACTCGTTCCGGCGCTATCACTCCGCCCGTCATAAAAAAATCGCCTAGACTTGGTTTTTCAGGGCCGGCGCCCTTGGCTTGCGACTCCTGCAGATGTAAACCGCCAATCCCAGTGAGGGTGCTAATTAAAATTACCCCAGGCAAGTTCTGCGGAACTTCGACGAGGGTCGTCCATAAGCCCTGTACCAGCCACTTCGATCCGGCAAGATACGCATAGCCAAAGACTCCAACCCCAGTCCATATATAAAACTGCATGCGCGATAGGCTATAGGTGTTGGTCTCAGGTTCTATAAATAAACGACCAAAAAAAGAGGATTTATTATCCTCGCCGGCAATCTGGGTGCCTTTTTTTGCTTTGGTAACAAAATAAACAAACAGTAAAATGGCAAAAAAAACTATGGCTGCCGTAACTGCAACTTGTTTTGGAAAATCTTTACTGCGGGACGCGAACGTAATTTTTTGAGTGGAGCGTGACGATTCTTTGTCGGCGATCTTTAGTTGAATTTGATTGCCCACATTATTGTCTTGTTTAGGGAGGTTAGAAATTTTGAGCGAGTCGCCATCGATTTCTCCCTTTATTTGTTCTTCAATGCATACTTTGCCATCTTTCGTTTTATTATTCCAACAGGCCACTTGTATTTCGCCGAGCGATTTTCCTGATGAGTCATAACGGTGTATTTTGTTATCGAAGCCATATGAGCTGAAATTTTCGCCTGATATAGTTATTGAGTACGTACCTGTGTTTTCCTCTGGATAAACCACGGTCGGATACACTCCGGTTATGGTCGGCGTGCGATCTCCTGTTACTGGTGGGTAAACCGTTAAATCCTTCGGGACAGAATACTCGCCACCAGCTCCATTGAAAGTAAGTGAAAGCGAATATTTCCCAGCTATAATCGTATTATCGCTTGGTATATTGACAGCAATAATCTGTTCCGTTGAGTTTGAAGAAGTATCAACCCTGTCAACATTAAGCTCTTTGTCCCCGCTGCTGAGTTTTAAGCTTACTTTGATTTTACTTTTATCAGTTGGAAAGCCTTTCCCTATTATCTTTATAGCCCCCCCTCGCGGCGCCCTATCTGGTTTCAGATCAGAAATTGTAATTTCTTCATAGCGCTCAATCAGTAAATTCTTTGGGGTTTTCGTTGTAACATTGTTCGTTGTATCTTTAAGCTCTAGACTATATGTGCCAGCTACAATTTCATTGTCACTAGGTATATTGACAGTGATAATATCCTTCGTTGGATTGATGTCAAAAGTAAGTTTTTTGTCTGGACCTGAAGATTTTTTTAAATGTATTTCGAGTTTGTCTTTTTCAGGAAAACCTTGTCCTGTTATGTTTACTGTCTGCCCAGGCGATGCCTTTTCCGGGTTCATGTCAGAAATGATCATCTCAGCCGACACGTTCCAGCTTACAAACAGTAACGTAATTAGCGAAATTACTGACAAATATTCAGCAAGCGTTTTATATTGACTAGTCATGTTCCTATCCTTATCAGTTTTTCGGTATTGGGTGTTATTAAAATAACTTAAGGCTTAACCACTCTAAGGAACCTTAGAGAACCGCTGATTAATGCGGTTTTTCAAGACAAATCTATGAACAAGCCATTAACTTAAATCCCTATTAAATAACTTTTGCATAAATTTTTCTTGAAAAACCTCATTAATCAGAGATTGATAAAAATATTTTAAACCTCGTATCAAACTCCAGGTTATCTTTGAGACCTGATAAAAAACGGGGTTCATTATGGTTACCGCATTTTTTTAGTTACGTGTATTTTCCTAATCATAAGTCAGATACTCGCTAAAATTCAAAGCCACATCTGTACCAGTACAAATGTACTAGTTCACCAATGTATAAAAGCAGAATAACAAGTTCTATCAAAATCGCGGTATTGCGCCAATAACCGAAAATCTGAAGTTAAGAACTGATCCTGTTACTCTTACTTGCTGCATAAAATCACATACTCTAGCGATGCTCGGATGCAATAAGCTTGCGAGTGGTTAGGCGTCGACCCAAAAACCGCTTTTAAGCGGCGCCTGAGTTACGGAAATAGTTTTAGAAAAACTTGAGGAAGAATTTGCACATTTTTTGTTTGTCTTAGGCTTATTAGCAGGACCCCTGAATGCCTCGTCCTGAAGAGTGCAAATTTCGTAAAACTGGCTCCTCAAAATCTAAACTTTTGAAAGTAGCCTGAACTTGGGAAGGTGTGGAGCCGAATCCATCCTCCACACCTTAAAACGATCGACTACGGTAAAAAACTTACGCCATTTTCCGGCGTTTTCTCCGCAAGCCATTGGCGCCCAAGCCCAACAACACAGTGCCGAACAACGGAAAAGCCGCTGGCAGCGGCACGGCCTTTACTTCGAAGCCCAGGAACTGGGTGAATTGAGTAGCGGAAAAGTTATTGTCCGAGGCCAGGATCAAGGTTGGATTGCCGTTGAAGGTTTCACCCCAGGTAATGGCTTCGATGTTGTCCAAAGCCAAGGCCGAGCCGTCGCTGTTGGTGAGGGTGCTCAAATCCAGTAACAACTCCTTGGTCATGCTGGTGTAGGCCGGCGCGTTGTCCAGATCGTCAACTCCTATCAGATTGCTGGCGTTGCTTAAACTGGTCAGGTACAGACGGATGTTGTTGCCGGTGCCGGGAATTCCCGCCGAAAACGAGCGTTCGACGGCAATAAAACTATCGCTCAAGCCCGGTATGTTCAGTAACTCGACTAAACCGTTGGTGGCAAAATTGGTGATTGGGTTTGGTACATCTACCACTGCGTCGGTCGTGTAAACGTATTCGCCAACCGCGTTGCCGGTAACGCTGTCAAACGCCAATACTCTGCTCTCGGAGCCGTTCAGAACGGAGGCCGGCAAGGCATCGTCTTGAGCCAACGAGTTTTCGGTCGCGGTGTACAACGTTTTACCATCGTTGGAAAAAGTCAGACTTTCAAACGCCAGATTGTTGCGGATACCGGTATCGCCTGCGTTCAGCGCGCTGACACTGCCACTGGGATTGTAGTAAGTTGGCACGGCGAAATCCCGCACATAACTGCCGTTCAGATTCATTTCCCGGACGGTGGGGTTTTGAAAACCTGCTGTCGCCCGCTGACCCTCGTTGGTCCAGAACAAGCTACCGTTATGCAAACGCATGGATTCAGGATCGACGGTGTTTGTCGCAAATGTGCTACCGCTCGGCGTCAAAATATTTGTGACACCATTAAATGTCACGCCGGCCGCGCCCGGCGCCGAATTCTTGTTGAACTGAGCAAGGTTCAGGCTCAAATCATAGTATCTAGCGGGATTTAATGCCGAGCGATCATCGCTGATCGCCAAATATCTGCCGTTGGCACTGTCGTAATCGATCCCCGACAAACCGCCCACTGTGGTGCCGTTGAACACGGTGCCGCTGGCGACGATGTTTTGACCAATATAGTCCAAGGAAAAAGGTGCGGCTTGAGCAGTGTTGCCGAGCAGCGCTGCCAGAACGGCGGATAGGGTATAGCGAAGTTTCATATTGTTTCTCCGGATTAAATTAAGTTGGCTATTGATCTAAAAATTTCTCAATCGGCTGGCTGAGGAGGACTCCGATTCCGTTTAGTTAAGGCGCTTGCCCTTTTTAATGGGACCGGGGGATTTATTTATAAAATCTCCCCTGGCCCCTCTTTTTCAAAGAGGGGAAAGAACTGCGCAAACGTTTAACGAATAGACATACCCAGCCAACCGTCTAACTAGGCTTTTTTGCGCTTGCCGAACACCAAGCCCAGCAACGCACTACCAAACAACCCGGCCGCGCCTGGAACCGGTACCGGCTGCACGGAGGTCGGTGTAATTCTGAATTGGCTGACGACTTGCGGCGTGCGGCTAACGATGCCGCTCAAATCGTTGGCAATATCGCCCACGTTATAGGCTGGAATGCCGTAGGTGGTGACCAGCAACTGCTGAGTGACCTGATCGATTTCAAACTCGGTCCAGCCGAAGGTGTGCGTCGCGACGTAATCTCCTTGCAGCAATTCGGCTTGAATTTTGCCGTCGGCACTAGCCAGATTGGCGTCCAAGCCCAGCGGGTCGTAACCCAGCGGCGTCAAGGCACCATTGGTCACCGACTTGATGAAACTGTCTTTGGCGGCGATGCTGGGCAACGCGTCGTAGAAGGCTTTTTGTTGCGGAGTCAGTAAACCTACCACCGCCGCCAGTTGCGCAACCGTTGGACCAAATGGCGCATCGTAGGCTACAGAGCCGGTGGTGATTTCGAAGGCGTTGGTGGCTTTTTGCTCGCTAAAAGGCGTGACTTGGTAGGTCAGGTTATTCACCAAGGTGCCGTGGATGTCGGCGGACAGGAACACGACGTTATCGATTTTGTTGTCGTCGATAAATTTCAATATCTCGGTACGTTCGGCGGCATACCCTTCAAAGCGGTCGCCGGCGCCAACCACCCCCAAGTTTTGCATCGGTTCCGGTACGGCGATGAATTTCCAGGTGACGTCATTTTGCTCGGCTGACAACAGGTCGGCTTTCAAATCGGCGACTTGCTGCTTGCCCAGCATAGTCCGGCTCGGGTCAAACGCATTTGCCAAGAAGCCGCCAACCGAAGCTTGACTTAACGGGTTCGCATCAGCCAATTCTTTGTCGCGGAACGAGCGCGCATCCAACACCATCAAGGCCGCATCATTGCCGAAAGTTTGGTTGCGGTACAACTTTACTTCGCCGGCAGTGCGAGCGTCGCCGGTGGCACCGTAAGTCTCGTTGCGAAGCGGATTGTATTCCTGAAAAGCCTGGATACCGTTGTTGTACAAGGTACTGTCATTGATCAAGGTGCCGGCCGGATCGGCATTGAAACGCGCGTCGGTCGAGACGTCGGCGCCGCCGGCGAAGTCGTTAGTCACTTCGTGGTCGTCTATCGTCGCGAACACGGCGGTGGATTGGCGCAGATCGGCCAGGCCGTTCATGCCACCCTTGGCGCTATACACTTCAGCATGTTTGTTGCGGTAGTCGGCCAGGGATTGGGCTTGTTGCTGACCGCCGTTGGCGTTGGAGACCAAATCGCCATAAATGGTATCGCCCATTGCCACGAAGAAATCCAGATTGCGCTGGCTGGCGTTTTTCACGGCCGGATAAGGCAGCAATTCGCCGCGCCAATCGCCGGATACGCCAAAGCGTAAGCCGGTGGTATTACCCAGCGCGGCGGCGGTTTTAAATTGGCCCGTTGCTTGGCTGCCAACGCTATCGGTCGCGCGATAATAATACGTGGTATCGGCGGATAATCCCGAGACATCCCATTTGACAGGCGCCAACGGGTCGCTCACCGTTCTAAAACTGGAACCGATGACCTGGGTGAAAGCACTATCGGTCGCGTACTGAAAATTTAAATCGCCGATGGTATCGGACCGGCCCCACAGTACCGCAGAGCTTTGGCTGACATCGCCGGCGGCCACGCCGTTGGGCAATGCCGCTTGAGCTTTACCGCCCAAAGCGACCAGCGTCGCGACGGCGGTTAATCGAACTACTTTAAATTTCATGAGGGTCTCCAAGGATTTAAGACAAAAAACGTGACAGAGTTGGCAACTCCGGAGTCTAAAACCGCTTGGTGACAATTTGATGAATGGCGCAACCCCTCAAAATTACGCGTGTGCTTCGATAAAGACCCAAAATAGTATGAGGACGCAATTGTGCTTATCTTTCAGTTGAATAGATTTCTGTAAAAACAGTATATACTGTTTATACTGTTAATCGCCCTCACCCGATAGGAAACCGTGATGAACACCAAGAAATCGAAGTCGAAAAATGAAGCCGGTCAATCTACGCCGACCGCAGCCATTATTGAAGGATCAACAATAAATCCCGAACCCGAACTGATCGCCGAAACCATCGGTAGCGAAGAAAAGCCTTTGACTAAAAAAAGCAAACCTCAAAAAACCAAAGTCATTCGGGATAGTTTTTCCTTCCCGGAACACGATTATCGGAAAATTTCGGAACTGAAAAAAACCTGCCTAGCGGCTGGAATTCATGTGAAGAAAAGTGAAATTCTCCGGGCTGGCTTGTATTTATTGACGCAGGCCAATCCCGACGAACTCAAAAAAGCCATAGAGAACGTCGAGAAAGTACCTACTGGACGGCCAAGTTCCTCGACCGATTAACAACCGGATTTTAGGAACTTACCGCCCACCTTGTCGATAGCAGCGCAGAAAGTGCCGATGCATATATACCAAGCACTTTTTGACCCAAGCTAACATTTAAGGAGCGATGTTTTTCTTAACAATGTGCTCTTCAAAAGAAAACACATTGGGATCGTGTCTATCGATATTAGCTTTCACCCAATGCGAATTAGGGTTGCCGAAGGTTTCGACACGGGTAAAGTTTTGCAGTCTTGGCGCGCTGGATTCCCAGGGCATGATGAACGGGAATTCACTGTCTTTAACTTCAGACGGCAATTTCGACGGCAACGGTTTGTCGATGCGGAAATAGTGACTGTCGCCATTGACCAGCACCACCGGCTTACCGAAAGCTTTGGTTTCGGCTGCCAAGGCCACGATGAAATCTTCATAGCCGGTCAGATTGGCGGCGGGAATAAAGTCCCACATATTGGCCTGGACAAACAACATCACGCCAGCGGCATGCTGTTCGGCGGCCAAGGCGAAAGAGTCTTGCAACCATTGCAGATTGACGGCATTACGTACTGCATATTCTTTCTCCGCGTCTGCTTTGAAGTCGGCGCGTGTCGTCAGACCGTTATTGCTGCCTGGCACATGCAAACCCACAAACAAAACGCCGCCATAATTCCAGCGGATATTTTCCGGAAATTCGGCGCTTTGGCGCTCCAGCGGCAATTGTTTTTGCCCCATGCTGCGCTGGTCGTTGGGGGAAAACAGGCTGCGCAAATAGCTTAAGCGCTCGAATGGGTTGTAAGCGCCGGCGGCGGCTCTATGGCAATCCGTCCATTCGTTATCACCGAACACGTAGAAAAATGGGTGTTTCGAATCGTTAAATTGCTTCAAGCGCAATTGGTACAGCTCGTCCTTACAAGGTACGCTACCGCCTTTAAAATCGCCGTCGTGTACCGTGAAGGCGATCTTGGCTTGATCCAGATCGGCCATCAAATTAACAAACTCGGGTTCTTGGGCCGGGGAATACGGCAAATCGCCGATCAAGGCGATGGAAAATTTATCGGCATGCGGCGCTTCCCGGCGCTCATGGCGATTATCCGCATCCGCCATAACACAATTCGTAGTACCGAAAATCAGCACACAGCAGCCGAGTGCTTTAATAGTCTTCATCACTTACTCCAGAAACTTGTTTGTTATTGACCATCGCCACCTTAGCCAGGTGACTGCGACGGCTTATCGGGTGGCATCGGAGCAACATGACTCGCGCTACCCCAGCCAAGTTTATAAAGAGCGTATGTAAGTATCGTGACAGCAGGTAACGCCAAAAGCTTGGGTTAACCCATTTTGGCAAATTCGGCTTGTAACGTGGCCAGAAAGCTCTCACGGGCGACTTGGGCAATGCCGATTTGATGCTGAAGCCGTTGAATTTCGGCATCCACGATTTGCAAATTGGTGATTTGCGCTTTAGCGATCTCGCTAAGGCTGTCGATAGGGTGAGTTTTATCGCCTATCGTTAAAGTGGGGACGGTTGGGGTTTCGGTGGTCATATCAAGTTTGTGTTAATTACGCTTAAAAGCGCTTCTTTTTTAGGCCGCAATACCAATAAGTTCGCACAACCAGCGATTTATCTCTTGGGATCTCTAAACTTTTAGGGGTCCCAATATCAATAAAGCTTTAACTTAAGGTTTTGTCTTCCAAAAGAAGCGGTGATGCTTAATCAAGGAGCCAATTTTACCCGGCAATTGTTACAGTTTTTTAACAACAGCAACCGGCCTCACTACCTGACTTCAGATCAGAAAATGCGATATTTTCCACGCCGAATTAGATCCTGATCCGCAAGCTTATAGGGACCAAAATACAGTACCGAACTCGAATAAATCAGACCAAGCGTTCGCTTAGCAAACAGACTCATCAACACCCGTCGTTTCCAATATTTTTTCAAAGGCCTTCGTTGAAATAATCAAGACACATTCTTCCCCTACTATGTACGCGCGGCATGGTGACGAATTAGCCGTAATCAAGTTGAGTTTGATACTAGGAGATTTAGATGCGTTTTCCTTCACTATTGTTATTCGACGACTTGGGCGGAGTATTGATAGAAAGCTCCGTGTTCGAGCATTTGAATCTATTGCTACCCAAGCCTCTTGAAAATTCAGCACTTAAGACGCGCTGGTTACATTCGCCAGCGGTCCAGCAATTTGAGCGCGGCGAAAGCATACCCGAGGAGTTTGCGGAGAGATTCATCGCCGAATGGGGACTACGGATTACGCCACGGATATTTCTGAAAAAGTTTGCATCCTGGCCCCGGCAGTTTTTTCCAGGCGCGCGAAAAACCATTAGCGATTTACGTACAAACTACAGGGTGGGCTGCCTAAGCAATTCGAATCCTCTGCATTGGCAACGCTTCGACGAGTTTGAGGACGATTTTGACATCACCTTGTTTTCGCATTTGCTCGGCGCTATCAAGCCCGATCCCGAGATCTTTGCATTGGCCTTAAGCCGGTGTGAGGTTGAGCCTTCCGAAGTCTATTTTTTCGATGATTGTTCCGCCAATGTCCAAAGCGCGCAAAACCTTGGCATCACGGCCTTTCATGTAGACGGTTTCGAGTCGCTTCAAGACGTGTTAAATGTTCAGGGTTTAATGCCTTAGAGTCTGTTGGGTACGCCTTGAATTGACGCCTTCCATACCAGCATAAGCAAACCATCTCGCGGCATCAGGCCTGTTAATTGACATCTTTAAAAATGTCTTCCTCTGCATAGAAACGATTTTCAGTGATCACATCGGCAGAAATCTTCTTAGCAATTAAATCGTGTACATCCGCAGTAATCCGCTCGATAATTTCCAAGGTTTCACCTTGCTGTAAAGACTTAAGCAAGGCATTACCCCAGATTGATACATGCCGGGTATTTATAACGCGGGTATCGTTATTTTTTGCCCATTCGCGAGAAATAGATAATCCCAAATCATCCATTTTTTCTTTCACTTCTCCCGCCAAAACCGGGTCTTTAATTCTCAGCAATAAATCTTGCTTAATATTATTCCAGCCACTGGGGTAAAGCTCCCACCCCTGATAAAAGCGTTTCACCCAGGTTAAGTATTGATCCAGTGTTTGACTATTAGTATTTACTACGTCCCGCTGGTATTCATTAAAAAAATAAGCATACCTGGGCAAATCATCCGGCCAAATCGGGTCTTTTGCCGTTAAGGTTCCGCAAGCCGGCAAGACCATAATCATTAAAATAGCCAAAAACCGTATTTTCATATGAATTACTCAGTGCCTGCGTCAAAAACTTGGTAAACACCAGCTCTATTAGACGCCATCTCGATAGAACAACCGCGCTTTGAGATGGCTTTGCCAGCGTGATTTTATTTAACATGAAAAATATTTCATCTATATTAAATAAATCACACCCCACGGCTAACCGAAGAATTTTATGCAACCCAACACTTAAAATAAATCGAATTTGGCAAAATAACCAAAATGGTCGGAAACGACAGGATAAAATTCATCATTAAAAATAATATCCATGGATTTGATTCGTAGCGGATGCCCATTTCTTTTAAAGATATAGTCGATTCGCTTGGGAGGGCTATGTTTCCAGCCGTCTATCCGGCCGTGATAGCTAGGCTGGTAAAATCGCTGAGGGTGTAATTCATAAAATTGATCGATATATTCGCCAGTACCCACAATGTGGTTATAGGCATGCTCTCCCGCCGGCACATTGAAATCACCCACCATTAAATCGGCTCTAACACCGAAATAGCGGCGAGAATCGACTAGTTGTTTGAGTCGGGAATATTCCTGGAAAAACCCGTGATGCGCCCAACTCAAATGGGCGTTGGCGACATGCAACAAGCCGAACCAAGGCACATCGATGCAAGAAACGGTGACATTGCGCGACATGTAATTGTCTTTACGCCAATCATCCGAGACATAGGCCGAATAGTTATGTCGCATCGGGTATCGGCTCATGATGGCGGTGCCCTCCCGCCAGCGATGAAAACCGATATGACTCCAGTCTTGATGAATATTGTACCAATGCCCCCACCCACGTAATTTCTGACAAATCCGGAAAGCCATATTGGAAGGCGATTCGCCATAGGGCTGAGTGATGGGATCGTGCAAATACTCGCCCACCTCCTGAAAACATACGACATCCATTCCCAAGTGAGCTATCGCTTCAGCGATGATATGCACTTCTCGCTCATGCTGATGCATGGTGTCGAAACAGCAATGTCGGGGATGCTGTTGATAGGTGTGCAGGTTGAGAGTTAGCAGCGAGAGTTGCATGGCCGATCTATCATTCTTGATTTGTTGATCCGCCGGGATTGAACCTAAAGCCTTATCCTAAATAAGAGAAACCTGACTACTGACCGGCCAGATTTTGGTAAGGATAAAGGTTCGTTGACTCGCCGGAGCCCGGCTAATCTGCTCTAGCCCTATAACCTTCGTGATACGAACTCTGAGGCAGTCGATCAATTCGTCGATGGTAGCCGCTTCGATTTCAAACTGGTCGAATAGACTGCTGGTGGCTATCCAAGCAGCTTTATCGCTATTCCATTCCGCTCTTATCTCTATAGCTTGCATATGTTCCGCTTAAAATGACTTTACCGGCCAAATTGCCGGCTAATAAATACAACACATATCAACACCGTCGTCGGCTGCGACTAAACATCTACGACTTTTCTCGCTATTGATTCAACAAAAATATCCACCGATTATTTGGGTAGATTATGACGCGATGATGACGGGTAAATTTTCTCAAGTATTTAGCGGACGTTTAGGGGCAGAATCAGGTATATTTGCGCAACGCTTACCGATACTTCGGGCTAAATTTTCTGACTCTGCTATTCTTTTTCCATATTCTCTTTTTCCGAGGCAAGTGCTATTACCCGACTGCTGAGATATTCATCACTTAAGACAATATCAACCATGGAATCAATAACCAAGCGCAGCTTTACTGCGTTTAATCTGGAAAACGCATTCAATGTTTTACACGTTTCTTTATTCAAAGAAACTTTTTTTCTATCATCTTTTGTTTTTTCCGCCGACATACCAAGCTCCTGATCAAAGAAGAATATTACGTGAAAGTATCAGTAAAAAAATTAGTAGAACAAGCCTGGTGTTTGCAAGAAAGCATCCGGCGATTAATTGAGCAAAATTGCAATCGTTGCAACCAAAATGGATTCTGCACCCCTCCAATACTAAAAGACCGGCTTAATCGGCTATTTGAAAAAGCCCACACTCGCTACAAACGTCGGCTGCAAAAACTATGGTCTTAACGCAAAACCATCAACCTGATTTTCCGCACGCGTGCGATACTTAAAGATTACTCCCGGCTGAACACCGGTTAGAACTAATAAATTGCCGGTGCCACACACTAAAATCATTCCCCGGCAAAGGCTTGGCAAAATGATAGCCTTGCACCTCATGACAGTGATGACTGGTAACACATTCCAGTTCATCGCTATTTTCCACGCCCTCCGCGACAGTTTCCAGACCCAGGCTTTCCCCCAAGGCAATAATGGCGCGCACAATTGCTTCGTTGGCCGGTGTATTTTTGATATGTCGAATAAAGGACTGATCTATTTTGATTCGATCCAAAGGAAATTTGCGTAAATAGCTTAGGCTTGAATACCCCGTACCGAAATCGTCAATCGCCAGTTTGACGCCCAAGGCCCGCAAATCCATTAAAGTTTGCACTGCGTGCTCTGCCTGCGTCATCACCACGCTTTCGGTTAACTCTAATTCCAGATACTGCGGGTCTATGCAGCCCTCTTCAACCAAGCGCTTTACCAGTGTGCAAAAATCCCGCTGCATGAATTGCACACCGGAAATATTCACAGCCATGCGCAGCGCCGGCAAACCCTCTTCCATCCAACTGGAATGCTGACGGCAAGCTTCCCTGAGCACCCATTCGCCAATGGAAATAATCAAGCCGGTTTCTTCGGCAATCGGAATAAAAGTGCTCGGCGGGACCGCGCCTAATTGCGGATGATGCCAGCGTAGCAAGGCTTCCACACCCACCACCGCCAGCGAGGGCAGTTTGATCTGCGGTTGATAAGACAAGGACAATTCGCCATTGTTTAGCGCCATGCGCAGTTGAGTCTCCAAACTCATGCGTTCGACTTTGCCATGATCCATTTTGGCGTTGTAAATCAGGAATGCGTTACGCCCGCGCTCTTTCACTTCGTACATCGCCGCATCGGCTTTACGAATCAAGCCATCAATGGTTTGATCGTGGTCCGGAAAAAAAGCCATGCCTAAACTGGCGGTGATTTGTATTTCGCGCTCGAAAATGGGCATCGGCTCCCGAAGCTTGTCGACAATCCCGGTCAACACGACAATGGCATCAGCTTCGCTTTCGAGATTCTGCAAAATAAGCACAAATTCGTCGCCTCCCAATCTGGCGACGGTATCGCTGCGGCGGATGCTTGCCGATAATCGCGCGGCAACTTCCAGCAATAGCCTATCGCCAAAGCTGTGCCCCATCGTATCGTTGATATATTTAAATCGATCAAGATCAAAAAAAACCAGGCCCAACATTTTGTGGTTACGCTGCGCATTGCGGCAGCCCTGCTCCAAACGATCATTAAATAACAAGCGATTCGGCAAACCGGTCAGTTGGTCATAATGTGCCAGTACGTAGAGATCACGCTGGCGGCGATGCGTAATATCTTCCAGTAGCGCGTGACCGGTTGCCATGCCGACATAGACGTCGTTCTCCAGTATGATGAAGCCGTTGACCATATGCCGCATGCCGGCGTCGATAATGATCTGCGCGACATCGTCGATGCCCGCGTTAATATCCACGATAATCGGCTTGGCATCCATAATCTCGACGACACGTTTGTTGTGCAACAAATCGCGGGAAAATGGTCTGAGGAAAATTTCACTGATCAGCCCGCGATCCACGATGCCAACCGGGGTCCGCTGATGATCGACAACCGCAACGGCCAGTAATTCTTTATCCTGAACAAAACGGTCCAGCACATCGATACAGCGTTCTTGGGTAACAACGGGCGCAACATAATGCAATAAGCGCCGAACCGATGGTGTTTCGGCATCGGACAGCTCTTTGATTGCCTGTAACTGGGGGCTGGCAACTTTAGCGTTTGCTTCTAGCATCTTGTCTGGCAAAAACATCGTAATGAACTGAATTAATGCAATGTAGGCGAATATGGCAAAACGCGTCGGAAAGTCCTTGCATAGCTTATCTAAAGATATATTTCTAAAGTTACAGTAAGATGACCTGGTTTAGCGCCCCTGAAAAAGATCACTCTGTAGTTTAAGCAATACGCCGGCGACTCAGCTGGTAAGGCTTGAGAGGGAAATATTCGGAAACGCGCCCGGCGAATAAGGTACCTACGATGACACCTGAAAGTAATGTCTTAGCCATGCCCCATATCCTGAAACACGTCGATGTCGAGTTTGACCGGCTACATCACTCAAGCGTGGATATGCTCAGCTTGATTTTGGTGCAATGGGAGTTGGTCATGGAAGCCATGGATGAGGCAAATTTGGAATCAGCGCTTGAGGTCATCGCCCTCAACAAAGAAATTCGCGCACGCGAGAATCAAATCCATCAAGCCATTATGCACTTACTTGCCCAGGAAAACCCGGTGGCTCGGGACTTGAGAGTGGTCTTGTCTATCTCTAAAATTTCCGGAACCCTGCTCTATTTAACGAATGAAACGCGAAAAATCGGCAAATTGATTCTGGCTCTGTATGAACCCCGTAGCGGCGTACCCAATGCGCAACTGGTCAGAGATATTGTAAAAATAAGCGATGACATCCGCATAGCACTGGAGCATCTGGTGTATGTGCTGAACAACCTGGACGCCAACAACGCTCACAGGCTACTGAAAAGCAATATCGACGGCGAGAATGCCACATGGGAAGCTGTCCGGCACCAACTAGGTTTTATCAATCAGGATCCACGTCAAGTCGGACCGGGATTAACCGTCCTACAAATACTGAACGCTCTTGAATCATGCCGGGACCATTGTAAAAACCTGGCCGAGTACTGCATTTTCATGATTGATGGCCAAGATGTCCGCCATACAAACCGTTTAAAAAGCAGGTCATGGGGCGGGATTTCCGACAAGGCCTATATGGGTTCGCCCTTATCGAACTGATGCATCATGACTGATGCTTTACCCACTCATTCCTTCAACAAAATTGCGTCACCAGTTTCGGTAAGCGATTGTTCCGGCATATCATCTTTAAGAACCACGCCTGACAAGCCGCGTTGCAAGGCCTGTTCGCTCAAGTAAGCCAGCTTGGCTGCGGCCGCGTTATAAGATAGACCCGCCGGCGGACGAATGTTGGAGATGCAGTTGCGTTCGGCATCGGTATTGCCTGGCTTGGGTGCGTAGGTTAAATACATCCCCAAACTATCGGCGGCGCTGAGTCCTGGCCGCTCGCCAACGATAATCACCGCCAGCCGTGCGTTCAGCAACGCCCCAATTTCATCCGCCAAGGCCACCCGGCCATTAGACACCAGACAGATCGGCCCTAGCCGCAATCCGCGTTCGACATATGCCGTCACCACGGCTTGAAGCAAGGCCAAGCCATGCTCGTCCACAGCAGTCGAGGATAAGCCGTTGCTGACAATCAAAGCCACGTCGATAGCCTGGGTTGCCCGCGCTTCAAGTATTTCATGGCCGGATTTTGTCAAACAACGACCAAGATCGGGACGCTGCAAATACTGGGGCCGACTGCTTACCGGTGTCGTCAGAATCAGCGATTCCACCCCCAGCTTTTCCACTTCCCCGGCAAAAGCCGTCACATCCCAGACTTGTTGTACCGCATCGCGAGCGCTGGCATGCGCGAGTTGAAAATCCAGTAGTGCCTTGGTCGGCAAACTGCATCCTACCCTACCTTGCGCAATTCTAGCTTGAGTAAATTGCCGTAAGGTAATCCACGGATCGTTCATCGTTAAGCCCTCGGCAAGCCATGAAAGTTGCTCAGCAATGGCGTAGCGTTACGCGCAGCGGCCAAGCGGTTTTGACCATCGAATATGCCCATTCGCTGCAACCAGGCCTCGAACTCCGGCGCCGGCCGCAAGCCCAATACTTGCCGCAGATACAAGGCATCGTGAAACGAGGTACTTTGGTACGCCAGCATCACGTCGTCGGCACCGGGTATGCCCATAACGAAGTTGCAGCCGGCCACACCCAGCAGCGTCAGCAGGGTGTCCATATCGTTCTGATCGGCCTCGGCATGGTTGGTGTAACAAATATCGCAGCCCATCGGAAGACCCAGCAGCTTGCCGCAAAAGTGGTCTTCCAAACCGGCGCGGATGATTTGCTTACCATCGTATAAATACTCCGGGCCGATGAAGCCGACCACGGTGTTCACCAGCAACGGATCAAACTCCCTGGCTACCGCATAAGCCCGTGCCTCACAGGTTTGCGCATCGATGCCGTGATGGGCGTTGGCGGATAAGGCACTGCCCTGCCCGGTTTCGAAATACATCAACTGGTGGCCGGCATTCCCGCGCCCCAAAGCTTCAGCCATGGCTTTCGCTTCGCGCAGCATTGCCAGGTCGATACCGAAACTGCGATTAGCCGCTTCGGTGCCGGCGATGGATTGAAACACCAAATCCACCGGCGCACCGCGCTGCATCAGTTCCATGCTGGTGGTGACGTGGGCCAGTACGCAAGACTGGGTGGGAATTTGGTATTGCGCAATGATCTCGTCCAACAAACTCAACAAGGTGTGGACATTGTGTAGATTGTCGGTGGCGGGATTGATGCCGATCACCGCATCGCCGCTGCCGTACAGCAAACCATCCAGAATACTGGCGGCGATACCGCGCGGATCGTCGGTCGGATGGTTAGGTTGCAAACGAGTGGACAAGCGGCCCGGCAAGCCAATGGTACTGCGAAAGCGGGTAACGATCCGGCAACGGCGCGCTACGGCAATCAAATCCTGGTTGCGCATGATTTTGCTGACCGCGGCCACCATTTCCGGCGTCAGCCCGGCAGAGATTGCCGCCAAATCGTTATCCTCGGTTAACAGCCAATCGCGAAATTCACCCACGCTTAAATTCGCAATCGGCGCAAACCCCTGCGGATCATGGCGCTCCAGAATCAAGCGGGAAACTTCGTCTCGCTCCGGGGCCAGCAATGGCTCTTCGATAAATCGCCGCAAGGGTACCTCGGCCAAAACCTGCTGCGCGACCGCACGCTCGACTTCGGAATCCGCCGCCAAACCGGCCAATTCATCCGCTGCCCGGCGCGGCGTAGCCTTAGCCAACAAGATACGCAAATCGCGAAAATGAAAGCTTTTGCCTTGTGCGGTTGCGGAATAATTCATCAGTCAGGCAGATTACGATGGGAGAAAATCAGAGAATACGACAAGTTTGTGACTATTATGTGACGCGGCAGGCAGCAGACGGTCAGTTAGGTTCGAGTCACTTGCCTGCAATATTTAGCTCGTACCGTAGCGAAAATTCGCTGCCGATTCCAATGGCTAAGCGGCTTGCAACCCATAAACACGCCGAGGCGACGCAGATGACTACCCTATCCCTCAAGCAACTCAACCGTTCCATCTGTTTCATTGCTTTGGCCCTGTCGCTGAGCCTGCCCTCCGTCGCCTTACCCGCCGAACCGCTCACTGCCGATGTGTTGATCGTCGGCGCCGGCCTATCGGGTTTAAGTGCCGCGTATCATTTAAAAAAAGCCGGTAAATCAACCGCGATTCTGGAAATGAGTCCGCATATCGGCGGCCGCATCCGTACCGCTGCTTATCCGGACGGCACACATGCCGAAGTGGGTCTGGAAGAATTTTGGGAAAATAACCCGGCTATCGAGATTTTCCGGGATTTGCATGTGCCAATGGAAACGGCTTACAGCAGTTTTTCCAGTTTTTATTACCAGGGCAAGCTGTATCCGTTTACGCAAAATACCAATCTGGAGTTTCTGGCATCGGTGCTGGATACCGACGAATTGCAAGCCTATGAACGCTGGGACGCAAAAATGGCCGAGCTTTATCGGCAATTGGCTTTGCGGCCCTTGTCCGAGGATATGCTGGCGCTGCAAGAAATTTCCTTCGCCGACTGGATCGAAAACACCAGTGGCCTGTCGCCCAAAGCCCAAGAGTTGGTGCGCATTGAAACCGAACCGGAATACGCTACCTCCTGGCGAAAAATCAGCGCGCTGGACGGCATTGCCGAATGGCATTATTTTTCCGGCAATGGTCTGGCACCCCGCCATGTAGTCGGCGGCAATCAACGAGCCGCGCAAGCGCTGGCC
>Ga0123388_1070884_pt1 | contig 22004 bp, 23 predicted proteins | sample T0HHNO3metaT_FD_89916 | JGI IMG/M metagenome (GOLD analysis project Ga0123388, IMG submission 89916) | Methane-oxidizing artificial microbial communities from Washington, USA to study methane cycling - T0-HHNO3 metaT (Metagenome... | ecosystem: Engineered > Modeled > Simulated communities...
GACCGCAATAACCGCAAGGGTCATCACCAATCAACTAAACCAGTAAACTGGTAAGTTAATTGCGAAGGTCTTCCCCAATTTGCTACGCCAGTAAACTGGCAAGCAAAGCGTGACGGCGACTGTCTAGCCAGCTTCAAGTGTATTTTAACACGGCCAAGCAATTAGCCTAATTAAGAGTTAACCCAATTCTCCAATTGCAATGCGGGTACTTTTGCAAATTCTTTTAGATTATTAGTGACCAAAACAAGCCCTTCGCTTCTGGCATGCGCGGCAATATGTAAATCATTCACACCAATCGGCTCACCAACCTTCTCAAGGCTAGCACGTATCATGCCGTAGTGTTGAGCGGCTTTTGGCGTGTACGCCAGCACTTCCAACCGGCTACAGAAGTCTTCAACCACAGCCAGGTTTTCAGCCGGCTTAGCACTTTTTTCCGCCCCATGCAGCAACTCTGCCAAAGTAATGGTCGAAATTGCCATATGCTGTGCATGTTGATTAAATGTTTGCAGCACTTCAATCGGGCGACGCTTTAATACATAGATGACGATATTAGTATCAAGCAAGTAACGCAGCATTACAGCGCTTCCCGATCAGCCTGAGTTTGCGACGCTCGCGTTTCAAGAAAGTCGTCCGTCACTGCTGTGCCATTTAAGAAAAAGCTATCCCAAACCTGCCCCACCGGAGAAATAATCCGCTCATTGCCGCGCGCACGCACATCAACACGCTTCACATCATTTGGTAAGCGCAACTCACTGGGCAAACGCACCGCCTGTGTACGATTATTGATAAATACTGTAGTAATTGTCATGCCTCACCTCAATACAAAGTTTGTATATAGCTAAAGTATACCGCAAGGCAAAAACATCACGCAAGTCGCTGTAGAGCGACCTATTGAAAAAATTTAACCTTCAAACTTCCAATGTACCATCTGATCTGCCCGTAACGGCACCAGTACATCTCCGTCATAAGGCAAACTCGCCGGCACTTTCCAGCTCTCTTTCACCAAAGTCACCTGCTCCGTATTACGCGGCAAGCCGTAAAAATCCGCCCCATTAAAGCTGGCGAAAGCTTCGAGCTTATCCAGCGCATGCACGGAATCAAACGCCTCCGCATACAGCTCCATCGCCGTACGCGCCGTGTACATACCGGCACAGCCACAGGCCGCCTCTTTGGTATGTCTGGCATGCGGGGCGCTATCAGTGCCCAGGAAAAACTTGGCGCTGCCTGAAGTTGCCGCCTTCACCAGCGCCACACGGTGCGTTTCACGTTTCAGCACCGGCAGGCAATAATGGTGAGGCTGGATACCGCCCTTGAACATATCGTTACGGTTCATCAGCAGGTGATGCGCAGTGATCGTAGCCGCCACGCTGGCTGAAGCAAGTGCTACAAAATCCGCCGCATCCTTAGTGGTGATATGCTCGAACACGACTTTCAATGCCGGGTATCTTTTAAGTAGCGGAATCATGTGGCGTTCGATAAATACCAGTTCACGGTCAAATACATCAATATCGCTATCCGTCACCTCAGCGTGCACCAGCAAGGGCAGTCCTGCTCTTTCCATGGCTTCAAGTGCTTTTGCACATTTTTCCAGGCTGGTTACACCCGAATCCGAGTTAGTGGTCGCCCCTGCAGGATAAAGCTTGACGCCATGCACCAGGCCACTTGCCTTTGCCCTGACAATCTCATCGGCTGTGGTGTTATCTGTCAGGTATATCGTCATCAGCGGTTCAAATTGCATGCCGACGGGCAATGCCTCCAGGATGCGCTCACGGTAAGCAAGCGCTAACTCCGTAGTGGTTACAGGCGGACGCAGGTTCGGCATCACGATCGCTCGTGCAAACTGCCTTGCGGTATCCGGCAGCACGGCCTTGAGCGCTGCACCATCCCTTAAATGCAGATGCCAGTCATCGGGGCGGGTAATGGTAATTTTGTTCATGATGTTTCAACTCGTTTTTCAGTTTTCGTTTTTCAATTGCAGTGCAAATTCATATAAATCATTCTTTTTAAGCTGGGTGATTTCGGTAGCCAGTTTCACAGCCTGCTTGAGCGGCAGCTCAGCCAGCAGCAGCTTCAAGACGCGTACAGCCTCTTCCGGAATGGCTTCAGTCTCTTTCTGCACCGGCGCTTCCACCAGCAGCACGAACTCACCGCGCTGTTGATTCGTGTCGGCCTTAAGCCAGGCTTCGGCATCGCCAAGCGGACAAGTGTAGAAGGTCTCAAAAGTTTTTGTCAGCTCGCGCGCGAACGTGATGCGGCGCTCAGCGCCCAGCACCAGACTCAGGTCTGCGATACACTCCAGAATCCTGTGCGGCGCTTCATAAAACACCAGCGTGACTGCCTGTATCTTTAACGCTTCCAACTGCCTGCGCCGTGCAGCGCCGCTTGCAGGCAAAAAGCCATGAAACAAGAATCCGTTCTGCGTGATGCCGGATGCTGACAGCGCCGCAATCACCGCACTGGCACCAGGCACCGGCACCACCTTGATACCGGCTTTGCGCAGCACATCCACGACCACAGCCCCTGGGTCGCTGATACCTGGCGTGCCGGCATCCGTCACCAGGGCTATATTTTCACCCGCGTTCAATTGAACCAGCAGTTTTTCGGCAGATTGATGCTCATTATGCTCATGCACGGCAATCAGTTTCTTGCTGATGCCAAAATGATTCAGCAGGCCGGAAGTATGCCGCGTATCCTCCGCCGCAATCGCATCCGCGCTTTTTAAAACGTCCAGGGCCCGCAGGCTGATATCCTGCAGGTTTCCAATTGGTGTAGCGACAACATATAATATGCCTGAGGGATGCAAAATCAGATGACCAAAAAATTATTTAACGCTATTTTATCAACATGCCTGCTTTTTAGCAGTTTATATTTACCGGCACATGCAGCAGCTGCAAACCAGGTGCCAGGCGCAAAAGCCGGCCAGCAGGGCAAAAAAACTCCTGAAGCGATTTTTTCAGAGGGTGAATCCTGCCTCATGCAAGGCAACACTGCCTGTGCCAGGTTGGCGCTGGCCAATATCCTGAGCACTTCGCCATACGCCAAGCTGCTGCAGGGCAGCATAGCGCTGACGGAAAAACAGACCGACAAAGCCTTGCTCCTGTTACTGCCCTTGCAAGCTGAAGAAAGCCTGGTCCCGGCTGCCAAAATAACGCTGCACCAGCATCTGGCAGATGCCTTTCAGGACCTTAACGACATACAGCAGGCAATACAGCACCTGATGCAGGCGGAAGCCGCCATGGCCATGGCGGATGAAGCGCAAACCGGCATTGCAGCCATACACGAAAAGATATGGTCACTGCTAGGCGTGCCTGAGCAAAGCGAACTCGTCGAACTTCGCGGCAACAATACTGACAGCACGTTCCAGGGCTGGATAGACCTGCGCCTTGCCGCCAGCAATGCAGACCTTAACAACAGCATTGCCGCCTGGAACACACTCTATCCCGACCATCCGGCACAGGCATTTGCAAAAAGCCTGGCTGAGGCTAACAGCGCTAAGCCAGCTGCACCGGCAAACCTCTCATCCGATGGCAGCATTGCGTTAATCATGCCGCTGACCGCTGAGGCGAATGCAGCCAAAGCCGAGGCGTTCAGGCTTGGCCTGGAAACGGCCTTATCCAGGCATGGGCTGCACAACGAAATCAGGACTTATCCCAGCACGGAAAGCCAGCAGCAGATCGATGAAGCCTATGCACTGGCAAAAAGCGAAGGCAATATTTATTTCATCACTCCCGGCTTTCAGGCCAATGAAGCCGCGGGCAATAAAATCAGCCCGGCCGAAACCAATAATATCCTGCATATTTCACCGATACTGGATGACGAAGCGCTGCATATCGTGAATTTTGCACTTAGCCGGGGCATGCAGCAAATTACAATCATCACGACAGAAAATGCTGCTTCCAGGCTCATGGCAGCAAGCTTTCAGGCAGCATGGCAGAGTAAGTCGCCGCATGAACTGCGCGGCCACGCCATCACCATCATTACACTGCTTGGCAATATCGCGGCAACCGATGGCAGCCTGTTTGAGCTGAAATCGCAGCTGACTGAAAAAATGCCGGATCTGGTGCTGCTCGCGATGACTGCACCTGAAGCACGCATGGCCAGGCTGCACCTCCCGATCAGCACGCCGGTCATCACATACTCCAGCGCCAATGAAATGGTGGATGCCGCAGCAGCTTACCAGCCGCTGAATGCTGTGCGTCTATTCGAGATTCCATACCTGCTGACAGCAAACCAGGCAGCTTATCAAGATTACGCACCAGAAGATGCCAGTCTCAATTCAAATGAACTATTAAGATGGTTTGCACTCGGAGTAGATAGCCTGCAACTTTTAATAGCCAGCCAGCCGCTGCCTGAACACGAAGTAACCATCAGCGGTTTAACCGGCACACTGACGGTAGATAAATACGGCAACATTAAACGCCAGCTGCCACTTGCCAGATTCACGCACAGCGGCCTCGTTCCTGAGCAATAAACCGTATATGGATCAGAAATCACCGCCACGGCATCTAACAGAAGGTCTTGCGGCAGAAGAACTTGCCGCAGCTTTCTTACAGAGAAAAGGGTTGAAGCTGATTGAAAAAAACTTTCGCTGCGCATACGGTGAAATCGACCTGATTATGCAGGACGGCAGAACGCTGGTTTTTATTGAAGTGCGTTTGCGCAGCAATGCTGGTTTCGGCGGTGCCGCCATGAGCATCAACCAATCCAAGCAGCAAAAGCTCAAACGCACGGCTGAACGATACTTGCAGGCTCATGGAGATAGTGCCTGTCGATTTGACGCTGTTTTAATGTCAAAGTTAGATAGCAACGCCGTAGAATGGATACAGGACGCTTTTTAGTTTATTAACGGAATCACTCACAGCAAAGGACGTCAACAATGAAAGCAAGCTTAAAATTACTGGCAGCAGTATTACTGGCCTCTCAAATCACAGCCTGCGTGCCCGTCGTGGTAGGCGGCGCAGCTGCAGGCGGCGCAATGGCTGCAGATAGGCGCACTTCCGGCATTTATGTCGAAGATGAAAACATCGAACTGAAAGCGACAAAAAATATTTACGACACACTGGGCGAAGCCTCCCACGTCAATATCACCAGTTTTAAAGGCAATGTATTGATCACAGGGGAAGTGCCTGATGACAAGACCAGAACCAAGGCCGGCAACATGGTGCTGGCCATTGAGAACGTTAAAAGCATCACTAACGAACTGACGGTAGGCCCTAAAACCTCGATCAGCTCACGCACCAACGATGCCTATTTAACATCAAAAGTCAAAGCGCAATTCGTTTCAGAAAATCGTTTTCAAGCCAATTACGTAAAAGTCGTTACCGAAAACAGCGTTGTCTACCTCATGGGTTACGTGACCCATAAAGAGGCTAACGATGCAGTTGAGATCGCACGAAACACCGGTGGCGTAAGCAGGGTAGTCAAGGTATTTGAGTACATTCCATAAACTCGCACCACAGCCGCCCCGGCTCTTCAGCATTCACCTTTGAACTGGTTGATCGGCAGATCCAGGGCGGCTTGAACATATCGGCAACCAGGCCGATTAAAAATCAAGTTTCGCATTTAGCAACGATATTGCAGATGTTATAATATGCGGAATTTTTAGCCGCTGGCCGTATTCCAACATCCACAATCAAGTGAGCCTTATACAAATCATGACGCAAACAAACAACGAAATTATCATTGAGGGTAATACCCGCGCAGGCAAACCGTTCCGCCCGAGCGACTGGGTTGACCGCATGTGCAGCACTTACGCTACCTTTGGTGATGACCGCAAACTGAAATACTCGCCTTACCTCAAACCAAAAGTCATTAACGGCGTACGCTGCCTGGCTGTAGATTTGAAACTGAAGACGGTAAACCCTGAAGGTTTTGCGCAGCTGATGCACTTTGCTGAAGAAAACCAGCTGAATGTTCTGGATGGTGAAGGCAACAGTATCGCCGTACCGCAGTAAACGATAAACAACTGCCGAAGGCTAGGCCGCATCACCGGAAATAAGCTGCAACATCCATGGTTGCAGCTTATTTTTTGCCTGTGATCATATCCTCGATAAATGCCCTGGTGATAATCCCGCGCTTTATTTTCACAAGCCTACCCTGCGGGTTATAAATAAAAGTCGTAGGCAGCACACCTGCCGGCCCAATCTGGGCAGTCACGCTATCATCACCCAGCACGATAGGATAAGACATCAGCATGTCATCCACATACTCATTCACTTCTTTAACGTCTTTGTAATCAAACACCACCCCCAGAACCATCAAGTCTTTCTGCTTGCGGCGATCATAAAGGTTAACCAGGTCAGGAACCTCTTCAAGGCATGGCGGGCACCAGGTTGCCCAGTAATTAACCAGCACCCACTTACCCTTGTAAGCAGAAAGCTGGTGTTTATTGCCTGCCATATCTTTCAACACGAAATCAGCGGCGGCTCCCGCTTCGGCATAGGAAAACTGGCTTACCATCAAAGCCATCAAAAAAAACAATATTCTTTTCATTTATTCCAGCCATCCATTTATTTTCGTGAATGCGCATTATTTCTGCATTTAATCGACAATTTCTAGTTCTATTTCGAGATTAATGTGCGTATCATGCAACATTAATGATTGTAATTATAACAATCCATCCCCATAGTACTAGCATTAGAGTTGCCGATGACTTGGCAATGTAACTGAAAATTTAAATTAACGACAAACCCGGCATACTGATACAGCGTCAGGATTAGTGCGGTTTGCAGCGGTAAAGATTAAATTTCACAAGTTACAGATGCCACTTCACGAAATCATTTTTTTTAGTTACGATATACATTTATTTACTACAAAGTATTATTCAATAGAGGTTTACAATGAGCGAACACATCACACACCTGAGCGATGCAAGTTTTGAGCAAGATGTACTGCAATCGCAAATCCCTGTACTAGTTGATTACTGGGCAGAATGGTGTGGTCCATGCAAAATGATTGCACCAATCCTGGATGAAATTTCAAAAGAATATGCCGGCCGCATCAAAGTTGCCAAACTGAATATCGACGATAATCAGCAAACCCCGCCTAAATACGGAATCCGCGGCATCCCTACACTGATGCTGTTCAAGAACGGCAATGTTGAAGCAACCAAAGTTGGCGCACTGTCCAAATCGCAACTAACGGCATTTATTGACAGCAACATCTAAACGCTTTACGCTTAGCGCCATATATTCAAACGCTTGGTTTTACGTAATCACTTTCGTATCACCAAGCATAATCTTCCGCAGCCACTAAAATTTAATCCCTAGCTTTCAATCTATAAGCTTAACACTTCAAACAAAATCTTGTTCTAGCGAGACCTCATGCACTTATCAGACCTCAAGCATCTACCCGTAACCGAGTTAGTTGAAATGGCTATTGCCAATGAAATCGACAACGCCAGCCGAATGCGGAAACAGGATCTGATATTTGCCATTCTCAAGAACAAGGCAAAAAAAGGTGACAGCATCTATGGTGACGGCACGCTGGAAGTTCTGCAGGACGGCTTTGGGTTTCTGCGCTCACCGGATACATCCTACCTGGCCGGGCCTGATGATATTTACGTGTCGCCATCACAGATCAGGCGCTTCAACCTGCACACCGGCGACAGCATTCAAGGCGAAATCCGCATTCCGAAAGATGGCGAGCGCTACTTTGCATTAGTCAAGGTTGACCAGGTCAACGGCGAAGCGCCAGAAAACACCAAGCATAAGATCCTGTTTGAAAACCTCACCCCCCTGTTCCCGACCATACCGCTTAAGCTGGAACGCGATATCAAGGGCGCCGAAAACATCACCAGCCGCGTCATCGACATGATTGCACCGATTGGCCGTGGTCAGCGCGGCCTGCTGGTAGCCAGCCCGAAAAGTGGTAAGACGGTCATGATGCAGAATATTGCCCATGCCATCACCGCAAATCATCCCGATGTGGTCTTGATCGTGCTGCTGATCGACGAACGTCCCGAAGAAGTGACAGAGATGACACGCTCAGTGAGGGGCGAAGTGGTTGCCTCGACGTTTGACGAACCGGCAACCCGTCACGTACAGGTTGCTGAAATGGTACTGGAAAAAGCAAAACGCCTGGTAGAACATAAAAAAGATGTCGTGATCCTGCTTGACTCGATCACACGCCTGGCACGGGCTTACAATACCGTGATTCCTTCATCAGGCAAAGTACTGACCGGCGGCGTGGATGCCAACGCGCTGCAACGCCCGAAACGCTTCTTCGGCGCGGCACGTAATATCGAAGAAGGCGGCTCGCTCACTATCATCGCTACCGCACTGGTTGATACCGGCTCGCGTATGGATGACGTGATCTACGAAGAGTTCAAAGGCACCGGCAACATGGAAATCCATCTTGACCGCCGTATGGCCGAAAAACGCATCTACCCGGCAATCAACGTCAACAAGTCCGGCACCCGCCGCGAAGAGTTACTGATCGAAAAAGACGTACTGCAGAAAATCTGGGTACTGCGCAAACTGCTCTACCCGATGGACGATCTCGATGCGATGGAATTCCTGCTGGACAAAATCAAATCCACCAAGAACAATGCGGACTTTTTCGACAGCATGCGCAGAGGTTAACTTTCGTTATCGAAGTGCCCTTAACAATTTTACCTTGCTTAACTCAGGCAATATAAATATAATGCCGAGTTACCGCAAAAATGCGCAATATAATTTTGCCGTATCATTCGGCAATCAATACTGAGGCTATATATTATGAAAGATGGAATTCATCCAGAATACCGCGAAGTCGTGTTTCAAGACATCGGCGCGGACTTTAGTTTTTTAACTCGCTCTACTATCGCTGCTCGCGACACTATCAAGTGGACTGACGGCAAAGAGTATCCACTGGTTAAAATCGAGGTGTCATCAAAATCACACCCATTCTACACCGGTAAACAAATGATTCTTGACACTGCCGGTCGCGTTGATAAATTCCGCAAAAAATACGGTATGTAATGATGGCTTGCGAGATTTCTTGCAAATAGTCATGAAGCAAAAAGGCAGCCCGAGCTGCCTTTTTGCTTTAATGCTGCGCTTTCTTGCTGCACTTTCTTTAAGTGCATTGCCTTTAAGTGCATTGCTTTCCTTAAGCAAGGTTAGTCTGAAACAAGGCTGGCTTAGCTGACTTCAGGCGCCGTATAACATTCAAGCCGAAGTTACATTCAATTCCAAAACAAGCTAGACTGTTACCGTCGATCCACAATAACACTAATTCGCTACTACATATGCGCTTTCAACTCGATCACGACTGGCAAGGCAACATGTCCACACCGCGCGCGCGCATAGGTGAAAATGCAAAAACTCACCTGCTGCTTGTGCTGTGTGCTATCTGGATATTATTCGGCTTAACCGGCCACGCCCCATGGAAACCACTTGAAAGCACCAGCATTACGATCGTTAAAAATATTCTACAGGGCGGCAGCCTGGTAGCTCCGCTTGCGGCCGGAGAATCCTTTCTGGAATCACCGCCGCTTTATTACCTGTCGGCTGCAGCCAGCGCACAATTATTCAGCCCATTCTTAAGCATGCACGATGGTGCAAGGCTCATCAATGCCCTCTGGGTTACGATCATCCTGCTGATGGTCGGCATGACAGGACGCGAACTGTGGGCACGTGGCGTCGGTCGCCACGCCACATTCATCATGGTCGGCACCGTTGGCCTGGTCATGAACGCACATAGCCTGAATACAGAGATTGCGGGCTTGGCCAGCGCTGCTACCGGTTTTTATGCACTGGCCCTATCGAAACGCCGCCCCTGGCGCGCCAGCGGATTATTGGGACTAGCGCTTGGCGCAGGCTTGCTGACAGATGGCCTGGTCATGCCGGTGATCCTGCTGAGCACTTCATTGCTGCTGCCTTTGATGTTCAGACCCTGGCGCACGGTGAGCTTCGCCAAGGTTCTGATCACTGCAATCCTCATTGCCATGCCGATAGCCGGCAGCTGGCTGGGTTTACTCTACTTTCAGCAGCCAGCCATATTCCGGCAATGGCTGAATGCCAGCCTGAATGGATTCGGTCTGCAGAATCATTTCTACTTCCTGCGCATCCTGGGATGGTACGCATGGCCGGCACTGCCGCTTGCAATGTGGGGCTTATGGCGCAATCGCGACAAACTGCTTTCCAAACCAAAATTCCAGCTGATGATCGTCTTTTTTGCATGCAGCCTGCTTTTCCTGGGCTGCAGTGCACAATCCAAGGACATTTACGCCATGCCGCTGCTGCTGCCGCTCGTAGCGCTTGGTGCCGGCAGCGTTGAGCATTTGAAACGCGGCGCGGCTTCGGCCTTGAATTGGTTCGGCATTACGCTGTTTGGCCTGATCGGTTTCCTGATCTGGCTGGGCTGGATAGCGATGGCGACCGGGCATCCAGCCAAGATCAAAGAGCGCATGCTGTTCCTGTCCGGCGCTGCGAACGCTGATGTACAGTGGCTGATGCTGCTGCCCGCAATACTGGTGACGGTCATCTGGCTGTTTACCTGCATACGCGCAAAACAGGGCAATCGCTCTACAGTCACCAACTGGGCGGTAGGCATGACATTTGGCTGGGGGCTGCTCATGTCGCTTTGGCTGCCGTGGATCGACTCGGCCAAAAGCTATGAAACAGTCTTTACCGGTATTTATAAAGCGCTGCCGGCCAATCGCAGCTGCATCAACAGCCTGGGCGTTGGTCAATCACAACGCATGCTGTTCAATTATTACACCAACATCGACTTAAGGACTGTTGAAACGGCAGAGCGCCTGGATTGCAATCTCTACCTGATTCAGGATGACAAAAGCACGGCCAAAATGCAGCCTGGCGACGAATGGAAGCTGATCTGGCACGGGAAACGTGCAGCAGAACGCAAAGAGAGTTTCAGGTTATTTCAGCGCCGATAGCGTTATTTGAACCTGCACTCCTGAAACTCACAGGAACAAGCAACTGGCAAAACTGGTTGATCGCTGCGCTTAAGCTTGCAGGTAGGATTTAATTGCGGTTTTTACCTGCAGATGCAGACCCTGGCCGTCCTGCTCATGCACATACTGCGCTATCTGCTTGCGCATAGGCAAAGCCCAGAACTTATTGAGATGTCCGGCAATGTCCTGCTGGGCGTGGCTCTGGTCAGGATAGGATTCGTAGAAATCACCAATCTGATTAGCCATTGAAATTAAACGCTGAATATCCATTTTTCCAGTTTCCACCTAAAAAGTTTTTAATACTTGCCGATTCAAGTCATGCATCCAAGATTCTTTCATTGTGGCTATACACCACATAGCGGTTCTGCCTGGCAAAGCCAACCAAGGCCAAACCGCATTGCTCTGCCACACGTACCGCCAAGCCTGTAGGCGCGGACACGGCCACCAGCATTGCCACACCGGCTGTCGCGGTTTTCTGCACCATCTCAAAACTGGCACGACTGGTGGTAATGATAAAACCGTTAGCCCGCTGCCCCTGCTCCATGTGACTGCGATGCAATGCACCTATCAGTTTATCCAGGGCATTATGCCTGCCGACATCTTCACGCACGATGGCAACCGTGCCATCAGCCAGCACAAAAGCGCTGGCGTGTGTTGCCCCCGTTTGCTGCTGCATCGCCTGCTGCGCTTGAATTGCCTTCAAGCCAAGCTGAATGCCGGCAGCCGTAAAAGTAACCGCTGCCTTTAACGGCTCCGGATAACGCATCGCCTGCCCCAGGCTTTCTGCACCGCATAAACCGCAGCCTGTTTTTCCAGCCAGCGTGCGCCGCCGGTCTTTAAGCTGCATGAAACGCTCGCTGGCAATGTCACAATGCAGCTCTATGCCATTAGCCTGCACCTGCAACTCAACCCCGTACAGCTCACTTGCACTCTGCACGATGCCTTCCGATAAGGAAAAACCCAGTGCAAAATCTTCCAGATCCTGCGCCGTAGCCAGCATCACCGCATGTGAAACACCGTTATAAATCAAAGCTACCGGCGTTTCTTCCGCCAGGCAATCCTGCGCTTTCACTTGCCCGCCATCCTGCCATTGCGTCACTTCATGCAGGCTCAATGGCGCATCCAGAATCAGCGGGCGCTCACATTCCTTAATCAACTTGACCCTTCATCCGGCTTAAACGGCTGCTGCCTTTTTACCGGCGAACGCGATCTGCGCTTCACTGAATGTCTTGTAGTGTTTCTGCCAGTCCGACAACTGGTTCACACGTGACACCTGTACCGCAGTCACTTTGTACTCAGGGCAGTTAGTCGCCCAGTCCGAGTTGTCTGTGGTGATCACATTCGCACCGGATTCAGGATGGTGGAACGTGGTGTAGACAACACCAGCCTGTACACGCTCGGTAATCTTGGCGCGCAGCACGGTTTCGCCGGCGCGGCTCATAATGCCTACCCAATCTCCCTCTTTAATACCGCGGTCTTCGGCGTCATGCGGATGGATTTCCAGCATATCCTCAGGATGCCAGGCAGTATTCTTGGTTCGACGCGTTTGCGCGCCCACATTGTACTGCGACAGAATGCGGCCGGTGGTCAGGATCAGCGGGAACTTCGCATTCACCTTCTCGCTGGTTGGCACATACTGCGTAATAAAGAACTTACCCTTGCCGCGCACGAACTCATCAATATGCATGATTGGCGTTCCGTTCGGGAACTCGTCATTACATGGCCACTGGATACTACCCAGCTCATCCAGTTTCTTGAAGCTTACGCCCTGGAAAGTCGGCGTCAGCGCTGCGATCTCATCCATGATTTCAGATGCATGCCTGTAATGCATAGGGTAACCCAGAGCCTCTGACAGCTTGGCGGTCACTTCCCAGTCCTCATAGCCGTTTTTAGGCTTCATGACGCGACGCACCGGTGAAATGCGGCGTTCTGCATTCGTAAACGTACCGCTCTTCTCGAGGAATGACGCTCCCGGGAAGAACACATGCGCAAACATCGCTGTTTCATTCAGGAACAAATCCTGCACGATCACGCACTCCATGTTTTTCAGGGCATGGGTCACATGCTGCGTATTCGGGTCAGACTGTACGATATCCTCGCCGACGCAATACAGTCCCTTAAAGCTGCCTTCACTGGCCTGATCCAGCATGTTCGGGATACGTAGACCCGGTTCGCTGCTCAGCGGCCGGTTCCAGGCGGCTTCAAACAAAGCCCGCGTGGCATCATCAGACACATGGCGGTAACCGGGGAACTCGTGCGGCATTGAACCCATGTCGCATGAACCCTGCACGTTGTTCTGGCCGCGCAACGGGTTAACCCCTACGCCTTCACGGCCGATATTGGCAGTCGCCATTGCCAGGTTGGCAATCCCCATCACGGCAGTAGAGCCCTGGCTATGCTCGGTGACACCCAGGCCATAGTAAATCGCAGCGTTGCCGCCTGTTGCATATAGCCTTGCCGCAGCGCGGAGTTCTTCCGCATTAATGCCAAGTTCGGCGGCCAAGGCTTCCGGTGAGTTTTCCGGTTTAGCCACAAAATCCCGCCACGCGACAAAAGAATCCCACTCGCAGCGCGCTTTAACAAAATCTTCCTGCACCAGGCCTTCAGTCACAATAACGTGCGCCAATGCCGAGATCAGAGCCACGTTGGTGCCCGGACGCAGTTTCAGGTGATAATCTGCACGGACATGCGGAGAATTTGCCACCAGGTCGATCTCGCGCGGGTCGGCGATGATTAATTTAGCACCCTCACGCAGGCGGCGTTTCATCTGTGAAGCAAACACCGGGTGGCCATCCGTTGGATTGGCGCCAATGATGAAAATGACATCGGACTGCATCACTGAATCAAAAGTCTGCGTACCGGCGGATTCACCCAGCGTCTGCTTCAATCCATACCCGGTCGGGCTATGGCAGACGCGCGCGCAGGTATCCACGTTATTCACACCGAACACGGCGCGAACCAGTTTTTGTGTCACATACACTTCTTCGTTAGTGCAGCGTGATGAGGTAATGCCGCCAATGGCATCTTTACCATACTGCTTCTCGATACGCATCAGCTCACCTGCTGCATAACTGATCGCCTCATCCCAGCTGACCTGCTGCCATGGGTCGTTAATATGCTTACGTATCATCGGCGTCGTAATGCGGTCTTTATGCGTTGCATAACCCCATGCAAAACGGCCTTTCACACAAGAGTGGCCGTGGTTGGCACCACCGTGCTTGCTCGGTGTCATGCGTACGACTTCTTCGCCTTTCATTTCGGCATCGAAACTGCAGCCTACTCCGCAATAGGCACAAGTCGTGGTGACGCTATGCTCCGGCGTGCCCGCCTCGATCACGGTCTTTTCAATCAGCGTCGCGGTCGGACAAGCCTGCACGCAGGCGCCGCAGGATACACATTCGGAATCAAGGAAACTCTGGTTGCCGGCTGAAACTTTAGAATCAAAGCCGCGACCGGAAATCGTCAGCGCAAACGTACCCTGCGTTTCTTCACATGCCCGCACGCAGCGTGAGCAGACAATACATTTGCTCGGGTCAAATGTGAAATACGGGTTGCTTTCGTCTTTAGCGGATTCAAGATGGTTTTCACCATCGTAGCCATAACGCACTTCGCGCAGGCCGACCGCCCCTGCCATATCCTGCAGCTCGCAGTCACCGTTAGTGGCGCAGGTCAGGCAGTCCAGCGGATGGTCCGAGATGTAGAGTTCCATGGTGCCGCGGCGTATATCCGCGAGTTTTGGCGTTTGCGTATGCACTACCAGGCCTTCGGCTACCGGTGTCGTACATGATGCAGGGTAGCCGCGGCGACCTTCAATCTCCACCAGGCACAGGCGGCATGAACCAAAAGGCTCCAGGCTATCTGTTGCACATAGCTTAGGCACCATCACGCCGGCCAGCGCCGCCGCATGCATCACTGATACGCCGTCAGGTACTGTTATCTGTCTATCATCGACGGTCAGTGTCACTTGCTTGGTTGACTGGCTTGTCGGTGTACCGTAATCCGTATTTGGATTGTATTTGATCTCGTCCATAATTTATCCCTACCTGCAAATAGGCTACTTGGCCTCTGATGAAAGACCAAAGTCTTCTGGAAAATGATTAAGCGCACTGAGTACCGGATACGGGGTCATACCGCCGAGAGCACACAGTGAGCCATTGAGCATGGTGTCGCTTAAATCGCGCACCAGCTGGATATTCTTGGCATGGTCTTTACCCGAGGTGATTTTATCGATCACCTCCACGCCGCGCGTAGAGCCTATACGGCATGGCGTGCATTTACCACAGGATTCAACTGCACAGAATTCAAATGCGTAACGCGCCATTTTCGCCATGTCCACGCTGTCATCAAACGCAACGATACCGCCATGACCCAACACGGCCCATAACTTGGCGAATTCTTCGTAATCCAGCGGCGTATCGAACTGGCTCTCCGGCAGATAAGCACCGAGCGGCCCGCCGACCTGAACGGCACGAATCGGCTTGCCGCTTGCCGAGCCGCCGCCATAGTCATACAGCAGCTCACGCAACGTGGCTCCGAATGCCAGTTCGACCAGGCCATTATGTTTCAGATTGCCTGCAAGCTGAATCGGCAGCGTGCCGCGCGACCGGCCCATGCCATAATCCGCGTAGAACTGTGCGCCTTTATCCAGGATGATAGGCACCGTTGCCAGTGAAATGACATTATTCACAACGGTTGGCTTGCCGAACAAGCCTTCAATCGCCGGCAGCGGCGGTTTGAAACGCACCAGTCCGCGCTTGCCTTCCAGGCTTTCAAGCAGTGAGGTTTCTTCGCCGCAGACATAGGCACCCGCCGCGCGACGGGCTTCCAGCCTGAACGTCTTGCCGCTGCCAAGAATATCGTCGCCCAGGTAGCCTGCCTGGTTCGCGGCGTCAATGGCTTCATTCAGCACTGCCAGGGCATGCGGATATTCGGAACGGATATAGATGTAACCCTGCGTTGCGCCAACGGCTACGCCGGCAATCGTCATGCCCTCAATCAGCACGAAAGGGTCACCTTCCATGATCATGCGGTCAGAGTACGTGCCGGAGTCGCCCTCATCCGCATTACATACGATATATTTCTGATCAGACTCGCAGCCTAAAACCGTATTCCATTTGATTCCCGTCGGGAATGCTGCGCCGCCGCGGCCGCGCAAACCGGAATCAGTCACAGTTTTAACAATCTCTGCGCCGGATAATTTAAGCGCTTTTTTCAGCCCTTTGTAGCCGTCATGTGCAATATAGTCTGCGATAGAAACCGGGTCGGTGATGCCGACACGGGCGAAAGTCAAGCGCTGCTGTTTTTTAAGCCATTCGATTTCTTCAGTCAGCCCCAGGCTCAGGGCATGTGCTTTACCATGTATGAAATCCGCATCAAACAATGAAGCCACATCTTTTACCTTAACCGGGCCATAAGCGACACGGCCTTGTCCGGTAGCCACCTCCACCATGGTTTCCAGCCAGTACAGGCCGCGTGAACCATTACGGATGATCTCGACATCGAGTCCACGGTGTTTTGCTTCCGCTGCAATCGCCAGCGCTACTTTTTCAGCACCTACGGCGAGCGCGCTGGAATCACGGGGAATATAAATTTTAGTAACCATTATGCTTTAACCTCCGAAACCTTAGCCTCTGCAATCAGAGCGTCTAATTCCGACGGAGATACGCGCCCATAAATTTCATCATCAACCATCACGGAAGGTGACAGCGCACAGTTGCCCAGACAATAAACCGGCTCCAGCGTAATCGCGCCATCTGCCGTAGTCTGGTGGTAATCCACATTCAGGCATGCCTTGGCATGCGCCTCCAGCGCCTCGGACCCCATGGCCTGGCAGGATTCGGCACGGCATATCTGCATGACATGACGCCCCGGCTGATGTGTGCGAAAATGGTGGTAAAAAGTGACGACGCCGTGAACTTCTGCAATGGAGAGACTCAAAGCTTTAGAGATGGATGCATAGCAAGATTGCGGCACGTATCCGACAGTATCCTGAATAGCATGCAAGAGTGGCAATAAAGCACCAGGCTGCTGCTGATGCTTAACAATCAGCGCATCAATGACTGCTGCACTAACTTCCTGTGTTGTTTGTAAATCAGACAAGCTATTCTCTCCGGATTAACTAACATGAAATAAAGTTTATGTAAGTATAATACAGATATTTACTGCTAACTATACCGACCTGTAATGATTAAAAAAGTGCCCATGCCCGCACAAAAAATTCCGGGCGACCTACCCGGCGAACTCATCGACCAGTTTGGCCGTAAAGTCGATTATATCCGCCTGTCTATTACAGACCGCTGTGACTTCCGCTGCGTGTACTGCATGGCGGAAGACATGACTTTCCTGCCGCGCGATGAAGTACTGAGCCTGGAAGAATGTGCACGGCTGGTGAAAATATTTGTCAGCCTGGGCGTCACTAAAGTGCGTATCACCGGCGGCGAACCCCTGGTACGCAAAAACGCATTATGGCTATTCAATGAAATCGGGCATCTGGAAAACCTGAACGAACTGGTGCTTACCACCAATGGCAGCCAGCTCGAAAAACAGGCGCAGGACTTAAAGAATGCCGGCGTCAAACGCATCAATATCAGTGTAGACAGCCTGGATAGCCAACGCTTCAAATCCATCACCCGCACCGGCGATCTGGATAAGGTACTCAAAGGCATACAGGCAGCAAAACGGGTCGGCTTTGAAAACATCAAGCTTAACAGCGTGCTGATGCGCGGCATCAATGATGATGAAGCCCTGCCATTGCTTGAATTTGCCATCAAACACGCGATTGATATTTCCTTCATTGAGGAAATGCCGCTGGGCGAAGTCAACCACACCCGCGAATCCACTTTCGTCAGCAACGCGGACACGCTGAAATTGCTGCAAAGTAAATACACACTTACGCCCAGCACCCATAACAGCGGCGGCCCTGCCCGCTACTGGCAGGTAGCGGGTACGCAAACAAGAATCGGTTTCATTTCACCGCATAGCCACAACTTCTGCGAAAGCTGCAACCGTGTGCGCATCACCTGCAAGGGCGAACTATTTCTGTGCCTGGGCCAGGAAGATAAAGTAGACCTGATGCCGCTTCTGCGCCAGCACCCGGATGATGATATGCCCGTGATCCGGGCCATTCTGAACAGCATGTCCATCAAACCCAAAGGGCACGACTTCGACCTGCGCCGTGCAGAGCCTGCCGTGATCAGATTCATGTCGCACACGGGCGGCTAGCCGTGCCGGTTTCGGCCATCATCCTTGCCGGGGGCAAGGCTACCCGCATGGGCGGGCTGGATAAAGGCCTGGTGCTGTTCCAGAAAAAGCCGCTGATTGCGCATGTCATCAACCGTTTAATACCGCAAGTTGACGAAATCACGATCAATGCCAATCGTGAAATGGAAGCCTATCAGTCACTGGGTTACCGCGTACTGCAAGATGAGATCGCAGACTTTGCCGGCCCCCTCGCCGGCATGCAGCTTGGGCTCAAGCATGCAGGCAGCGAATACCTGCTGACAGTGCCTTGCGATTCACCCCTGCTACCCCTGGACCTGTCCGCCCGTTTGCAGGCAGCACTGATTCAGCACCATGCAGATATTGCCATCGCAAGCAGCAATGGCCACACACACCCGGTTTTCTGCCTGTGCAAAAAATCCGTGCTGCCGGCATTGAATGACTATCTTAGCCACGGCGGCAGAAAAGTGGGAGAATGGCAGCAGCGCTTGAATCATACCTATGTTGATTTCAGTGACTGCAGCGAGGCTTTTACCAACCTTAACACACAGCAAGACCTCATGGCGCTTGAAGCAACGCTTCAGAACCAGGCGGCCGGCAAACTGCATATATGAACCCAGACAGAATACTCCCGGTGATCGGCATCTGCGCAGCCGGCAGCAACACCGGCAAAACCACGCTCATCAAAAAACTGATTATCGAATTGCGTCAGCGCAATATCCGCACTTCCGTCATCAAGCATGCGCATCACCATTTTGATATTGATCACCCCGGCAAGGACAGTTACGAAATCCGCGAAGCCGGTGCGGTACAAACCCTGGTTGCCTCAAACAAGCGCTGGGCGCTGATCACCGAAATGCAGCGCACGCCGAACCCGCCGGATGAAGCAGACCTGGAATCACTGATTGCATTGATCAACCCGGAATATGCAGACATGATTCTGGTAGAAGGCTTTAAAAACGCCAGCATCCCCAAAATTGAAGTACATCGCCCGGCTTTGGGAATGCCGCTGGCATGTGAAAATGACCGTGATTTCATCGCCGTTGCCAGTGACGACCCGCTTGCAACAGAAACCCTGCTGCCGCTGCTGGACCTGAACAATGTTCAACAGATTGCGGATTTTATTCTGGAAGTAATAAAAAAATGACGACACCTGACCTATCACAACCGAGCCTCTCGCAACTGATTGCAAACCCAAGCTGCATGGATGATTACGACCCGAACTCAATGCCGGTGGAAAAAGCCCGGCAATTCATCAGGCAGCATCTTGAGCCTGTTGCCGAAACAGAAACTGTAACCTCGCATGAGAGTTTAGGACGGATTCTGGCGCAGGATATTCTATCCCCGGCAAACGTGCCCAACTACGACAACTCGGCGATGGATGGCTACGCGTTCAATGCCGCGGATTTAAATGCCGCATCGCTGAAAATCATCGGCACCGCTTTTGCAGGAAAAGCATTCAACGCTGCAATAACCCATGGCGAATGCATACGTATCATGACCGGGGCTGCCATGCCGCAAGGGGCGGATACCGTTGCGGTACAGGAAAAAGTATTGCGTGATGGCGACCGCATTCAGTTTACTGAAGCCCCCAAGCCTGGAGCAAACGTGCGTTATGCAGGCGAAGACCTGCGGCAAGGCCAGAGCGTCTTGCCGGCAGGGCACCTGATGCAGCCGGCTGACCTGGGTTTGCTTGCCTCACTTGGCATCGCCGGGGTGAAGGTATACCGTAAATTGAAAGTAGCGTTTTTCTCCACCGGTGACGAACTGGTTGCCATCGGCAAGCCCCTGGCAACCGGGCAGGTATATGACAGCAACCGCTACACCCTGTATGGCATGCTCAACAGGTTAGGCGTGGAAATCATTGACCTGGGAGCTATTGCCGATGATCCGCTGCAGCTCGAAAACACTTTGCTGCATGCCGCAGAACAGGCAGACGTAGTCATTACCAGCGGCGGCGTTTCAGTCGGGGAAGCCGATTACATGAAAGACCTGTTATCCAAACATGGACAAGTCATGTTCTGGAAGATTGCCATGAAGCCGGGCAGACCGCTGGCGTATGGCAAAATAGGCAACGCGCACTACTTCGGCCTGCCGGGCAATCCGGTAGCGGTCATGGTGACCTTTTACCAGTTTGTACGTGATGCATTGCTGTGCCTGATGGGCCAGCCTGCATCCGTTCCACTGCCTATGTTCGAGGTGGAGTGTACCGCCCCGATCAGAAAGCTGGCTGGCCGCACCGAGTTCCAGCGCGGGATACTGTATACGGATACTGCCGGCCTGTGGAAAGTCAAACCTACCGGCGCGCAGGGCTCGGCCATACTAAGCTCAATGTCACTGGCAAATTGCTTTATCGTGCTTGATGACAGCGTGGGCAATCTTGACGCCGGCGCTATGGTGCAAGTGCAGGTATTGCAAGGCATCATCTGACAAAGCGCCGGAATCTGGCGTGAAAATTTAGCGAACATAAATCCAGTGAGCATGTTGTATAATTTTGCGTTACTTTTAATTTAACGCTCTATACATATAAAAATACAGGCCCGCCGTTCTTTTGAATATCGCAGTTAACCAACCCGCTTCAGCAAACACCATCGTTTGGGCAATCATTGGCTCAATGCTGCTGCACGCCTTGCTGGTGCTGGTAATACCGGACATCAAGTTTGACGCAGTCAAGGAACCTGAAGTTTTAAATGTAGATTTCGTAAAGCCGCCGGAGCCACCGCCTGCACCCGAACCGCTTCAACCGCAGCCGGAAATTGTAAAGCCCAGAATTGAACCTAAAATCAAGCCTGAGCCTAAACCTGTCATCAAGCCACAGCCAACACCGGTAGTAGAGCAGAATGAGCCGGTGAGCGAGCCGGCGCCTTCGCAGCCGACAGAGGTCATTGCAGTCGCACCGAAACCTAGCGCAGTACCGCCGGTACAAACCGTACCGGCCCCGGTTCCAGTCAAGCAGGAACCACAACCGGTAATCAATCAGGCCGATTTTGAAGATGCACGCAACAAATACGGCAATTCATTATGGGGCGCCATCAGCAAACATAAAAAATATCCTAAAATCGCCGCTATGCGTAACTGGCAGGGCGAAGCCGTTGTAGAGCTTGAACTTGACGGCAATGGCAAACTCAAGTCCAAGAAAATCGTCCAATCCAGCGGCCATGAAGTCCTGGACAAGCAGGCCCTGGAAATGGTGGAAAAAGCGCTGCCATTCCCGGCTCCGCCAGAGGTGCTGCGCGGCAGCAGCTTTACGATTACCGTACCCGTACCATTCAAGCTCGAGTAGCTATTACAGTTAGCATTCGGCCACCAGAAACTCCGTGCTCAAGAAAAACACCTCCCTCAAGAATCTGTTGCTCATTCATGAGCTGGCATTTATTTTATTGATATTGCTGGTTGCAATTACCGGAGCAATCGGCATCCACCTTCAGGAAGAATCCAGCCAGGAATCAAACCGCATCAGCCTGATAGTGCAGGAAGTACAGCAGACTCGCGGCGACCTCTACCGCCAGATGAAAGAGCTTTTTGATGCCTATTTCCTGCAGGATATTGAAGCGCGTAATGAATATAACGCTTTCACCCTTTCGGTTGAAAAACATTTCGTACAGCTACACAGGATTGCCGAGGGGGAGGCAGAAAAAACCTCTATCAACAATCTGCATGCCGGCTACAAAGCCTTTGTCACTGAAACATCCGCCTTATTTGATTTGCAACCGGACATCACCGGTGATGAACTGAAAAAAATATTGAATACAGACCTGGAAGCCGGGCTTTTTAACCGTTACGAATCCTTACTCGCGCACACCGAGCAGCTTCTTAACGAGAAACAAGCCGAGCTTGACCTGAGGCTGAAAGAAAGCAAACGCAAATCAAATTTTCTGCTGTTCACGCC
>Ga0123388_1065083_pt1 | contig 21776 bp, 15 predicted proteins | sample T0HHNO3metaT_FD_89916 | JGI IMG/M metagenome (GOLD analysis project Ga0123388, IMG submission 89916) | Methane-oxidizing artificial microbial communities from Washington, USA to study methane cycling - T0-HHNO3 metaT (Metagenome... | ecosystem: Engineered > Modeled > Simulated communities...
ACCGCCACCAAAGCATTGTTACGGTTGGCGCCGGTGGCAAAGGCGTTGGCTTCCGGAGCATCGAAGATACCCACTTCCGGCATACCGATTCCGGCTTGCCGGGCTTGGCGCTCGACCACGCTGATTAACCATTGTTCGGTTTGGTTTTGCGGCTGCTCGATAACGTGCACACCCATCGAACTTTTAGCCGACCATTTGGACATGAACAATGAAATCACCGAACCGGTCATACCGATGACCGCCGACATAGCCAGCAAGCCTTCGATGTTCAAGTTGACGCCTTGAGCATCCAGTGCGCCTTGCAAGCCAAATATACTAAATATGATGCTGATCGCAATCATGATGGCCACGTTGGTGGCCAAAAACAGCAATATTCTCATCATGGCGTAACTTTCCTGTGTTGTTATAAAGTGGGTTTAATCTGGGGAGCCGAAAGATTAAATTCAAGACTATAGAGTGTTAACATCTGCCAAAGTTTACTTGAGGGACATAAAAATGAAAATTATAAAGTCGCTGTTGATGCTGTTTGCCGCCGTACCGGTTTGCTTGGCAGCCACCCCCGAACAAGAAGCCGTGCTAAAACAATTACGTCTGCCGCCGGGTTTTAATATCAGAATATTTGCCGACGACGTTCCCAATGCCCGGCAAATGGCGCTGGGCGACAATGGCGTGGTCTATGTCGGTTCCCGCCAAGGCAGCGTCTATGCGGTACAGGATAAGGATGGCGACGGTGTTGCCGAACAAAAATATCTGATCATTCAACAGCTCAATCTACCCAATGGCGTGGCTTACAAAGACGGCACGTTGTATGTCGCGGAAATTCACCGCATCATTCGTTTCGACGAGGTTGGTCAGCGCTTGGCCAGCCCGCCCAAAGCGGTCACGGTATTCGACCAGTTTCCCTCCGACCGCCACCATGGCTGGAAATATCTGCGCTTCGGACCCGACGGCAAGTTATACACCGCCGTCGGCGCGCCTTGTAACGTCTGCGACCCGGACAAACCGATTTACGGCTCGCTAATTCGCCTGGACCCGGATGGTAGCGATATGGAAATCCTAGCGCGCGGCATCCGTAACACGGTGGGGTTCGATTGGGAAACCCGCAGCGGCCATCTGTTTTTCAATGACAACGGCCGCGACTATCTGGGCGATGACATGCCGCCGGACGAACTGAACGAATGGAACCAAAAAGGCGAGCATTTCGGCTTCCCGTATTGCCATGCCGGAACCATTCCAGACCCGGAATATATAGGCGACAAGCAATGCTACAAATTCAAGGCCCCGGCCTGGAAATATAAAGCTCACATTGCCCCGCTCGGCATGCGTTTTTATACCGGCAAACAATTTCCGGACACTTATTTCCGGCAGTTGTTCGTCGCCCAACATGGCTCTTGGAATCGCACCGTACCGCAAGGTTATCAGGTGAATGTGGTCAAATTCCGTGAAGGCCAAGCCTATAATGAACTACCCTTCATCAGCGGTTGGCTGACAGCGGAAGGCCAAGTACTAGGACGGCCGAACGACATTATTCAAATGCCGGACGGCAGCTTGTTGATCAGCGACGACAGCTTGGGCGTCATCTACCGGGTAACCTACGGCCGATGAACGACAAACAATTTCAAATACTGGATACGCAGGTTGTTTATGAAGGCTTTTTCCGGCTGGAGCAATACACCCTGAAACACACGCTGTTTAACGGCGGTTGGAGCCCCCCTTTAAAGCGGGAATTGTTCCGCCGCGGCAATTGCGTGGCCGTGCTGCTGTATGATCCGAACCGCGACGAAGTGGTGTTGATAGAACAGTTCCGCGTCGGCGCGGTCCTGCAACCGGAACGGGCGTGGCAGCTGGAAATTGTGGCCGGCGCCATTGAAGCAGGTGAAACCGCTGAAGAAGTCGCTTATCGCGAAGCCCGCGAGGAAGCCGGGTGCGAGATAGAAGAACTCATCGAAATAAAACAGTTCTTCACCACGCCCGGCGGCTCATCGGAGTGGATTACCCTGTTCTGCGGCCGGGTCGATAGCAGCAAAGTGGGAGGCATTCACGGCCTGGCCGAGGAAGATGAAGACATCCGCGTCACAGCCGTCAAATTCGATGAGGTATTTCAAATGCTGGAAGACGACAAAATCGAATCCGGCATTCCCATCCTCGCCATCCAGTGGCTGTATATTCATCGACAGAAGTTACGCGACCAGTGGTTGGCCAGGACCTAACTCGTTAGCCCCGTAATCAGGATTTCGGCATCCCCCTTCTGCCCCCAAGGCATGCCGATATGACAATTCCGAGAAGGCACGGGGCATTCAACTGAAGCGGCTTGCCGACACGGTAAGTTTTTATATTTCGCCATTGAACCTTTGTGCTACAAACCGGAACTCACCCACTGTGAAAGCTAGTGCCGTTTCGCTGTCAAATGGGTTGATCAGGGTAAAAAACTAACGCTTTTCAGTTAGGTAAGTCGACAAACAGCGTTGGCTAAGGCATAAACCAAGTTTTGCCAATCCGCTTCGCATTGGTTTCACATTCCTTCTTCTTTCCCGAGGGCAATACTTATGAACCGAATAATATCGCTGCAACTCCCCGGCAACATCGCGCATCAATCTATCTCCCGACAGCGCAACACCCTACCTTTCAAGACCTTGGCAACGGCCATCAGTATTGCCGCAGCTCTAGCCGGCCCAGTCAACGCCGACTCGATTCCGGCCACCGTTCTGGACCCTAATTTACAGGTCGGTGTGGCGGTCAGCGGACTTACTCAGCCGATTGGCGTGGTGTTTTTGGCGGCCAGCGATATGCTGGTGCTGGAAAAAGCCTCCGGACAAATCAAGCGGGTGATCAACGGAACAGTGCAAGCAACACCGGTGTTGGACTTGGCGGTCAATTCAAATTCCGAACGCGGCCTGCTAAGCATGGTTTTGCACCCGCAATTTCCCGAGGTGCCGGAAGTCTTTATCCGCTGGACCGAAAGCAGCACCGGGGCCGATTCCACGGCGGTTTTGGACGTACCGCTTTCGGGAAACCGCATCGACCGCTTTCGCTGGGACCCTACAGGCGGCGGACGCTTGGTATTCGACCAAAACATATTGAAGCTCCGCGCGCTGCAAACCGACAACATCCAGGTCGCCGGACAACCGCCCAGCGCCAACGCCAATCCGCAAGGCAATCATAACGGCGGGGTAATCAAATTCGGCCCGGACGACCATCTGTATGTCTACACGGGAGACCTGGGACGCCGGGGCTGGATGCAGAACCTTGCTAACGGCCCATTCCTGAAAGCACCGTTAGTAGACGATACCTATAGCGGTCCGGAGCCGGACGACGAGCACTTATCCGGCGTGATTTTACGCATCAATACCAATGGCAATGCGCCGGTAGATAATCCGTTTTTCGCGACCGGCGCGGGGATCGGCGGCGAAGTGGGCGCCAATATTCAGAAGATTTATTCCTACGGTCACCGCAACGGATTTGGCATGGCGTTTGATCCTGTTAAAGGTAATTTATGGGAAACCGAAAATGCCGACGACGCCTTCAGCGAATTGAATCGCGTGATTCCCGGCATGAATGGCGGCTGGATCCAGTTTGCCGGTCCCGCCAGCCGGATCGCGCAATTCAAGGCAATAGAAACTACCCAATTCAATAACGCCATGCAGCAGGTGCGTTACCCACCAACCCGCATTGCCTATACCTCGGCGCTCGGCAAAGCGCGGCTGTTCTCGCTGCCAGGCTCGACCTATGTCGACCCCGAACTGAGCTGGAAATACGAGATTGGCCCGGCCGGCGCGGCTTTTGTCGATGGCGATACGCTCGGGGCTGAGTACAACGGCACGCTATGGATGGGTTCTTCCAGAGGCTTCGCGCAAGTGGGTGCGAATGGCGGCAGCTTGTACCGTATCAAGCTCACGGCCGATAGATTGCATGTCGATGTCAGCGCCGACCCGCGCTTGGCGGATAAAGTCGCCGACAATCTGTTTCGTGCGCAAAAATTCGACGGCACAGAAAGCGAAACCTTAAAAATCGGCAGCGGCTTCGGCACCACCACCGATATAGAGCAAGGCCCGGACGGCAATTTGTACGTTGTATCCATAACCGACGGCAGTATTTACCGCATCAGCCGTAAGCCTTAAACCTAACAGGAGTAACATGTGATGAACACATTCAGCAACTTAAAGTCAGTGGCATGCTTGGGGATATTGATCGGCAGCTTTTCCATGCCGAGTCAGGCCAATTTGTTAGTAAACGGCGGTTTCGAGTCGGGTTTTAATAACTGGACCCGCGCCGATCAACTCGGTAGCGAAGGTAGTTTTTTTCAGCAAAGCGGGACCAGCAGCCCGGAAAACGGTTTTTCGGTAGCAGCACCCGTGGAAGGTAGTTTTGCGGCAATGACCGACGCCCAAGCCGGCGGCAGCCATGTCTTGTATCAGGACTTTGTGGTGCCGACCGGCGTGGGCATTACCAGCCTGGCGTTTTCTTTGTATCTGAATAACGCCGCTGACAACTATTACAATCCGGGACATCTGGATTGGGCAACAACCGGCACTCCAGGCTCGACTAATCTCAACCAGCAAGCGCGCGTCGACATTTTGAGCACCACGGTCGATCCGTTTAGTACCACTGTTTTACAGAACCTATTTCAAACCAATACCGACGATCCTCTTGAATCCGGCTACACCGCCTTCTTGATCGACATCACTACCTTGCTACAAGCGCATCAAGGCGAGACCTTACGCCTGCGTTTTGCCGAAACCGATAACGTCGGCCCTTTCAATTTTGGGGTGGACAACGTCAGCATCTCCCAGGTGCCGCTACCGCCGGCCATTTGGTTGGCTTTATCCGGCTTCTCCGGGCTGTTTTGGCTGGGTCGCCGCCGCGAAGCTTCGGTCTGATAATCGCTTGACGGATGTTGGGCTTGCCGGCCTCGACATAGCCCAACATTTCGATGCAAAAATTCGCCCTATTAACCCGGCCCTTAAACTCCGTGAATTAATTATTCCGGCAAAGGCCGGAGCGGCGGTATTTGATAAACAGCTAAATATGTTCATCGCGTTTGTAAAGTACCCGCCCTCTCCAGCCATTTACCGGCTTTTTCATTTAGCCAAGCCTGAGCAAACTCGTCTTTTTTGATCACCATATCCAGAAAAGCACTGGACACACTAGCGATAGCCGCGACCTGTTTATAACCCAGGTTGGGATCTTGGCGTTCCGGCTTACCGAACAAACCCAAATTGGGGCTGCCCCCACCGGAGCCGCGCCGCCCACCACCGCCATGCCCACCGGGACCGCCACCCGAATCCATGCCGCCCATGCCGAATTCTCCACGCCTCGACCCGCTCAAGCCAAACCGTCCACCCAGTTCATTGCCCGCCAGCAAGCGATGCCCGGCGCCGCGTAATAACAACAGATATTTGCCGCCGGCCGGGGCCTGTTCCCAAACCGCCGTGCGCACGGCGGCGGAACTGATCGCGTAAGGATCGTTATCTTCGCTGCCGGTAATCGTCAGCATCGGCAGACGCAAAGCTTGAAACCGGCTACGCACATTGCCTTCCGCCAAATCGACCGAGGGGCTTAACACCATCGCCGCAACCGGCTTGAGTTGGTCCGCGCGCGGCAAACCGCTGCCGAAATTCTCGCCCAAAGCCGCCGTCACGGTTTGCGCACCCAGGTCGTAGCCAGCCAGTATCACCTTGCTGAAGTCGGCGGACGCATACAAGGGTTGCCGTAAGCCGGCGCGAGTTTGCACCTGCGCATAGGCCCAAAATAATTGCGCCAAGCGAGTCTTCAAATTCTCCACGCCAAAGTATTGATGGCCGACGTAACGCAATTCGCTTTCCCGAGCCGTTCGCGATTGCCGACGCGGCTTGTCACCAAACCAACCGCCGCCAGCCGGCTCCGGTCGCAACTCCATGTTTTCATCAGCCAGCTCCGCGTTTTCGTCGTCCGGCATCTCCTCCGGGTCATCGAAACGCCGTTCCGCCTCCAGGGCCTTCAAGGCTTGGCTAACCGGCACCGGCTGCATGCTAAACACCAGATAGCCGGCCTTGGCCCAGGTTTCCCGCCACAAACGCCCGGCTTTCGCATCTTCGCCCAAGCTGGGCAGATAAATAATCAACGGGTAGCTTCCCGGCGTACTCGGCCCGACCAGTTCCACTTCCAGTTCCGTTTGCTGATAAATCCAGACATCGTGCGTAGCATCAACCGCAAAATTCCGTGCGGTTTTGTAGCCGCCATTGCCCAATACCTCGCTCAACTTTTCCTGCTGATCTTCCAGGCTGGGCAGCGGCGGTCTGGAGGAACAGGCGACAAACAGCAGAAGCGAGCAACAAAAAATCAAACGGCGTGACCTATTCATCCGGCTCTCAAACTCCCTAGACTCGTCATTCCCGCGCAGGCCGGAATCCAGCATAGCCGCGGGGCTCCCGCCTGCGCGGGAGCGGCAATATTTCAAGGCCTGGGAAATAAAAAATTTATAAGCTTGGGACATGACTTTGCAACTCCGGCAAAAAATCGGCGACAGGTGATCGAGAGCGGCATTATCGCCGACAGAGGTATCAATCGGCGCTGGTAAATTGTAAAAATGGGTAAACCCGTCTGAGCCGGCTAAAGGTGCGGATCGCGCTGCAAAACGTCCAAGGCTTGATCGAAAGCAAACACCTCGACATGCCGCATCAAAGACGCAACACCCTCGTGGCCGAAAGCTTGCCGTAGTTGCTCCCGGTGGTTTTGTACATAAATTTGGGATTGAATATTGCCCTCCTCCAGTAATATCCGAAGGCCTTCGACCACCGCACGCAGAGCTTCCTCGGAATAGGTGGACGGCGAAATCTCTTGAAGCGCGCGCTCAGCCGGCAACACATCGAGAATCTGCGTAATAAACAAGGCGAGTTGCTCAGTCAATTGTTTGAGCGGACGCTGCAAAGAATCGACCGCAGCGGCGGCTTGCTGTTTTAAGGCCATTTCGATGCCCTCGGCGGTCTGCCGGATGTGGGTTATCCCCAAGGTTGCAGCACTGCTTTTTAAGGAATGCGCGGCTCTTTGCGCGGATTCCCAATCGCCGACAGTCAATAACTGCCGGATATTGTCGGCTTCGGCCGCATGCCGCTGCACGAAATGGCGTAACTGGCGCAAATAAAACGGCAGCTTGTTTTGCAGATTGTGCAAACCGGCCTGTAAATCCAGGCCCGGGATATTCGCCAAGCGCTCGTGCAGGGCCGCGTTGCCGTCGTTTTGCTCATCCGAGGTTTTATGAACTTGGGCCGATTGGGTGGGCGGCAAAGGCGGCATCCAGCGTAATATCACGTCGTACAGCACCTCCGGATTGACCGGTTTGGGGATGTGATCATTCATCCCGGCGCTCAGGCAAGCACGTCTATCTTCGTCGAACGCATTGGCGGTCATGGCCAATATTGGTGTTTTTTCCCGCCCCGGCATGCGCCGAATCACCAAACTGGCGGCGATGCCATCCATCTCCGGCATTTGCACGTCCAGCAGAATCAGGTCGTACAGCTGTTTAGCGGCCATATCGCAAGCGCTGCGGCCATTTTCGGCCAAATCGACCAATAAACCGGCCTCTTGCAACAACTCCAACGCCACTTCCTGATTAATCAAATTGTCTTCGGCCAACAACACCCGCCGTCCTTTCAGGTTGGCTAAATCGGGGCGCCGCGCATCCGCAGGCGTTTTTTGCCGCCATCCCGACAGCACGCCGGCAATCGTATCGTGTAAGGCTGACAGCGTCACCGGTTTGGCGAGATGCCCAACAATCCCGGCGCTACGTAATTCCTCGGCGCTGCCGTCGTAACTATAGGCGGTCACCAGGACAATTTTCGGTAAGGAATCGCCAAGCAGTTCGCCCATCCGGCGCGCGGTTTGAATGCCGTCCATCACCGGCATCATCCAGTCCATCAACACCAGATCGAACGGTGAATCGGCTTGCTGGGCATCCACAACATTTTGCGCGGCCGCCAATCCGGAATCGGCCACACTCACCCGCGCTTCGAACCGAGTCAGCATGTGCGCGATGGCTTCGCGGGCCTCGGCCACATCGTCTACCACCAATACTTTTAAACCTTTGCGGATATCCGGCTTAGGCAATTGCTGCGCAGAACCCGCGGCATATTCGAACGGCAACTCCAACCAAAACGTACTACCGCGGCCCAATTCGCTCTCCACGCCCACCGTGCCGCCCATCAGTTCGATCAGGCGTTTGCTGATGGCTAGCCCCAAGCCCGTGCCGCCGAAGCGGCGCGACGTGGTGGAATCGGCCTGTTCGAAGGCTTGAAATAACCGGCTGCATTGCTCGGCATTCATGCCGATGCCGGTGTCGCTGATTTCGAATCGTGCCACAATCCCCACCGGATTTTTGGCTATCAATTTAGCCCGAAACACGATATGCCCGACATCGGTAAACTTGACTGCATTGCTGGCAAAATTAAGCAAAATCTGCCCCAGCCGCAGCGAATCTCCGCGTAACACCGCTGGTAGCGCCGGGTCGATACGATTTATCACTTCCAGACCTTTTTCGGCGGCGCGGTCGCAAATCAGGTCGTTCAAACTTTTAAAAATATGGTCAAGATCGAAATCGCCGATGCTCAGGACCAATTTGCCGGCTTCGATCTTGGAAAAATCCAGAATGTCGTTGATGATGCCCAGTAAATGCTGGGCAGCGACCGAAATCTTGGTCAACTGCTCGCGCTGCTTGGCATCCAGCGTGGTATTTTGCAGCAAATGCGTCAAACCGATAATGGCGTTCATCGGCGTGCGGATTTCATGACTCATATTCGCCAGAAAGGCGCTTTTCGATACGTTGGCCACTTCCGCCGCTTGCATCGCATCGGCCAACTGTTCGGTGCGTTCAACGACTAATTCTTCCAGATGTTCGCGATAGTTCTCCAACTCTTCGAGCATCTGTTTCTTCTCGGTGATGTCGTCCTTGATTGCCATGTAATGACTAATCCGGCCGTCTTGCTGTCGAATCGGCACAAGGATGGCCGACTCCACAAATTCGCAGCCATCCTTGCGCTTATTGATAAATTCGCCCTGCCAGGATCGGCCGTTAGTCAAATTATCCCAAAGCTCCACGAAATACTCGGGCTTGGTTTTACCCGATTTCAAAATATTGGCTTTTTGACCCAACAGTTCGGCGCGTGAATAGCCGGTGGTCTGGATCACCGCTTCGTTGACATACTCGATACGCGCATCTAGATCGGTAATAACGATGCTCTCCGGGCTTTGCTCGACAACCAGGGATAATTTGCGCAGTTCCTCTTCAGCCCGCTTGCGCTCGGTGATGTCCACCAGCGATGCCAATAAATTGTCGCCCATGGTAATGCCGGAGATGATGGCGGTGCGCACTTCGCCGTTTTTACAGGTAACCTGATATTCGTGGGACTCGATTGGCGCCTGCTGCTCCGCCGCGCGGCGCTGCAAATTCTGCCAGATGTCGAAAACCGATTGCCGGTAAAGCGGATCGGGATAGGCATTGCGCCACCAATCTTCGGCGGTTGGGATGTCGGACAAGGTATAGCCAAAAGTGCGAGCAAAAGACTGGTTCATGGCCAGCATGGTGCCGTCGGCCGCCATCAACGCCATCGGCACCGGCGCCACATCGAACAACCTGCGAAAATTAGCCTCGCTTTCCTGCAACGCGGCCTTGATACGCTTGCGCTCGGTGATGTCGCGGACAATCTTCGACGCGCCGACGACCTTGCCGTCGCTGTCCTTAATCGCCGAAACCGTCGCGGCGACGTCGATCCGGCTGCCGTCCTTACGCAACCTTTGGGTTTCGTAGTTGCTTATCCGCTCGCCGTTCACAATCCGCTGTAGCAACTCGGCTTCGGTGGCCAGTAGTTCGGCTGGAAACAGCAGCGTAATCGGCTGGCCGACAATCTCAGCGGCACTGTAACCGAAGATACGTTCGGCCGCAGCATTCCAACTGGTGACGATACCCTCCAGATTTTTGCCGATAATCGCATCGTCGGAAGAATTTACTAGTGCCGCCAACTGAGTGCGTTCTGCCACCAAACCCTGCTCAAGTAACACGTTCGCCGCTTTCAAAGCCTGTTCGACCCGTTCACGTTCGGCAACTTCCAGTTGCAAACGTTGGTTGGCCTCGCTTAACTGCGCAGGACTGGGCAATTGCAGCGCTTTGGGAATCAGCGGTATCAGCACCGCCACCGTCACCACCGAGACTATCGCCGTCACCACTTTGGCAAAAGCATCTAGTCCGTAAAGTGGTTCCCAAATCACCACGACATCCATCAGATGAGTCGTACCGCAGGCCAGAATGAACACCACAAACAACCATAACACCCGGACATACGGAAAATCCTGCCTATGCCGCGCGAAATAACCCAAGGCAACCGGCAGCAAAAAGTAGGACAAAAATATCAAGCCATCGCTAATCACGAAGGTCCACAACAAACCCGGCGACCAGCTCAGGCAATAGCCATGCGGCATAAAATTATTGTCGGTCAGAAACTTTAGAATTTCATTCATGGCAGGAATTTCGGTAAAGGTTATTTCCGCGATTTATGATCGGCTACCAGGGCACAGTAGCGTAAAAACGCATATGCGCTGCGGGCGCTCTCGATCAAAATCTGTACATGTAAAAATAGCACCTAGCTAAAACCGCGTTAGATTTAAGCCTTTAACACTATCAATTCAACTCCGGCGATACGTTAAAGAAGCGGGGTGGCACGACAAAATAACGGCGTTTTCGTTAATTTCGGCAATGCCGTCGGGCAGAGGCATTCAAGCCCTACAAGGTCTGGATCTTAGACCCACGCAGAAGACTACCGCCGCCACTTCAAAAAGGTTTGACCTACCTTTTACCGGCACGTGTTTTAGCTTGCTCCGCCGTTTTGCCGGCGGCAATACGCGCCAACAATTCGCTGGCTGGTTCGTCGTTGGGGTCTTGCGGGACCAGTTCGCCGCGAAAGGCTTTGGCCAGCAACGATGGGTTTGTGGTAATTCGCGTTGAACAATTACAATCCCCGATAATTGACGGCTTCAACACAATGGCACACGTGACATCGCAAACCCAACCCCAAAAAACCTCGTTACCGGAACATTCGGTAATTCTACCGATGATGCAGTTGATCTGGCGGCCGTTGGCGACCTTGGCCTGGATCCACAATCAGTACGGGGATCTGGTGCTGGGACGACTTTTCGGCAGAAAAATATTGTTCGTCTGTAACCCTGAACACATCGAACAAATCTTTAACCTGGAAGGCAAAGGCTTGTTGAACCGGGACTTTCTTTACGACGCCAAACAGGTACTGTTCGGCAACGGTTTGGTTAACAGCCAGAACGAAGTGTGGAGCAAGCAGCGCCGTTTGATGCAGCCCTTGTTTACCAAAGAGGCGGTTAAGCATTACGAGGCGATTATGATCGAGGAAGCCGCCGCCGTGGCGGGCAACTTGAAAAACGCGGCCGGTGGCCAAGTCAATTTGACCTTGGCGATGAAAAATCTGATTCAGCGAATTTTTATCCGCACCCTGCTCGGCAAATCGGTAGACAGCATTAGCAATAGCGCGGAGCTGATCAAGGTTATCGAAGTAATCTGCCGGGAGTTACCGGTACAGTTGGGTAGCGAAATTATCTTTGGCAGCCGCTTGAAACGCTTTATTCCGTTGAAATCCAAGCGCTATCATGCCGCGGTCGATTATCTGAAAGCCTTTATCCGCGAAGAAATTGCGGAAAAACAGCACAATCCGGGGCAAGACCTGATATCGCTGTTGATTCAGTCTAGCGACAGAAGTACCGGCTACACAATGCCTGACGAACTACTGCAAGACGAAGCCGTTAATCTGTTCTTTGCCGGCCAGGAAACCACGATCAACACCTTGTTGTGGTTTTTTTATTTAACCGGCAAGCATGCCGATGTGCGCAACAAGATTGCCGCGGAAATCCGCCAGTTACCCGAAGAGCCGCTATGCGCGTCCCACCTGAGCCAACTGCGCTATACCAAGGCCGCGTTAAACGAAACCTTGCGCCTTTATCCACCGACGTCGGCACTGTCGACGCAAACCGTGCAGGACATTGAACTAAGCGGCTATAGCATTCCAAAAAGCACTACGGTGTTGTTGAGCATGCACACCACTCACCATCACCCCCGGCTGTGGCAGACACCGGAACAGTTTAATCCGGATAGATTCCTGGAAACCGCGGCGCCGGAACGGCACACATTTTCCTTTTTTCCGTTCGGCGGCGGTGTGCATAATTGCATAGGCAAACATTTTGCTGAGCTGGAAATGTTGTTGATCATCGCCAGCTTTATCAGAGAATTTAGCTTTGAAACCAATATTACCGCTAAAGAAGCCTTTAGTATCACGTTAAAGCCTGATCAGCCGGTTGTTGGCAGAATTATTCCTTACAAATAATTTTTTAAAAAAAATATTTTGGGTTTTATATTTGCCATTGCACTCTGGTAATGAGCAACAACTATTAGAATAAAATTAGTTGCATCGGCAAAAAATAAAAACCAACTATTCTGATTTCATTCTGTTGATCTAACCATTGATTTTGAAGAAGCTGCATTACAACCGTCATCACCACACCACCACTGATCTCCACAACCGCCGAGAAACAGAGCAACCAAAACAATTAGTATATTTTTATTAATTTTCATGATTTTTTACCCTGAGTTAGATTAAGATTCGCAATACGGCATAAAGAGTTCCATGCGATAAAATAATGTCAAGACTCGACCATGGCATGTTCTGTAACAACAATCGCCACCGGTTTAAAAACGGCTACTCAGAGAAACCAGTAAGCAAGATTTCCAGACGCGACAACGGCGAATTTTCATAGCTCACTATCTTGATTGGACTTGAAAATTACCCAGGGGGCTTCCGCCTGCCTCAACGCAAAAGCCTATTCCACGGCCACGCAGGCATCTAAAATCTTCCGAAAATACACTAAAATATTTTGGTGCCGTCTCCTGCCATTGGCCGATTTGCAAACTAAATTACCGGGCGCAATTCAGCGTGTGCAGCAGTCGCAAAGACCGAAACAACGCTAAAAGCCGCAACAGACCGGCGGTGCCACACGCTTATAAGCTTTTGAAAAATCAAAATATTCCGAGAGGCGTCACTTAAAATACGGCAAGCAGCACGGTACTTTGGATTAGGAAAAAACTTAAGACATTAGGGATTTTTGACAGCCGCTCGCTACCAAATGGCCGCCAAATTAAGCTAATCGGTATTACCTGAATGTACATGTTGCTAAACTATTTCATCCGGAGATAGCAATTGTCATGCTGGCCGTTCACACTGCTGCTTGCACAAAACGCTTTGCTATCCGGCTTGTTTTAGTAGTCAATCTCTTGAACTTGTCCGGCCAGAAGCCGTCAGAATGCATCGAATTGATCGGTGCCGTATTTTCTGATTGATTTCTTGCCAAAATTACCAACCCTTAATATCAACAGTGGCAAATAAAGCCATATAACCAAAATAAAAATGAAATTTAGAGTTTTTCTGCAAAGACTATCTCATCCTCGCGTTAGAAGACGATTAAAAATTGGCCTGTCCGTTTGGGGCGTGGCTATTGTCATTAGCCTGATTTCTAAACTGGCTTATGATATTGGTTATTTTAAAGCGCAATCGTTAATAAACGATAAAAACACCGCAACACCTAATACCACCCAGATACTATCCATAGAATCAGCTCAGCGCATAGTATCCGGGGCTTTAAAAGAAGATCCTGATTATCCAAAGACAATTGTGACGCAGGTTATTGATAACAACCAAAAGCTGGCGACTATTATTGTCGAAAACAATAAACAAAGAAAAATAGGCTGGATTATCGATATGCGCTTGTTTTTTATCGGCGATCTATTTAACGACAACGGCTATAACTTAACCGAGTCTATTGAGCGTCAGCACAGTATCAGTAGAGTAGATAACAGACTAACAACGCCGGAACCCGTCGCACCTTAAACACACGGCATTATTAACCCGGCCCTTAAATACCGTCCGCCTATATGCCCTTGCGGGTACTGAGTTTATCGAATGGCACACCAGCCGGGGCTTCGACGTGCTCAGCCGGAACGGAATACCAGTGATGAATAGGGCCGGGTTAATAAAAGGGATAGAAATAATCTCCAAAAGCCTGTATTTATTGCCAGACAACGAATATTACGAAAAGCAGTAAGCACCGGCGTATTGAGCTTGCGATTGGGGCTCCCGCTTTTGCACCCTAGCCACGCAAATGCCCATCCCCATACGCCACCCACTTGTAGGTGGTGAGCTCATCCGGTCCGACCGGGCCGCGCACATGGAGTTTGTCGGTGCTGATACCCACCACCGAGCCCAAACCGTAGTCACCGCCGCCCGACAAACGGGTCGAAGCGTTAATCATCACCGACGCCGAATCCACCTGTTCTTCAAACTGCCGGGCCAGGCTCAGGCTTTGCGTGACAATGCCGTCGGTGTGGCCGGAACCGTAGTGGTTGATATGGTCTATGGCTTGTTGAATGCCGTCCACGACCTTCACCGACAGAATGGGCGCCAGGTATTCGCTATGCCAATCTTCCTCTGTCGCTGGGGCTACATCGGGTAACAGTTTTTGGGTTTGTTCGCAGCCGCGCAATTCGATATGGTTTTCAGCAAATGCGGTTTGCAGTAGTGGCAATAGCTGTGCGGCGCATGCGCAGTCCACCAGCAAGGTTTCCAGTGCGTTACAGACTTGCACACTTTGGCATTTGGAATTCACGGCCAAGGCAACGGCTTGTTCCGGGTCGGCATCGGCAGCAAGATACAAATGACAAATGCCGTCGTAATGCTTGATGACCGGAATCCGCGTGCCTTCGGCGATGCGCTTGATCAAGCCTTTACCGCCACGCGGGATTAACACGTCGATGTACTCGTCCATTTTCAACAGCTCGCCGACCGCTTCGTGGCCGGGTGTGCGGATGATTTGGATTGCATGTTCCGGCAGACCAGCGGCGACGGCGCCGGCAATCATCGCATCGGTGAGTATCGTATTGGTTTGCAACGCTTCCGAACCGCCGCGCAAGATCACCGCGTTACCGCTTTTGATGCACACTACGGCGGCATCGGTGGTGACGTTGGGGCGCGACTCGTAAATGATGCCGATCACGCCGAGCGGCACCGATTTTTTATAAACCCGCAGCCCGGCCGGATTGGTGTGGCCGGTCAGTATCCGATTCAGCGGGTCCGGCAACTGCGCCACTTTTTTCAGGCGCGACAACATGTAATTAAAGGTTTTGTCGTCTATCGTCAGCCGCTTGACCATCGCATCAGACTGCCCTTCGTCACGGGCCTTGACGATTTCCCGGGCGTTGACTTCCAACACCTGCTGCCTGACCGACTCCAGCGCCTCGGCCATTTTCGCCAACGCCAGATTGCGCGTCGATTCGGAGGCTGATGCTAGTTGGCGAGATGCAGCGCGACTTTGTTGGGCGATGGTTTGGATGGGGTTGGTAGTCATGTTTTTTCAGATCGATTGCTTTTGAGGCTGCTGATTTTGCCCGATTTCATCTGGTGTAGGAATTATGGGTAACCCGCGCCAGCACCTCGGAGGATAATTTGCACCTTCCCATCTCCTGTAACAGAAGCGCGGAAATTGTTGGTTATTTGCATTTTATACTTACCTGCCTTCATTTGAATGTAGCCAAGAGCAACATTGTTCTCGTTACCAGGATTACTCTCGCAAAGAGGTTCAAAAACGGTGTGGCTAATGGATTGCCCATCGATAGTTGCGATGTCAACTGTCAGTGCCAATTTCTGACTTGTTCTTCTCCACGGTTCAACTTGCTCTTGGGGATAGGCACAAAAATATGAAAAAAAAGATCTATGGGGATTGGACAGATCATATTTTTCAGTGGACCTAAACAGAAGCATTAGGGAATATCTTTCGTCCATGGGTACGTCGATGTTCTGGTCGAGGACAGCCCCCTTCTTGGATATATCAATAAAAGCGTCCTTAAGGGCCTGATTTGTCACGCACATAGACATAAGCCACATCGCTAGGCCAATAATTGGTTTCTTGCAAAGGACAAGGGTTGTTTCGTTCATGGCTTTTAAATCAATGAAATGGTACGGAGGGCATGATGAATTTACTAACCGCACTAATTGTTATCGATGCGGCACACATTATTTACCGTACCTTACTGACTATAAAAGCTCTCAAATTCCTTGAAAGCAAGTGAAAGAGCGATAACCTCAATGGCCGTAACAAAAAACATTGCAATTGATAACACGGCATTTTCAATGTCAGTAGCGTTTTCACGCCAAAGCATTGTAATAATAAAATTAAAAAATAGCGGAAACAAACAGACTATGGCAAACATGTTAAAACCATTACCGCGGGTAATAACCCAAGACCATTTTAAACTCACTTTTTTGTCGATTGCGATAGCGGGAAACACCAAGCTTAGCCTTGCAGTTATATATCCGCCTAAAACATGAGAAAATAGTTTTATCCAAAACTTTACATCCTCCAGGCCAATCGAGGGCAAGTTCCTGTTAAACATAAACAACGTACTCATAAAAACAATTGCTTCGACAAGACTCACGACTATAAATACCTGAAAAAGCATCCCTAAAAACTTAGCCGATCGCACACCCATTCTGAAGTCAATGTTGTTATATACCTTAAAATCACTTACAAGAACCAGACGATGACATATTATTGCAAGCCAGGACAAACCGATACCAAGTATGCCCATAAATAACAAAGCCAATGGAAATCCAATATTTTTAGCGTAATTAAATATTAATGCAGAATAAACTAATAAAATTAAAGTCGGCAGCGTAATTACATTGAAGAATTCTTTCTTAGTTATCCAAGCCGTTTTTAGGGTATTCAGAACAATTGGCCAAGCCTGAAGTTTAAATTCCAAGGTCATTTTTAGTCTTCCATAAATTTTAATAAATGGTCTTATAGTTATTGTCTATCTTCCAGTTTCGAACGCTATATATCAATTTAGACCGAACGAATGGGGCAAACAACTAAAGTCAATCAGAAACATAAGGATCGATAACCACATCGCATCTAAAACGCTGAGATAAAAGCATAGACATCCCTTTCCGATTTGACAGAAAAAGCGCTAATCTCTCCGACGCACCAGCCCGTCTAATGCCAGATACCGCACCCGCACACCCTCATCCAAAACCACTTTAAAAGCCAAATGCTTTATCATTGGGCCAGGACACGCACGGAACCCGCATAATTACAATGAATAACACTCCGCAACCCACCGCCAAAGCTTTGATTTCCCCCGTTATTTTATTCGCCGCCACCCTGTTTATCAGCGCCACGCTGATGTTCGTGTTGCAGCCGATGTTCGGCAAGCTGTTGCTGCCGCTGTTAGGCGGCACGCCGGCGGTGTGGAACACCTGCATGGTGTTTTACCAAACGCTGCTGTTTCTAGGCTACTTGTATGCGCATTGGTTGAGTTCGCGGCTGGGTAGCCAACGGCAGATTCAGATTCATACCGCCTTGCTGGTGTTCAGCGTGATTGCGCTGCCGGTGGCGCTGCCGCCGGATTCCGCACCGCCGACCGACGGCGACCCGACTTTGTGGCTGGTGTGGACCTTATTCCTGGCAATCGGCCTGCCCTTTTTCGTGGTCTCCACCACCGCGCCGCTGTTGCAAAAATGGTTTTCGCATAGCGGTCATCATAGTAGCGACGATCCTTACTATTTATATGCCGCCAGCAACGCCGGCAGTTTGCTGGCTTTGTTGAGCTATCCGTTCCTAATCGAGCCTAACCTGGGTTTGGCCAATCAAAGACTGATCTGGAGCGGCGGCTATATTGGCTTGTGCGCGTTGATTGTCGTTTGCGCCGTCAGCTTCTGGCGCAGCCAAGCAGATAAGGAAGACGAGGACGTTTTAACTGACGCCGGCATCGAACCGCCGTCGACGCTGCAACAACTGCGCTGGCTGGCGCTGGCTTTCGTACCGTCCAGCTTGTTGCTGGGCTTGACGCAGTTCATTAGCACCGATATCGCCGCCGTACCCTTGCTGTGGATCGTGCCACTGACCTTGTATTTGCTGACCTTCATCCTGGTGTTCAGCACCTGGGCCGAGCGCATCCGGCCTTGGATGCTGGCTGCACAACCGGCAGTATTGACGGTATTCATCGCTTATTCCTTCATCAACCCGGCCACCTTGCCCTATTGGCTGGATTTGATTTTGCATCTGCTGGCCTTCTTCCTAGCGGTGATGGTCTGCCACGGCGAACTGGCTAAAAGCCGCCCACATCCGCAATATCTGACTCGCTTTTATCTGGTGATGTCGTTTGCCGGCATGCTGGGCGGTTTGTTCAATACCTTCGTCGCGCCGTTTATCTTTAATGCGGTATACGAATATCCCATCATGATCGTCGCCGCCTTGCTGCTGCGTCCCGGCTTTTTCGACGGCAAATGGTTTTTGCAGCCGATTTTTCCGGTGTTGTTATTAATCATCGGCCTGACGATTTATTTCACTACCGAGCAGCTGTTCGATTACTTGGACTTAATCGGCGGCGCGCTGATTCTGTTGGCCGGCGTGAGTTATTCGCTACGGCATAGCCCCATCGGTTTGGGCGCGTTGACCGGGGTGATTTTGTTGTTCACGCTGGGCTTGCACAGTATGGCCTCCAACACCATTTACCAGGAGCGCAGCTTTTTTGGCGTGATGTCGGTGCGCGACACCGTCATCCCCGATGAAAACCAACGGCCGGAAACCGTCCGCGAGTTATATCACGGCACCACCAAACACGGTGCGCAACGCTTGACCGCCGCCAACGTCACCACGCCGTTAACCTATTACAGCCGCCCCGGCCCCATCGGCCAGCTGTTTGCCGAATTTGACAAGGAAAATCAGCATTGGCACATCGGCGCGGTGGGTTTGGGCGCCGGCGCACTGGCCTGCTATAACAAGGAAGGCCAGCTTTGGAAATTCTATGAAATCGACCCGCTGGTAGTGGAAGTGGCGCAAAACCCGGCCTGGTTTACCTATCTAAGCCGCTGCAACAAGCAGGCGGAAATGATCGTCGGCGACGCCCGGCAATCGCTGCTGAAGGAAGCCGATGGCAGCTTCGATTTATTGATTATGGACGCCTTCAGCTCCGACGCAGTACCCACGCATCTGCTGACGCGCGAGGCTTTGCAGCTATACTTTAACAAGCTGAAAGACAACGGTTTACTGGCTTTTCATATCACCAACCGCCATCTGGCCTTGAAAAAAGTCATGGCCGACCATGTCAATCAATTGCATCTGGCGGCCTTGTTGCAGGAATTTAAACCGGAAACCGATGTCCCTCTAGTCATCGCCACCGACTGGGTGGTGATCGCAAAACAGCCCGAGCGCCTGCAACGCTTGCAGCAAAGCCGGCTCGGGCACTGGCAGAAACTGCCGCTGACGTTTGGTTTGCAACCGTGGACCGACGACTTCACTCATATTATTGGCATTTGGAAATAGGATAGGACATGCTCATTACGGACCTTGCCCAGCGTTGCGACGCCACCGCCCAGGGCGGCGACTCGACAACCTTTATTAATTCTGCGGCGGACATCATGTCCGCCCTTCCCCATCAAGTCACCGTCCTCAGCGACGGTAAATACAAAAAATATCTAAAAGACTCCAAGGCTTCGGCCTGTTTTATCGCCGAGCAACTGGTAGACGGCGAAATCCCGGAAAACCTGACCTTGCTAGTCTGTAAAGACCCGGAGATCAGCTTTTTAAATGCGGTTAAGTTGCTACATCCGGAACCGGTGTTTAAACGCCAGGTGTCCGAACATGCGGTTTTGGCCGACACCTCCACACTGGGTTATGACGTACACGTTGGCCCGTTCGCCACGGTTGGTCAACAAAGCAGCATCGGCGACAGCAGCACCATCGAAGCCGGCGCCCGTATCGGCAATCATGTGATGATAGGCAAACACTGCCATATTCACCCCAATGCCGTCATCTATGACCACAGCATCATCGGTAACAATGTGATTATCCACGCCGGTGCTGTCATCGGTGCCGACGGCTTTGGTTATAAATTCCGAGACAACCAGCACGTTAAAGTGCCGCATGTCGGCCATGTGGAAATCGACGATAACGTCGAGATCGGCGCCAATACCTGCATCGACCGCGGCGCACTGGGCGCGACCAAGATTGGTTGGGGCAGCAAGATCGACAACCTGGTGCAATTGGGGCATAACAACATCGTCGGCCGCAACGTCATCATCTGCGGTCAATCCGGTATCTCCGGCTCCTGCGTCATTGAAGACGGCGCCATCCTGGCCGGCAGCACCGGCGTAGCCGACCACGTCAAAATCGGTGCACGGGCGGTAGTAATGGCCCGCAGCGGCATCTCCGGCGACATTGACCCAGGCGCCCAAGTATTCGGTAGCCCGGCCAAAGACCGCAAAGTGGCTTGGAAGGAGTTGGCAGCGCTGGCCAAATTGCCGGAACTGATGCAAAAATTTAAAGCGCTGGAAGCTCGGGTTCTCAAATTGGAAGAGTAAACGTAATTATTCAGCGAGAAGCACAACGCACCCTCTCCTGCTGGACGACTGCATGGATGCAGGAGGCAGTGCATTGCTTGGAGCAGTTGCTTAGAGGACTAGGGTTAGAGGATTAAACAAGACATTTTGCTGATTTAATTCTCCTCTCCCCAACCCTCTCCATCAGGAGAGGGAGCAATTTCGCGGCGATTTGTAGAGTTTTGTGATTCGCTGAATAATCAACACGACAGATTTCTAATTAACTCAATAGGATCGGATCATGAACGACAAACAACGGGTCGCGGAACACGCGGTACAACACGTCAAACCGGGCATGATAGTGGGGCTGGGTACCGGCTCCACCGCCAATTTCTTTATCGAAGCCTTGGCGCGTCGACGAAGCCAGGAAGGCTTGAAATTCAAGGTAGTTTCCAGTTCGGTAGTCAGCGCCAACAAAGCCAAACAACTAGGATTACCCTTACTGGGTATGGAACATATCGACGGCCTGGATTTATATGTCGATGGCGCAGACGAAGTGACTCCCGACCTGACTGTGCTGAAAGGCCGCGGTTACGATCTGGTCCGGGAAAAACTGCTGGCCAAGGCTGCTGATCAGTTTCTGGTATTAATCGATGCCAGCAAGAAGGTCAATCGCATCGGCGAGAAGTTCCCTATTCCCGTCGAAGTCAGCCCATTTGCCTGGCAACTGGTGCAGCGCAGTGTTGCAGCGATTGGCGGCCGTGGCTCGTTGCGGCAAACGGCCAATCAAGACGGGCTGGTGGTTACCTCGCACGGCAGTCTGGTGCTGGACGTGGCCTTCGAATCGACTCTGGACGGCAAAACCCTGAACGATCAGTTGAATGCAATTCCGGGCATTGTCGAACACGGGATATTTTGCGGCCTGACCCGTGCAGTATTTTGCGGACATGATGGGCAAGTGGACGAACAATGGGCTTGAGAGTAAAGCCAGTGTCCTCTCCCCATCAAGGCATTCGCTCAAGAGCCCTAGAACACCCGTCATCCTCGCGAATGCGGGGATCCAGTCTTTTGATTGTTCTGGATTCCCGCATTCGCGGGAACGACAGGATTAGGTTTTTTACGGAACCGTCCAACATATTGAGCCCCCATCGACTCACCTTTATCCCACCGCTTTTGTGGTAGAAGCCGGCTAAACAGTTGGTACATAATCGTCGCATTCGGCTTTTACGCAAATGAGTCTCGCAGTTTCAACGACCCAGCGTCGTGAAAACCTGGCGCCGCAAAACGCCGCCGACAGCCCAAGCACCGGAGCTTATCCGGTCGAAATCAAGAGGAGAACCGCATGTCACAATTAGAAAAAAA
>Ga0123388_1010935_pt1 | contig 21663 bp, 20 predicted proteins | sample T0HHNO3metaT_FD_89916 | JGI IMG/M metagenome (GOLD analysis project Ga0123388, IMG submission 89916) | Methane-oxidizing artificial microbial communities from Washington, USA to study methane cycling - T0-HHNO3 metaT (Metagenome... | ecosystem: Engineered > Modeled > Simulated communities...
CATTTGCTTTTTTACACACCCATCGACAATCGGCAAACCCTATCTAAATACGCCGGCTTCGTGTTACCTTAAAAAAGCCTTCTTACACCCGTTTTCCTCGGCATTTGCATGACCACACACCTGGATATTCTGATCATCGGCGGCGGTATCAGCGGCCTGTTAGCCGCACGAGAACTGCGCCTTGCCGGACGCGACGTGACGATCCTCGACAAATCCAAACCGGGCCTGGAATCCTCATGGGCCGGCGGCGGTATTTTGCTGCCGATTTATCCTTGGCGCCAAGCCGCTGCGATCTCCGAATTAGCCGTCAACAGCTTAAAAAAATACCCCGCCTTAAGCCAGGAACTGCTGGCCGCTACCGGTATCGATCCCGAGTGGTATGACTGCGGCATGCTGATCTGCAAAAACCCGGACTACGAACAAGCTATACAATGGTGCGAACGCTACCGCATCGACTGCCAGCCTGCCGCACCGAGATTAACCGAGCCGTTTACCAGCAATCTCGACCAACCGCTGTGGCTGCCGGGAATTGCCCAGGCCCGCAATCCAAGATTGTTGAAATCGCTCCACGCTTACTTAATCCAAGCAGGCGTGCAATTTCTGGACACTACCGAAATTCGTAAGATCAACATCGCCAACCGCCAAGTTGAGAGCATTGAAACCACCGACCGGCGCTACTCCGCACAGCACCTGATCGTCAGCGCCGGCGCCTGGACGACCGATTTAATGCAGGATTTATTGCCCGATTGGCCGGTAGACTTGCAAATCAAGCCGGTCAGAGGCCAGATGCTGCTGTTCGACGCCACGCCAACCACCCTGCCTTATATGGTGTTGGACGGAGATCAATATTTGATCCCACGCCGCGACGGAAAAATCCTGTCGGGCAGCACCGTGGAGCAAGCCGGCTTTAATAAGATCACTACCGAAGACGCCAAACAACAGCTTTACCAATTCGCCACCGAATTACTGCCGACCTTGAAAAACTATCCGGTTTGCCATCATTGGGCAGGCTTGCGCCCCGGCAGTCCGCAAGGCATCCCCTCTATTGGACAGCATCCCGACATTGACAACCTCAGCATCAATGCCGGCCATTTTAGAAATGGTTTGGTAATGGGGCCGGCATCCGCAAAATTGTTGGCGGATCTGATTCTGGATCGCCCCACCGAAATAGACCCGACCCCGTATTCGCTAACTCGAGCAACCGCACCATGAACCTTTATCCTTTGCTACGCCCCCTACTGTTCTCCCTGGACCCGGAAACCGCGCATCATGTCACGCTGGATTTGTTAAAGCTGGCCAAGCAAACCGGCTTGTCGGCTTTGAGCAGACCAAGATCCAGCGGAAAGCCGGTTAAGGTGATGGGCTTGAACTTTAAAAATTCGTTGGGACTGGCAGCGGGCTTGGATAAAAACGGCGACTATATCGATGCGCTGGCCGAGCTGGGTTTTGGCTTTATCGAAATCGGTACCGTCACCCCGCGCCCGCAACCCGGCAACCCCAAGCCACGCCTCTTCCGCCTACCAGAACATCAAGCCATCATTAACCGGATGGGCTTTAACAATCTGGGTGTCGATCATTTACTGGAACAAGTCGACAAATGCCAGTATCGCGGAATATTGGGCATCAATATCGGTAAGAACGCCGACACCCCGCTGGAAAACGCTACCGAAGATTATCTGATCGGCTTGCGCAAAAGCTACGCGGCAGCAAGCTATATCACGATCAACATTTCCTCGCCCAACACCAAGAATTTGCGCCAATTGCAGCAAGGTGACGAGATCAAGCAATTGTTAAACGCTTTGAAGGAAGAACAACTGAAACTTCAGACGGCGCTGGGCAAATACACGCCCATCGCGGTGAAAATCGCGCCGGATTTAAGCGATGAGGAAATTAGCCACATCGCGGCATTGCTGTTGGAATTTGCTATCGACGGCGTGATTGCCACCAACACCACCATCGCCCGCGATAAAATCCAGGGGCATATCCACGCCAACGAAGCCGGCGGCTTGAGCGGCGCACCGGTTAAAGACAGTTCGACTCGGGTAGTGAAAGGCTTGGCGGCGGAATTGAACGGCAAACTGCCGATTATCGCGGCCGGCGGCATTCTCAGTAGCGCAGACGCCCAGGAAAAACTCGCGGCCGGCGCCAGCCTGGTGCAGATCTATAGCGGCTTGATTTATAGAGGCCCGGCGTTGATCGAAGAGATACTGAGCGCCATCCGATAAACCAAAGGGTACGCGGTGCGTACCCTAACAAGCTATTCCTTGGTGGAGTGATGAAGCGCCGTCTAGGTTGCTTCAGACTCAATTTCTGATCTTGTACCCGGTTTTAAATACCCACCAAACAAAAATCAAACAGACGCTCAGAAAGCCAAACGTCATGCCTATGCTCATTGCCACATCCACGTCGGCCATGCCGTAAAAGCTCCAGCGAAAGCCGCTAATCAAATACACCACCGGATTGAACAAAGTGACGTTCTGCCACAAGGGCGGCAGCATATTGATCGAATAGAACGCGCCGCCCAGGAAGGTCAGCGGAGTCACAACTAACATCGGCACTACCTGCAATTTCTGAAAACTGTCGGCCCACAGGCCGATAATGAAACCGAACAGACTGAAGGTCACGGCCGTCAGCAGCAAAAAGCCGATCATCCACAGCGGATGAGCTATCTCGTAAGGCACGAATAGGCGGGCTGTGCCCAAAATCAGCAGGCCCAACAGCACCGACTTGGTCGCCGCCGCCCCCACATAACCCAACAGCACTTCGATCCAGGACACCGGTGCCGACAGCAACTCGTATATCGTACCCGCCCATTTGGGCATGTAAATGCCGAACGAGGCGTTGGAGATGCTTTCGTTGAGCAGATTCAGCATCACGAGGCCGGGAATGATGAAGGCGCCGTAGCTAACGCTGTCGATGTCGCCCATCCGCGAGCCAATGGCTTTGCCGAAGACGATGAAGTACAACGACGTGGTCAGCACCGGCGCGGCGATGCTTTGCGCCAGCGTGCGAAAGGTGCGGGCCATTTCGAAGCGGTAAATGGCGCGGATGCCGTAGATGTTCATGATTGCGTCCCTTGTGATTGGTGGACCAGGCTGACGAAAATGTCTTCCAGCGAGCTTTCGCTGGAGCTAAGGTCTTTGAAATCGATACCGTGCTCGCTTAGCCGGCGCAGCAGTTCGGCAATACCGGTCTCTTCTTCCTGAGTGTCGAAGCTATAGACTAAGCGTTGGCCGTCTTCTGTCAGCGTTAACGCCCAGGCGTCAAGCTCAACCGGGATCTCGGTCATGGGCTGGCGCAAAGTCAGCGTGAGTTGTTTCTTGCCAAGCTTACGCATCAGTACGGCTTTGTCTTCCACGACGATCAGTTCGCCCTTATTGATGACGCCGATGCGGTCCGCCATATCTTCGGCTTCTTCGATGTAGTGGGTAGTTAAAATGATGGTGGTGCCATTGGCGCGCAGTTCGCGCACCATGCGCCACATGTCGTGGCGCAACTCCACATCGACCCCGGCGCTAGGCTCATCCAAAAACAATATCGTCGGCTCATGCGCCAGAGCCTTGGCGATCAGCACGCGGCGTTTCATACCGCCCGACAGCGACATGATTTTCGCATCGCGCTTGTCCCACAACGATAAATCGCGCAGCACTTTTTCCAAATAAGCATGGTTGGGCGGCTTGCCAAACAGTCCGCGGCTGAAATTAACCGTGGCCCACACCGACTCGAAGGCGTCGGTGTGCAGTTCCTGAGGCACCAGGCCGATGGCGGCGCGCACGGCGCGGTAGTCCCGCACGGTGTCGTGGCCGTCGGCGATGATGCTGCCGGCACTGGCGTTGACGATGCCGCAGATGACGCCGATCAACGTGGTTTTGCCGGCGCCATTGGCGCCGAGCAAAGCAAATATCTCACCGCGCTTTATGTCCAGGTTGATGTTTTTCAGGGCTTGCAAACCGCCAGCATAGGTCTTGTTTACGCCGCGTATGGAAATAATGGGGTCGGCATTCATGGACAATTCGTGTTTAAGGGTTGCCGATAAGGTTTCGTCATGTGGTTTTCCTGTATATATGATCTTGAGATGACTTTCGTTGATATTGCTATTACTGGTAACGGCTAGCTATCGAGACCTTGTCGATCCGCCCACCGATGAATCGACTGTCCAGCCGCCGCCGAAAGCTCGGTACAGCGACACCATTGCCACGCCGACCGCGGTTTCGGCTTTGGCGCGTTCGTCGTCAGCGGCGAGCTTACTGCGTTGGGCATCCAGAACGGCCAGATAATTCCCCGCTCCGCGACTATACAACGCATCGACCAACCGGTAAGCTTTTTCCGCCGAGGCTTCCGCTTCAGTCAATCGGCCGAAGCTATCGGTCGCGGCACGATGGGCGACGAAGGCGTTTTCCACATCCTCCAATGCCAACAAAAAAGTCTTCTCGTAATTGGCCGCGACTTGTTCCAGCCGGGCATCGGCGGCGGTAATGTGGGCGCGGATGCGACCGGCATTGAAGATAGGCGCGGAAAGGCCGGAGCCCAGCGCATAAACGCTATCGGCCAGACTCGGAAAACCGCCGACCGCCAATGCGCCGACGCCACCACTGACCGACAGCACTAGCTTTGGATAGAGATCGGCCCGCGCCGACCCAAGGCCGGCCGCCGCCGCGCTGACTTCGGTTTGCGCCAGGCGCAAATCGGGCCGCTGTGTCAACAAATCCGCCGGTAGCAGGTTCGGCATGGCCGGCGCTTGTTTCGGTAACGGGCCAACAGCGGCCAAGCGGTTTCCTAGGCTTTCCGGCGGCTCGCCCAATAACACGCCCAAACGATGGATCAGGTTTTGCTCGGCGTTGGCCAGTCCCGGCAGCGTCGCTTCGGTGCCCTGCAACAGCATTTCCTGGCGGGCAAGGTCCGCCTCGTTAGCCAGTCCGGCTTTAACAAATGCCTGCAATGTCCGCAAGCGTTCGCGTTGCAAGGCGATATTGTTTTGCAGAATGCCGGTGCGTTGCTGCACGCCGCGCAGCTGCAGATAGTTGCTCGCCACTTGGGCCAGCAGACCGACTTGCGCCGCATGCAAGCCTTCCTGGCTGCCTTCGGCTTGCGCGGCGGCGGCTTCCGCTTCCAAATGCCGACTGCCGAACAAGTCGATTTCCCAGCGCGCCGCCAAGCCGCCGCTGACCGCATCGGCGGTAGGTGTAATCAATTTGATGCCCTGCCCGCTTGGTACGCCGACGATGCGGTCGATGCGTTTTTCCCGGCCGCCGGACAGCGAGAAATCGAGGCTGGGATACAGCGCCGCTTCGGCGACGGTGACCATCGCGTTGGCTTCGCGAACGCGAGCGGTGGCGATTTTCAGATCGTGGTTGGCGGCCAAGGCTTTGTCTATCAACTCGTTCAGCAAGGGATCGTTGAAACCTTGCCACCAAGTCGTCAGGTCAACCGCATCGGTGGCTTGAGCATTAGCCGCGTGTTGCCATGCTGCCGGGCTATTGAGCGCTACCTGGTCCCCGACGCGGGTCGGCGTACAGGCGATTAGACTAGCCAGGGACAGTATGGTTAGCGATGTTAAATATCGATTATTCATTGTAAAACTCCGTGGTCGCATCGCGCGGTACCCGCGAGGATTATCGTAAAAGCGGGGTTTATTCCTTCTCCCCTTGGGAGAAGGTTAGGATGAGGGCATATAAAACAAAGCCTTATCCCCTCACCCCAACCCTCTCCCGGCGGGAGAGGGAGTTTTTGCGTCGGTACGCTCCACCCTGAACCAAGCCGCATACAACGCCGGCAGGAAGAACACCGTCAACACGGTCGCCACCGTCAGCCCGCCCATGATGGCGATAGCCTGCGGGCCGAAGAAATCGTTACGCGACAGAGGTATCATCGCCAGAATGGCCGCCGCTGCGGTCAGCATGATCGGCCGGAACCGCCGCACCGTCGATTCGACGATGGCCGACCAGGTGTCTAGCCCTGACTGTTCATCCTGATCGATCTGATCCACCAAAATCACCGAGTTGCGCATGATCATGCCGGCGAGCGCCAGAATGCCGAGTAGGGCCATGAAACCGAACGGCGCGCCGAACAGCAGCAAGGCAAAGGCTGCGCCGATTACGCCCAGCGGTGCGGTGCTGAACACCATGAACGTCCTGGACAGGTTCTGCAACTGCATCATCAACAGGACCAGCGTGACGATCAGCACCAGCGGAATCCAGATCAAAATCGATTTTTGCGCGGTCCAGGCATCTTCCTTGGCCGCGCCGGTCTCAATGAAATAGCCGGCCGGCAACTGCTTTTGTATGGTCTCAAGCTTGGGAACGATTTGCGCCGCCACATCGGGTGCCAGCATGCCGTCGGCCACATCGGCGCGCACCGAGATGGCTGGGAAGCGGTTGCGCCGCCAACGCACGCCGTCCTCGAACACGGTCTCGAACTTGACGAACTGCGACAGCGATACCGACTTGCCATTGGCCGTACGAACCGCGACGTCCTGCAATTCGTCGGCTGCGCTGCGCAATTCGGGGCTGGCCCGCCAGACGATGTCGATCAACTTATCCTGCTCGCGCAGTTGCCCGACCGGTATGCCGGCGTAATGCGCCTGCAAGGCTTGCGACAGGCTGGCGGTCGACACGCCAAGCGCCCGGGCTTTGTCCTGGTCCAACATCAGGCGAAATGAAGGCATGCGCTCATGCCAGTCGTCGTTGACGTCCACGGTATTGGGATTGGCGCGCACGACCTCGGCTACCCGGTCGGCAATGCCGCGCACGATGTTGGGGTTTTCGCCGAGCACGCGGAACACCACCGGATAATCCATCGGCGGCCCGACATTCAGGCGCATCACCCGGCCGCGCACGTTCGGGAAATCCGTGGTTAATGCCTGCCGGACGCGCTGCATCACCCGCTCGCGGGCCACGTTATCCTTGGTCATTACTACCAATTCGGCCAGATTGGTGTTCGCCAGTTGCTGCACGATCAGCAGGAAAAACCTCGGCGTGCCGCTGCCGACATAGCTGGCGACATGTTCCACGTCCTCGTCCTTGGCTAATAGCGCTTCCATCCGCTTGGCCGCGGCTTCGGTTTGTTCGAAGGAACTGCCCTCCGGCAACCACAAATCGACGATGACTTCCGGCCGATTCGACAAAGGGAAGAACTGCTCGGGAACATGAGCTAAGGTCACGATACCGAGGCCGAACAAAGCCAGCGTGGCGATAATGACTTTTTTGCGGTGTGCTACGCAGGCATCCACCCAGCGGCGCAACCGGTTATAAAAAGGCGTATCGAACAAGTCGTGAACCGGACCGTCGGCGTTGCTGTGTGTCTTGAGGATGAGAAATCCCAAATACGGGGTAAACACCACCGCCCCTATCCATGACAGCAGCATCGAAATACCCACCACCTGAAAGATCGACACCGTGTATTCGCCGGCTTGCGACTTAGCTAAACTAACCGGTAAGAAACCGGCGATGGTGATCAAGGTGCCGGTCAGCATCGGAAAAGCGGTAGCGCTGTAGGCATAGGTCGCCGCACGAATCCGGTCCCAACCTTCTTCCAGCTTGCGGGCCATCATCTCGACGGCAATCATCGCGTCGTCCACCAACAGGCCCAACGCGAGGATCAATGCACCCAAGGAAATCCGTTGCAGATCAATGCCGCACAGCAGCATGACCAGCAAGGTGGCGGCCAGCACCAGCGGCACGGTCAGCGCCACCACGGAACCGGTGCGCCAACCCAGGCTCAAGAAGCTGACCACCAACACGGTCGCCAAGGCTTCGAAGAAAGTGCGACCGAATTCCGCCATCTGGTTTTTCACCACATGCCCTTGATTGGCGACCGGCTCCACGTCCAGTCCGATTGGCAACTCGCTTGTTACGCGGGCCAGCGTCTCATCCACGGCTTGCTCCAGGTCGATCACGTTGCCTTTCTTGTTCATCGTCACGCCCAGGCCAAGGGCCGGCTTGCCGTTGAAACGCATCTTGAATTCGGCGGGATCGACATAGCCGCGCGTTACCTGGGCGAAATCTTTGACCTTGAAGGTCCGATTTGCGATGCGTACCGCCATATTGGCGACGCTGTCTTCCGAGTCGAACGAGCCAGTCAGGCGTATCGGCAGATTGCGTTGCGCGGAAAACACCGTGCCGGCCGGCGCCATGCCGTTCTGGGCCTGCAAGGCCTGGGCAACCGCCGCCGTATCCAAGCCCAGTTCGGCCAGCTTTTTGTCGGAAAACTCGACGAAAATCTTTTCGTCCTGTACGCCGATCAGATCAACCTTCTCAACAGCCTTGACCCGCAACAATTGTTGGCGCACCGAATCGGCAGCCAACTTCAGCTCGGCATAACTAAAACCCTCCCCGGAAAAGGCGTAGATCAGGCTATAGGTATCGCCGAATTCGTCGTTGAAAAACGGCCCTATGCTGCCGGGCGGCAAGGTCATGCGAATGTCGTCGACCTTTTTGCGCACCTGATACCAAAGCTCGGGAATCTCCTTGGGCGGCGTATCTTCGCGAGGCGTGACAAAAATCACCGATTCGCCGGGTTTGGAATAACTGCGCAGATAATCCAGATTGGGCAGTTCCTGGATTTTCTTTTCCAGTCTGTCGGTCAACTGTTGCTCGACTTCCAGCGCGGTGGCGCCGGGGTAGAGGGTTTTGACCACCATGATTCGAAACGTGAATGGCGGATCTTCCTGCTGGCCCAGCTTGTAATAAGCGAACACGCCGCCGAGCACCACCAATGCCAGCATAAAACCGGTGAAGGAGCGATGCTTGAGCACCCATTCGCTGAGGTTGAATTCTTTCATAGCTGTGCCTTATTTAGATTTTCCTGGCCACCGTGATTCTTAGGCAATCCCGATCCTTCCGGCAAGCGAACAGCTTGCCCCTCGGCCAGACGTTGCACGCCGGCGCTGACCAACAATTGACCGGCGGCGAGGCCCTCGACGGCAATGCGTTCGCCGGCCAGTGTTTCGCCCAGCTGCACCGGCACGGATTTGACGGTGGCAGCCTGCTCGTCGACCAACCAGACAAACGGATGATCGGGCTGATTTTGCGGGGTATAGACGGCGGAAAGCGGGATGGCGATGCGGGAAGCGGTGTTCGCCGCGATATGAACGGTCGCCGACATGCCTAATTGTGCGGCGTCCAGGCCTTCCAGCAAGCTTGCCTTGACGCGGTAGGTGCGACTGGCCGGGTCGGCCGCCGAGGCGATTTCACGGATTTTAGCCTTGAGCACCCGTTCGTCGTCCAACCACAAAGACACGCTAACGGCTTGTTGGCGTTGGATTTCCGTCAGGCGATGCTCGGGCACGTCGAAATGGATTTCCTTTTCGTCGAGCTGGGCCAGCGTCACCACGGCCTGACCGGCAGCCATTACTTGCCCCGCCTCGACAGCCAAGGCCGTGACCACGCCGTCGCGGTCAGCATGCAATTCGGTATAACTCAGCTGGTTGTTCGCCTCGGCCAATTGCGCTGCCAGCGCCGCCGTCCGCTCCCGCGCCGTGTTATAAGCGGTTTCGTGCCGCTCGAACTCCGGCTGACTGATGACTTGCTGGGTCAGCAATTCGCGGTATCTCACCAGATCGTCCCGCAAGAAAGTGCTGTCGGCCTGCGCGGCAGCCAGTTGAGCCTTTAGACCTTGCACGGCAAGGTGGTAATCGTTGCCGTCCAGTATGGCCAGCAGTTGGCCTTTACGTACCGAGTCGCCAACATCAACTTTGCGCTCCAGCAGTTTACCGGCCACTCGGAAGGATAACGGCGTCTCGATTCTTGCCCTGACTTCCCCGGCAAAGCTTCTAGCACCTGCAACGGCATGGTCCTCGATCCGAAACACTTTCACCGGGCGGGCAACCGCTGGCGCTGGTTTGTCCTGGTCGCTGCATCCGACGCTGATCGTCAGTGGCAGCAACAAAACGGCCAAAAACCGGGCATTGGCTGCGCATCGGAACTGAGGCCGGTCACGGCGGGTGGGCATTAACGGGATGTTGGGTTTCGGCATGTTGCTTCCTCCTTCGGCAAAAGGTTCGGTACTATTCGAAATAATCATTCGATGCTGTTTGCTATCAGTATCTCGGCGGCCAACCGGCATCAATAGCCGCGCCGAAATAGCGCTGTAATTGTTCGGAAAAGAAATGGTCATCACTTAGCCTCTTCGCCCGAAGATCAATAATGTCGATGTGGCCGAGGCATAGAGTCGGTCTTCAGCATCAATGAGACGTGCCTCGGCAAAAGCAGCCCGCCTCCCTAACGACAAAACCCTGCCTTCCGCTCTGACTAAGCCCGTGTTCTTGGTCATGGCCTTGTGATAGGAAACCTTCAACTCCAAGGTGGTGTAGGCCTGTCTCTCGGTTAGTCTGGAATGGACAGCGCAGCCGCAGGCGGAATCCAGCAAGGTGGCCGCATAGCCGCCGTGAACGGTGCCCAGAGGGTTATAAGCATGTTCGCCGGGCTTGCCGGCAAACACGGCTTTGCCTAAGTCGACCTCCACCAGCTCAAAATCCAGCGACACCAGTATCCCCGGCTTATCCCCCGAGGCCATCAGCACCCGCAACTGGTCAAGGCCATTGCGCTCGACATCGGTTTTGATCACTAAATTCATACGGCTACCGTCCCTTCTCCGATATGCAGAATCGCGGCGGGTACAGTCGACGTGGCATTGTTTGAACAATGAATCATGTCCTTATCCTTCCGTTATTCAGACTATCGGCAGCTGGTTAAACTTGCGTAAGCTCTTGTCTACCAAGGCTTCCGGGAGGAAACGACGCAGAAAACGCACTTGGCTTGCCTGTTTTCCGGCGGTGTAACGTCTTCTGGGTAGTGCGTCAGTCGCGGCTTTTAATATCGTACTGGCCACTACGTCCGGCGCATCGCCCGCATTCACCCCTTTACGCATCAGTGCCGCCATGTCGCTACGCACAGAGTCATAGACGGCAAGCGGTTGATCGGGCTTGGTTAAGCTTGCTTCGAATGCGGTGCGGGTAAACGCCGGTTCAACCAGCACCACCCGGATGCCGAAGGTGCGCAGTTCGTGGTCTAGCGATTCGGAGTAACCTTCGACCGCATGCTTCGTGGCGGCATACAGAGCGTTGTAGGGAGACGGAATCAGACCCAAGACCGAGCTGATATTGATGATGCGGCCTTTCCCCTGCCTGCGCATGGTCGGCAACACGGCATTAGTGACGCGGGTGATGCCGAACACATTCACGTCAAACAAAGCCTGAGCCTGCGCGGTGGAGGACTCTTCCGCGCCGCCGAGTAGGCCGACACCGGCATTGTTGACCAGCAGATCGATGCGTCCGGCCTGCTTCATGACCTCGGCGACCATGTTGCTTACCGATACTTCGTCGGTGACGTCGCAGGTCAACATCGTGATGCCGTCGGCGCTGGCAAGCACTTTGCGGCTGGTGCCAAATACTCGATAACCTGCTTGTTGCAGGGCATTGGCGGTTACCAGCCCAATTCCCGAGGATGCGCCGGTGATCAGGGCTACGCCAATGTCTTTATTGCTCATATCAAATCTCCTTCTGAGGTGGATAGTCTGTCGACTAAGTGTTACTATCATTTTGAAAGCAATGTTACTATCAAAATGAAACCAAGTCACTACTAAAAGCGTATGAACGATAAAAATATTTGTGATGAGCCGTGTCCTATCGCGCGTAGCCTGGCTTTCCTCGGCGATGAATGGAGCTTATTGATCCTACGAGACGCCCATTTCGGTCTAACCCGATTCGATCAATTTCGGAAAAGTCTCGGCATCGCACCGACGATGCTGACCCGGCGCTTGGCGACGCTGACGGAGGAAGGCATGTTGGAAAAACGGTTGTATTCTGAGAGGCCGCCGCGTGAGGAGTATGTGTTGACGGCCGCCGGCCGCGATTTCCTGCCGGTGCTGATCATGATAGGCGCCTGGGGTCGCCAATACCGTAGCGGCGGCAAGCTGGTATATATCGAGGACGCCGAAACCGGGCAGGAAATTAAACCGGTGGCCATCGACGAGGTCACGGGCGCAAAGATAGGTTCTCGGCCGATACGCTTTGTGCTGCCGGAAAATAGCTAATTTTTGGCCGATTTCTCAGTATTGGCTGGCTATGTCTAACATTTCTAAGAGACATGTCGCCGATTTTTAGAGAGGCATAAACAAAGTTCCGCATGATTACGTTGTATCAATTTCCCAGAGCCTGGAGCATTCCCAATCCGGGCCAGTTTTGCGTAAAGCTGGAAACGTATCTGCGCATGGTCGGCATCGAATATCGAATCGCCGAAACCCTGCCGCTTTATGCGCCATTGGGCAAGCTACCTTTCATAGAAGACAACGGCTATAAACTTGCCGATAGCCGGATGATTATCCGCTATCTGCAACAACATTATGGCGATAGCCTGGATGCGCATCTGTCAGCCGAGCAAAACGCCCTGGCCCTGGCTTGGCAACGCTTATTGGAAGAACATTTGTATTGGGTATGCATGTATAGCCGTTGGCAATACGGAGCGGAGAACTGGCAAATCAATAAGCAGGCGATCTTCCAAGGCCTGCCGCAACCCATGGCGGACATGGTAGCCGCGATCTATAGGCTGCGGATTCGCGGACAGATGCGCGGCCATGGGATTGGCCGGCTAGCCGCCGCCGACATTTTCGAATTGGGCAAGCACGATGTGGTGGCTCTTTCCGCCGCGCTTGACGGCAAGACGTTTTTGTTGGGAAACCGGCCCAGCAGTATCGATGCCTCGGCCTTCGGCGTATTGATCAATCTATTGGCCTGTCCGGTCAGCTCACCGGTTAAGGACTATGCCTTAACGCAATCTTCGTTAGTCGATTATTGCCGGCGCATCCAGACTCGCTATTTTCCTGAGCTGGGCGAACCGAAGTTTGGCGAATGATGGTCCAGCGCGGCGCAAGCGGCGCGAATTTCATCGCGTAGCCAGCGGTTGGCAAGATCCTGGTCTTGTAGCGGATGCCAGACCATGACCGTGTCGTAATGCGGCAAATCTAACGGCAAGGGCACCAATTGCAGCGGCAAGTTCCGGGCGAATTGCTCGGCAGTGCGTTTAGGAAAAGCCATGACCATATCCGTTTGCGCCACGATCAACAATGCGGACAGAAAATGCGACACAGTCAGCGCCACCCGCCGCTCCCGACCGCGTTCCGCCAACCAGGCGTCTACTTGTCCCATGCTGGCCCCAGTTCTGGATACCAGAATATGCGGCAGGTCTATATAGTCTTCCAGCACTAATGCCGCAGTGACCCGGGGGTGACCAATGCGAGCCATGCAGACCATGAAATCGTCGAACAAGCGTTCGGAATTTAGATGCTTGGGCGCATTCAGCATCACGTCAAAACCCAGTATCAGGTCTATATCGGCTTGCTCCAGCGCATTGAAAGGAAAACGGCTGCTGGTACGTTTGAAGTGGATATCCACGCCCGGTGCTTGCCTGGCAATACGCGGCGCCAATATGGGCAACAATAAGGCTTCCACGTAATCCGTCGCCGCAATATTAAAGGCGCGCCGGCAAGTGGCGGGATCGAACGGCGCCGGTGCGCGAATCAAACTTTCCACCTCTTTAAGTACCGTCGCCACGGGTTCCACCAAAGACAGGGCCCGCAGCGTCGGCGTCATGCCCGCCGGGGTTTTTACCAACAACGGGTCTTCCAATTGTTGCCGCAAACGCTGTAGTACGTGGCTCATCGCCGATTGGCTAATAAACATTTTTTCCGCCGCCCGCGACACATTGCGTTCCTTCATCAGCAGATCGAAGGCGATCAATAGATTCATATCAAACGTTTTTAAGTTGGCCATGGCTGGGATTCCAAAATGTAAACGCGGGTTATGTTATCGAAAATACCTGGGGTGTTTGGCATCAAATATTTTCATAGGCGCATGAATACAAAGCATTTTACCGTTTGCCTTCTCAGGCATAGATTTATCCCCGACGCAGCCGCCAACGTTTAGTTTCTACTCAAGGAACCTGCATCAGTTTCCCCCAAGGAATTTGCAAGTTAACGTGGCTGCGGCGTCGCCTCGCTCTCTATCGTGCAGCAAGCGTCTGATATTGCCGGGAGGTATATGGCAAACGCGTTTGCCAATCATGATGTTGAGCCGATGGTCGGAGAAAGGGCGCTCGCAAAACATTGACGATAAACGTCGGGTTTTGCCGGAACGCTAATTCGGAAAAACAAGGTGGTCAATAGGATCGCCAACACTTAATTTCAGTTACAGGAGAATCATCATGCCTTTGTGGAAAGTCTATCATCCCAGCGCAGCCTTCAGCGCGGACGACAAACAAGAGCTGGCTGAACGAATCGTAAACATATATGCGGCTGTACCAATCCCAAGATTTTACGCGGTAGTCATTTTCGAAGAAGTGATTAAAGGCAATTGTTTCGTCGGTGGTGTGCGGAATGACAAGTTTATTCGCTTCAAGGTCGACCAAATCGCTCGAACGCTACCGGGTCCCATCATACGAGAATGGTGGATGCGAACGCTTGACGAAGTCATTGCACCCTTTGTTAAAGAACGCGGTTTCGATTGGGAAATTTCGATTGACGAAACCCCATTTGATCTTTGGTCACTACAGGGCGAATTGCCTCCGCCCTTCGAATCGATAGCGGAAAAGCGCTGGGTTGAAGAAAACAAGGCCAGCCCTTACACGTACCAAGAAAAACTACCCTCAGGTCACTTTTTATTGACCCCAGGCGTAACGGGTTGATTGATGATTAATCCGTGATAAATAGGGCTGGGTAAATGATTCCAAAGGGGGCTGGGGCGCTTAGACATATATTATCGGCCGCACAGAGAACCCAGAGAACATTTACTCGCCCGCAATCGCCATCCGCTCCAGCAAGATCGAACCAACCCGGATATTGCCGCGCAAATCCACATCGTTGCCGATGGCGACGATATTGCGCAGCATGGACTTTAAATTGCCGGCAATGGTGATTTCTTGCACCGGATACTGGACTACGCCGTTTTCCACCCAAAAGCCGGATGCGCCGCGCGAATAATCGCCGGTCACCCGATTAACGCCCTGCCCCATCAACTCGGTCACCAACAAACCGGTATCCAGCAATTTCAGCATGCCGGCAAAATCGTGACTGCCGGGCTCGACGGTCAGATTGTGCACGCCGCCGGCATTGCCGGTGGTTTGCATGCCCAACTTACGGGCCGAGTAGGTGCTGAGTACGTACGATCTTAAAATACCGTCGCTGACAATATCTCTGGCTCTGGTCGCGACACCTTCGGAGTCGTAACTGGCACTGCCCAGCGCACCGCGCAGGAACGGTTGCTCATGAATCCGCACGAAGTCCGGCAAAATTTGCGTATCCAGCGTATCCAGCAAAAACGAAGATTTGCGATATAAACTGCCGCCGCTGATCGCACCGATCAACGCGCCGATCAAACCGGACGCCATTTCCGACGCGAATAATACCGGACATTGCCGCGTACTGAGACTACGCGCATTGAGGCGGGCTATGGTGCGTTGCGCGGTTTTTTCGCCGACTTGTCTAGCCGATTCCAGGCCGTTGGCATTGCGGGCCACGCTATACCAATAATCGCGCTGCATCGCATCGCCGCTGCCGGCCAACACCGAGCAACTCAAAGAATGCCTGCTGGACTGGTAACCTTGCAAAAACCCCAGGGAATTACCGAATACCCGCGTGCCTTGATGCGTGTTGACCGACGCGCCTTCGGAATTGCTAATCGCCTTATCGTAGCCGCGCGCGATGTTTTCACATTCGATGGCAATGTTTATCGCCTGTTCGGCATTAATGTCCCAAGGATGATTCAAATCCAAATCAGGGAACTCGGTAGCCAGCAACTCGGCATCCGGTAAGCCGGCATAGTCATCGTCGCTGGCGTAACGGGCGATGCTGCAAGCAGCCTTGACGGTTTCTTTCAAGGAATCGGAAGAAATATCGTTGGTGCTGGCGGAACCTTTTTTCTGCCCGAAATAAACCGTGACGCCTATGCCTTGATCGCAGTGATACTCGACGGTTTCCACTTCCCCCAAACGCGCCGACACAGACAGTCCGTTGTCGACACTGAATGCTGCTTCAGCGGCACTGGCACCTTGATGCTTGGCTTCGTCCAACAGCTGCTGAACGACATTTTTTAAGCGATTAATTTCTTCCTGATTTTGCACGGTAAGTCTCTTAGAATTCGATTACATGTGTGGGCCGAAGCATGTTGGCCCGGGGCAATTAAACGCTGGTGCCGCCGACGGTCAAGCCGTCGATTTTCAAGGTAGGCTGACCGACGCCGACCGGCACGCTTTGCCCGTCCTTGCCGCAGGTACCGACGCCGCTATCCAGGGCCATGTCGTTGCCGACCATCGATACTTTCGTCAATACGTCAGGACCGTTACCGATCAGCGTCGCGCCTTTCACTGGGCGGGTAATTTGGCCGTTTTCGATCAGATAGGCTTCGCTGGTGGAAAACACGAATTTGCCGGAGGTAATATCGACCTGGCCGCCACCGAAATTCCTAGCGTACAAACCTTTTTTAACCGAGCGGATAATCTCCTCCGGGTCGCTGCTGCCGGGCAACATGTAGGTATTGGTCATGCGCGGCATCGGCAAATGCGCATACGATTCGCGGCGGCCATTGCCGGTGGGCTTCACGCCCATCAAGCGGGCATTGAGCTTGTCCTGCATATAGCCTTTCAAAATGCCTTTTTCGATCAACACGGTGTTTTCGGTAGGCGTGCCTTCGTCGTCGATATTCAAGGAACCGCGCCGCCCAACTAAGGTGCCGTCGTCGACCACGGTGCATAAATCTGAAGCCACCCGTTCGCCGACGCGACCGCTAAATGCGGAAGTGCCCTTGCGGTTGAAATCGCCTTCCAGGCCGTGCCCGATGGCCTCGTGCAGCAAAATGCCCGGCCAGCCCGGCCCCAACACCACGGTCATATTACCGGCCGGCGCTTCCTGGGCCTGTAAGTTGACCTGTGCCAAGCGCACCGCTTCGCGGCCGTATTCAAAAGCCCGGTCGTTTTCCAGAAAGAAACTGTAATCACTGCGACCGCCGCCGCCCATGCTACCCGGCTCGCGCCGACCATTTTCGACCATAATCACCGTCACGTTCATCCGCACCAAGGGCCGCACATCGGCAGCCAGGGAACCATCCTGATTGGCAATCAAGACACTGTCATAGGCCGCAATCAAACTGACCATCACTTCTTCGATACGACTGTCCAACTTGCGAGTTTCGCTGTCGACGCGTTTCAATAAATCGATTTTTGCTTGATCGTCCAGTGACTTTAAGGGGTTCAGCGGCTGGTACAACTGCGGCCAGCTCTTGGCAACTTCGATCTGACGCTGCGCCTGCTGTCCTTGTCTGACAATGGCTTTGACGTTGTTAGCGGCTTCCAGCAAAATCGGCAATTCGATGCGATCACTGTAAGCAAAACCGGTTTTGTCACCGCTGACGACTCGCACACCGGCACCGTGCTCTATGGAATGACTGCCTTCCTTGATGATGCCGCCTTCCATGGACCAGGATTCGAAATGACTGGACTGAAAGTAAATATCCGCCGCATCGACAGGTACGCTGAGCAGCGTCGCCATCACTCGATCTATATCCTGGGTTTGCAAGCCATTGACGGCAAGAATGGATTGGGTAACTTGTTCTAGTAATGGCATAAGAAAATTAAAAATAAAACGGTTTCGTCAAGGATGCGCATAATCACATCACGAAAAATGAAGCGATATAAGCAACAGCCACGGCAGTGACGGCAATAGCCACTTTGTCCCTTATCGTCAGCGACAGCCAGTACAACTCTAATTCGGTTTTCCGCCGCACCCAGGTATTCAGCAGCATTTGTTTAAAAGATGCCCAAAGCCGGGGCACTAATTTCGAGAGTCGATAAAACCCAAACCAAGCAATGGTGACCAAAATATAAAACGTCACCACCTGGCTGCCGTGGCGGTCGGACTCGAATAAATACTCGATGATTTCACCGATATCCAAAACGTGGAATACCAGTTCGACCGCTTCTTCAATGCCTAGCTCGACGTACTCGAAGACTACATGAAATCCTTCGAACACCAGATGCATCAATTCACCCAGCAGCTCCAGCGTCACATCGTACATGACGATAGCAAGTACCACAAAACCGACGATGATCAAGTCGAGATTCTTTCTAATCATGACTAATTCCTTACCGCACTCGCCGCTATCGACTCCGGCACCTGCCATTCGACTTTCCAATACCCCTTGCTGTCCGCCAAGGCTTGATTCAACCAAGGCAACAAGGCTTCCGCCTGGCTATCCAGCTGCCAAGGCGGATTGATAAACAACATGCCGGAACCGGTCATGCCGCGCCCCGGGCCATCATCGGCTATGCAGTGCTCGATCCGCAACTGGCGGGGTATACCGGTTTGCGCCAATTGCCGCATAAAGTTTTCGGTCGCCGCGCGGTCGATGACCGGATACCACAGCGCATAAATACCGGTAGCAAAGTGCTTATGTGCGGTGGTTAAAGCCGCAACGATTTTTTTATATTCGTCGCGCATTTCGTAACTGGGATCGATCAAGATTAAGCCGCGCTTTTGGATAGGCGGCAACTTCTTGCTCAAGTTTTGCAAGCCATCTTCTTTGGCGACAGCCACCTGTTTGTCGCCGGCAAACAATTGCTGGAGAGCTTCTACATCGCTACTGTGCAATTCCGACAATACCAATCGGTCTTGCGCCCGGACCAAGCGCTTTACCAATTGCGGCGAGCCAGGGTAGCGCACTAGTTGCCGCCCGGTATTTTCCGCGCGCACCGCGGACAGATAATCTTTCAATTCCGGCGGCGCATCCTGACTGTCCCAAAGCTTGGCTATACCTTGCTGATATTCGCCGGTTTTTTGGGCAAACTCGGATTTAAAAGAATATTTACCGGCGCCGGCGTGGGTATCGATGTAAACAAAAGGTTTATCTTTTTGCTTGAGTGTGTTGATCGCCAGCGTCAGCAGACTGTGCTTTAACACATCGGCAAAATTGCCGGCGTGGAACCCGTGACGATAACTAAGCATGCTGTCTACCCATTTTTATTATTCCAATCCGTTCAAATTCAGCTTAATTTGGCTCTGAACATAAAAAACACCGCACCCAGCAAACATAAACCGGCCCAGAGATAATCCAGTTTCAACGGCTCTTTCATGTAATAAACCGAGAAAGGTACAAAGACGCTCAGCGCAATCACTTCCTGCATAATTTTCAGCTGGGCGACACTGCACTGCGTGTAACCGATGCGATTGGCGGGCACTTGTAACAGATATTCGAACAGCGCGATGCCCCAACTGATAAATGCGGCCAGCAACCAGGGTTTGTTATTCAGTTCCTTCAGGTGCGCGTACCAGGCAAAGGTCATGAAGACATTGCTGCAAATCAGTAATCCGGCGGAGATCAGGATGGCATTCATGCTGATTCTACTGTTGGGTGCTGATAGCCTTGTTTGTAATCGCTGATGGCTTGGGTCCGCAACTTCCGGATGGCAAGACCAATCTGTTCGCCTTGCAAGCCTTTCAGCAAAGCAGCCGAGGTATCGACGGCTGCCGCGGCCATGGCCGCCGAACGAATGTAGTCAGCTTGCGGGTAGGGCCTGTCTTCGAATCCGGTTCGGCCGCGCGCGTCGGCTTCGCAAGCCTGCAAAAATTCCTCCAAGCGACTATCGGGCTTGAACGCGCCCAGGGTTTGCAACATATCGGTCAAGGTATCCGCACGTAATTCCAAAGCCCTGTGGCAATGTGTGTGATATTGCATGACCTGCGCGCACAGCGATTTAAAATTATTCGGCACCCGCAATCTTTCGCACAGTTTGGTCAGCACCGGCAAACCTTTTTGCTCGTGGCCGTGATGGCTAGGCCAATGCTGGCTGGGCGTCAAGGCCTTGCCTAAATCATGCAACAAGGCCGCCAAGCGCACCTCGGCCTTATCGGAAAGCCGCGCGGCTTGCTCCAGCACCATCAATGAATGCACGCCGGTATCGATTTCCGGATGATATTTCTCCGGTTGCGGCACCTCGAATAAAGCATCGATCTCCGGAAAAACCACTCTCAATGCGCCGCAGTCTTTCAGTACCTGAAAAAACGCCGCCGGTGTCCGCTCCAGCAAGGCTTTATGCAATTCCGCCCACACTCGCTCGGCAACCAAAAAATCAGTTTCGCCAGCGGAGACCATCTCGCGCATCAGTTGCAGTGTTTCCTCAGCGACAGAAAAGCCCAAATGGGCGTACCGGGCCGCAAAGCGGGCCACGCGTAAAATCCGCACAGGATCTTCCACAAATGCCGCAGACACATGTCGCAGAATCCGACTATCCAAATCCCGCCGCCCGTTGTAGGGGTCGATCAATGCGCCGTCGGCATCAATTGCCATTGCATTGACGGTTAAATCCCGTCGCAACAGATCCTCTTCCAATGTCACATCCGTAGCCGCATGCACCGCAAATCCCTTGTAACCGGGGGCAGTTTTACGTTCGGTGCGCGCCAAGGCATATTCTTCGTGATCGATAGGATGCAAAAATACCGGAAAGTCTTTGCCAACCGGCCGAAAACCGGCGGCCAGCATGCTGTCCACAGTCTCACCGACCACCAGCCAGTCACGCTCCTTAACCGGATAATCCAGCAAACGGTCGCGAACTGCGCCGCCGACCAGATACGTTTTCATGCCTTACCAACTCGCCTGCTAAATGGATCAAAAGACACAGTATAAATGAGTCGCTATCATAGTGCTTTGCTTATTCCCCAGCCATTATTCATCATGACGGAAATTTTTTTAGCCAGCCTTTTATTGGGCATTCTCGCCGGCATCTCCGCCGGTTTATTCGGTATAGGCGGCGGCGCATTGATCGTGCCGGTCCTGGTCTGGCTCTTTCAATCTCAGCAGTTCCATCCCGAACAAATCATGCTGATTGCCGTCGCCACCTCATTGGCAACTGCGATATTTACGTCAGCGGCCTCGGTGCGAACACACCACAAACTGGGAAACATCGATTGGCGCCGGGCTTGGCACTTAGCCCCAAGCATGCTGCTGGGCGCCGGCGGCGGCGCGGTGCTGGCCGAATATATCAGCGCAGATTTACTGCGCTGGTTTTTCGTTGCCTATCTACTTTATACCAGCGTACAAATGGCAATGCCCAAGCCAATCAAAGCCTCATCCCACCCCGCCAGATCCTTTCTGGATTATCCGATGGGTCTGTTGATCGGTTTGTTATCGGCCATTTTAGGCATCGGCGGCGGCACCATGACCGTACCTTACCTGGTGAGCAACGGCTTAATCATGAAAAACTCGGTCGCCACCTCCAGCACCTGCGCAATCCCCATCGCCCTGTCGGCTGCAACCAGTTACGCGGTATTAGGTTGGCAAGATAGTGAATTACCCGCCGGTAGCCTAGGCTATCTGTACCTGCCGGCATTTGCCGGCATCGTGCTAACCAGCGTATTCACCGCACCGTTGGGCGCCAAATTGGCTCACCGTTTGCCGGCACAAAAATTGAAACGTTACTTCGCGATCGTGCTGTTGGCGCTTGCGCTGAAAATGGCCTGGTAAGGCAGGGAACTTAAGCGCAGAGACATCGCTCCAAGCAGTGCTAGTTCCGGTTTGATTGCTCTGTTGCGCAAAGAAAAACTTCATCGTATACTTCGGCGCAGCTTTCTCGATCAAGCTATCGCACACAACAACAAAACCTCTGGAGGGTATATAAATGAAATGGG